>TARA_R110002074_G_scaffold14788_1_pt1 | contig 344509 bp, 310 predicted proteins | sample TARA_R110002074 | Tara Oceans TARA_R110002074 (sample SAMEA4397215) | marine metagenome | biome: Polar Biome; feature: [MIX] marine epipelagic wind mixed layer (ENVO:01000061); material: water (ENVO:00002006), including particulate matter (ENVO:01000060) such as... | depth...
CGATCAATATCCAGAGTTTAGAAAATATGTAAAGGATGTTTTAGATACAAGAAAACAATTTATAGCGTTTAAATAAAAGCTTTTTATCTTCAATTAAAAGCACCTTTCATTGGAAGGTGCTTTTGTTTTATATTACATTGAGAGTCATAAGTTTAAAAATTATTTTATATTTAAAGTCCCTTATTTTTAGACTTAACCTTTTATAAATTATTAATGAATATATTATGAAAGGAAAAATACTATTAGTTTTTACGATATTTTTAAGTCTAGTTGGTGCCGCACAAGTAGGTATTGGTACCACAAATCCAGACGACTCATCCATTCTAGATATAACCGCTTCAGATAAAGGAATACTCGTTCCTAGAGTTTCTCTAAGTAGTATCGCAACTACTACGTTAGATGGTGTTAATACGGCTTCAACCGGGTTGTTAATTTACAATACAAATGCAGCTGTAACTGGCGGGAGCGGAGTAGGGTATTATTATTTTAATGGAACTACTTGGGAACGTTTAACCACAACTACAGATTCATCAGAAAAGTGGTCCTTAACAGGGGATGCGGGTACAGCAGTAGGAACCAACTTTTTAGGCACAACAGACAATAATGCGCTTTCTTTTAGAACGAATAATACAGAAAAGCTTCGAATTAGCACTCAAGGTAAAATAGGAATTTATAATACGGGTCGTTCAGTTTTTATGGGTGAATCGGCAGGTAATGCAGATAACCTATCCAATAATTATAATATTGCCATTGGGTACAACAGTTATATGAGTGCCACTAACGCATCTAGTAATACAGCTGTTGGAGCGTATTCTCTGGAAAATTTATCCAGTGGCAATGGGAATGTTTCCATAGGAGCCAGTTCAATGGAAAATACAACCTCTGGAAGTTATAACACCGTCGTTGGGATTGATGCCTTAAGAGGTGCTAATACAGGTGATTATAATTTAGCGTTAGGATCAGCAGCTATGTACGATAATACCTCTGGGTCTAATAATATTGGACTAGGGACTGCAGCCCTAGGTGATAATACCTCCGGAAGTTATAATGTTGGGGTTGGGTTTCATGCCTTAAGAGAGAATACAATTGGTACGGGCAATGTAGGTATAGGATACCGCTCACTTTATAATAATTTAAGTGGAATTAATAATACCGCCTTAGGTATAGATGCTCTTTATTTCAAATCTTCTGGAGACGAAAATGTAAGCATTGGAATACAATCTGGGTATGGTAATTTAGCAGGAAGTGGTAACGTATTTCTTGGAGCATATTCAGGATATAATGACACAGGTAGTAATAAATTATATATAGAAAACTCCACCGCAGATGAAAATAACGCACTTATTTATGGTGAGTTTGATAATGACTTTATTCGTCTAAATGCTGATGCCGAAATAAATGGTAGGACGGAAGTTACAGATGGTACTGATGCTACCGGGACAGCAGGGACGGGTGCTATTGAGGTGGCCAATAGTTTAAGAATTGATTCGAATGAAATTATTACAAATTTTAATACAACCCTATTACTTCAAAACGATAATAACGGTGATTTGTCTGTAGATGGAGGAACTTTGGCCGTGGATGCTAGTGCCAATAGGGTAGGTGTAAATACTGGAACACCAGATTACACATTTTCTGTTAATGGAGTGGCCAATTTAAATGAAGGTGTTGCAACAGGCACGGTGTTAAGAGCTAATGGTAATGAAGCGATATGGTTTAATGGAACTTATTATAGTTGGGGATTTGGCGGTCAATATAATTATTTTGCAGATGAGGTTGGAATAGGTATTGTTAATCCAGGATACCAACTTAGGTTAAGTACAAATTCTGCTGCGAAACCTACTTCTTCTACTTGGAACGTAATTTCAGATGCTAGATTGAAAACTAATGTTCGTCCATTTTCTGAAGGTTTAGAATTATTGCAAAAAATAAACCCCGTTTGGTTTACCTATAATGGAAAAGCAGATATGCCAAACGAGACAGGTGTAGGAACCATTGCACAAGAATTGCAAAAAATAGCTCCTTATATGGTAAAGGATTGGGAATACAAGTCTGAAGATGGAACAAGGTCAGAAACCTATTTAGGAGTAGATTACGGAGCTTTGGACTTTGTATTAATAAATGCTATAAAAGAACAGCAAAAAGAGATAGAAACCCTTAAAGCCAGATTAGAAAAACTAGAGGCTTTATTATTAAAGGAATAGTGATATTAGTAATTAATATACGCTGTAATTTCAAGTCCGTACCCAATCATTCCCACACGTTTGGTTTAATAGCTCAAGAAGTAAATGAAATGGTTCCAGAGTAAGTAACCATTTCAGAAACTAGGGGAAGTATCTTGGGTTTGATTATACTGAATTAAGTTTTGTTCTTATAAAAGTATTTCAGGGACAAGATGAAATAATAAGTGAACTCCAAAACCAAGTAGAGGATTTAAAACTTAAAAAGGGGCAGTTCTCTAATAATTTAAATCAATTATTCAGTCCGCAATTGAATCTTTAGCTACATAGCTTCATTGTTACTTCTCTGAAGTGTTACAAAAAATCAATTTCTAGTTTGATAAAAAGAGAGAGACTAAAATAAAAGCACAGTTTTCCATAGGGGTCTAGTTTACTAACCCTGTACTCTAATATAATTTTTAGTAAATTTATTGTTACATTCTAATTATAATTTTCAATCACTTTTATGCGGTTATTTCCTATATTTTTTATTTTAAATATCTTATTAGGGTACGCACAAGAAGATACGTCATATAACTTTAAACAACTTTCAGACGAATATGAAGACTTTCCATCTGGAGCGCTTGGGATTGTCCAAGACAGTCTGGGCTATATATGGATAGCAGGTGTGAATGGCTTGAGTAAATATGACGGGAAAACCATTAAATTTTTTCCTAAAAACTTTGTAAGTGAAAGCGATATTATTATTTATGATAAAAAAATATATACCGATCGTGAACTTAACTCTTGGATCATTACAGGCGAGCGAAGCATAGAGAAATTGAACTGTAAGGAAGAAACTTTTACGGTTGTGGGTAATATACCACTGCCCAAAGTAATATATCAAGACCAAAAGCTTAATTTCTATGTTGGGACCTCCAACAATGGCATATTCAAAATAAATGCTAAAACTAAGGACACTCTACAAATATTAAAGAAGCAAGATTTTCCTGTCAATGTTAACGAAATTGCAGAAACGAAAAATTTCATTTGGGCTGCAACGACCTCTGGTGTTTATAAAATTACTCCAGATAATGAGTATTTAAAATATACGATCCCTATAGAAAATGAGTTTCATACAACCGTTCTTGGTGCCTCTGAGAGCCATGGGGTTTTTGTGGGAACTTATTTAAACAAGGTTTTTAAGTACAATGCCACTAAAGATTCCTTTGAAATTTTTAAGGGATTTTCAAAGTATCCATTGCCGGAAGATCTTTATGTACATAATCTGTTTTTTGATAGTAAAGACCGTTTATGGATAGGCAGTTACGGTCAAGGGGTATTTCTAGTTGATTTTAACAATCAAATTATTTTAAATTTTAAACACAATAAACTAAACCCTAATTCCATTCCTTACGATTGTATAACAGCCATCTATGAAGATAAAACGAATAATATTTGGATAGGAACGGACGGAGGGGGCATATGCTTGTACGATGAAAAACTTAATAAGTTTAATTTACTTAACAACGATCGCGTACCTAATAACATAAATCTTACCCTAATTAAGAGTTTGGATATTGATTATATGGGTGGTTTGTGGATGGGTACCCATAATTATGGTATTGTCCATGTAGATAGTACTAAAACAAATATAAAGGTATACAACAATCAAAATTCAGGCTTTAACTCTAATAAGATTGCATTTTTAAAATTTATTGGAAAGGATTTGTGGGTTGCCAATGAAACTCCAGAAATTCAGATTTTAAAACCAGATGGGAGTATTAATACCTACAATAGTAGTTCTGAGCGCAAATTAGATGTTGGGTACATATATCTAATATTCCAAGATTCTAAAAATAGGGTGTGGCTAGGAACATCTGATAGTGGGTTAATTCAATTTGATTCAGAAGTGGGAATTGTTAAGCAATACAGGTACAATTCGGAGGATATTAATTCCATTACAAGCGATTTGATATATTCAATTGCTGAAGATAGCAGGAATGGTATTTGGATAGGAACCAAATATAAGGGACTCTGTCGAATCGATCCTGAAACCGATAAAATTGAACGATATGACGAATTTGAAGGCTTAGCTAGATATCTTTATATAGATGATGAAGATGCCGTTTGGATTGCAACCAATACAAGCGGATTAATTAAACTCAACCCCAATACAAGAGAAACAATAGTTTACGATGATTCTTTTGGAGTAGCAAGTTCTACCATATGCGCCATTTTGCCAGAAGGAGATAATCTATGGTTAAGCTCTAATCAGGGTATCGTTAAATTTAACACCAAAAGTTTAGAAGTAGAAAATTATGACAAATTGGATGGTTTGCAGTCTTCTTATTTTGCAACAAGATCGGCGGTAAAAGACTCCAAACGCAATCTGTTTTATTTTGGTGGTACAAAAGGAGTTAATTGGTTTAACCCAAAAAATATTAAACAGAATACCACACTAACCACTACAGTAATTACTAAAGTAGAAGTTAATGAAAAACTTCAATCCGTTTTTAAACCAGCGAGATTTAAACATACTGAAAACACGGTACATTTTACATTTAATAGCCTCCATTTTTCCTCACCAAACAGAAATAACTATAAATATAAGCTTGTAAACTATGATGAACACTGGCAAGAAGCTAAAAACATTAATTTTGTACGTTATACTAATCTACCTCCCAATGATTACGAGTTTCAAGTGATGTCAAGTAATTACGATGATGTTTGGAACGAAACACCTGCCATCTACAGCTTCAAGATTAATAAACCATGGTATGCCACAAACTTGGCGTATGTTTTTTATGGATTGTTGATTTTAATATCCTTATATATATTTTATAGATACTTGCAATGGCGCCTACAGATAAAGAATGAATTAGAATTTGAGCATAAGGAAGCCGAAAGACTCAAAAAACTAGACGAATTTAAAAACCGATTATTTACCAATATATCTCATGAATTTCGAACACCGCTAACCCTTATTTCAGATCCCATTGATAATCAGCTTTCAAAGTCATATATAAAGAAGGAAGATAAGGAAGAATTAACTTTGGTAAAGAGAAATGCAAAGCGGTTGCTCAATTTGGTGAATCAAATAATGGATTTGTCCAAATTAGAGACAGGAAATTTAAAACTCTCTGTAGCTCAAGATGACCTTAATTTGCTATTAAAACAACTTGTTTCTCCATTTAAGTTTAAGGCTCAAAAAAAGCAAATCGATTTTACGTACACCATTGGTAAAACCAATTCTGTATGGTTTGACAAAGATGTTATTGAAAAGATTGTGTTAAACTTACTTTCTAATGCATTTAAATATGTCCCTGAGCAAGGATTCGTGCGCTTTGAATCACTAATTCAAAATGACCATATTGTCATAAGTGTTGTTAATAATGGGGTGCATTATTCAAAAGAAGACCTTCAAAAATTATTTAAAAGATACTATCAAGCCGATAAGAATAATGACGGGGCTGGCATTGGCTTGGCTTTGGTTAAAGAACTGTCCATACTATCCCATGGAAACATTGTAGCTCATATGTTAAATGACGACGAAATACAGTTTACTGTTACCTTACCAATAGACCGTACTTATTTTAAATCATCAGAGATAGGAGCTATTTCTAACCAAATAGCTGAAATTGACAAGGATGAGTTTGAAACAGAAATTCCCTTAACATCTCAAAAAGAAAAATTAAAAAATAAGCACCTGTTATTATTGGTAGAAGATGATGATGATATAAGATTATATGTAAAATCCTTTTTGAGAAATGACTATAAGATTATTGAAGCGGTGAACGGAAAGCAAGGGATAGAAAAGGCTTTTGAAATTATTCCAGACGTTATTATAAGTGATGTAATGATGCCCATAAAAGACGGTATCAGTCTTTGCAATACTTTAAAGCAAGATGAAAGAACAAGTCATGTCCCAATCATTCTATTAACGGCCAAAAGTGATAATGAACATGAAATAGAAGGTTTACAAGTAGGAGCAGATGCCTATGTAACCAAGCCTTTTAATAAAGGGAAGCTGATGGCACAAATTGAAAACCTATTAAAGATTAGAGCGCAACTACAAAAACGCTACAGTAAGGATTTCAAATTAAAAGAACTTGCGTTAACTAATGTAGAACAACAATTTTTAGAAAAACTCTATGCCGTATTAAATGAATTCATTTCCAAAAGCGATTTTACAGCCGAACAACTCAGCAAAAAGCTTTTTATGAGCCGTATGCAACTTCACAGAAAGTTGAAGGCTTTAACAGGTTTATCTACATCAGAATTTATAACTACTGAACGATTAAAATTGGCTTTGCCATTACTTAAAAATTCAAATACCACCATTTCAGAAATTGCCTATGAAGTAGGGTTCAATTCACCTTCCTATTTTAGTACGTGTTTTAAAAAATACTACCATACTACACCAGATGAGTATCGCTCATCCCAATAAATAAGCTTACTTCAAGCGCTTGTTACATAATTTAAAGATATTGTTACATAGCTGTAAGTCATAGCTTTATTCACTACTTACTTTTGTTTACGAAGTTTTATTCCACGCTATCAATTCATTTTGAATACGGACGTTAGGTGGTTTATAAAAGAAATAACCAATGACTAAAAGTGACAAAAACAAAAATAACAACCAGCACATTTATTTAAATATAGATCACTTAAAAAAAGGAGAATATTTCTTCAATTTCATGTTGGAAAATAAGATTTGTAAAACGGTTAAAATCAAAAAGGATAAGGATTCATAAATCCAAAACTTAGTAGTAAAAAAATAGAGTATAAAACAAAAACATAGTCATGAAAATTGAAAGTCACATAGTATTGTTTGCTGTTATAAGTATTCTTTTCCTTAGTGCGTGTACAGGTAAGACTAAATCAAATACCAACATGATGGATGGAGAAAATGAAATTTCTAAAACGGAATTACAAAATGAAAAAATTGCTGTCATGGTTGAGATGGAGGGTAAAACATTTACCCTGCATCAAAAAGAGCTTGTCAACAATATTCTAACTATTAAAAACGACACCTTACAATTTGTTTTTTATACAAATGAGAACCTGTTTCAGCTCAATTTAAATTTGAACAATACAGACATCCTAAGACAAGGCTCGGCCACCTACACAATTCCCGATATAAATCAACCTAAGGTAAAAGTAGATTTAAGTTTTTTTAATAATGAAAGAGATGTTAAGTCAATGAATAAGCGCATCATTTTCAGGAAAGGAATCCTCAATATCACAAAAATAACGGAGCACCAATTACAGATGACCTTTGAAGGAGAGGGAAGTGGTATGTTGGAATATGGAAAAAACTTTCCTATTTCGGGAGAAGCAACAGTGAACTTTTAAAAAATGGCACAGCAAATACTAGGAAAATATTAAACTCTTAATATATCAAATCATGAAATTATTTTATATCATCATAGCAATGGCAATTTGCCACCCATCTTCGGCTCAAATACTTGATAAGGTTAAAAAAACAGTGGGCAAGGTGACCAAGACTATTTCATTGGACAATCTTAGTAGAGATCCAATTACTACTTCATTTAACGATGTAGATAAAACAAAATACCTAGAAGATGATTTTGGCAATGATGCTGTATATAAAAATATACATGATCAACCTTATTCATGGGAAAAAGGTTTTTTTCTTACCCCTGGGTTTTATGAAGGAAATTTTTTATCGTTTTGTATAAAAGCAGGGACTTATGCCCCACAAAAAGGAAACGGTCGCTTTTATGCAGAGTTAAAAGGGCCAAAGGCAGATATCGTTTCGGCAATTATTGAGAGGTTTCAAAAGGATCCAGAAATCACTCAAAAAGATGTCCAGTTGTTGTTATGGGCAATAGTTGCAAAGGTAGACTTTCAGAAAATGAAGGGTGAAGTAAAAATAATTGCTTTAAAGATTCTCACTCCAGATCAAATTGCTCGATTGAGCAAAGGTGCTTTAGAAGAGTATACTTCAAAAGAAATAATTAAAGTAGCCAAAAAAAATGAAACACTTCGGTATATCATCGAAGCAGAAAATAAACTGCGAAGAAAGTATTATCAAGGAATTAATGATTATTCAGAATATGAAGCCATTGCCATGAGAGCTGGGATAGAACCTGTTGTGCATGGTTTTAATAAAGGTCGTTGGACCAAACACCCAAATGGATTCTTTATCCGTTATATCCTTCAGGGCTATAAAGGGACTTTAACTCAAATATATGTGCCAGATAATGATATAGAAGCTTATGCTCCCATAAAGGGGAAAGGCCCATCCATAAATGATTTCAACACTCCTATTGCTGGAACATACTATAAATCTAGGAACTCTATAGCAACACCTGCAAACACAGCAGGCCAGCGAATAATCCAATCAGACGTACCTCCTGGGGAGGTCGTATGGGAAGAAGGAAGTGGTGGTGGATCTAGTGGATCTGGAGGTTCTGGAAATGATGAAAATAATGGCAATAACAATGGTCAAGGTGGTGGTCAAGGAGGAGGCAGTGATAACCAAGGAGGAAACGAGGATCAAAACAGTAATGATGACCAAAGTGGTGGACAAGATGGTAGTGATAACCAAGGTAGTGGTTCTGGAGAAAATAATGATACTGGGGGAGTTATACCATCTGATAATCAAGAAACCAATGCTTTTAAATGTGAAGAGGTAATAAATCCTATAGCAGATAAGAGCATTAGATTAGAAATGTTGAATCAAAATATACCAGGAGCGCTAGTTTGTGTATTTAAAGGAGATTCAATAATTCACATGAAAGCATATGGCAAAATGCGCTTAAACCATCCATTAACACTAAACACAAAATTACAATGGGCATCTATATCAAAGTCTGTTACAGCTGTAGCGGCAATACAAATGGTAGAAGAAGGCAGGTTGAAATTATCAGACCGCCCCTCTCAACTTCTCTCCTATTGGCCCAACAATGTTGAGGTTAAGGATATTAATGGGAAAAAGCTCACCGAAGATCGCTACGCCAAAATCACCTTACGTAATTTGCTTAACAATAGTAGCGGAATACAGCATTATGGAAGAGGAAAAAATAAGTCTCAAGAAACAACCTACAAAAACAGAACCGTGAAATTTGCAAATAATGACGAGTACACGCCATTAATCAATGGGGGATATAATGCAAAAAGCTCAGTATCACAATTTAACAAATCAGTTCTAGATTTTGACCCTGGGAAAGATTATCTGTATTCCTCTTATGGATTTAACTTAGCAGGTGCTATGATTGATTCTAAAATTCATTTTGGATACGATAGCTGGGTAAAAAAGCATATCTCAGTTCGATTAGGTCTAAAGAATTTTAATGAGGCAAAAGGGGCAAAGAGCAGATATGGATATCAGGTTTTTGACGATGGAATTTACTCTAATGCACTATTGGGAGATTATGACGATGTACTTCCAGCAGGTGGTTGGGAATCTACTATTTGTGATTTAGCCACTTATGCAAGAGCGCTCAGTAGAGGTGAACTCATTAAAGAAAAAGACGCCCTTTGGAAAAATAGCAATGTGTTTAGAGGATATGGATTTGGCTTAAATCGCGCTGGAACGGGTAATGATACTGGAGCATTCCATGGTGGCACCAATAAGGGAAGTAGAGCCTATTTACACTTTTTCCCGAGTGATGAAACCGGTATAGTAATCCTTGCTCCTTTTACTCAAGCTGTACTGGAACGAATGGCTAGCAATCTAGTTGAAGATTTAAAAATACGACCCGGACTGTACAGCTCAGAAAAAAAACCAATGGATAAGTGTCGAAGAGGTATGAAAAGCGGTAAAGATTTATTTATTGGTGTTTGGAGGAAAACTGGTAATGAACAAATTATAAGAACTGGACTAGAGTTAGCAGAATTTCGAGATGAAATAAAAATCATGCGGGACTATGGTTACCACCTTGATGATTTTGAAATTCACATTACCAATGACCATAAACAAATCTACGATGGTGTATTTAAAAAAGGTAGAAAAATCCAAGTTTTGGTTACTGGCAAAGGTTATGCTGATATGATACAAGAGGTTAATCGATTTAGATCTCAAAACCTCGAAATTGTCGATGTAGAGTATGGCCTATTTGATCCTAGCTCAGACGATTTGATGCTCAATAGCTCATTAAATGCATTATTTGAAAAAGATGCGCCAGTATCCACATTAGAGTCTTGGAAAACACAAAGTGAATTTGTGCAACTGGTAACAGACTACAAATCCAATAATCTTAAAATAATTGATGTAGAAGGACACCCAAATCGTGAACAAACTATATTCACAGGGCTTTTTGTAAAAGGTACGGGCAACACTTTATTGATAGAGACACCTACCAAATTTATGGAAGGAATTCAAGCAGGTAGTTACGCTTCTTACGGCAAATTACTAGACGTGGACATGTTTCTTCGGGGTGACGATCCCAAAGCACGTTTTGTTATAAGCATTTGGGAGCCTTCAAACATTAATATGCTCACTAGCTATGACACTGCTAAACAACCAGCGCTTGATTTCTGCACTTTTATGGATATGCATGAAGACAATAGAAATAATGGATACGAACTAATCGATTTAGATCGAATTTTTACGATTGTAAAAGATTAAACCAAGATATATAAAAAATTATAAAAACTCTATAATAGTAAAATCATGAAAACTAAACACCTATTCGCTTTTCTCTTTTGCGCAATGCTGTCAATACCATCGGCAGAAGCGCAATTATTAAAAAAAATAAAAGATAAGGTTTCAGAAGTGACCGGTTCAAATAAGAAAGAGGAGACAAATTCTGAAAATGAAGAAAATGCAGAATCTGAAGAAAACACAGAACCCGACACTCCAACCGAAGAAGAAAAACAAGCCAATGAAACCAAAATAGGGAATTTTTTTGGTGGCGGAATGGAGGGTGTGCCAGACACCTATACTTTTTCTTACGCATTAACATACGAAATGACTAGCGGTAAAGAAACCAATGCTTTAGAATATCTTCTAGAGCCAGATGCTGCTTACTTTGGCAATAAAATGGATGATCCAAGGGCCAATCAAATTATTGTGTATGACTTAAAGAAGAACCTCATGGTCACTTTTATGGAGAATGACCAACAAAAAATGGCTATGAAAATGCGAATGCCCAATATGAAAAAAGCTGAAAAGAAATTCGGTAAGAAAATTATTCCTGAAGATGAAGAAGACGTGCAAATAATACCCATTGAAGGAAAAACCATTTTAGGGTATCAGTGCAACGGATTTCAAGTAACCTCCAAGGACGGTGTAGGTAAGTTTTGGGTCACTAATGATGCCCCCGTAAGTTTAAACGGTGTGTATGCTAACTTTAATTCACTACCAAAAAGCGCCAAGGACAAAGCGCTACCTCTTAATGAAAAATCGTTGGTTATGGAAATGATGTATACCGCCAATAAAGGAAAAAAGAACAATATGCACATGATCTGTACCCAATTAGAGGAAAATCATATTGAAATTCACAAGGAGGATTATAAATCCGGAATGTAAATTTCATTAAAAACACAAATTATGAAAACTAAAACACTACTCGTCTTTTTACTATGCTGTTTTTGCTTCTGTCAAATAACACTTGCACAAGATCCTGTTCCTGAAGATTACTTTGACCTTTTCGACAATGAGGAAACGGAGGAAGAGGGAGATGATCAAATCAAAACTCCAATGGAGGAATTATGGGATATGGATCCTTCCATGAAAGAAGGTGATAAAATTAAAGCAATATTAAATAATTCAGGAGCTGTGGGAAGTTTCGGCGGCAATGCGATAAGTAGCTATAATATGGTAATGGAAGGTTGTGATGCTACCTATGTTTGTATGTATAACACCCTAAAAAAAGTATATAAAATTTATTTATATGAAAAAGCATTAAGTGAGAAAGAGGAAAAACTAGGATGTAGTAGAAAAAAAGAACTATTACAGGATTATGCCTTGTTTATAGTATCCATGAATTTAGACCTCTACTGCATTGAACAACTGCATCCTGATGGGAACGAATTGGAAGATTTCGAATTAATCAATGCTATGCTTGCCATGGGAGACATTGTTGATGATTCTCGGAGAGACACAGACGTTAGTGAGCCAGTTTTTCTACCAATGCTCATACCATATCGAAGATTGAGACCTAAAGTAAACCCTTATTGTTCTGAAGACCTAATTATAAAAAACCGTGAAAGTAATGTACGCGCTTGTGATTGTGGTGACTATAGTGGCACATTGGATTTAGAAGAAAAGAACAAATTGCTTAAAAACATTCGAACGATTATTGATGACATCAATCCTATGTGGCAAATGTCTAGAGCTATACAAATTAATCAACATCTAAAAGCACTGCCTTGTAAATAACCATTAAAAATAACCCTATGAGCTACTTAAAATACATCACAATTACGCTGTTTTTCTCAATTTTAGTGACTGCCTGTGGCAAGGATGCTAAAAAGCTAGAAAACGAGATGGAGAATACAACTCAAACAATTAGTAATACTAAAAATGTAGTGAATGAGGCTTCTGAGATGCAAGAGAACATCCAGCAATTGCATGAAAAAGAATATCTAACCAAAGAGCAGTGGGGAAGTTGGTTACCGGAAAAGGTACTCGATATGCCTCTAACGTTTTCCCAAATAAATTTTATGCCGGGTCTTGGCTCCTGTGGTGCAAACTATAAAATTGGGAATAAAAGAATTCGCGTTATGGTTATAGACGGTGCAGGGGAAAGAGGAGCTGGCGGCGTTGGTCCCTACCGTATGTCCAGCAAAATGGAGTATAATACCGAAGACGAATGGGGCTATACCAAAACAGTGGTTATCGATGGAGTAAACGCAAAAAGAAGTTATGTGAAAACTAGTGGTATGTATAGCTTATCTATGTATTATGCCAATAGATTTGCTGTAGATATTGAAATACATAACTTTTCAGAAGATATGTTAGAAGAAATTGTTGAAGCGTTGAATTTAAGTGAATTAAAAAAGTTTTAATAAGATGAAACACACACTATTATTGTTGATGATTCTAACGTGTATGGGTTGTAACGATAAAACAACATCCCAGAATAATTTCTCCAAAAGTGAATCTCAATCTAAAGCTACAAATTCAGATATTTCAAAAAAACAGACAGATCAACGAGCTCCTGTAAAAGTGGAATCAACTCTAAACAATCAGGATGATTGGTACTGGAAAAACACCCAAATGAGTGAAAACAATAGGTTTGAAAACTGGGAACAAGGTCCAGTAGATCTTGTTATGACATACCGTTATAGAAATAACAAAAACACTCCAGAAACTATTGATGTGGGGCACATTGACGGAAATGGAAACCTTATCATGAAACTACCTGAAACTATTCAAACGGAAACAAAAGTGAGCAATATAGCCAACCTAGTGTTTTACGATATTCAGGACATGGCCACCTTGAGTTCTCATAATCCTACGGCGGGTTACTTCGGAAAAACTACCATACAGGTGGTAAAAAACGGGGCGGTTATAGGAAACCTCACGTTGGGTAATTCGGTACGTGTTACTTACAACCTTTCCAACCAAAGTACGTTGACCATGGGTGATGAAGGATACCTCATTTCTTGGGTATATTTAGATGAACTTGCTAGTATAAAAGGGACCGAGGAAACAAAAAATACCGTTAGAAGGGACGGAACAAACACAATTGAAGCTGAAAATATCGTGGTGTATACGCTCGACTATAAACCAGGATGGAATTTGGTGAAAACAGAAGTAATTGGAAAATATGACTTAGATCACGAAAGAGGACTCAATGCATCTTGGTTTAAAAAACATGTGCATACTGTAATTTCAGAAATCCCAAGCGATGCAAAATACTTCTTTAGAAAGTTTAATGATTAATAACAGTATTAAGAGACTCAATTTATAAACCTTGAAAATAAAATATATGAAAAGCAATTATACCATTCTAACTCTATTATTGATTTCAATAATTTTGGTCATTGGCTGTAAAAATAAAAACAAATTAGGGGCTAATGACAGGACTATAGAGGAAAAAGTTCAAGAAAATTTCACTAATAGTATAGATATTGTTACCCGGTCAATGGAGTTTCAAACGCTAGATTCAATTCCTTCAGGATGGAATACTTTTAAGTATAAAAACTTATCAAACGAAACTCATTTTTTCTTGATGGATAAATACCCAGAAGGTAAAAACGTTACGCATACCATAGAGGAGGTGGCTCCTGTATTTGAAAAAGGGATGCAACTTATTAATGAAGGTAAACGAGAAGAGGGTTTTGCTGCATTTGGAAAGCTACCTAAATGGTTTGGAGATATAGTTTTTTCTGGTGGCTCTGGACTCATTGGTCCAAAAAAGACAGCGATAACCACCATTCATTTAGAACCTGGCTATTATATTATGGAGTGTTATGTAAAAATGCCAAACGGCATGTTTCATACTTCTATGGGAATGGCCAAACCCATAATTGTAACTAAGGAAGATAGCGGAAATAAGCCACCTGAACCTACCATTAACATTACTATCTCCAATGAGTATGGCATTAAATATGATAAAGCGATTACTAAAGGGAAGCAAATATTTTCAGTATTTTATAAAGAACAAAAACATCACGAAAATTTCATGCAACACGATGTAAATTTAGTGAGATTGGAAGGAAATGCAAGCCTTGAGGAGCTTGAAAAATGGATGGATTGGTCAGACCCAAAAGGGTTAATAACACCAGTTCCATTAGGTATAACCTTTTTAGGTGGTGTAAATGATATGCCCGAAGGTAAAACGGGTTATTTTTATGCCGATTTGAAACCTGGTAAATATGCCTTGATTTCAGAAGTGCCTAATTCGCGAGAAAAAGGTCTGTTAAAAGAGTTTGAAGTAAAAGATTAGTACGTTACATACTCAATAATCTCCAATCCATACCCAATCATTCCCACTCGTTTGGTTTGCTGGCTATTGGAAATCAATCTTATTTTATGAATGCCTAAATCGTGAAGAATTTGTGCACCTATGCCAAAGTCTTTTGTGTCCATTGGGATTCGAGGGGCTTTTACTACTTCTCCTTCAATTTGACTTTCTTTTAGGGTAGCTAAACGACTTAACAAGTTAAGGGCTTGCGTTTCTTGGTCTATAAAAACTATGGCTCCTTTTCCTTCGGTATTAATCACCTGAAACATTTCGTCTAATTGTTGCTCGGCATTGCTCGTGAGTGTACCTAAAATATCGTGGTTTACTAAAGTGGCGTTAACTCTTACAGGAACAGGCTCGTTTTCTTTCCATTGCCCTTTGGTTAACGCAATATGAATTTGATTATTGGTCGTTTGCTGATAAGCTCGTAAACGAAAACGTCCAAATTTTGTTTCAATAGTGAAATCTTCCTTTTTCTGAATTAAAGAATCATGCTCCATACGATACGCCACCAAATCTTCAATAGAAACCAATTTTAAATCGAATTTTTTTGCTACCTCTACCAATTGAGGAAGGCGCGCCATGGTTCCGTCTTCATTCATTATTTCAACAATCACACCCGCGGGTTTTAACCCTGCTAAACGAGCAAAATCAATAGCAGCTTCAGTATGCCCCGTTCTACGTAACACACCACCTTCTTTCGCTTTTAGTGGAAAAATATGCCCAGGCCGACTTAAATCGTGAGGCTTGGTTTTAGAATCAATAAGTGCTTTTATGGTTTTTGCTCTATCTGAAGCTGAAATTCCGGTAGTAACCCCATTTCCTTTGGCATCCACAGAGATGGTAAAAGCCGTTTCCATTGGGTCTGTATTGTTACCAACCATCATTTCTAAATGCAGGTCTTTACAGCGTGACTCGGTAAGTGGGGTACAAATAAGGCCGCGACCGTGTTTCGCCATAAAATTGATCATTTCTGGAGAAACCATCTCGGCAGCAGCCACAAAATCTCCTTCATTCTCACGGTCTTGGTCATCAACCACAATAATAACCTTGCCATTTTTTATATCTTCAATTGCCTCTTCTATAGTATTGAGCTGAATCATGGTGCCGTTTTGTGTAGCAATCATTTTTTGAACGATTTAGACTGCAAAGATACGGAAAGTATGGAAGTTATTTTGACTATTGAGAAGATGTAGTTTCTATTTAAGGATATCCTCGTCTGAATACCCTTTGTTTTTCAATTCTCTAATAGCTGCTCTTCTTACATCTTCGGAATACTTATACTGGGTATAATTTTTTACAATGTCCTTTAATTGCTCATTATTTCTTGAAAGTACAAGCGCCTTTTCTTGTTGTGTTAAAATGATAGGAACTTCATCAGTGTCTATGCTATCTTTTTTCTTTCTTTTCAGAAATTTGAACCGCTGAAAAAAGGCATCCATATCAAAGACTCCTTGGTCTGTGGTAGCTCGATAAGTAAGCCAGACCCCAAGGGGAAGCATAATAAAAGTGCTTAACCAACTCGCCCAGAAAGGATGCATGGTACCATCTTCGGCACTGTTTTCGGTAAAAATACCAATGAAGTGATAGGTTAAAAATAGAATAATAGCCACTACCATAGGTAAGCCCATGCCTCCTTTTCTGATGATAGCGCCTAAAGGAGCACCTACAAAAAAGAGAATAATACAAGCAATCCCTAACACAAATTTTTTATGAAGGGCAATCTCATGTTTATTGAGAACTTTGGTGCGATTTTGATACTCTTTCTTTTTTCCTTCTAAAGTTTGAATAGTGCCTCTTGTGTTATCCAAAGCGGTTTCCAATATTTTACTGCCCTGCGCTTTGTCAAAAGCGTCCAAAACTGCTGTGTAGGTAGAATCTTTTTCTTTTTTTCGGGATAGGGAATCTTTGGGCTTAGAAACTCCAGCCCTAAAGTTCATAGTTTCCGTAAAAAGTTTGATGTTGTCTGAGTATTCTTCAGAGATTTTATCAATTTCAGGAATCAATTCGTTCACCTTGTACATATTGTGGTTATTGAAATTGTTTTCCTTATCTATATCTGCACTGTTAAATTCTGTAAGGTCAATATTAAGCGTATATTCTTTAAAATAACTCTTCGCAAAAGGTTTGTTGGTTCTTTCCTTACTTCGGTTTGTAAGGGCTATATCTTCATAGTAATTACCGTCTTTCAGAATTAATGAAAGCGTATTGCTTCCTTCGGCACTGGCTAGTTCCCCTTCAGTTGCAATAATAACCGTAGTGTTTTCATTAGGACGACTACTGGTTTTTTTATGAATGACCACATCGCGTAAAAACTGACCTCTATCTCCACTTTTTTCGGCAACTTTAATATTGATATTATCACCAATACTACTGAATTGTCCCTCCACAATTGCCATAGACGGGCTTACTTGGGCGATGTTTCTCCGTAGGTTTTGCCATTTATATTCGGAATAGGGAATTACATTATTGGCAAAGAAAAAGGCAATAATGGCTAAGAGTCCAATAAACACCATGACACTTCTCATGGCTCTTTGAAGCGAAATTCCCGTGGATTTCATAGCTGCGAATTCGTACTTTTCGGCAAAGCTTCCAAATACCATGAGGGAGGTAACGAGAATGGTTAAGGGTAATACCAGTGGAACTAATCTGGGAGAAACAAACCAGAGAAACTTAAGAATTATCCAAACTTCTAAGTCTTTTCCAGCTAATTCTGAAATATATAACCAAATGGTTTGCAGTACAAAAATGAACATTAAAATAATGAAGACGCTCGTAAACGTCTTCAAATATGTGGTCAATATGTACCGATCTAATATTTTCAAGAAAGGTTAATTCAGGTTATTGATGTAGTAGCCTTCTTTTTCGAATTTGGCTTTGTCAAAGGTAAAAAGTGTTTTTGACAAAGGCTCGTTGGTTTTAAATGAATTAACGGTAAGGGTGTATTTTGTTCCGTTATCGTCTGTTTGGATTAATTTGTAAATATGTTTTGTTTGCACATCAATGCCCAATAGAATGTTTTTGATTTCGGCTTTAGAATCGATAGGTATCAATTTTACGTACTGTATTTTTCTTCCTTTTACGGTTTGAACGATGTCCATTTTATAGGTATATCCTTTCTCATAAAAAGTAAGCATTTTTGAAGGGGTAATCTCTTTATCGTCTTGTGGGTTGTAATTTGAAATCGTTACTTCTTCATCTTCAGGAACGATGGAGTAGATTTTTTTTCCGTCGAACATGCGCGTTGCTCCCAACATATTTAAAAGGTATTTGTCCCCAGAAATGGTCACGTCTCCACGTGTTTCCTGATTTACCTTTTCCTTTTCGTTAGTAAGATTCCATTTAAAATCAATCACGATGTTATCGTAGCTTTTCACTTTTGCTGAAACTTCATTAAGCAATTTTTTAGCGTCTTGAGCGTATGTCAAGTTGAAGCTAAAAAGGATTACAAATAGTATAGCTGCTTTTTTCATGTTACAAATTGTTGTTTTCGTTGTCTAAAAGTTGGTTTAATGCTTCAATGGTTGGAACGAGTACTTGTCTTGCTTTACTACCTTCAAAAGGGCCTACAATCCCAGCGGCTTCTAATTGGTCTATAATTCTACCAGCACGATTGTAACCTAATTTCAGTTTTCTTTGTAATAGCGAAGCGGAACCTTGCTGTGCCACCACCAAGACTTCTGCCGCTTCACGAAACAAACTATCTCGTTCATCAATGTCTATATCAAGAGTTGTGCCACCTTCTTCACCTACATATTCGGGTAATAAATGAGCATCTGGATATGCTTTTTGTGAACCAATGTATTCTGTAATATCAGCTACTTCTGGGGTGTCTACAAAGGCACACTGCAGTCGAGTTAAATCGTTTCCTTGGGTATATAACATATCACCACGACCAATAAGCTGATCTGCACCCGAACTATCTAAAATAGTCCTAGAATCAATTTTACTCGTTACTCTAAAAGCTATACGAGCAGGGAAGTTGGCTTTAATAATTCCCGTTATCACATTAACCGATGGTCGTTGGGTTGCAATAATGAGATGAATTCCAATAGCACGAGCCAACTGTGCCAAACGCGCAATGGGTGTTTCCACTTCCTTACCGGCGGTCATAATGAGGTCTGCAAACTCATCAATAACCAAAACAATGTAGGGGAGGAAACGGTGTCCCTCGTTTGGATTTAATTTTCTGGCTTTAAATTTTACATTGTACTCTTTTATGTTACGTACCATGGCATCTTTGAGCAAGTCATAACGTGCATCCATCTCAATACAGAGTGAATTTAAAGTATAAATTACTTTGGTGGTATCGGTAATGATAGCTTCGTCTGTATCGGGAAGTTTTGCCAAATAATGTCTTTCAATCTTATTGAAAAGGGTTAACTCTACTTTTTTGGGATCAACTAATATAAATTTTACTTCCGCTGGATGTTTTTTGTAAAGCAAGGAGGTAAGGATAGCGTTAAGTCCTACCGATTTCCCTTGCCCGGTTGCACCAGCCATAAGTAAGTGAGGCATTTTGGCTAGGTCTACTACAAAGGTTTCGTTGCTAATGGTTTTACCCAAAGCAAGTGGAAGCTCCATTTCGGCATTTTGAAATTTTGGGGATGCAATCACAGACCGCATAGAAACCACTTTAGGGCTTTTGTTAGGCACTTCAATACCTATCGTTCCTCGTCCTGGAATTGGTGCGATGATACGAATTCCCAATGCCGAAAGGGATAATGCTATATCGTCTTCGAGGTTTTTAATTTTCGAAATTCGAATTCCTGCTTCGGGAACAATTTCGTATAAAGTCACTGTAGGCCCGACTGTAGCTTTGATGTTGGCAATACCAATATTGTAGTTTTTAAGGGTGTCTACAATTCGGTTTTTATATTCTTCAAGCTCTTCTTGATTAATGGTAATTCCTTGTCCCCCAGTGTAATCTTTCAATAATTCAATAGAAGGAAATTTAAAATTACTTAGCTCCAAGGTTGGGTCAAACTCTCCAAAATCTTCCACAAGTTTTTTGCTGAGGTTTTCTTCAACAGTTTCTTCCTCTTCTACCTGTTCAATTTCCATTTCAACATCATCTTCAGAAGGTTCTCTTTTAATAATGTCGAGGGGAGGTGTTTCTTCTTTTTGAATTATTTCAGGTTCTGGAAGGATGTCTTCATTTTCTTTGGAAGTATCATTTAAACGATCATCTGTGGAGGTATCTTGTGTAGTTTCAAGCGTATTATTTTCTTCTGAAATAAAATCTTCGGCGATTTGTTTTTTAGTCGATTTTAAGGAAGCTGCCACCTTTTCGGGCGTCATTTTAAGACGGACAACCAAATAGATAATAGCCAAGAAGGTCATTAACAAAATAGTTCCTGTTAAGCCCATATAGTCTTGGAAGAGGTCATTAAGTTCATATCCAACAACGCCACTCCAAAGCGATTCACCTTTGGTAAAAAATCCAAAGAAAACTGAAAACCAAAGCATTAACAAGAGTCCCCAAAACCAAAATTTAAGTAACTGCTTTTTCGCATAATTGAAGAAATAGTAGGCTCCAGTTAAAGTTACAAGGAAGGCAAATATAAATGCAGCCACTCCCACACCGTTATAAACAAAGAAATGCCCTATGTTGCTACCAAATTTACTTAGCCAATTTTTTGCTTCCAGTTCACGGTCTAGCTCTCCAACAATACTTTGATCTGCTTGCCATGTAAAGAAAAAAGATATAAAGGAAATAAGTAATGCCAACCCTAGCAAAAACAAGAAACTTCCTAGTAGTATTTGCTGTTGTTTGGAAAGCGTAAAAGAGATTTTTTTACGCGGTGTTTTATTTTTGGAAATGGTTTTGTTTTTCTTTTTAGCCATTTACGGTTGGGTTGACTTTAGGCAAAAATACAAATATAGAACGTGACATCGATAATAAAATTTTGGTTATGGTTGTTATACTTTTGGAATATAAATAATACATCCCACAACAATAGCGGCGACTGCGGCAAAAAATACAGCACCGGCAGCTACATCCTTTATATATCCTATTTTATTGTGGAAATCGGGATGTACAAAGTTGGCAATTTCTTCGGCGGCAGTATTTAATCCCTCAATGCTTAATACTAGTCCTATGGCAAGAGTTTGATAAATCCATTCATTCGGGGAGATTTCATAATAAAAACCCGCAAGGGTCATAAGTACGGCAACAAACGTTTGCACTTGGATACTTGCTTCATTTTTAAGTAACATCCAAGCGCCTTTAAAGGCATATTTAAAGCCTAAAATTCGTTTACCCAAAAAAGTGTTCCACATTATTGTAAAGCTTTAAGTGCAGCATCATAATTAGGTTCTTGACCAATTTCAGGGACTAATTCATTGTAAATAACTTTTCCATTTTCATCTAATACAATAATAGATCGTGCAAGTAATCCTTCAAAGGCATTTTCAAGCATATTCACTCCATAATTATTTCCGAAACTTTGATCTCTATAGTCTGAGAGCATTTCTACATTTTCTAATCCTTGGACAGCACAAAACTCTTTTTGGGCAAAGGGAAGGTCTCTAGAGATACAAAGTACTACGGCGTTGTCAAGCGAACTGGCCTTCTCATTAAATTTTCTTACAGAAGTGGCACAAACCCCTGTGCCAACGCTTGGAAAGATATTCATAATCACTTTTTTACCACTATAGTCTTTTAACTTTTTTGAAGATAAATCTAGGGACGATAGTCTAAAATCTGGAGCTTTTGAGCCCACTTTGGGCAATTCTCCGCTGGTCTTTGTGGGCTTGCCACCAAAGGTTATTACTGCCATTGCGAATTATTTTGTGGTAGTTAATTGTTTAATTTTTATTCTGAAAGCAGCAAAAAGTAATGTCATAAATGGACTTAGCCAGTTAAAAATAGCATAGAAAAAGTACTCTGCTACCCCTACTCCTAAGACACTACTTTGATATGCACCACAAGTGTTCCACGGAATCAAAACCGAGGTTACGGTGCCACTATCTTCAAGGGTTCGCGATAAGTTTTCAGGAGCTAATTCACGATCTTCAAAGGCTTTCTTAAACATTTTACCAGGAATAACAATGGCTAAATATTGATCACTTGCAATAGCATTAAGTCCTAAACAGCTTATAACCGTACTCGCAAAAAGGCCAAAAATAGAAGACGCCATTTTAAGTAATTCTCTTGTAATTCTTGCAAGAGCCCCAATACCATCCATAATACCGCCAAAAACCATAGCGCAAATAATTAGTAGTATGGTCCAAAGCATTCCTAACATTCCACCTGCCGAGAATAAATCGTTCAGCTTTTCATTATCTGTTTCAATAGCCGTATCTGTAAAGATTGCTTGTATAATTGTTTCGATTTTAGAATTGGAAATTTCCATCAATACGTCTCCCTGAAAAGCGACTGCAACGATGGCGGCCGATATTACACCAATGGATAGAGCAATTAGTGGCTTCGTTTTCATTACGATTAACGCAATAACAATAGCTGGAACTATAAATAACCAAGGGGTAGTGTTAAATGTATTGTCTATAGTTGTAAGTAAACCAGAAATGTCTGCATTACCAGTAACATCAACCGTAGCACTTATAATTGCAAAAACAATAATTGTTATTAAAATAGTAGGGACTGTTGTCAATGCCATATATCTAATATGGGTAAATAAATCGGTTCCTGCCATGGCTGGAGCTAAGTTGGTAGTATCACTTAAGGGTGACATTTTATCTCCAAAATAGGCGCCAGATATTACGGCACCGGCGATCATCCCGGGATTAATTCCTAAGGCAGAACCAATACCTACCAATGCAATTCCTACAGTTGCTGAAGTGGTCCAGGAACTTCCTGTAGCCACCGAGATAATGGCAGCAATTATCACCGATGCAGGAAGAAAAATCTCAGGACTAAGCACTTGAAGTCCGTAATATACCATTGCTGGGATAACGCCACTTATAAGCCATGTACCCGCCAATGCTCCAACTAATAATAAAATAAGTACGGGAATAAAAATGCTTTTCCAATTTTCCCAAACTTCGGCCAACATAAGACCTATTGAAACCTTATTATAAAATCCAACAATAGCGGCAACCGCACCTCCCATTAATAAAATGATTTGATTACTGTACTCGCCCAGCCATTCACCGTCTGCAAAGAAAATATTATAGGCCAATAGGCCCATTAAAATCACCACCGGGATTAAAGCTTCCCAAATGTTTAGCTCTTTATTTTCAATTATTTTTTGGTTTTCTATTTCAATTTCGGAAAGGTTTTTGTCTTCTTTCATGTTGATATTTTATAATCATGTAATGTTACGATTTTGTGAAATGGTATGCAAATTTCAGTTTTTATTAAAAATGGGGTATTTACCCCTTTTGAAAAATAACATTTTTCATTTATATTTAAATCCCAAAAGTTCAATTACTTACCCTGCTTTTAAAATTAATAACTATGAAAAAGTTACTCGTTTTAGCAGGTTTTTTTATTACCGCACAGATTGCTTATTCACAAGTAGGAATAGGTACCACAAATCCAGATCCATCTTCATTGCTTGAAGTTTCCGCAACTAATAAAGGAGTTTTAATTCCACGGGTATCGCTTAGTGATGTTACAGATTCTGTCCTAGATGGCGTAAATACCGCCGCAACTGGGTTGTTAATATTCAACACTAATGCAGGTACTACGGGAGGAAGTGGAATAGGATATTATTATTTTAACGGGACTGTTTGGGAGCGATTAATTACCTCTGCTGCCATAGGAGACGATGATTGGTATGAAGTAGGAACAACCAATGCCCCGGATAATATTAATGATGATAAATTCACTTTTGGTAATCTTGCGATAGGCAAAAATACAGCAAATTATCCGTTGGAATTGAATCAAGTAGATGGTACCATTACTAGGTCCTTAAATATTTATTCAAACTATTCTGATACTGGAATTAATAGTAATATTTTCAACGAAAATAATTTTACAGGAACAGGAACGTCAAGGGGATTGTACAATTTAATAGGGGGTACTGGTAATGGAACGGTAATGGCCTTGTATAACAATATTCAGAATTCTGGATCAGGTTTTCATTATGGATTATACAATGGTCTTGCCGGAAATGGTGCGGGTGAGCAAAGGGGAGTTTACAATGCTATTTCAAATTCAGGAAATAATTTGCATTATGGTGTTCTTAATGTACTTACAGGAAATGGAACCGGTCTTCATACCGGAATAAGCAATCAGTTGGGGGGTACTGGTAACGGAGAACAAAGAGGAATTGAGACTAATATTGTTAATTCGGGTAGTGGTGCCCATTATGGAAGTTATAGTTCATTGTCTGGAGCTGGAACAGGAAACAAGTATGGTTACTACAATATCATAAATAATGCAGCGGGGGGAACTCATTACGGTGTATATTCCCAAGCCCTTAAAAGCGGAAGTTTTGCGGGCTATTTTTTAGGGAATTTAGCCGTAGGAACCACCGGGGTAAATACCTATATTTTTCCTGCTTCACGAGGATTAGTAGATCAAATAATGCAAACAGATGGATCCGGTAATATAAGTTGGATAGATCCTTCTTCCATAACTGGGGATTTATGGAATTTAGCTGGAAATGCCGGTACGGATGGAGGAACAAACGATTTTATTGGAACTACAGATGCCGTACCTCTTACCTTTCGCACCAACAATGTAGATAGGGTCCGTATCACCACAGGGGGTCAAATAGAAGTGCTTAATACAAATAGCTCTGTTTTTATGGGTGAAAATTCGGGATTGTCAAACACAGGGTTAGGAAATGTTACGGTTGGAACAAATGCAGGAGCCGCTTCCACTACAGGAAATTATAATGTGATTATGGGTTATGAAGCTGGAAGATTATTAACTTCAGATAGTAATAATACTTTTGTAGGTTCTTTTGCAGGATATAATACAGATAGTGGAATTTTAAACACCTTTATAGGGAGTGGTGCTGGAGGAAGTAATACCTCTGGAAGCAATAATACTTTTTTAGGCATTAGCGCAGCTTCACAGAACGACGCAGGGAGTTTAAATGTGATTATTGGTAGAGCAACTGGGCTATATAATTATGACGGAAATAATAATGTTTATATAGGCTACGAAGCTGGAAGAGGAGCACTAGATCCTACAATGAATGCTTCTTTTAGCAATAATGTGTATTTAGGACATCGGGCAGGTCGAGATGCTACAGGAAATAATAATGTTTTTTTAGGGTATCAAGCTGGGTATTCTGAAACAGGAAGTAATAAACTTTTTATAGAAAATTCATCGTCAATTCTTCCTTTAATCTATGGGGAATTTGATAATGATATCCTTCGTTTTGCTGGAACCACCTATATTGGCGGAAGTGCTGGTGCTAATCAAGATTTATATATAAGTAATCAGGTGGTCGATTGGGATAATTCTAACTACTTTTTAGACCCAGCGGGAGCAAATCGAATAAATGAAGTGGAACTAGATGATGGTTCTGCAGCCGATCCATCCCTTTTTTTTGAAGGGGACAATACAACAGGTTTTTTCAGCCCTACAACAGATGAAGTAGCATATAGTATTAACAGTAGTGAGGTTATGCGAATTGACAATAATGGGAATATAGGCATAGGGACTCCTACCCCCAATGCTACCATGGATGTAGAAGGAACTTTTAAGTTGGGAACTAATGGAAATGCTCATTCTGGCATGTATTCATTAAGATGGAATTTTGGTACCACAAATATTTCTGCTAATTCTAGTCAAGTTCTAACATTAGCAGGTACTTCAACTGTTTTAAATATACCTCAACAAACAGCAGTTTCGGTAGCATTCGAAAGTGATATTGGAGCAGGAGTTTTGGTACAACACGTTTGGATGGATGCCGATGCCGTTAATATTCGTTTATTAAATTTTTCTGGTGTAGCAGTAAGTTTTCCGACCCAAACGAATATTATTTTTGTTTGGCAATAAATTTAGTTTTTCGATAAAAAAGGGGTGTTTACCTGTATATAGTTTGATATCAATAGTTTACATTTACATACTCCAATCATTTCATGACTCCTACTTTTCATAAAAATTAAATATTATGAAAAGAGTTATTCTATTTTCTGTAATTTGTTTACAATCTTATATTTTATACTCCCAAGTAGGTATTGGCACAACAACACCAGACCCTTCCTCATTACTGGAAGTATCTGGATCAGATAAAGGAATTCTTATTCCTCAAGTATCTCTAAATGATGTAGCTAATACCATGATAGATGGTATTAATACTGCTGCAACGGGTTTATTAATCTATAATACAAATGCTGCAACAACTGGTGGTAGTGGAGTAGGCTATTACTACTTTAATGGAACTACGTGGGAGCGTCTCACGACTTCTGCTACTCCTATTGGAGATAGTGATTGGTATGAAGAGAGTACAACAACAAGTCCCAACGATATTAATGACGATATATATACCCTAGGCAATGTTGCCATTGGAAAAAATACCGCAGATTGGTCACTAGATATAGAAGAAGATCAAGGAGGTAGAGGGATTTCGGTATTAATGAGCGGTTCCAATAATGTTACTACCTATGGGTTACTTTCAGAAGTGACTAACAGCGCAGATGCTAGTATGGTAGGTCTTTTTGGAAGGGTTCTAGGTGGTGGAAATGGCGAGCATAGGGGAGTACATACATTATTGAATGGAGGTGGAACGGGAATACACTATGGAGTTTTTAGTCAAATTCAAGGTGCTGGTTCTGGGGCACAATACGGTTCTGGTAATTATATTTCAAATTCTGGAAATGGTACTCATTATGGCAGTTATAGTTCATTAACAGGAGATGGCAGTGGTACTCATACAGGTTATTATGCCTCTATGACAGGCAATGGCAGTGGAGAAACGAGAGGGTTTGTAGCTTCTATAGGTGGGAATGCTACAGGAATACAAAGAGGGACCTATGTAAATATTGGAAATACAGGAGATGGCGATCATTTTGGCGGACTAAATATATTGGGGAGTGTTGGTAATGGGGGGCAATACGGTGTGTATAATTGGATAACAAATACTGGTAACGGAACCCATGCAGGTGTTTATAATCTTTTGTCTGGTACAGGCACAACAGTCCATTATGGGGTTAGAAGTGACCTTACTGGGGCAGGAGATGCTCCACAGGTTGGAAGTAGACATATAATTTCAAATACCGGAATAGGAGAACATTGGGGCGTTTATAGTTCATTAGGAGGTACTGGAGATGGAACTCAGTTTGGAACTGAAAATATTCTTAGCAATTCTGGAAATGGAAATCATTGGGGAACCGATAATACTTTCTCAGGAGCAGGTTCTGGTTATCATACTGGGATGATAAGTAGGTTTTCTAATGGAACTGGAAATTTAACAGGAGCCTGGACAGAGTTTTCAGGATCCGTTGGAAATGGAAATCAAATAGGTGCTTTTAATAATTATTTTGCTGGGGGTAATGGAACGTTGGCTGGCACCTATACTCAAATTCAAAATTCAGTTTCAGGAACAGGAACACATTATGGGCATTACTCTTCAAATGATAGTCCTGGAGGAGGGAGTCATTATGGAATATCTAATAATCTTTCAGGAATTGGAACAGGAATTCAATTTGGTGTTGAAAATATAATAAGTAATTCAGGGAATAATTCACATTGGGGAGCGCATAATACATTTTCAGGAACGGGCTCTGGATTACATACTGGAATGTATAGTAGTTTTACAGAAGGTACTGGGAATTTGACAGGTGCTTGGACCGAATTTTCAGGAAATGTTGGAAATGGAAATCAAATTGGAGCCTATAATGTATTCACCGCAGGGGGGAATGGTACATTAGCTGGAGGATTTACAATTATTAATAATACAGTAGCTGGTACAGGAGTACAATACGGTACGTATTCTTCAAATGCCAGTCCTGGAAATGGGATACATTATGGTGCCTATAACGAGCTCTCTGGCACGGGAACGGGACAACATAATGGTACTTATAATCTACTTAACGGAAATGGTTCCGGCACACATACAGGGTTCTATGCTTCTATGGTAGGTGATGGGAGTGGAGAAACTAGAGGATTTGTTGCTTCCATTGGAGGTAATGCAACTGGAATTCAAAGAGGGTTTTATTCAAACATAGTCAATACAGGAGATGATAGGCATTATGGAAATATCAATGTTTTAAGCGGTACTGGAGTGGGAGTAAAATATGGAACATTTAATCAAATACAATCTTCTGCTGGAGGAACACATTATGGGGTTTTCTCTCAGGTTTTAAAGGCGGGGAGTTATGCAGGATATTTTAGCGGAAATGTTTATGTGTCTGGAGTATTTACTAATCCATCAGACAAAACATTGAAAGAACAAATTAAAGAAGCATCACCTATATTAGACCAACTTAATAAAATTTCGATAAAAAATTATTATTTCAAAAAGACAGAGGCTGAGATGTATGGATTTCCAAAAGAACTCCAAATTGGATTTATTGCACAAGATTTTGAATCCATATTCCCTAATTTTGTTCAGACTGAAACCCTGCCAGAAATAAATGCGGATGGCTTAAGTACTTCCAATTCCAAAACTATAAAAAGTATCAATTATTTAGGAATGGTACCTGTTTTGACTAAAGCCATCCAAGAACAACAACAAATTATTGAAACTCAACAAACTGAAATTGAAACCTTAAAAAGGGATATTGCTGAGATTAAAGCGCTGCTGAAACAGGAGTAGGGTTTAAAACACCTACTTTTATCATACATTCTTTCATCATTTGGTAGGTGCGTTCAATATCGTTATCCAGTCCAATGGAAAAACGAATGAGTCCATCGCTTAGTCCCATTTCCTTTTGTTCTTCTTCAGGAATTTCTGAAGATGTTGAGGTTCCGGGCGCGCTAAACAATGTTTTGTAAAAACCGAGACTTACAGCCAAATAGCCTAAGTTTTGTTCTTGCATTAACTCCATCAATTCATTGGCTTTGTCAAGACTTCCAACATCCACAGTCATCATTCCTCCAAAACCGTATTCTGGATTCATCATTTTTTTGAAAAGCTCATGCCCTGGATGTGATTTGAGCCCTGGATACACGGTTTTTAAACCATCGTCTTCAAACTTTTGTGCAAGAACTAAAGCATTATGACTATGCTGCTTCATACGAATATGAAGCGTGCGTAAATTTTTCAGAATAGAAGCCGCTCGTAAGCTATCCATAGCAGGACCCAATAACATATTAGCACCGTCGTTTACATTTCGTAGTTCGTCAATAAACTCTTGGGTGCCGCAAGCTACACCGCCCATGGTATCGCTACTTCCGTTTATAAATTTGGTTAGACTATGTAGTACCACATCAGCTCCCAGTTTAGCTGGCGAAATACTCAATGGAGAAAAGGTATTATCGACTAATAATTTTAGTCCGTGTTTTTTGGCAATTTTAGAAATTCCTTCAATATCGGCTATTTCCAATAACGGGTTACTCACACTTTCACAATAGATAATTTTGGTTTTCGGAGTAATGGAAGCTTCCACTTCGTCCAACTTTGTAATATCCACAAAGGATGTTTCAATATTGAATTGTGGGGCAAAATTCTTAAGAAAAGCATAAGTACCTCCGTAAATGGTTCGGCTTGCCACAATATGGTCACCCCCCTTACACAATTGCATAATGGCCGGGGTTATTGCACCCATACCACTGGCGGCTACATTGGCAGTTTCTGTTCCTTCCATAGCGGCTAATGCTTGCCCTAAATATAAATTTGAAGGGGTGGAATGTCTGGAGTACAAATAACATCCCTCAGCGTTACCCTCGAAGGTGTCGAACATGGTTTTTGCCGAAAGGAAAGTGTAGGTAGATGAGTCTGAAATAGAAGGGTTAACACCTCCAAATTCTCCAAAATATTGTAGGTCCTGTATACGGTCTGCGGGTTTAAATGCCATGATTTTAATTTTATTATCTTCAAATGTAACAGGATTCAGATAATTAGTCAATGATATCAATCATATTTAGAATAATAAACTTAATAAATACAATTTATTAGATTAAAAGTTTATATTTACTTCAATAAAGTAATGTATTTAGAATTTTTTTCAGAATGAAATTAGACGCTATAGATAAAAATCTTTTAAAGTTTCTTCAGCAGGATAGTAAACAAACCAATAAGGAACTTTCAGTTAAATTAAATCTTTCGGTTACCGCCGTATACGAACGTATAAAAAAACTGGAGCGTGAAGGCATTATAAAAAAGTATGTCACACTTTTAAATCCCCAAAAAGTGGATTTAGATTTATTGGTTTTTTGTCAAATAAAACTGGTGCAACACACTAAAGAATATTTAACCAAATTTGAAGACGAAGTCACTCAATTGGAAGAAGTGTTAGAATGCTTCCACGTTAGTGGGGAGTACGACTATCTTTTAAAAGTGCTGGTGAGAGATATGGAACATTTTCGAAATTTTATGGTGACCAAATTAACGACGCTACAACATATTGGAAGTACGCAAAGCTCCTTTGTAATTAATGAAGTAAAAAACAGTCCGCTTATTACTATTTAGAATGAATGATAAACCCTACTGCCTTATAGAATTTTTTCTACTTTTTGTTGTGTTTCCTGCCACGCTTCCGTTGGATTATGCCATTTGGGTAAAACTAATTCTTGGGGTAATTGGTTTTTTGTATGTTGTTTTGGTGTTGGTGCGTGTTGAGAAAATTGAATTATTCAATTCACTTAAATTACCATGGAGGCCTTTTTGGAAACGGATTTTAGTAATATTTCCCGTAGTTGTGAGTCTAACGACCTTGTATGTTTGGCTGTTTGCTCCCCAACATTTGTTTTTTGTACCGTTAGAAAACCCGTTATTGTTTTTATTCATTTTGTTCGTGTATAGCGCGTTTTCGGTGTGGCCTCAGGAAGTATTGTATCGTACCTTTTTCTTCAAACGATATGGTGATTTCTTTCAAAGTACGTACCTACTTATTTTTGTAAATGCTACCGTGTTTTGTTTGGCGCATCTATTCTTTAGAAATACTCTTGTGCTGGTGCTCACATTTATAGGCGGAATATTATTCGGACTCACCTATTTAAAATTTAAATCTACAACCTTAGTGACTATAGAACATGCTATTTATGGTAATTGGTTATTTACGGTTGGAATGGGTCAAATGTTAGGATTTCCAGGGATAGAAAATTAACCCTTCCTTAATTGTCTTTTGAAATAGAGTATCGTAACTTTGCACTTCAAAATTTAAAATCAGTTTTATGAGCACTTACGATGTTGCCATTATTGGTTCAGGCCCTGGAGGCTATGTTGCGGCTATTCGCTGCGCCCAATTAGGGATGAAAACCGCTATTATAGAAAAATATAATTCTTTAGGAGGTACCTGTTTAAATGTGGGTTGTATTCCTAGTAAAGCATTATTAGATTCATCTCATCATTACGAGGATGCCGTAAAACATTTTGAAGACCACGGAATTGGAATTCCAGGCGATATCAAAATTAATTTCAAGAAAATGATTGAGCGCAAAGCATCAGTCGTAGACCAGACCGTAAAAGGGATTGATTTCTTAATGAATAAGAATAAAATCGATGTCTTTACCGGTGTAGGATCGTTTAAAGATGCCACGCATATTGATATTACTTCCGAAGGGAAAACGCAAACGATTGAAACTAAAAATGCCATCATCGCAACAGGAAGTAAGCCTTCGACGCTTCCATTTATAAAAATTGATAAAGAACGCGTCATTACTTCTACCGAAGCGTTAAGCCTATCAGAAATTCCAAAACACATGATTGTCATTGGTGGCGGTGTCATTGGCTTAGAACTTGGACAAGTATATCGTCGTTTGGGTGCGGAAGTTTCTGTGGTGGAATATATGGATAGAATTATCCCAACAATGGATAGTGCTCAAAGTAAAGAATTAATGAAAGTGATGAAGAAACAGGGGGTAAAATTCTATGTTTCGCATAAAGTTTCAGCCGTTGATCGAAAAGGAAAAGAGGTAACTGTGACTGCTACGGATAAAAAGGGAGAGGAAGTCACTTTTACTGGGGATTACTGCTTGGTTTCTGTAGGGCGTCGTCCTTATACCGACGGATTAAAATTGGAAAATGCAGGGGTTAAAGCCAATGAACGCGGACAAGTAGACGTAAACGACCATCTACAAACCAATGTATCAAATATTTACGCCATTGGTGATGTGATACGTGGTGCGATGCTAGCGCATAAAGCCGAAGAAGAAGGAACCTTGGTTGCCGAAATTCTAGCAGGACAAAAACCCCATATTAACTATAATTTAATTCCAGGAGTAGTATATACTTGGCCTGAAGTCGCTTCTGTAGGAAAAACAGAGGAACAACTTAAGGAGGAAGGTGTTGATTATAAATTAGGGCAATTCCCAATGCGTGCTTTAGGAAGAAGCCGTGCTAGTGGAGATATGGATGGTTTTGTAAAAATTCTTGCCGATGCTAAAACCGATGAAGTTTTAGGTGTACATATGGTAGGTGCTCGTGTAGCTGACTTAATTGCTGAAGCGGTGACCGCTATGGAATTTAGAGCGAGTGCTGAAGATATCGCTCGAATGAGTCATGCGCATCCAACCTATGCGGAAGCTGTAAAAGAAGCCGCGCTGGATGCCACCGATAAAAGAGCATTGCATTTTTAATTTATAGAAACGCCAAATAGTAAAAACCATCCAAAATAGGATGGTTTTTTTATATCTTTAAGAAACTAAACTTAATTATAAAATTATGAAAAAGAACTACGTACTGGGGATAGTATTGTTTTTTTCTATTCAATTATCCTTTTCACAATTTACAGATGATATGGAATGGGATGCGGGAGATTGCCCTTCACATTGGACAACTTTTACAGGGCCTGGAGACTGTCCTATAGTGGTTAGTGGTGGTCATACTGGCAACCAATCGGCCTATATAGATGGAAATGGAGTGACAGATAATCTTCTGGATTTAGGAAGTAAAATATTTGGGGAATGGAGATTACAATTCTGGATGTTTATTCCTGTAGGTAAAGAAGGGTATTTTAATATTCAAGGAGAAGTACCCGTAACTACTGGTGAATTTGTAGTAGGGAATATTTACTTTAATCAAGATGCTTCATCGCCAGGACAAGGAATTATTGACGATAGCGCGTTGGGTGATGTTACCTTTAATTTTCCTCATGACCAATGGTTTAGGATTACTATGAATTTTGATCTTACTTCAGGAATGGCAAATGCCACTTGGCATCTTTGGATTGATGATATAGAAGTGATTCCGATAGGAACTTCTTTTACCAATGAAGCTGGTGACATTCCTACAAGTTTGGGAGGGTTAGATTTCTTTTCAGTATCTGCAAATACAGAATTTTACTTTGATGATTTTTGTTATTATGAACCGTTTCCTGTATCAGGGTGTTTTATCGCTGGAATTGATGAATTTGGAAATAATAGTTTTCAAATGTTTCCAAATCCTACCCAAAACAAATTATTTGTAGAAAGTGTAGAAGAAATTTCAAAAATTAATGTGTATTCTCAACTTGGGCAGTTGGTGATTGATAAGGAATTTACAAACGAAATTGATGTCTCTTCACTCGCCAATGGACTGTATTTTGTGGAAGTAGAAACTAGTTTTGGAAATGGAATTCAGAAGTTTATTAAGAATTAATATAATGTTCTGAAAACGAAAAAACCATCCCAAAAAGGATGGTTTTTTTGTCTTATCAATTTGTTGTCGGGGGAATTAACAAGACTTCTTATTCGATTACAGTCACCTTGAAACTTGTGCATTCGCGGGGGCAATTGCACATAATAAAAGTGCAAAGATTGCATAAGTAGTTTTCATCATTTCAAACGATAATTTGGGGTTATCTTAGGCAAATGTATTAAAGACTTACAATCAATAACTTATATTTAAAATCTTTTCGTTGTCTTGGATAAAAAACTCGATAAAATGCATTTTTTAAAGAAAAAATCCTATAATAAAGATGTAGGAATTGTAAGAATATTTGAAAAATAGTCCTTTGTAATAATTCAATATCTTTACAAAATGAAAAAAATAATTGCCTTTGCAGGAAGTAATAGCAGTACATCTATTAACCATAAATTAATCCTCTCTGTTTCAGAAAAAATTAATAATAAAGTCGAAGTTATTAAATTAACGTCTTACCCATTACCCATGTTTGGAGAGGATATTGAAAGAAACGAAGGCTATTCTGAAACTCTAAAAAGCTTACTTTCAGTTTTTCATAATGCTGATGCAATTTTAATTTCCGTAAATGAACACAACGGAACTGTATCTGCTTTTTTCAAAAACGTTTTGGATTGGCTTTCACGAATTGAATATAAATTTCTCGCTAAAAAAAATGTTTTTTTAATGAGTACCTCCAACGGAAAACGTGGAGCTCTATCCTCTCAAGAATATACAGCAGGAGTATTACCCAGATTTGGTGCGGGAGAGATTACTCGATTTACGTTACCATCCTTTTCGGAAAATTTTAAAGAAGGTAAAATTACAAATACAGAGTTAAATTCAGAATTAGAATTAAAACTCTCACAATTTGAAGCTAGTATATAGACTGTGATGCGAACTCATAGAAAGTTTTCCATTTCTTTTACCGAAGCTCTTAAAAAGAAATTATTGGGCTGGGCACAGCAATTTGGCGAGGTTATTTGGTTAGACTCCAATCAATATCAACAAAACCACAGTAGTTTTCAAGCTATTCTGGCCGTGGACGCTTTTACCGCAATAAAGACGGATTCATATGAAGCTTTTAAAAAACTGGAGGAATACCAAAACACGACAAAAGACTGGTTGTTTGGGTATCTCACGTATGACTTAAAGAATGACGTTGAGCGATTGAAATCTCAAAACTTCGACGGTCTCCATTTTCCAGAATTGTATTTTTTTCAGCCTAAAAAGTTGTTTTTATTTTCTGATACAGAAGTAGAAATACAGTATTTACATATGGTCGATGATGTAATGGAAAGCGATTGGCAGGAAATTTTAAATTTTAGGGAACTCCATGATAATTCGACTACTCAAGGAAGCAACATTAAAATAAGACTGCGAACTAGTAAAGACTCCTATTTCGAAAAAGTACATAAAATGCTTGAGCATATAGAGAGGGGAGATATATACGAAGCCAATTTTTGTCAAGAGTTTTTTTCAGAAAATGTGCATCTTAATCCCATAAAGACCTTTTTTCATTTAAACGATATCTCTAGACCACCTTTTGCTACCTTTTTAAAATTACAGCAGTGGTATGCTTTTTCTGCTTCACCAGAACGATATATAAAAAGAGTAGGTAAACACGTAATTTCTCAACCCATTAAAGGCACGGCAAAGCGGCATACTAATAAAGAAGATGACCGTAAAATGATAGAAGCATTGCGCAAAAACCCAAAGGAACGAAGTGAGAATATTATGATCACCGATTTGGTTAGAAACGACCTTTCTCGATTTGCTATAAAAGGATCTGTGGAGGTGGAAGAACTTTGTAAAGTGTACACGTTTGAGCAAGTCCATCAGTTAATTTCTACTATTAGGTGCGAAGTGGAGGAAAATTTTTCTTCAGTAGAAATTTTAAAAAACACCTTCCCAATGGGAAGTATGACGGGTGCTCCTAAAGTCTCGGCTATGAAAATTATTGAAGAACTAGAAGACACTAAAAGAGGGTTGTATAGTGGCGCCGTAGGGTATTTTACACCTTACGGCGATTTCGATTTTAATGTGATCATTCGCAGTATTTTGTATAATAAAGAAGACCAATATGTAAGCTTTTCTGTGGGAGGCGCCATTACCGCGAATTCTATTCCGGAAGACGAATACGAAGAGTGCCTTCTTAAAGCGAAAGCCATGCGGGAAGCATTAGAGCAGACCCATTAGTTTTTAACTTAAATTTGCGCATACTGTATACACAATGCTCAAGGCCTATAAGCATCATATTGAAGATTCCTTTCCCTTTTTAAAAGAAGGCCAACTACTTGTGGCCTGCAGTGGGGGATTGGATAGTGTGGTTTTAGCTCACATATTAAGAGAATTAGGTTTTAAAATAGGTTTAGCACATTGTAATTTTTACTTGCGTGGCAACGAAAGCGACGAAGATGAAGCCTTTGTAATTGATCTAGCTGAAAAGTGGAATGTTCCTGTTTTTACTGAAACATTCAATACTAAAGAATATGCTGCAACACATAAACTTTCAACCCAAATGGCGGCGCGTGAATTGCGCTATGCTTGGTTTGAAGAACTTTTAAAAGACTTTAAATACGATTATATACTTACGGCGCACCATGCAGACGATAATTTGGAGACTTTTTTAATCAATTTGTCTAGAGGCACAGGGTTGCGTGGGTTAACAGGAATTACGGAACAGAACGATAAGATTATTAGACCTTTATTGCCTTTTTCAAGGGAAGAAATTTTCAATTTTGCAAAGAAAGAGAAGCTTTTTTGGCGTGAAGACAGTAGTAATGCTAGCAGTGATTACCTTCGAAATGAATTGCGTCATGAAGTAATTCCGCCGTTCAAAAAGGCCACCAAAGGATTGCTTAAAAGTCTTCAGAAAACACAAAGAAATCTTCAACAAACAGAGGCATTAGTAAGTGATTATTTGGTTTTGGTGCGTAATTTGGTTATGGAAGAAACATCGCAAGGATTTGAAATTTCTATTGTAAAGCTAAAAGAGTTACCCAATCCTGATGCGTTGTTATATGAGTTGCTTTCGCCGTTTCAGTTTACGGCTTGGGAAGATATTTCAGGATTACTACATGCTCAAAGCGGAAAGCAGGTTTTGGCTTCAAATTATCGGGTAATTAAGGACAGAGAAGTACTTATAATTACCAAAATCCCATCAGAGGAAAAAAAAGTTTCAAAATTTATTTCAGAAAATGAAACGCAAATTGATTCACCACTTAAAATGTCCTTTTTCCCTACCGATAAAATGGGATATATTGATACAAATACGGTTTACGTGGATGCTTCAAAAATTTCATATCCATTGGTGCTCCGAAGATGGGAGGAAGGTGATGTTTTTCAACCTTTTGGGATGAAAGGAAAAAAGAAATTGAGTAAGTTTTTTAAAGATGAAAAGTTATCTTTGGCTTCCAAAGAACAAATTTGGATATTATTAAGTAATAATCAAATTGTTTGGGTGGTTGGATATAGAATGGATGACCGTTTTAAAATAACCCCTAAAACCGATAAAATTTTAAAAATAGCAGTAACAAATTAATATGAAGAAGTTCGTTTTTTTTCTTTCCGCATTATTTTTTGTTCAATTTTCATTTTCGCAAGAGTTTCTTGATCCTGTAAAATGGGATGTATCTGTAGAGCAAGAAAGCAACAACAAGTACAATATTTTAATGACCGCCACCATAGATGAAGGATGGCATGTATATAGTCAAAAACAATTTGGAGAAGAGTTTGAAGGACCCATTCCTACCGAGTTTACATATAATGCATCAGAATCCACTTATAAACTATTAGGAGCTACACTGGAACCCGAGATTCAACCCATTTACGACCCGGTTTTTGAGTTGGATGTAGTCTATTTTAGCGATAAGGTGACATTTATTCAGCCTATTGAAGTAATAAAGCCCGAGGGATTAAAAGTCATTGCAGAAATTTACTATTCTGTTTGTGATGAGGAGAAATGTCTTCCGCCAGATACCAAGACATTTGAGGTAGATTTAGCTTCGGGAAAGGCAGAAACTGCCGAAGGTGAAATTACGGAAGAAGATTTAGAGAAGTCGGCTAAACTTACTATTGATGTAAAGGGATCTGAAAAATTTGAACCCGCCGAAGAAGAAGATAAGGGAATGTTTACTATTTTCCTTTTAGGATTTTTAGGGGGGCTTATTGCATTGTTAACACCTTGTGTGTTTCCAATGATTCCGTTAACAGTTTCATTTTTTACAAAAAGTGCAAAAAACAAACAAAATGGACTTGCAAATGCAGTCCTTTATGGCTTTTTCATCTTTTTAATTTATGTGCTATTAAGTGTTCCTTTCCATTTGATTGAAGGTGTAGATGAAAGTATCTTAAATACAATTTCTACAAACGTATATTTAAATGTGGTGTTCTTTATCATATTTGTCTTTTTTGCCTTTTCATTTTTTGGCTACTACGAGATAACTTTACCACAATCATGGAGCGCCAAAATGGATAATAAGGCAACTAGTATTGGTGGTTTTGTTGGAGTTTTCTTTATGGCATTAACCTTAGCCATTGTTTCGTTTTCTTGCACAGGACCCATTTTAGGTGGGTTGTTAGGAAGTTCACTTTCTCAAGATGCTGGAGCCATGCAGTTGAGTTTTGGAATGGGCGGATTTGGACTTGCCTTGGCCTTACCATTTGCTTTATTTGCCTTATTTCCAAATTGGTTAAACTCTTTACCTAAGAGTGGAGGATGGTTAAACACCGTAAAAGTAGTATTAGGCTTTATTGAATTGGCCTTAGCATTCAAATTTCTTTCCAATGCCGATTTAGTAGAGCATTGGGGTTTATTGAAACGTGAAATATTTATTGGAATTTGGATTGTTTGTGCCTTGGGATTAGCGCTGTATTTGTTCGGATTTTTACGATTTCCTCACGACGGACCGAAGGCTAAAAAGTTACCTAAAGGAAACTTAATAGTTGGGGTTTTAAGCATTGCTTTCTTTTTATACTTAACCCCTGGGTTAACCAATACCAAGTATGCCAATTTGAAGCTATTAAGTGGTTTTCCGCCACCCTTGTTTTACAGTTTATACGATAAAGGAACTAGCGCACCATTAGGTCTTGAAGCCTATAAAGATTTTTATGAAGGACTTGAGGCTGCAAAAGCTTCAGGGAAACCAATCATGATAGATTTTACAGGATGGGCATGTGTAAACTGTCGTAAAATGGAAGAACAGGTTTGGAGTGAACCCGAAATTTTTGAAGTGATTAGTAAAGATTATATCTTAATTTCTCTTTATGTCGATGATAGAAAAGAACTCCCAGAGGATCAAAAATTCAATTTCTTAAAACCTACTAGAGGGATTAAGAAAATTAAAACGGTGGGAGATAGATGGGCGACTTTTCAAACAGTGAATTTCAAGAACAATTCACAACCCTACTATATTTTAATGGACAGTGATTTAAACCTACTTAATAAACCTGTTGGTTATACTCCAGATGCAGATGAGTATTTTGAATGGCTTCAAACGGGAATTGCAAATTTTAAGAAATAGGTGGTTTTCAAAAATATAAGCGCCGTTTATTAAATAAAAACGGCGCTTATAACAAACCTAACTTAGTAAACGTTGAGTATCAGTTCCTAGCACAATTTTTTATCCCCACAAAAAATTGTTTTCGGATACCGTATTCACTAATTGATTCTCAAAGATACTTCTTAAACACACTAGAGTCTATACGTGCAAACACGTATTTTGGTTGTTCTTTTTTAATTAAGGAAAAATATCTTGGATAAAATTGATAGTAATTTTTCTGAACTTTATTAGTAGTTTTACACCTTTAACCCCAAATTTTTCATAAGAAATACATGCATAAAAAAGGATTTATTTTCGACCTCGACGGGGTTATTGTAGATACCGCAAAATATCACTATTTTGCATGGAAGAAATTAGCAGAAAGTATTGGAATTTCTTTTACTGAAAAAGACAATGAACATCTTAAAGGAGTAAGCAGAATTAGATCACTGGAGAAAATTCTCGATTGGGGAAATGTGGCATTATCCGATGCCAAATTTCTAGAACTTATTTCTGCTAAAAATGATGATTATTTGAGCTTTGTAAATAGAATGACACGGGATGAAATTTTACCCGATGTGCCTCGAGTACTTTCATTTTTAAAAGAACAACAACAGCCTATGGCATTAGGTTCAGCAAGTAAAAATGCACGTTCCATTCTTACTAAAGTAGATTTAATAAATCAATTTGATGCCATTATTGATGGTACGAATGTTTCCAAAGCAAAACCCAATCCAGAAGTGTTTTTAAAAGCTGCAGAAGCATTAAAAATGAAACCAACAAGTTGCATTGTTTTTGAAGACGCTTTGGCAGGAATAGAAGCGGCTAATACAGCTGGGATGATTAGTATTGGCATTGGAGATACATCCGTTTTAAGTGATGCCCAATATGTTTTTAAAGATTTTACTGAAATTTCAAATGAGTTTTTACACCAATTAATAATAGCCTAATGAATCAAGATTATATACAACCCAATGAGTGGAGTATTATTGAAGAAGGATTTGATAAAGAAAGAGTAAAATCTTCCGAAAGCCTTTTCAGTATTGGAAATGGCGCTATGGGACAACGTGCCAATTTTGAAGAAACCTATACTGGTAAAACCTTCCAAGGAAGTTATATAGGTGGCGTGTATTATCCAGATAAAACCCGTGTGGGTTGGTGGAAAAATGGGTATCCTGAGTATTTTGCGAAAGTCATTAATGCCCCTAATTGGATTGGAATTGATGTTGAAATTAATGGCGAGGCATTAGATTTAAATGCGTGTAAAGAGGTTCGTAATTTCCGAAGAGAATTGAATATGAAAGAAGGGTGGTACCAACGTTCTTTTGAAGCAACCCTACAAAACGGAACCGAAATTGCAGTAGAAAGCACCCGTATTTTGCATATTGTAAATGACGAATTAGGAATTATCAATTACCAAGTAACTCCTTTAAATAAGGATACTGAAATATCCTTTACTCCTTATTTAGACGGTGGAATTACCAATGAAGACTCCAATTGGGATGATAAATTTTGGGACACCTTAAGTGTTCAGGAAGGAAATCACCAAGCCTTTATTCGTTCCCGAACCATGAAAACACATTTCGATGTATGTACCTATATGCAATCGAAAGTTTTTGTGAACGGAGCTGAGAAATCATTAGAATATACTGCAGCTATAAAGGAATTATCAGTTGCATTAACCTATAAAGTTAGAGTTGAAAAAGGAGAGAAGGCAACGCTTCAAAAGTTTGCTGGTTATACTATTTCTTTAAACCATAAGCCCGAACGTTTAATAGATGCTTCAAAAAATGTACTTCAAAACGCGACTTCAAAAGGGTATTCTGCACTTAAACAGCAACAGGCCGAAGCTTGGGCTTCCATCTGGGAGATGGCAGATATTGCCATAAAAGGAGATGTAAAAGCACAACAAGGAATTAGATTCAATATTTTTCAGTTAAATCAAACCTACCTTGGAAAAGATGCCCGCCTTAATATTGGGCCCAAAGGATTTACGGGTGAAAAATACGGTGGAAGTACGTATTGGGATACTGAAGCTTACTGTATTCCGTTTTATATGGCAACCAAAGATCAAGCCGTTGCGCGAAATTTGTTGACGTATCGCTATAATCATCTTCAAAAAGCAATTGAAAATGCACAAAAATTAGGTTTTAAAAATGGCGCTGCTTTATACCCCATGGTGACGATGAATGGAGAAGAGTGTCATAACGAATGGGAAATTACTTTTGAAGAAATTCATCGGAATGGAGCCATTGCTTTTGCGATTTATAATTACGAACGATTTACGGGGGACACCTCCTACATTCCCGAAAAGGGACTGGAAGTGTTAATTGGCATTGCCCGGTTTTGGGAACAACGCGCTACCTTCAGTAAGACAAAAAACAAATACGTGATACTGGGCGTAACGGGGCCTAACGAATATGAAAACAACGTAAATAACAATTGGTATACCAATTATGTTGCTAAATGGTGTTTGGAATATGCTGCTTCGGAAGTTGAAAAAGTGAAAAAATCGAACCCAGAAGATTTCAAAAGAATTGAAGCCAAAACAAAAATTTCGGGGCAAGAAGTACTCGATTGGAACAAAACAGCTTCCAATATGTACTTCCCCTATTCTGAGGAACTAGGAATTTACCTTCAGCAAGACGGATTTTTGGATAAAGAATTGATTACGGTCGCAAATTTAGATCGATCAAACCGTCCTATCAACCAAAAGTGGTCGTGGGATAGAATTTTACGTTCTCCCTACATAAAACAGGCAGATACGCTACAAGGCTTCTACTTTTTTGAAGAACATTTCAGTAAGGAACAGCTAGAAAAGCATTTTGACTTTTACGAACCATTTACTGTTCATGAATCGTCACTTTCTCCTTGTGTACATAGCATTCAGGCAGCAAAATTGGATAGAATGGAGCAAGCCTATACGTTTTACTTGCGTACGTCCCGTCTCGATTTGGACGATTATAACAAAGAAGTGGAAGAAGGATGCCATATTACCAGTATGGCAGGAACTTGGATGAGTATTGTAGAGGGCTTTGGAGGTATGCGAGTAAGGGATGGGAAACTTCATTTTGAGCCTAAAATTCCCGAACAATGGCAACAATATAGTTTTAAAGTAAACTTTAGAGGGCAAATTTTAAAAGTCTCCATTTCCAATGACAAACAAGAATTTAGAGTAGATGGTGATTCACCATTAACCATTGTGGTGAATCAAAAGGAAATAACCCTTGCGCCAAACACCGAAACAACAGTTTAACTAAACCAGCATTTATGAAATCTAAAATTGCGTTTTTATTATTATCAACCATCGTTCTAATTTCTTGTAAAGAAGAAGTGAAAAAGGAAGAACCAGTAGAAAAAACTCCACAAGAAATTACCATGGCGCCCATTGATCATGACGTTTTAGAAAGCGCCGTAATTTATGAGGCCAATATTCGTCAATATTCGACAGAAGGTACGTTTAATGCTTTTGCGCATGACATTCCGAAATTAAAAGAATTGGGTGTAAAAATCATATGGTTGATGCCTATTCATCCAATTTCTGAAGTAAAAAGAAAGGCAAAAGGAGATTTATTGGTTGCCGATATTGAAAATCCCGAAGAACGTAAAAAATACCTAGGAAGCCCTTACGCTGTGGCAGATTATACTGCGGTAAACCCAGATATGGGGACGATGGAGGATTTTGCTAATATGGTAGACGTTGCACACGAAAATGGCATATATGTAATTATAGATTGGGTGCCTAATCATACAGGTTGGGATCATCTTTGGATTACTGAACATCCAGAGTATTACACCAAAAATGATAAGGGTGAAATTACAGACCCTATTCAAGATAATGGAGAACCTTGGGGTTGGACAGATGTGGCCGATTTAAACTATGACAACAAAGAGATGCGCCAAGCCATGATAAATGAAATGTTGTTTTGGATTACCGAGCAGAAAGTGGACGGCTTTCGTTGTGATGTAGCGCACGGAGTGCCACTCGATTTTTGGGAACAGTGTATCCCTGCGTTACGTGAAAAGAAAGCACTTTTTATGCTTGCTGAGGCAGAACTACCTTACTTAATGAAAGGTGAAAACCTATTTGATATGTCCTATGCTTGGGAAGGACATCATGTGTTAAATGATATTGCCAAAGGCAAAGAAAATGTAGAACGTTTTGATAGGTATATGGATAGTGTGGCTTCAAAGTTTGAAAATGACGATATCCTGATGAATTTTGTGACCAATCATGATGAAAATGCTTGGGCTGGGCCTTTAAGTGAGCGTATGGGAGATGCTTCTGAAGCGATGACAGCACTAACGTATGCTATTCCAGGAATGCCTTTAATTTACAGTGGACAGGAATATGATATGAATTATCGCTTAGAATTCTTCGGAAAAGATACCATACCTAAAACCAAAGGGAAAATGTGGCCTCTTTTAGAAAAATTAGGCAATTTAAAAAACAACGAAAGGGCCTTAAAAGGAGGAAAAAATAGTGCTACATATGAGCGAATTAAAACATCAAAAGATACATCTGTTCTAGCTTTTAAAAGAAGTAAAGAAGGTAATGAATTTATTTACGTGGCAAACTTATCTTCAAAACCAGTTAAGTTTACACTTCCTGTTTCTGGCCCATTTATGGATGTTATGAAGGACCAAATCATTGATATTGTTGAAAACGAAGAACATGAATTTTCCCCTTGGCAGTATCTCATTTTACGAAAACAATAATCTAAAGCCCTTTTTTAAGGGCTTTTTTTTCAATTTCTAAAATCGAAAACGTTATCGATTGATTTACTGTTTGCTATGTGAAATTTATAATATAATTTTACCTTAATGAATACAAAAATTAAAAGAATAGCTGTGCTTACCAGTGGAGGAGATGCCCCTGGAATGAATGCTGCTATTCGTGCGGTGGTACGTTCGTGTTCGTATCATAATTTAGAATGTGTGGGAGTCTTTCGTGGATTGCAAGGACTCATTGAAGCAGATTTTAAAGAAATGGGGCCTCGTTCTGTGAAGAACATTATTAATAGAGGAGGAACTATTTTAAAATCGGCTCGTTCCAAAGAATTTATGACCAAAGCGGGTCGTCAAGAGGCGTACGATAATTTAAAAGAGGCCAAAATTGATGCCCTTGTGGTTATTGGTGGTGATGGGACTTTTACAGGTGCCAGTGTGTTTAATGAAGAATTCGATTTTCCTATTGTAGGGATTCCTGGAACAATAGATAATGATATTAACGGTACCGATTATACCATTGGCTACGATACTGCTTTAAATACGGTGGTAGAAGCCATAGATAAAATTCGAGATACGGCAAATTCTCATAATCGATTATTTCTTGTCGAGGTCATGGGACGCGATGCAGGTGATATTGCTTTAAACGCAGGTATCGGTGCTGGTGCCGAAGAAATTTTAATCCCAGAGCAAAACTTAGGTAGAGATCGTTTAATTGCTTCATTAAAGCGAAGTAAAAAATCGGGGAAGTCTTCTAGTATTGTTGTGGTTGCCGAAGGTGACCAAATAGGGAAAAATATCTTCGGATTGGCAGAATACATTCAGCAGAATATGGATGAATATGAAGTTAAAGTAACTGTGCTTGGACATATTCAACGTGGAGGTTCTCCAAGTTGCTATGACCGCGTACTGGCAAGTAGATTAGGAGTAGGTGCCGTGGATGCACTTTTGGAAGGAAAAAGAGATGTCATGATTGGTATTTCGCATAGTAAGATTGTAACAGTTCCTTTTGCGGAAGCAATAAAAGGAGATAACGAAATAGATTTAGATTTAATAAGAGTAGCAGATATAACATCTGTGTAAACAAAAAGAATAATATGACAAAAATTGGAATTAACGGCTTTGGACGAATAGGAAGAATTGCTTTCAGAATTGCCGCACAAAATAAAGATGTTGAAATAGTAGCTATTAACGATTTATTGGACGTAGACCATTTAGCTTATTTATTAAAATATGATTCTGTTCATGGAAAATTCTCTGGAACAGTAGAAGTGAAGGATGGACATTTGGTTGTAAATGGTAAAAACATTCGTGTAACTGCAGAAAGAAATCCGGAAAATTTGAAATGGGATGCTGTTGGAGCTGAAATTGTTTTAGATTGTACGGGTATTTTCACCGACCTTGATAATGCCTCGGCTCATATTAAAGCTGGAGCAAAGAAAGTTGTTATTTCTGCTCCTTCAAAAACAGCGCCTATGTTTGTGATGGGTGTTAACCATAAAGATGTAAAACCTACAGATACCATTGTTTCAAATGCATCTTGTACTACTAACTGTTTGGCTCCATTAGCCAAAGTAATTCACGATAATTTAGGTATCGTAGAAGGATTAATGACTACTGTTCACGCTACTACGGCTACGCAACTTACTGTAGATGGACCGTCAAGAAAGGATTTCCGTGGAGGGCGAAGTGCCTTATTAAATATTATTCCAGCTTCAACAGGTGCGGCGGTAGCCGTAACCAAAGTAATTCCTTCATTAAAAGGGAAATTAACTGGAATGGCTTTTCGTGTACCCACCGCAGACGTGTCGGTAGTAGATTTAACCGTACGCACCGAAAAAAGTGCTACCTATGAAGAAGTAAAGCAATTGTTTAAAGATGCTTCCAAAGGTGCTTACAAAGGAGTTATTGACTATGTTGAAGACGATGTTGTTTCTCAAGATTTTGTTAGTGACCCAAATACTTGTAATTTTGACGCTGGTGCGGGAATAGCTCTTAATGATAACTTTTTTAAATTAGTAGCTTGGTACGATAATGAATATGGGTATTCCGCAAAATTAATTGACTTGGCTTTATATGTAGCCAAAATCTAAGTGTATGACGCTAATTGCAGATGGAGGCTCTACAAAGTGTGATTGGATTCTATTGAGCCCAGAAGGTGAGGTGTTGGTAAAAACACGCACCAAAGGATTAAACCCAGCCGTGGTTCCATTAAGTGAACTTTACTCAAGGATTCGGGAAAATGAAGATCTTCAAGGAATTTTTCAGAAAACAGAAACTGTAGATTTTTATGGCGCCGGTTGTGGAACCATCACTCCAAAAAACACCTTAACCAAAGTGCTTTCGGATATATTTCCTAATGCAACGGTAGATGTGAATGAAGATTTATTGGCGGCTGTTTATGCGGCTACCGCAGAACCCGGGATTGTTTGTATATTAGGAACGGGCTCTAATAGCTGTTATTTTGATGGTGAAAAAATTCACGCTCATGTACCATCACTTGGCTTTGTATTAATGGATGAAGCGAGTGGAAATTACTTCGGAAAAAGACTTATTAGGGATTACTATTATAAAAAAATGCCAACTAAACTGGCTAAAGAGTTTGAGAAGCGTTTCGATTTAGACCCAGATGTCATTAAACTAAATGTCTATCAAAGGCCTAACCCAAATACCTATTTAGCGTCTTTTGCAGAGTTTATTTTTACTTCAGAAGAGGTGAATGGATATTTTTGGCAGCTTATAAGTGAAGGAATGACGAGGTTTATTGAATTTAGGGTACTTTGTTATAAGGAAGCTCAGAACGTCCCAGTTCACTTTATTGGGTCTATTGCGCATTTTTCTGAAGAGCAGATTCGTAATGCCATGAAACCCTATCATTTACAATTGGGTAAAATTATTCGCCGTCCAATCGATGGCTTAATTGAATATTACCGCGAGCATCGTTTAAAAATTCATAGTTAATTATGGCATTTCCGAAAGTAAATCCTACGCAAACTGAAGCTTGGAAGCTACTTTCAACGCATTTTTCAGAAATGAAAGACGTGAAAATGCAGAATCTTTTTTCTGAAAATCCATCTCGTGCCCAACAATTTTCAATCACTTGGAATGATTTTTTTGTAGACTACTCAAAGAATAGAATTACTGAAAAAACGCAAAAACTTTTACTTCAATTAGCCGAAGAAGTACAATTGAAAGAAGCCATCGAAGCCCAATTTTCTGGTCTTCATATTAACGAAACCGAAGATAGAGCAGTAGGGCATACCCAACTTCGTAATTTTAAAAAGCTACCCAAAGAAGTTGCAGAAGCACTTCAAAAAATGAAATCCTTTTCCGAAGAAATCATTTCTGGAAACTGGAAAGGTTACACCGGAAAACCCATCACCCATATTGTTAATATTGGAATTGGTGGAAGCGACCTTGGACCCGATATGGTCTGTGAGGCTTTGCGTTACTATAAAAATCAATTGGAGGTACGCTTTGTAAGCAATGTAGACGGTGACCACGTAATGGAATCTATTAAAGATTTAGACCGTGAGACAACGCTGTTTGTCATTGTTTCTAAGACTTTCACCACCCAAGAAACGCTCACCAATGCGCAAACTATTCGAAATTGGTTTTTGGAAAAAGCTTCAGAAAAGGATGTAGCCAAACATTTTGTTGCGGTCTCTACTAATTTGGAGGCAGTTTCCAACTTCGGAATTGCTTCCCAAAACATGTTCCCTATGTGGGATTGGGTGGGCGGACGATTCTCGTTGTGGAGTACCGTAGGACTTTCCATTGCCTGTGCAGTGGGTTACCAAAATTTTGAAGATTTACTAAAGGGTGCTCACGAAATGGATATTCATTTTAAGGAAACTCCATTTCAGGAAAACATCCCAGTGACCTTAGCCTTGTTATCTGTTTGGTATAATAACTTTTTTAATGCTGAAAGTGAATGTATTGTACCTTATTCACAATACCTCAATAAGTTGGTGGCGTATCTTCAGCAAGGAATCATGGAGAGCAACGGAAAGAGTGTCGATAGAAATGGAAACGCAATCGACTATCAAACCGGAACCATTGTTTGGGGAAGTACAGGGACGAATGCACAACACGCTTTTTTTCAGTTAATTCATCAAGGGACAAAGTTAATCCCTACCGATTTTATCGCATTTGAAGAATCGCTTTACGGAAACAAAGACCACCAAAATAAATTATTAGCTAACTGTTTTGCGCAAACCGAAGCCTTGATGCAAGGAACCTACGGAAGCGAAGTAGAAAACAATTTCAAAGTTTTTGAAGGAAACAAGCCCACCAATACTCTACTTGTAAAAAAGCTTACACCCAAATCTTTGGGAAGCCTTATAGCGATGTATGAGCATAAGTTGTTTGTGCAAGGTGTTATTTGGAATATTTTTAGCTATGACCAATGGGGTGTAGAGTTAGGTAAAAAATTGGCAAAAGGGACACTTTATGCTATTGAAAATAAGAATGTTACTCAAATTTATAACAGTAGTACCAAACAGCTTTTAAAGAAATTGTAGAAATTTCTTTTGAACAATTAAATTTAAAACCCTCGATTTTAATCGAGGGTTTTTCTATTTTTATAGGAAATCAAAAATTATTAACTAACTAAATTTTTTAAATTATGAGTGCAACAGATGGTAAAATTACATTAGCAGAAGCAATAAGCTGGACAGGTAATTGGAGGGGAGCTCCATCAACAAGTGCGAGAGCATTTTTAATTCCTTTAGCAGATCTTCAGGGTGCCGTAGCAGAGATTCAAGCACAAACAGATTCTCCTATGGTAAGAGCCTACTTAGCCATGGATGGTGGTGTCGAGAAATTAGTCATTGTGGGGACCCAGAAAGATAAAAATGGCGTGTATAGAGATTTATTACCTGCCGCAGGAGAAGCCGCGGGTGCAGGAACCAATAGTATTTGGGATTTTACAGACCCTTGCCCACCTAAGTGTGATCCGTCAAGTCCGTTAAATTAATTTATTAAAATTAATGTCGGAAATTGTAAAAGAAAATTTAATAGAATTTGTAGGAAATTTAACTGTTTTCCTGTCTTTATTTTTACCCATATTATATTTAAGAGGCTTTACTAAATTTAGTAAGGCCTTTAAATATTTTACTGCCTACTTAGTATTAATCGGTTTAGTTCAGTTAGGTTCTAAACTTCATAAAGTATTTTATGAGGGAGAGGAGACAATATTTTTTTTCTTTTACTTTATACTTTTTCAATTTCTTTCTTTATCACTGTTTTATAAAGGATTATTAAAAAAGAAATTTATTACAGGTGTTACTATAATTGCTATATTATTATTTGCCATACAATATATATTAGACCCAATTCTGTATTTTAGATATAATACTTTGGCGGCAGTCTTTTCGCATATAATACTTGTGTTTTATTCGATTTTATATTTATATCATTCTTTAAGTAATAAAAAAACAGAATTTGTTTTAATAAATTCAGCAATTCTTATCTACTTATTATCTAGTTCGTTAATATTTGCTTCTGGGAACTTGATATACAATTTAAATATCCCTATTTCTGTATCGGACACGTTGGTAAATATTAATAGATTTTTGTATCTAGGATTTCAAATTATTATCATTATAGAATGGTGGAAAAATTATTCATTTTTCAAATCCTCAATAGAATAATATAAAGCGACTGAATTTCCTATCTTCGTGTAATGAATGAGTCGTTTATTAATGATGAAATCCAAATCGTAAACATCATCCTTATTGCCATAGGATTATTGTTATTGATGTCCTTTGCGATTGTCCTCTTTTTCTACTTTTCACGAAAGAAAATTATTAAAACCCAACTGGAAAAAGCAGAACTAGAAATAGAATACCAAAAAGAATTGTTACAAAACACCATTGTTACTCAAGAGGAGGAACGACAACGCATTGCACAAGATTTACACGATGCCATAAGCTCCAAACTCAATGTGGTTTCTCTAAACGCTAATTTTTTAACCGATAAAGACATCACTCCTACTGAAGCAAATAAGATTGGAGAAAGTATCCATAAAGTAACGTCTACCGTATTAGAAAATTCTCGCCGAATTGCCCACGACTTATTACCACCAACCCTCGATAAATTTGGATTGCAAGCTGCCGTAGAGGAATTGTGTGAGGAGATACAAGAAACTAAAAAATTCACCCTAGAATACCATATTCAGTATCAAGAAAATTTTATTTCTTCAGCAAACGAACTACACCTATTTAGAATCCTTCAAGAGTTGTTTAGTAATACCATAAAACATTCTGGTGCAACAAACATTCAAGTCGCTTTAAATACTGAAGAAAACCTCCTATCTTTACAATATACCGATAACGGTAAAGGATTTAATTTAGCTGAAGCAAGAAGTGCTAAAGGTCTTGGGATGAGTGGCATTGAAAACCGAGCGATTTTAATGAATGCCACGTGCGATATTGAATCTAGCCAAGGTAATGGAATTAAAGTAAGTATAACTAGCCAACCCAATAATGAAAATTAAAGTAGTCCTTGCCGACGACGAAGAATTGTTTAGAGTAGGAATGTCTCATATCCTCTCAAAAGATGATGAATTAGAAATTATCTTTCAAGCCAGTAACGGAAAGGAATTAATAGAATTTTTAACCACGGCAAAAGAGCTTCCAGATATTATTATTATGGATATTAAAATGCCAGAACTTAATGGTGTCGAGGCTACAAAGAGTATTCATCAAGAATTTCCAGAGATTAGTATCATTGCCTTAACGACCTACAATACAAAACCTTTTATACGGAATATGATTGATGTGGGAGCTTCAGCATATTTGGTAAAAAATTCGCCTACCCAAAAAGTATTACACACTATTAAGCAAGTGTTTTATAATGGATTTTATTACGATTCGTTTGTGATGGAAGCGGTAAAATCTTTAAAAAATTCCGAAAAAAGTGACTCACGTACCTTTTTTGATGTCGACTTTATAACCCAAAGAGAACGGGAAGTGCTTGAACTTATCTGTCTTCAAAAAACCTCTCAAGAAATAGCCGAAAAACTTTTTATTAGTAAACGTACCGTTGAGGTACACCGAAAAAATTTACTGGAAAAAACAGGTGTAAAGAATTTAGCAGGTTTGGTCGTTTTTGCCATTAAGAACAATCTAGTATCCTTAAGCATTATTGAATAATTTTTTTTATTTTCACAGTACATAACTCCCCACATTTTTAAATTAACACATAATCTATGCTCACAAAAGTATATGGGAGTGCTGTTTTTGGTGTGGAAGCAACCACCATTACCGTAGAAGTAAATACAGATATTGGCGTTGGATATCACTTAGTGGGTCTACCCGATAATGCCATAAAAGAAAGCAACTACAGAATTGCAGCGGCACTTCAAAATAATAGTTACAAAATTCCTGGGAAAAAGATTACCCTTAATATGGCACCCGCCGATATGCGCAAGGAAGGTTCGGCTTATGATCTTACCTTAGCCATGGGAATTTTGGTGTCTTCGGGTCAAATTCTAGAACAATTTCCCTTAAGCGACTATATTATCATGGGAGAATTGTCATTGGACGGGTCGTTGCAACCCATTCGTGGTGCATTGCCCATTGCAATCAATGCCAAAAAAGAGGGGTTTAAAGGCTTTATCCTGCCGCAGCAAAATGCAAAAGAAGCGGCTATTGTTGACGGACTGGAAGTCTATGGTGTAGCATCTATAAAAGAAGTCATCGATTTTTTCAACGAAGGAAAAGAACTCGAACAGGTTTCGGTTGATATGAAAGCCGAATTCTACGAACACCTCCAAAACCCCGAATTCGATTTTAGTGATGTAAAAGGACAAGAATCTATCAAGCGCTGTATGGAGATAGCTGCGGCTGGTGGGCACAATATCATCCTTATTGGACCTCCTGGAAGCGGAAAAACTATGCTCGCTAAACGACTTCCCAGTATTTTACCCCCCTTAACCTTAACCGAAGCCTTAGAAACCACGAAAATCCATAGTGTGGCGGGTAGAACCATGGAAAAAGGCGGAATCATGACCAGTCGTCCATTTAGAAGCCCCCATCATACTATAAGTGATGTCGCTTTAGTAGGAGGCGGACAATATCCACAACCTGGTGAAATTTCCTTAGCGCATAATGGGGTGTTATTTCTAGATGAACTTCCCGAATTTAAACGCAGTGTGCTGGAAGTGATGCGACAACCTTTGGAAGATCGAGATGTTACCATTTCGCGAGCGCGTTTTACGGTTACCTATCCCGCTAGCTTTATGTTGGTGGCAAGTATGAATCCTAGTCCGGGTGGGTATTTTAATGATCCCAATGCGCCCGTCACCTCTTCTCCAGCCGAAATGCAACGCTATTTAAGTAAAATCTCGGGACCGTTATTAGATAGAATTGATATTCATATTGAAGTGACCCCTGTTCCTTTCGAAAAACTAAGCGATACCCGAAAAGGGGAGCAGAGCATCGTTATTAGAGAGCGTGTTACCAAGGCAAGAGAGATACAAGCAAAGCGTTTTGAGGAATTTGAAAATATTCACTATAATGCGCAAATGGGTGTAAAGCAAATACGAAAGTTTTGTGTCCTAGATGAAGCATCTTTAGCGCTACTGAAAAATGCTATGGAGCGATTAAATTTATCTGCACGTGCTTACGACCGAATCTTAAAAGTGGCACGCACCATTGCCGATTTAGAAAATTCTGAAAGTATAAATGGCAACCATATTTCTGAAGCGATTCAATACCGAAGCCTCGATAGAGATGGATGGTTGGGGTAAATTCTAAAACCCACCCCAACCTCCATGATTGGTTAATCCTTACTTTTCTCAATCATTAAGTTTTTAAACTCATTCACTTTCATTGTATTAATCTCATTCAGTGTTTTTCCTTGACTGGATTGGATATATCCATTAAAAATATGGCTAATATAGAGCGGAGAAACAGGCTTTCCACTACTAAAGTTTTCGGCATTGTGGCAACTAAAACAGCTTACTAAATTGGTTACCGAGATACTATCTAACGATTTCCCCCCTGTTTGCACATAGGTTTCCATAGTACTATTGGCGGCATTAACAGAGCCTCTAGTATCGTCACCAGGAGCAGAGTTGGCAAGGTTTCCGCTAAGCGAAATTAAAAGTGCAACTTGTTCTTGTGGCGTTTTGCCATCCATATTAATCCAAAGGGAACCATTGTAAAAATAATTGTTCCAAACATCGTTTAAGCTGCTTGCCACACAAGCATTGATACTAGTGATGTTGTCGAAATTTTCAGGCTCCTGTTGACTGGTACTCATAAATCCATTTCCTTTTATTTTTGGCACTCCATATTGATATAGTGTATAGTTTTGATTGGGTGTTTTTGGAGTTTTTCCTGTCCAAGTAATACCATCCAGATTCGTAGCTGTTCCTTTTCCAAAAAACAATAAATCACTTTCTGAAGATGCTGTAAGAGTATTCCAATCCATAATTGGAGTCATATCGTTATGCTCAAACGTAGCCCAAATAAACTCGGGATGGTTTTCAACAACTCCTACTACATGCATCCCTAATAATGCTACCGAAGTATTATTATAAGAACCATCTTTTTGAAGAATGGCAGCTTCAGTTACGTAATACCCACTTAACTGTGCCTCTGGAATACTTGCGGTTGTTATCCAAGAAGATTTTACTTCTAATGACCCCACAGGGAATGCTGATGAATTGTTTGGTTTAAGCGAACCATTTAAGAGTTCAATATTATATTGTTTTGCGGCAGCTTGCATGGTAGAATCGATAAAAATTCCATAGAAAACAGTTTGTTCTTTTTTGCTTGCACTTAAGGTAGGATTGCTTCTTAAAACACCTTGTGACCCGGCTTGTGCTGTATCGGTTAGCACCAGACTGGCACCGGCTTGCTGCATGACGGTCTCCATTTTACTATCTACCTGTATTAAATCATTAAGAAAGACGGGTTTACCGTTGCCACTAGGTTTCGTTAAATACAAAAATTTTTGCCAAGACCATTGGTGAAAAATACAGTTGGTCGTACTGGTAGTATCAAACGGACTGCCCTTTCCTTCTTCAGGAGCAGGGGTTTGATCGTGAGGGAACCAACTCGTTTCACAATTACAAGTACTATTAACGGTTGCCTCTTCATAGGCAACCGGTTCTTTTTTATTTTCTTTTTCTTTACAGGCCGAAATAGAAAAAAGTAAGCCTAAGGTTAGTAAAATAGACGTGAACAGGTTTTTGATTGAAGTTTTCATATTTGGTTGTTTTAACGGAACCAAGTTAAATTTGACCAAGTCGAAAACAAATACGTATAAATACTTAAATTTCAATCACTTATTGAACCATCGTGATGATTTGTACATCTCCGTTTTTGAAGCTCGTTCGCGATTTTTCATTATTAGTTGTTTACTATCCTTTCGTTTACTTCGATAGCCTAATAGATGAAAAAATTGCTTTGTAAAAAAACGAGCTACGGTAAGATTGATTACCATCGCCTCTTTATTTTTATTTTGCCAATTTACTCCAGGAAGTAATACCAATAAGTGATCTAACTTTACATTTCGAAGCCATTTTGAAAGGGTTAAAAATACCTTGGGAATTTTTCTAATGACAAAAAATCCGTCATTCCCTTTTCCTTGATATAATGGCATAAAAATCGAACCAGAATACGGGCTATAAATTTCCTGATAATTATTTTCAGCCAAAACCCTGTTTTTATCAAATTTTTGGAAATTTTCAAAACCAGCATGCATCTTAAAACTAGCTTTTTCCTCAATTTTAAACCGATAAATAATCTCGTAGAACTTATCTTTTTGAATAGTAGCTTTCAGTAGTTTATAGAAGTGTAACTTGCAGTTCTTATCACTTTCAGAGAAGGATCCTGCAATCATGAAGGATACATAAATAAAGGAAATATGGTTTGCTAATGCTTTTTTTGAAGTATGCTGGCCTGCTTCAAAACCAAAGGCAACATAGCCCAACTCATTTATATAACTAAGGAGTGGTCCCTCTAAGTATTCTTCAATTCCCAAAACTATAGGTAAGGGGTAGTTTTTTGTAAAACTTCTGTTTAATAGGGTGTCATTTATGGTTAAGAAAGGTTCTGTTTTACTAGATGTGGTGTGTAAATCGAAGAAATATAGAGGCTCTTTTTCGGTAAGGATAATCCGATCCAATTCTTTTAGAAGTGAAATTTGCTCTTTTTCATCCTCAAGGGTTTGTTGTTTTCCTGTTCTAATTTCATTTACTTTATCAATTGTAAATAGTCGATTTAAATCTGTTGAAATAAAACGTACTTTATGCTGTAAGGCTTTTAGATTTCCAGCCAATGCAATTATTTTTCCAGAGAATTCTGCTTCTTTTCCTTGTAAAGACTCTAGCACCCTCTCAAGAGCTAAAACGCCACTAGATTCGTTCCCATGAATACCTCCAATGAAGACTAGGGTAGGACCTGAGTTATTTCCTTTAAAAGTTCCAATAATTCTTTTAAATCTATTTTTGGTATGAACTTGTTCTGTTTGGGTGTTATTCATGGTCAAAAACAAGGACATCTTTAATTGTTACAATTCCTATGAGTTCTTCATGTTGTATTACAGGCAAACATCCAATGAGGTTCTCTTTCATTACCGTTATGGCTTTTTCAATAGAAGTGGTAGGAGTTGTAGTAATAACTTTGTCAACCATAATATCTTTAACCGTGACGTTTTTATCCATCTTTTTCGATTTCATTTTTTTAACATGGGTCCAAGTAAGCAAACCACAAAGCTTACCGTTTCCATTTTCTACAGGCATATGATGAATGTTTTTCCATTCCATAATACTAGTTGCCAAAGAAGCTAAATCGTATTCTTTTACTGTAAATAAACGCGTAGTCATTACATGACCCACCCATGGGGTAAAATCTTTTAAACGAACTTTTGTGGGAATATTTTTCCATTGAGAAACTGGAATTCCTTTTTTCTGATTTTTATAGGTATATCGGGTAATTAACCTAAGAGCTTGATCGGTTTTTTGTTTTTCTTTTAATGCTCTAAGGTTGGAAATCATCCATTTTGAACCTCCTTTTAAAGAAATTCTGTCCCGTATAATTTTTAAATAGAAATCAATTGAATCACTATTGATATTACTATCAAGTAATCCCTTTTTTGCTATAGGAAGAAGTACTGTTTCAATTAGGTCATTGGCAGTATACTCTTTTCCCTCCCAACGTAGCAAGGCCTCACTTCCGTAACGGGCGGCTTTAATGAAATTTGATTTTGCGTCTCTAAAATCCATGACTTTAGACATATTATCAAATTTTTTTGGACGTCCTTTCATAAGTCCCACCCAAAAAACAAAATTTGCCATTTCATCCAATACCGAAGGTCCTGCAGGAATATATCTGTTTTCTATACGTAAATGCGGCTTTCCTCCTCCCACGCCATAGCAGGCTCTATTCCAAGGATACAACGTGCCATTATGAAGACTAAGCGCCTTAAGTTTTGGGATGTTTCCTTTTTTAACCTCTTCCATAGAATTTTCATCTATTTCCTGTGCTAAAACCGATTTGTATTGTGCAATATTCTCTTTGTAAATGTCAACAATACTTCCTGTTGCCCAATGACTTCCAAAGGATACTCGTGGCATTTGATCTTTAAGTGCTAATGTGGTATGACGGGTATCAATACTTTGTTTAAAGAGTGCAATTCGGGTTTCGCTCCATAATTCTCTTCCTAACAATAGGGGCGAATTGGTACAAACCGATAGTACTGGGCCAGCAATAGCTTGTGCCCAATTAAAACTTGAAATAAAGTCATCTGGATCTATTTGAAGATGTAACTGGAAACTGGTATTACAGGCTTCAAATAAAACCGAATCGTGTTGGATGCTTAACTCATCTACTCCCATTAAATTTAAATGAAAATGAGAACCACGCTGCGCCATTAATCGTTCGTTAAGAGCAAGATATCGTGGTCTTTCGGTTATATAATCTAACTTTAAGTGTGTTTGTGTTATGGTGGGTAAAATTCCAGTAAGTACTACTTTAGAATTGTTCTTCTTTGCCGCAACATTTGCTTTACCTAATAGGCTTTCAAGCTCATTTCTCATTACCTGAAAACAATCTTTTTTTAATTCTACTGGATCAAGATTAATTTCTAAATTGTATTTTGCTAATTCTGTAGTAAAATGGGGGTCGTTTATTTCCTCAAGAATAGGATCTGCATTATTTGCAGGGCGCCAATCTTTTGTTACCAAACAAAATTCTTGCTCTGCACCAATACGGGTAATTCCAGATTCAAACATATTATGTTCCAGCATATATTCGAGAGCCTCAATATCCTGTAATAAATGCTCAACAAACTGGGTTTGCGTTTTCCTATTCCTTTGCAAGCTTACTTTTTGTTCACCCATACTTTCAAATTTTGCTTGCTCTAAATTGAGAAAATCAAAACTCAAAAAATATGATAAAGGTCAGTTGTTAATTCTACATATCTATTTAACACTATTTTAAGGGAATCGTCGTTGTATGGATAGTATATTTAATGCCAATTAAACAATCAAAAAAATGAAATTTAAAAACGTACAAAAAGCACTGCTTTTTCTTTTTGTTGGACTCCTATTTGTAGCCTGCAAAAAAGGGAACGAAGTTCCAGAAGAAACAGCAAAACTCTCTATCGATTTCGAAAAATATGAATTAGCCAATGGGTTGGATGTAATATTACATCAAGATAAAAGTGATCCTATAGTTTCTCTTGCCATTCAATATGGTGTTGGGTCTAATCGTGAAAAAACGGGCCGCACCGGATTTGCACACCTATTTGAGCATATGCTTTTTCAGGAATCTGAAAATGTGGGTCAAGACCAATTCTTTAAAAAAATTCAAGATGCCGGAGGAACTTTAAATGGTGGAACGTGGAAAGACGGAACCATTTATTACGAAGTAGTTCCGAAGAACGCCATGGAAATGGTAATGTGGCTAGAAAGTGATCGCATGGGGTATTTAATCAATACCGTAACCGAATCTGCTTTTTACAACCAGCAAGAAGTGGTTCAAAACGAAAAAAGACAACGTGTAGACAACAATCCTTACGGTCACACCAATTGGGTGTTGGACAAAAACATCTATCCAGAAGGGCATCCTTACAACTGGCAGGTGATAGGGGAGTTAGTCGATTTGCAAAACGCCACCGTAGAAGATGTTAAAGAGTTTTATGATCGTTTCTACGGGCCTAACAATGCTACCTTGGTGTTAGCAGGTGACTTTGAAACGGAAGAAGCCAAAGCCATGATTGAAAAGTATTTTGGCGAAATTAAAAGACGTCAAGAAGTGGAGCCATTAAAGCCACAACCTGTTACAATTGCTGAAACAAAGCGTTTTTATCACGAAGATAATTTTGCACAAGCGCCACAATTGAATATGGTTTGGGCGACGGTTGAACAATATACAGACGATGCGTATGCATTAGATTTTCTTGCCGAAATTCTTTCCAGCGGAAAAAAAGCTCCTATGTATAAAGTGTTGGTGAAAGAGAAAGAACTTACATCAAGAACATCCGCATATAGTAATACACAACAAATTGCAGGTGAATTTCATATTCGTATTACCGCCAATGACGGAGTGGATTTAGACAATGTGGAAAGTGCCATTTTTGAATCTTTTGCCCTTTTTGAAAAAGAAGGAGTCACGGACCGTGATGTGGAACGGATAAAGGCTGGGCTTGAAACACAGTTTTACAACGGAATTAGTAGTGTGTTAGGGAAGTCTTTTCAGTTGTGTCAGTATAATGTGTTTGCAGGTGACCCTGGATTTATCGAGCAGGATATCGAAAACATTAAAAAAGTAACCAAGGAAGATGTATTGCGTGTGTACAACACATACATTAAAGACAAGCCTTTTGTGATGACCAGTTTTGTACCAAAGGGGCAAATGACTCTTATTGCTGAAAATTCTGAAAAAGCCCCAGTGGTAGAGGAAGAAATTAAAGAGAATGTGGAGAAAGTAATTGAAGACAAAGAGGAAGAAATTGCAAAAACACCTTCTAATTTTGATCGTTCTGTAGAGCCAGTACAAGGTCCAGCACCAGAATTAAATATTCCTTCAAGTTGGAATGCTGAATTAGCTAATGGACTTAAAGTCTATGGAATTGAGCAAAATGAAATTCCCACAGTAAACTTCAGCCTAGTCATAGACGGTGGACATTTACTCGATGACAAAAATAAAAATGGTGTTGCCAATTTAATGACCGATATTATGATGGAAGGTACTGCTACCAAAACGCCAGAGCAGTTAGAAGAAGAAATTGAAATGTTGGGTGCTAGTATTAGTATGTATACTTCCAACGAGTCTATTGTTATTCAAGGAAATACGTTAACGCGTAATTTTGATAAAACAATGGATTTGGTGAAGGAAATTCTATTAGAGCCTCGTTGGGACGAAGAAGAATTTGCACGTATTAAAACGGCTACCATTAACCAAATTAAGCGATCTGCGGCAGATCCAAATACCGTTGCAAATAATGTATACAATAAGTTACTTTATGGTGAGGATCATATTTTTAGCTATCCATCTATTGGTACTGAGGAATCGGTAGCGGCTATCAATATGGAGGACTTAAAAGCATTCTACAACAAGAATTTTTCACCTTCTATTTCAAAATTCCATGTAGTGGGTAAAATCAATAAAGAAAAAGCACTTGCCAATTTAAAAGGAATTGAAGAAGGCTGGGCGGCTAAGGAAGTAACCATTCCAGAATATCCAATAGCAAATAACAGAGATAAGTCTTCCTTGTATTTTGTGGATATTCCTAATGCCAAGCAATCGGTCATTAATATTGGTTATGTGGGATTATCTCGTAATGATAAAGATTTTTATCCTGCAGAGGTGATGAATTACAAGTTAGGTGGTTCTTTTAGCGGAAATGTAAACCTTATCCTCCGTGAAGAAAAAGGATATACTTACGGTGCTCGAACTGGTTTTAGCGGTGGAAAAGTACCCGGAACTTTTACAGCGTCCTCTAGTGTGCGTACCAATACCACGGGAGAATCGGTAAAGATTTTTAAAGAAGAAATAGCGAAGTATAAAGAAGGAATCTCGGAAGAAGATTTAAACTTCACTAAAAATGCATTGATTAAATCCAACGCTCGCCGATTTGAAACCCAATTCTCTTTATTGGGAATGTTACAGGAAATGAGTAATTACGGACTTTCCCCTAACTATATTGAAGACGAGGAAGCGGTGATTAAAAATATGACCTTGGAGCAACATAAGCAACTTGCCAATAAATACCTCGACGAGTCTAAAATGGCATATTTGGTGGTAGGTGATGCCACTACGCAATACCCACAATTTAAAAAGATGGGCTTTGACGAAGTCATGCTGGTAGATAAGGATGGGGAAGAAGTAAAAATGGAAAATGTAAAACAGTAGTTAATTTTTAAATATTGAAAAGGGATGCTGAAAAGTGTCCCTTTTTTTATTAAAAAATCCGATCCTCTTTTAAATACTCCCGTTTAATCCCTTCCATTAATAATATGCGGGTGAGTATGTTGCTTTTTTGATGTAGCACTTGCAAACTGCAATACTGGATAATATTGACAATATTGGAGCCTGTTAAATCGTATTTCCGGGCAATAGAGTCGAGGTCAACATCTTCACTAAATTGCAATTGTGCTGGCATATTTTTTAACCAAATTTCCTTACGCTCCTTTTCGCCAGGTAATTCAAAAGGGCAAAGAGATTGAAATCTTCGTGTAAAGGCTTCATCAATATTATCTTTAAAGTTGGAGGCTAAAATCACCAATCCGGGATGTGATTCTACACGCTGTAACAAATACGACACTTCTTGGTTGGCATATTTATCATGTGCATCGCGCACATTGGTCCGCTTTCCAAAAATGGCATCGGCTTCATCAAAAAAGAGAATCCAATCTTTATTAGCAGCACGGTCAAACAAATTGGAAAGATGTTTTTCAGTCTCTCCAATATATTTTGAAACGACGGTAGAAAGGTCAATGCGATACACAGGCTTTTCGGTATATTTTCCCAACAGGCTTGCGGTAAGTGTTTTTCCCGTTCCGGGAGGACCATAAAACAAGGCGCGATACCCAGCTTTAAGCCGATGTTTCATATTCCAATCTTCCATCAATTGTTGATGGTGCATTAACCAAATTTCAAGCTCTTCAATGTGCCGTTTTGTTTTGTCATTCAATATTAAATCTTCCCACGTGAGAGGTGTTTCCAATTTTTCGGCAGGGAAGTCGGTACTTAACTTTGGTGGCGGCACTACACCTGTGGTCAATAAGTGAACGGTATCGTTAAACAATACCAATTTCCCACTCATCAAAGGCTCACCTTCAGGTACTTTATCGAGGTATAAAATTTCTTTTGTATGAAATAGATGTTCTTCGTTAAATAGTTGAATACAATCAATTCGTTCATCTAAATTGCTTCCGCCCAACAAAAACTGTATAGTTTCGCCCGTAGGTAATATGCCACGATGATTTTTCCCTTTTACACCACCAAATACTGGAAAATCGGTGCCATTTGGGAACTCATCTGCAACAACTTCCAATAGAAAATCGGGTAGTAAATGCGGTACCAATGCCAATAACAAAACAACGCTTTCTTCGTGTGAAAGGTGATGTTCTTTTATAAATTTTGCCGGTAAGGAGTCACCCAAATGATTATTGGAAATGGTAGGACAATCCTCCTTAAAAGAACCTTCCATGTTTTTAATTCGCCATGAAATAACTTCTCTTAAATACGAAAAAGCAATATCCAAATCTTTATGTAGGGTTTCCATCTATTTATATTTATTGTAGGCAGCTTCAAGTTTAGTGTCGTATTTATTTTGTTTATATCCAGAACCATTATAGCCTTTGGCAAACGCAGCCCAGCTTTTGGAACGTAAATGCTTCATTAGGTTATTGGCTTCGCAAAACTTTCCGAAGGCTTCCAAATGTGCTTTTTCGTGAGTGTACATATGTGCCACAAAACTATCTACGCTGGGGTAGCCTAAACTTTTCCAATGAAACCCCATAATTTGAAAAGAACCATACGACGCCGACTCATAGGCTGCATCGTGTACACGGTCGTCATCACTTAATCCTGCCGCTTTTTCAAGACGGTCGTATTCTTGTTTACCACCTTCATAAAATACTTTTGTCCACTTTGCATACAGTATGTTTTTACTTCTATCTGTAACAAATTGATTTGGGTCAAGCCCCTTATTTTTTAATTGTTTCCAAAAGATGTGCCCTTCAAAGAGAATTCTGGGCCTTCCGTCTATTAAGAATCCTTTTCCGCTACTTTCAATTTCATTTACGGCTTTTACGGCTGCCAATTCTAGATTGAATTTAGTAGCAAAATCTTGTAAATCTTTTTCAGATAAAAACTTATCGTTAAAAAGGGTGAGTTGTTGTTGCTTTTCGATGAGTTTCGACCAGGTTTTTGGGCCGACAACACCGTCTACTACCAAATTATTTTTCGATTGGAAATCCTTAACGGCAACATCGGTGTCTTTTCCGAAGAAATTAGAAACCACTACTTGATAACCTAATTCTAATAATAGTTCTTCTAAAGTATACACTTCGTTTCCTCGAGATCTGTATTTTAACGTTTTCATGGTTGTGGATTTTGTGAATTAGCTAATGCAGTAATTTCTGCAAATTGTTTGCGAAGCATAGGGTGCTCCAAAATAGCTTTTACATATGCCAAGCTACTTTTACTTAAATGACGGGAAAGTGTTGGTTCATAAAATTCCCAAGGGTCAAAAAAGGTTTTGTCGGGCTTTTCAGTAAGGGTTAAAATTTCATTGTTTTCGGCGGCAAGAAAATGGGAAAGTTTATCGTTTATAGTAGCATCTGCTATTTCACCGTTTAGATATCCTTCCACATCATTTACAGAAACTTTATGGGGCATAAATAGCTGAAAATATTGAATCTTATCTGGTTGTGAGGCTTCCCAATTTGCAAGATAATCACTCAAATACCCTGGTATTTTATCGAGGTTTAACCCTGTTTGGAGGTCTGCTACAATATTGTCGGTTTCTACTTCATTTTTAGTTATATGTTCAATACCATTTTCTTTTTTAAATTTTTCAACCAAATAATTTATATACAAGCTTTTGCTATTAATTATTTCGATGTAAGCAATCTTTTTTTCATTTAAAAATGTCGCATTCCGTAGTAAATAATTGTGAAGATCCAAACAACCTAGAAGTCCGCTATTGTCAATGGCACCCGCATCTATATAATGGCCATAACCGGGGATTTTGGCGGCGGGGCTAAAGACAGGAAACCTATTGGTAGTAGAAACGGCCTGGTAAAAGGGAAGGGTTTTCTCTCCATTTAATTCTGCTAGATTTTCGGCAAAGGGAAAAATCGCATTAAAATCGTTAGGTTTCACAGACCACAATATACCGCGACTCCCTTTGGTGCTTGCAGTATTCATAATTAAACTTGGAAAATACCCCGTTTTCTGAAAGGCTTGTTTCCAATAATCCCGAAAAGAGGTATCGTACAAGATATGGGATGTTTTGTCTTCGATATGATTTTGATACTTACGCATAGCGTAGTAAGGACGATCTCGTAAACGAAACTTTTGATTGAATGGCCAAATTTTTCGGTATGAATCAACTCCAAATGTGAAGGTTAAATCTATAGACGTATAGTTTTGCCTGGAAAGGGTGTCAATCTTTTGCTGAATTTTGTCAAAATTTAATCCATCTTCACGATACAATCCGGTATATAAAGCTAATCCAAGGGAGCCTCCAGAGGCTCCAGAAAGGGCTAATGTATTGTCCAAAAGTTTTCCTTGCGTTTCTTTTTGAAGTGTATTTACCACATTAAGTGTCCAAACATTCGCTTTTAATCCGCCTCCGTGAGAAGCAATAAAGAATAGGGTAGGGTTTTGCTTTTTTTGAATACTGTCCCAAAACTGAAGTTCGTTTACAGGAAACTTAGTGTTTTCAACCAAATCAAGTTCGTGAGTTCGAGTTTCAATACTGAAAATACGACTTATTATAATTAACGTTATAAGAATAGCTGAAGCAACAAATAACACCTTAAATCGCCTCGTTGAGAAAAGGTTTAATTTCTTTGCGACGAAAAAGTATTTTCCTAAACTAGCAATGATAAAATAGTAGAAATAAAAGAATGCTAATAGAATAGGTATCCCGTTAGTAAGTCCCCAACCTTTAATGCTAGCCATAGTAGAATAAACAAGAATTGCGATGGAAACAATAAAATTGAAATTAAATAAGGATAAGTAGTTTTCAGATTTTTCGAAGTACCGAATCAAACCAATAAAAAGAGAAATGGGTAGCAGTAATGGACTTTCTAAGGTGGCTTTTACTTTTGAAGATGAGGTTCGTAAAATTCTAAAAAATACATAGTTAAACATAAAAGCGTAACTCGTAAGTAGCATGATAACAAATCCTCCAGGACTAAAGTTTGCAATGAAAATGGTGATAATTAAAAGGAGCAAACAAATAAATCCAACAAAGAAATACCCTATTCCTAATCTTTTATAATAGATTTTTAGTTTTTCGGCATTTTTTACTAGGGTTTCATTTGGAAGAGGGGTGCCATCTTTCTCGGTAGTTCTTTGATAGAATGTGAATTTCTCCTTTACATAAATGTACGCAATAAGAGGAACGAGCAATAAAAGATAAATGATGGTTTTTACTACAGGCAAGGGGAAGTTTTCAAAAATTAAATTGGGTTGAAAACTGCTTATAATAAAATGGATCCAAACGCCGTGTATTAATATTCCAATTGAATAACGAAGATAATTAGCCCAGTTATCTGGCTGATAGGTACTTTCTTTATTTGTGGTATAAATAAACGCAGGAAATTTTTTGAGTGGCCAAAAATTAAAGGGAAGAACCTTATGCCAAACGGTATAATCTCTTGAGTTATTAAGATTTGCTGCATAATAGGTGTAAATGGGGTAGTGGGACAATACGATGGCAAGCGCATTTATAAAGAGAAAAGAAAGTAGTAAGGAGAATTTAGAGTTTTGATTTTCGACCAAGTCTACCATCATGGTAAAAGCTTGATCCATTTTTGTGAGTAATAATAAAATTATTACAATAACTACTAAGCTTAAGATGGAGGCTTTAAAGAAGTTTTTAAAAGACTTTTTTAAATGCTCAAGTTGCGCTATGAGACAATTGTACTTAAAAAGACAAGTAATACTACGCAAAAAAAATCTCAAAATATCCTTAAAAAAACGGGTCATTACTTTCTTTTTTTTGATTGTTTCTTATACTATGATTCTAATTTACAATTATTAACTAGCTGATACAAGGGGTGTTTACCCCTAAATGCTAAGTTCTTTTCTCTCCTAATCGAGTAATGTTATTAAAAAGGATGGTGCTAAGAAAATTTGCCTCTCTTCTAGCAAGTGTTGTTGTGCTTAAAGTGTGTGGGCAAACAATAGTATTTCCATTTTCTTTTTCAATTAAAATAGGAAGCCCAAAGAAGGCAAATTTTTGGTCATCAAACCTTATGCTCCATTTTGAATCAAGATTTTTTCTAAATGTTTCACCTATATATCTTGAGATATTATCTTGGACTTCTTTATTGTTTTTCGATAGCAATTCTTTGTGATCGCTAAAATTTTTGAGCATCCATTCTTCTAATATATCCAGCGATTCTAGAGTATAATTTAATTTTTTAGATACTTCCGTTGGTAATTCAGTTAGGAATTTATCTAATTCATCATCCATGGCAAACAACCAATTTTCAAAATCTTCTCTCATATTATTATTTATTTTAATATTCATTTTATAAAGTTAGGGATTAAATAAACTTAAAAGGAATTCCAGCATCAATTAGGCTCTGCATAAGGTTTTTACTTGCAGTTCCTTCAAATACCCATTCAATTTTCCATCCATTTTGCATTAATATCCGGTCTCGGGCAATTTCAGAGAGGTTAAACTCATTTGCAGTTTGGTAACCTGTTTTATGCTCAATTCCTCTTTGAGTAGAAACATCTGCAATATCCAATCTTCTTGGTTGTCCGTTAGCGTCTAAGGTTACCTCTCTTTCTCCCCACCCCAGTCTTTCATGATACGCATCCATCGCTTGATTAGCTTGTCTAGCTTGTCGCATATTAACCTCATATTGTTTTTCCCAGCGCTCGAATGTCCATTCTCCACCTCGATCTTGGTATTCCTGCCAACGCTGTGCCTTGTGTTCGGGAGAACCAGGAGCCCCATGGCTTGGAGTTCTTTCTACATCTGGAGCGTTACCAGTATTCCCGCGACCATCCTCAAGGAGTCGTCTATCTCTATCATATTGTTTATACTCTTCTCTCGTTATGGTTCGATCCCCATTATTTATTCTCTCCTCCATGGCTCTAACCCGAGGTTCAATTCGCTCAACTTGTATCTCCCTTAATTGATTGTGAACTTTTCTTTGGCCATAGATTGCGGCCACATCATTTGGGTCTTGTGCTAACCTTTGTTCATACCCTCTTAGTTCAGCATCTAAATCAGGATTTGCATCTAAATCCTCGCCATATTTTCCTCGTATTCTTTCACAATTACTACAGATAGCACATTGACCATCGTCTAGCACCCTAGCTTTGTGCCCGTCTGGAAGATCCATTTCTGCATTAACTCTTCTTCCTTGGAAATTTCCTAAATCTCCACCATCGGGTGTTGTATTTCTTACCGTTCCTGGGCTGTCTATATCGGGACCATCCGCTCTTCTAAAAAATGCTTGTAATTTTCTCTTGAAAGCAACCAATCCCTGTCTTCCGCCAGAAAATAATCGTCTTGCTCCTCTAGCGGCCCGAGCAGGTAAAGATGCCATATTAGAAAGTCCTTCTCTAGCACCTCTCAATGTCTGTCTGGCAAAAGCTCCTGGATTAGGTGGTAAGTCTGCTAATAATTGCCCAGAACGCATGCCAGGAGCCATTTTAACTGCTCCAACACCTTCTACGATAGCCATAGCCCCTTGGAAGCCATCGCTAGCATTTTGTTTCATTTGTTCGGTATTGCCAAATAACTCTCTAGCTGTTTCTGCAGTACCAGCATCATTTAAATTTTTGATATAGGCTAGACTATTGTAATAGACCGCAAGAATTCCAGAAATAATTGCTCCCCATCCTGCATAGGTCATTACTGTTCCCATCCAACCAATTACGGGTCCCGTAACGGGTGATAGTGTTCCCCAAGAAATGATGGTTAATGCAATCATCAATGCGGTAATCATCCCTGCAATTCCCAAAATAGATGAGAATACCATAGCGAGCCCCGTAGAAATGTCTGCGGCAATTTGAAGCAAGTTTCCAAGTGGGTCTTTTTCCCAAGCTTCTGCATTAAATATATTAGCTACACCAGAGAATGTTTTTTCCAAACCACCTACAACACCGTGTAGTGCCATGGCAGGATTTACCATTCCTATGAGCATATCTCTACCCATTTGCAGCACATTGATGTTGGCTATATCATCGGTAATAGACTCTGCAACCAATCTTTCCGCAAGCAATCGTTGTTGTTCTTCAGAAAGATGACTCATATTTTGATCGGCGATATCTAATACTCCACTTAAGCGTTGAGCTCGAGCATTATCTACTTCTTGTATACGAGGGGCTCTTGGGTCCCCAGGATCGGGAACTCCCAGACCCATTCCGTCTGCAGCGGCAGTTCCTAAGGCTCCAAACTGACTTTCAAGTCCAAATCTCACCACAGTATCCTGAGCATCTTGAAGTCCTTGCCCCCAACCGGTTGTGACTTGAGTGCGTGCTCCTTCGGTAGCGTCTGTTCCATTATCAGGAGTATTAGCAATGGTCATATCAAGCGTAGCAAGTATCCCTTGTTTTTCTTCCTCACTCATTTGAGAAATTTGCTCTTGCTGTTCCTCATCTGTTAGCGCTGCTAACTCATATAGTTGTTGCTCCTGTGGGCTAACTTCTGGTGTCTGTTGTTCTTGTTCCTCCTGAACTCTTTTCTGAGCATCTTCTTTACTTTCAATGGAAGCCATACTAGCCAAATATTCTTCCTGAATTGAATTTAGTTCTGTTTCAATGACAATAGAAGCGGCAATAAGTTCTTCTCCAGATTGAGCTGCTCTTTGGGAATGTTGCCTTACTAAATCGGGTCCTGTGCTCACATTGGTAATACTGGCTTCACTTGCTTCATTTGAAGCATTCATTTCGGCAGTTCGTCCGTCAATTTGAGCGATGATTCCATCATTCTCTGAAATGGTCGTTTCGGACTGCTGATTATCTTCTGAAGCTGTTTCGGCGTCCTGAATGTATTGTTGTGCTCTTTCCCCCGTTTGTGTAATGGCATCGTCCATGGATTGAGCCCCGTCTGACGTTTGATTCATCTCTTCAGCTTGCTGTTCGCCATCGGCACGTGCATCAGGGTCGTCTGGAATTTCGCTCTGACTTTGAGCCGCCTTTGAATTTGCATCACTCGCTAAAGCCGAAGAATCACTTTTTCCTTCATCTGCCTCTTGTTTTAGACCAGGTGCTTCAGTAGCAACAAATTGCTGTCTTTGTTTGCTTTCATCTAAGGCTTTTTTACTTTTTTCTGAAATCTCTTTACGTTCTTCGTTTTGGGTTTCAATCTTTGAAGTTCCTTCCTTGGCAAGTGCTAAATCTTCTTTTTGTTTCGCAATAACAGCTTGCATTCCGTGGGCGTGAATTTCTTTTTCGGCAGCATGTTGCTTTACTTCATAACCCTTTTCCCGAAGCATTTCACCAATATAGCCTAATCCGCGTACCTGAGTATCAATAGATGCCTGTCTGGGCAAGGCTTCGCCTGCACTGTCTACAGGGGCTGAAACATCTGGATGTTGAAACGGTTGAGGCGTAGCGGGAATCACCACAGCTAGTGCCGCTTGTTCTGCTTGTGTAGCTTCCTGAGCGGCTAAATCGGCTTGTGCCATATTAGATACTTCCTTAGTCCCTTCCGTAGGGGCTTCTTCTTCTGCAGCTGGAGTTTCTTCATTAACTTGTGAGTTAAGTTCCTCTTTTTGGGTAGTTGTCTTTTCAATAGCTTCGCTTCCACGGTCTACTTCTGGCGAGGAAACACCTTCTGCTTGAACACTTCCTTTTTCTTGGTGGACTTCGCCACGATTAGGGCTTTCTTTTTCTCTTTTTTCTTCTTCGCTTAAATCATCACCTTCTTCTACATTGGGATCGTTATCAATTTTTGTATTAGCTTTTCCTTCTACTTGTGCCCCGTCATTTGGTTTTTCTCCAGCTGTTTCTGGAGTTACGGTTTTAGCCTCTGGCGCAAACTTTTGAATACTGGTAGAAGAAGCGCCCTGCTGTATGGTATGGGTAAGTTCGTGCGCTAATAAATGCTTTCCCGAAGGAGTTTCTGGATTATACTTTCCCTCGTTAAAATAGATATCATTTCCATTGGTAAATGCATGTGCTCCAAGTTGCTGATTCATTTGAATCGCTTGTGAATCTGTGTGAATTTTTACATTACTAAAATTTGCACCAAAACTCGAATCCATCTCTTGTTGCGTTCTTTGGGAAAGATTAGATCCTCCGCCTTTGGATGCTTTTAGTTGCGATTCAACACCGCTAGAGCTTTTGTTGCTGTTTTTACTCTTTGTTTGAAGAGGCATCTCTTCTTTCCTTTCCTTTTTGTTCTTTTTTGGAGTAGGGAGGGTGATTTGCCCTTTGGGGGTAGGAACTTCTGCTCCTTCTGGTGCAGCTTCTTCGGTTGAAGCCTCTTCTAAGTTTTCGGTGGTTGCTTCTGTAGCCGGTGCTTGTTCAGTAACTTCGGGTAATTCTGGGAATACGATGCCTGCTTTTTGCACCATTTCTTCGGTATCGCACTCAGCACATTTTTCTTGAACTACTTCTTCATCTTCTTTTTGTTGTACATCCTCAAAGGGAAGCTTTTGTACTTTTTCTTCAGCTACACATTCGGCACATTTTTCTTGAATTTCTTCATCTTCCGAAGTTAATTGTACTACAGGAGTAATCGTTTCAGCTAGAGGCTTTTCTTGAATTTCTTCGGTCTCTTCTTTTTGTTGAACTTCTTCAAAAGGAGATTTTTGAATGGGAGTAGCTTTGCTAGGGAAGAAGGATTCTCCACCAAAAAGCGTGTTTTTGTTTTGTGTTTTTTTAACTACTTTATCTGCAACAGTATCTGCCTCTGTTTCGTATTTATCATTTGCTTTGCCAATAGCGAGCTTTGCCTGAACCCCAAAAAAATTATCTTCTCCCTTTTTCTGCACAGCAGTATTGGGAGAACTATTTTGGGTGTTATTTTTGGCAAATGCCCGCATTTTCTTCTTTTAAGGGTTTTTATTTTGTAAAGTATATTCTATGTAGCTTAATGCTTCTTGAGCTTTTGCAACTTTATCTCCTTTTAAGTTATTGGTAATCCATTTTTTTACATCTGCTATTTTTTCAAGAATAGTGGGTGCTAACATTTGATCATATCGATATAGCAAATGATAAATGGTTCTCTCTAGGGCATTGTCTTGAAATGACTTATCCGCATAAACAAAATATTTGAGCCATAATGTTAATTGACTATAAATTTCTGCTTCCGAAAAACTATAAATCCTACTAAATTGTTCTGAATAGGCAACAATTTCATCATTACTTTCTTTATTGCTACCTGTGTTGGTGTAGGTTTGATTTACATGGATAGCTTCATGTTCCAAAATAGATTGCGTGTAGGATATGGTATCCATAATACAATTGGGACCTAATATTATAATAGCTTCTGCTTGTTGGCCCGATGGAACAATTCCAGGCATAAATGACCCAAACATGGTTGCCCCAGATTTTGTAACCCCTGGATTATATTTATGTACAGATGGATTTGCAGAAAAATAAATGGATTTTGCATTTAATTTCCCCCCTTCTGGATAGGCTTCAACATTAGCATGATTAAAGTGGTTGACTGTCATGCCACTAAATATTTGGTTTAAACCATTAATAAACTCTACTCTTAATTCGTCTGTAAAATTGCTTGCGTCATTCAACGCTATTTTTTTGAGTTCCTTCATTCTACTAATCAACGAAGTAGCGGTTTCTGGATTTTTTTGAATCTTTTTTTCAATGGTTCCTGTTTGTTGAATAGTATGTGTTAATTCGTGCGCTAATAAATGTTTCCCTTCTTTCGAATTTGGGTTGTATTTCCCTTCATTAAAATAGATGTCATTGCCTGTTGTAAAGGCTTGTGCCCCTAACTCATGACTTGTTTCTTGCGCTTTTGAATCGGTATGGATGTTTATGTCGCTAAAATCTGCTCCAAAGCCTTTTTCCATCGTTCTTTGCGTGGATGGATCCATTTTTTGTCCTTGCCCTTTTGTGGATTTAATCGTGGATTCAATTCTTGGATTTGCACTTTTTCCATTCCCTTTTTTTTGGACTTTTTCTTCCTCTTCCTCGGGTTTGGTTTGCGCTTCCTCTTCTTCTCCTTTCTTTTGTACAGCCTCTTCTTCTTCTATTTTTTGAACAGATTGTTCTTCCTCGTCTGTTTTTTGTTGGATGGCCTCTTCTTCCTCCATTTTCTGAACAGGTTCCTCTTCTTTTGCTTCAGCTTTTTGAACAGGCTCTTCTTCCGCAGGCATTTCCTGTTTCTGAAGTGTTGATATAGATTGCGACAATGGTTTTTCCTGAAGCTGTTCTTCTTCGCCTCCTTTTTTCTGGATGGAAGTGCCTTCAGTAGAAGTATTTACCACTTTATCTGCAACAGTATCGGCTTCCTTTTCATAAACATCATCTGCCTTTCCAATGGCTAATTTTGTTTGAATAGAAGGGAAGAAAGGACCTTGATTACTATTGTCATGTCCTCCTGATGCTTTCTTTTTTCTTTTATTTTTCTTCATAATCGCTATATTACCATTCAACAAACACTAATTTTTTCTTCCACGGGATTTTTACTAAATGAAAATTCCACGGAATGGAATCCAATAATATATCTTGCGTCTTTCGTTGTATATAAAGAGAATCTCTATCATTTGTAGTCTGCAATTTTCCTTCACGCATTAGAAATTCGTTTCTAAGAACTGCTGTGTTTTTTGTTTTTAATCCCTGCCAATGCGATAGCATAGCCTGTAAAAGTTCTTCACAAGCTTCCTTTTGTCGGTTTGTAAGTTTGATATATCGTTTAATAGGGTATTGTAGTGGGATGTTACAGAGGAATTTCTCGAAAAGTAGTATGTGTTCCTGCGGCTGTTCTTGTTTGCATGCTAAATAGTGTAAGACATGGACCGCTTCATCTAATTTTTCATTCTTTATTTTTCCTTCTGAAAGGAATTCTAACTTTTCAAAAAAGTGCTTTATAAATGGATGGATGAGTACCAATCCAGCATTTTTAAGCAAGATTCCATCGGTTAAAGAATCATCTTTTTTTTCTTCGAAAACAGTAAGATTTTGAGGTGCTTTTTCATCTATTTTTTGGACCAGATTTTGCTCTAAAAAGGGAGTAGGAGATGACCCTATTTTAATAAAAAAAACGCCCTTATTTTTGTCTATAGTGTTAGTGATATTTTCATTCGATTTTAAGGCGATTTTAAGACTTTCAATTATCGAAATTGTATAGGTGTTATTTCGGGTTTTTGAGGTAGTAAATTGAATAGGGATTGCTAGGTTTTCATTACAAAATTGAAACAAATTTAGTAGCTTTTTAAACTCATTTTTTTGAATTGATTTTGCACCATTTTCAATATTTCTTTTAGTGAATAAAGCATCAATAAGGTTGAAAAATGAATCCGAAAATTGAGCAGGGTGGGACGTAAGTTTGTACTGAAAAATCCATCTAAGGAAATCTATTTTAAATGGTTCTATTTGCAATAAACTTGGAATCTTTCCAAGTGTTTTTATAGGATTTCTATCAATATTAAATGCGTTAAAGAATATTTCTGTAATAAAATCTATATCAAATTGATATAGTAATCTATTTAAATTATTAGATGAAGAAATAATTGATTTTAAAGTAGAAGGATCTATGCCTTTTATATCATCCATCGTACATTGAGTGTTTTCATGAAACCACCAGGGGTATTGCCCATTTTTCAAGAAAAATAAAAATGCTTCTTGGCTATTTTGGGACATATTTTTTGAGGTGTAAATAGTTGATTCCTCTTCTATTTTAGTCCTTCTTTTTTTTGAAATTTCTTTAAGGATTTGATTTATAATTTTCGATTTTATTTCCTCTAATTTTTCACCCTTTTGCAAATCGATATTCAGTTCAATTGTTTTAAATCTTTGTATGGTATTTTTTGGGTGTATTTCTGAAAATATTGTATCCAAAATGGGATATATTTTTTCTTTAAAAAAGGTGTCTAAATTGTCTTTTAATTGTAGTGCCATAGCCATGGAATTTGTGTCGACTTCCACGGTCAATTTTTTTATGATATTTTTTTCAGCAACCACTTGTTTTTTAATTTATTTTTTGTACATTTATAAAACGATTCAGAGATGAATTACTGGGTTGTAAGTTCATTGAGGCAATTGGTTAGAACGTGAGTGTAAGTAGGTAGTATTTTCTTCCTTCTTTTCTTATTAGTATTTTCAAAAGTTAAGGTGTTTAGACCCATAAGGGTATCATTCGGAATGTACAATTTAACCGACTGATACCCTTTCTCATTTATACTAATCACTGTATTTAATGTTCTTGTTCTCATAATGTAATTGCATTTTCTCCAGTTGGGTTTCCAAAATAGAAATCTGCGTGCGTATTGTATCGTTCGATGACTTCATCAAATACTTCAGAATAATCTACTCCTTGAACATAAATCGACATTTTTGTCACCCCAGTTTCGTTATGTAATTTCTTTCTTAGATTTATAAATAGTACGATGTCATCGTGTGTGTTCTTTTTATTGGCACGATAGTGATCAAGCATAAACTCATTAACCCATACACCCGTCACCCAATCTCCATCCAGTTTATAAGTAAGCTGTACATCTGTAGGAGCTGCGCTTCTAAATTCCCCTTTTATGTCTGGAATTAGGGTTCTAACTTCTGGAGGAAGTTCTTCACTACGGGTAATCATTCTAGTTAAATCTGCATTTTGAATGTCGGAATTGGTTACCAATCGGTCTCGTAATAAATACCATTTTCTCCAGTCTTCATTAAATGCGCCGTAGTCATCGTCTTTATTTACAGGTGCCAATTCGGCTTGTAATTTTTCATAGAAGGTAGGATTGTACCCCTTTAAATCACGACACCGCATTGCATCTGGACGAAATACTTTGTTATTCCTGAACATACCATTGTTACTATACGTATAGGTGGCATTATTGTTTGCCATCGAAATTTCACGAATCCTCAACACAAAAGTGTCCTCCTTTGCTCGTGTAATTACAAAGCGTTTTTGACTTTCGTTAAAATCGAAAACCAATCCTTTGTTAAATCGATTGTTTAACGCTTCGGTGACAGCATGCATTCTTCGTAAGAAAATTTGACCTAACGGAATACGTATGGTTGTCGTTCCGCTAATTAATTTTTCACCATTAATTTTATACTCAATTACCTGAAGTACATAATCTTCTGGCATGGGTTTATTGTTACTTTGTGTTCCTTTTAGACTACGGGAAAGATTGTTCATATATTTTAATGAACTAATCCAAGGGTAGGTGCATTCCATAAGAGAACAACAGCCTCCTTCACTAGCTTCGGCTGGAATTTTATAACTTACACAGTAGTCTGCTTTTACCTCATCATTTTCCGAAATTAAAATGAAAGTTCCCCCTTGCGGCACCCCTGCTTTGTGAATGATGGAAGGGTGCTTTTTCACAAAAGCAGTAAACTGATCCTTTTCGGTAGTTAAATTGAAATGAATACAGTCAAAGTCCAATCCGTTGGAATTTTTAATGTCGTTTATTGCATCTTTACTTGCCAAACCGGGTCTTCCAAAATGACCTTCAATTCTGAAGAAGTCGTAACATTCTAAGCTAACTTTTAAAGGATTTTTTGGCCAACCCGAAGCTAATAATGAGGTGTGATAGCTTAGGTTATATTCTTGTTTGTAGTTTTCTGTTTTCTGAAAATTCCACGCTTTCAATAATGAATTGTCCAAATTATAATACACAGGAATAGCTTTTTCGCCCAATCCGCCACAACTTTTTGACGGTGTAATTTTTAAACCACCTTCGTTTCCTAAAAAGAAGTTGTCTAATAGGATGGCAACTCTCCTCACCAAGCTTTTTGCCTTTTTGATGTAGGTTTCGTATTCGGTGTTGGTAGGTGAGGGGTACCATTGGTGGCGTAGCTCGGGATATTCGTTTTGTGATGGAAATAAGCAACCTAATAGTAAATGCTTTGGAAAAGCTTCGATATTTGGGCAGCATTCCGTTTTTAATTTCAGTAATAAAGAAAGTATCTCATTGTAACTATCACTAATATCTTTTACCAAATTATAACGATACTGAACTTTCTCGTTAGTGGCAAAATCATCTAGATTATTTATCTGATTTAAAACCGTAGTCTGCGTACCGTTATGTATTGAAAGAATTTCTGAAAAATCTGAAAACAAATCTGCATATGCATCTTGCAAAGGAATTTTAGCAGTAGTAATGGCTGTTTTAAAAGCCGATGCCATTAAAGCATAACTTTTGCTGTTGTTCCTACTTCCCAAGCCCGCGTTTAAAATAACTTTTGGAACCGCGGTTTCAGGAAGTGTAGTAATGGCTTCAAAAATGTTGTGTTTTGTAAAGATGGGATCTTTGGCATTGATAATATCTTCCACATCTACTTTAGATGCTAATAATACCTTTACATTTTGCACATTTTCTTGTCCTTGATTATCGCAATTGGTGGAAGTACAAATACTAGGTTCCTTTTGGTAACTTTCTAGATAAAGTATGGCCACTTTATCGCTTAAGTCGAAATCTGAAAGTGGTTCGTGCTCCTCTTCATCGACCATATCTTCAGGAATTAATTCAACTAAATCGATAGTGTTGCTTCCATTTTTAAAGTGTGCATATTGTGCCTTTTCATCTGTAAACTCTTTGTAGTGGGAAAATGTAACCGATTCAATAATGATGTTTTTAGAATCTTTAGTCGATTTGGTAGAAGCTTCTTCTACATCTTCTTGGAGTTTAAGCAGGTCTCCATCCGTAGTAATACCACACCCTTGAGAAACGGTTATGGAATCAGCTTCATCAATAGTTATTTTAAAACCACAGACCAATCCAACTCCAGAAAGGCAAACTCGGGTTAATCTATCTTGTTCGTTAAAGTACTCTATAAACTCATTTAATTGGTGTGAAGTAAGTACTTGGTCGTCCACAAAGGAGTTATACTGTGGGGTGATTTCCAATAATTTGCTTTTCATGGCTTTCGTATTTTAAATGATTCCTAGGTTGGTTCTTCCTAGAATAATATTTTGTTGTTCTTCGTCATCATCACAATCGTGAAGTCGCCCTTGGGTATAAATGGTATGCAGGGTACTTACAATTTTATTGAGACGCATCAATTTTGCTTTGTGCTGTTTTTGCCCGTTGTTAGTTTTGGATAATAGCCACGCTTGATAGGCTTCTTCCATTTCAACCATTTCATTTTCTTCGCCCGGCTCCATTTTGTAGCTTTTGGGCCAGCCTATCCAACATATTTTTGCCATAATATGGGAGGGCAACTCTTTCTGAATTAAATCTTCCATAAATTTTCTGAAATCGACATTGCTGTAACGCTCTGTCCATCCAGGAAGTACGATGGAAACTCGAAAAGAGTAGGGGTCAACACCCTCGCAACTTTCACAGTTATCCTCACAAATGGGAAGGAAATAATCTTTGTTCATTGTTTCTTTGGTAACATCGGGACGAAGTAAAATATGTTCAATGAGATACATCCCCTCATTGGGTTGTAGTTCATTCATAAATTCAACTACATTTTCGATTGCGTTTTCGGCATTTTGCTGTGTATTGTAATACGCAATTCTTCTAGCAATTACATGTCTTTCGTCGCCAGGATCTGGATAGTTGGGGTTAGTTAAATTGAAATAAAATTTTCCTGAAATAGATGTCTTTATTTCATAATGTTCGGCAAAGCGACCATAGTTTTTTACATCTAGAATCTCTTTGTAAAGCGATGCTAAAGAGTGGTAATGCTTACTTCCAGAGCCAAGAATGGTACTTGATGCATCCCTAAAACGGAAACGATATTCAATGTAGCCATCAGTGTCTACCTCTTCATAGATTTCTAAAGGATCGTCACTAAAGTTTCTACGGGAATAATCTGGATTTCCGCTTAGTAAGGCTATTCTTTTTTGAAAAGCCGAAACATTATTCGTATCCCAAAGATTGGCAGGAAGTTGTTTATAGTAATTAAAACTTAAACCTCTTTCACAACCAATGATTCCATATTCTTTTAGAAACCGTTCCTTGGTTTTTATCACGGCTTGATCTGTGTAAGAACCATATAATTGCTTCATAAGGAAAGCATATTCACTAAAATTCTCTGCGAAGCGTGATAGGAGATGATCTAAAATTTGATTCCTTCTTACAATAGTTTCATCTAAATCTGAAAGTAGCAATTCTGTAATATTTTCGTTAGAAGTATAATTAGCCGAAACTAGCTCTGGTAAATCTTTTACGTCCTCAACCAGTTGGGTGAAATAACTTTGGGATAGTTCGCCATCTATGGAAAATAACTCCTTTACCTTTTGAAGGTGTGCAAAATAGGTTGCTAAGATTTGATCAAAGAATAATAAGTACCCTTTGAGTTGTTTTACTTTCGCTTTGTCTTCGGTAGGTGCAGAAGGTCTTACACCAATCTGTCCCACGCCGTAAACTTCGGGAAAGTCATTTTGTATAGTTGTAAACCTCCCTAAGGTTTGCCCTTCAGCATTGGGAAGTTGTAATACCTTACTTTCAGAAGCAATTTGTGAAGCTTCCGCTTCTTCCGCTTCTTCAAATTCAATTAAATAATTTTCTACCTCCTGTTGATTAATATTAAGCGGTAAGAATCCTTTGTAATAGCTAAAGGCACTTTTGTCGCAACGCGTAGGTTTCTTCCCTTCGGGTATACAGATATTCCACGTAGTAGTACCGTCACTAGTTCCATCGCAGTGGTCAATAGTAATGTCTCTAATAACATCTACACCTTCAATTTTTTGAATAATATCAATAAGATCACTTAATCGAATTTCTTTCTTTAATTCGGTATTGCGTAATTCTTCAGTGTCAATAAATCCGTTGCTCAACAAAGGACCGTTATAAATTTCATCGGTAGTATATCCTTTTTCAAGCATTCCTTTTAAAGAATAGAACCGAAGATTAGGAGATAGGTAATCGTCTATAGCTTTTAATACCAATGCGTGCACATATTCATCATCTGCATCAGGAAGTAATTCTATTTGTGCGCAAATTTTAACCGGATGTTCGTCTACTTCTTCAATATGAATAATATCCTCGCATAGATTTCGATTAGCGTGATAGGCTTTACGTACATTTTCTTTAAGGTCTTTTACGGTTCCTTCATAAGAATCATCTACCTCAATAAGTACATCGTACAATCCGTTTAATACAAAGGATTTTTGTTTGTTATCTGGAACCTCAAAAGGTTGAAAGCCCATTTCTAAATCTTTACAATTGGCATAGACTTTTTTTACGTGTTTTTTAAGCCAAGCATTTTTTACTCCATCAAGGTCAATAAACAGTTTTCTATAATCTAACGGCGTAATAGGTTTTATAGGTAATGCTTTTTCGGCAGTTAAAAACTGTTTTTTTAAAGCACTTGCGTTGTTCTCTTCGGCTAACAGAACTTCTACAGGAAGGTTGATTCGGTTTCCTAAATCGGTTAAAGCATAGCTTAACACCTCCAAAATAGTCTTTCCTGGATCGTGCGAATTGTAATCACTCCAAAGACTACCTCCTAACGATTCGATATATTCAATTCCTTTCTTTTTCAGAAATTGAAAATCCAAATCATCCTGAGTCGATGTGTTTTTAGGTATGGTTTTATGTTTACTTAGGGTAGGCATACCGTGGTGGTTTTAGGGGTTGGCGAACTACATTTTGATTGAACTGCAGTTACGAAATGTTTTTTTGCGGAAACCAAAATCGCTTTAGGACTACTAGGAATGACATTTACTTTTTCTTCGTAAGCTGAAAGACTATTTTTACGATGTTTGACCAAGACATCTTCCAAGAAATCAACATATTTGAGCTGTTCAAGAAACTGAATGATTTTACTACGATGAAAGGTGATGCCAAAATTGAGACTATTCGTTTCTTCAAACGCCCAAGGAGATAGGTATTTTTTTATTGCCTCTTCTAACTGTCCAGTGTAGTAATTTTCATCATACCCTTTATGGAATTTAACTTTACAAGTAATTTCAATTTCTTCATAATCTGGATTAATTACTTCGGCAGTTACAAAAAAAGTATTGAGTTCATTAATATATTCTTGAATTTCATTTCGTTTGGCAGTACTTAAGCGAGGCTGATAAATATCAAAAGCATTGTTGTTTACAATATCTGGTATTACGACCAAGTTTACATTTCCCGGTGCATGGTAATTATCTCCTTTGGTATGGTTTAGGCATTTTACTTTATAAACATCTTTAAATTGTTGTAAGATAAGGTGCTCATAATCCCAAAGATTAATGGCTCTATCTCTGTGGCGAATTCGCTCACTCACACGTTTGTAATAACCTTCATTGGTTTCCTCGGGAGCCCCACCAAAAGAGGTATAAGGCTGACTCACCTTCTTTATTAACGCATCTCTTTCGGTGAGTTTACTAATAGTACTTGCGGGTAATCCATTAACCAAATGTGAAAGATCGTTTTCTTGATTTACGAAGGTTGCTGTACTTACTTGCGCATGTACATTGAGTACCTGGCAAAAAGCATCAAAATTTTTATTGGTTTTGGCACGTAACCATATAAAACCCGAAGGAAGCAGGGTGTTATGGCTAGTAGCCTCCTTCGGGATGGTTACGGTCACAAGACCGGTTTTTAGGAAATTATTGGTTGAGTTTCCTAATAAATGATTACTATCAAGTTCTATCCAAGTATTTTCTGAAAGTACTGCCCATTCAATTTTATCTGGAAAAATATAGGCTTCAGCCAAAGGGTTTTCGGTTCCTTCCAAAAGCTGAAATAATACATTTACTTGCTGAAGCTGCTCTGCATCTTCTAAACCAATATATAATTCGCCTCCTTTACAATAGGTTGGTAGTAGAGTTTCTTCGGTTTCAGCTTGCCCAAAAGGATGAATATGAAATAACTGAATTTCATTAAGGTTTTCAGTTTTTGTACTATTCTTAAAGTTTATTTCTTGTGTGGCTGAATAGCTTAGCTCAATAGTTTCTATTAAGGGTGTATAGGGCTCGTTGGGTAATAAAGTGTCTTCTTCGGTTGTAAGTGCAAGCGCATACACTTTGGGATACACACTATGTAAAAAAGACTGATTTAAAGAAAGTTTTAACGGACCATTTTCACCGGTGGTGAAGTTGGTATTGTTTACCGAAAGATGACTTTCAAAAAGTTCTCCATTTTTATCAAAGAGTTCAAAATTAGTGTCCACCATTTTTTGAATTTCTTCATTTTTTAGCGACACCTTAGCTGTAAAATAATTGTCACCGGTTACATATATATTATTTGAACCCGATTTTATATCGGTTGCTAAAATTGTCCCAGAAGGTTTTGTATACTTTTTTGTAGCCGGGTTATACGTGTGATATAATGTTTGATAATATAGCGAAGGTGAAAGACTTAGGTTATTATCGTCTTTGGTATAAGCAATATAATGTTCTTTAAAACTATTGGGAGTATTTAGCCAAACGGCGTCCACTTTAAAATTGCTCCATTTTTTCTGAAATAACTCATCGTAATCCACGTAAAAAGAAGAGCGTTGTACAGGCTGTGTCCCAAAAGGGAAAAACGGTTTATTGGCGACCAAAGTCCCAACGTCATTTTTTAGATTTAAAGAAGTAACCCCTTCAACCTTAATATCAATTTTTACTTTATCCAGCTTTTTTTCTAGCAGTGTTTTATAAAATTGGTAGCCTGCTTCATAGATTGAAGCCTCCGTTTTTATGTTAAATACAAATAAGGGTTCATTTGTAGCATATGCTCCTTCGTGAATTTTTTTATCATAGGCTACAATAGCTTCTTCGGTTTTATCAATTTCTAGCGAAAGGGTTAGTTTTTTACCTGAAATACTACTTGTGTATCCTGTTTCAATACTTTCTGAAGCATAAAAAGGTCCTAGCCAAGCTTTCTCTCCTGTAGCATAAATTTCGATGGCTTGTAAGGCCTGAGCCAGATTAAAGGTATCGATGTTTTTTTTGAAAGTGCATTCCAATTTAACCAATCTTCGCCCTTCTTTTAGGGCCAGGGTAGGAGCTGCAATGGCAAAACCGAGATTGGCTGTTGGTAATGTGAACTCCGTATTATGATGACTTGGAAACCCAAAAGGTAACCAAGTATCACCTTCTTCCAATGGTTCTTCTAATCCGTCTTTAGTGTTAATGGCAGGAGCAGCATAGATTCCGTGGGTTTCTAAGGGGTTTAGATTGTTTGTTTTTCGATGATGATATACACTTCTAAGGGAAGCTATTTTTGCTTTATTGAAAACACGTTCTTCGTTTAAAGCATACTGCATTTTCTTTCCAGAAGAATCTTTTCCAGCCACCAGCAGAGTGCCTTCAGATAATAGAGCTTCTTCTGCATTTTTAGCTAAATCAAAGAGTAAATGCACTTGATCTTCAACAGCTTCCTTTTTCTCTATCTGAAGGATTTCTTCGTAATAAAAATCTAAGTGTCGTTCTGTAATTTTATTGAATCGCTCTTGCGTAATTTCTAAAAGTTTTAGAAATGCTACAAATAAGGTGAGGTGAGGAGTGAGGTTATTGTTTTTCTCTATTTCTGAAACGAAAGCCGCAATATTTTCCTTTTCAACAAAAAAGGACTCCCAATCTCCTGAAACTACGGTATCACTAGTGGTAGAAAAGTAGTTTACTTCCTTCGCGAAATTAAAAGCGAATTCCATCCAATCGGCAATGGAAAAATCATTCAGATTAAAATTAGAAGGCAAAAGTGCCTTTTTCAATCGTTGCGATTGTTCGGTTCCCGAGTGAAGGGTTAAAAAGCTATGATCACATTTCTTTGCCATACTCTATAATTCGGTTCCTTCTTTTTTATAGAATGGGAAAACCATATTTCCTCTAGAATTTGTAATTCGTACCATATATTCTATTTCAATCTGAACCATTCCTTCAAGTTCTTGAGAAGTATCTAATGAGATTTTTTTAGCGTCAATTCTGGGTTCGTGATACAGAATAGCTGTTTTAATTAAGTCTTTTATATAGGTCTTAAGGGTAATATCCAACGGCTGAAAAAGCAATTCTTCAAGATTGCAACCATATTCTGGGAGCATAATTCGTTCTCCCAATCTTGTGGAAAGAAGAATATGTAGGCTATTATTGATATCCTCAATATCAGTCGTCGTGACCACACCTCTGGTTTTCTTATCAAAATGGGGAGGAAAACTCCAACCTTCACCTAAAAAGTCTAGTGTTTCGTACATAATTATCCTATTAAAACTGTAAATTCACCCAACACTATGGTTCCTCCATGTGCGGTACTGTCTCCTAATCTTGCTGCGGGCATTCCTCCAAGGAACACTGTGGAAGAACCCATAATAATGCTATCGGGTGGTCCTGTACAAGTTGCCATATCGCCTACACGTGCTGCAGGCATGCCGCCAATGAGGACGGTGGGCTCACCTGCGGGTAAAATGGGACCTCCCACATGGGGAACTCCTCCAGGATTTACCATTGGACAAACATGCATATCAGTTATTCTTGCAGCAGGTGCTCCCATAGTTTTTAATTTATTTGAACCAGTGACCCTTTCAGCACAGCCACAGCACTCGTGGATACTTCGGCACCAGCACTTCCTTCGGCTTTAAATTGGGCATTGGCTTTTACATTTACATTTGTTCCTTCTAAATTGAGATCGCCAGAAGCTTTTATGCTAAAATCTCCTGCGGTTTCCATAACAACACCACTACTATCTAAAGTGAAAATATTTGAATTTTCATCTTCAATAACAATGGTTCCGGCATCTTCATCTAAAGTGATTTTTTTCCCTGCGGGCGTTTCAATAGCAATAGACTTTTTTTCATCATTGAATAGAATTTTCATTTCGCTACGCGTAAAAAATCCTTTTTCATGATTATCATCACTTGCTACAAGAGGCGCAGGTTTTGCACTGCTATGAAGCATTCCTAAAACCACAGCGTGATTAGGATCATCATTAATAAACCCTACTATGACTTCATCTCCAATTTCCGGACGGAAGAAGGCTCCTCGATTTTCTCCAGCATCTAATGAAGCAACTCTTGCCCAAATGCCCTGCGCTGTGTTATTAACTATTGGAAACTTAACTAGAATTCGCTCTTCACCATTAGGATCTTCCTCCAATTGTGAAACCACACCAATTTGTAAACCATTAACCGCTGGAAGTAACCCAGCCGCAGGTTGTTGATTAATGTCATAAGTTTCGCTGAACCAATCGGGATTAAATCCAAATTGCGCATCAATAGTCCAATTTCCATCGGTAATTTGATGACGAATACCACTTATAAAAACCTTGCCGTTAAATCGGTCTCCAACACCTTCTAGTTTTAGCATTACTCCAGGTTTTACAGGAGCAATCCCTTGAAATTTAATGGTGCCTCTTGTTTTTGCCATTTGCTGAAACAATGCCTTGGCATCACTCCAACCTTGTAATAGTGTAGAATTGTTATTTCCACCGTGCTTCAATTCTAGATTATCTAATCCTATAATTTCTGAAAGCGAAGAAGTGTCCAAATTTCCATTAAAAGTAATTCCTGGATCAGAAGCTTCAGTTTCTACCAATTCTTGATCGGCAGGATTCCATCCGTAGGAAGTTATAGTGCCAAACTGATTTCGAGCATCTATTTCAGAATCAAAACTTAGTAGTGTAGCGCCAAAAGCAACAGTTTCAACTTCGTCTTGTGAAAAATCTGGTTTTGCAATAGTAATTTTTCCATCATCTACCGTAGCTATTTTTCCATTGGCTTGAGCGCGAGTTATGACAAAATCCCAATCGGAAGCATTAAATTGAACTAACTCTGGGTGAGCATACGTTGTACTTTCGATTTCGTTTTCTAAATTGTATTTTCCAATGATTTCTTCGGCTATTTCAGCATCGGTGCTTTCGTAATAATAATTACTCTTTCTACCTACTGTCATTTTCACAGCTTTATCTCTACATTCCACAACCAGTACAGAAGCATTTTCACGAATTTTTAGAGAATGTTTGATGATAATTCCTTTAAAAATCGTTTCTTCATCATTATGATATCCTGCTTTGATTTCAATTTCTTTTCCAGGAATTAATACATCTTCATTACTTAATTTGAAGTCTTGTTGGGAAGCTTCTCCATCAAAAAACACCAATTGAGCAAAAGGGATTCTATTTACCTCTTTTTCAACAGTAATATTTTTCACTTGATATACAGCCGAAAGTTCTTCACCTCCTACCAATACGGTAAATGTGGCAAGATCTGCACTTTGTGGTGTTGCTATGGTTTGGCTATTATCGCTCATTTAGGATACTTTTTCGATAGGTGGGAACATAATTTTTTGTCCTACTTCTAATTTTCTAAACTGACTTAAATTATTGGCTTTGGCGACTTCCAAATAGTATTTAGAATCTCCATAAATTCGATACGTCATTAGAGGCAATGTGTCTCCAAGGTTCACTACTCGAATATGGGTTAAATCGGGTGAGTTGTTATTCTCTTTTGCTACGCGTAAATCATCTTCAACAGTACCTTTAAACTTAGTCTTTGCAACCGCTCTTAAAGGTGTTCCATCGCTACCAAAAAGCTTAAACTCGATGGACATTTCTAAAAGTGTTCCCTTAAAGAGCAATGTTCCCCAGCCAATCATCACATAGTTGGGTTTATGCTCGTCACCACTATAATCGAAAACTATTTTTTTGAATTTTTCTAGGTCATCAATAATTCCATCACCCGAGGCATTGTCCTGCCCTTTAATTACACCTGTTCTATCAAACAAAAAGTCCAGTTCAAAATCTTCTGGTGGTGTGCGTACAAACTTTGGCATGGTTGCACTAGTTCCTTGACCTTGTGCTTCGGTGTATTCTACCTTATATTTGAAAGTATACTTTTCAGGATTCAAGAGTGTGGAAAATTCTCCGTCGCCTACTTTTTGTGTAAAGCGCTCGTCTTTATATCCTGTTACTTTCAATTTTTTAAGCTCTCCAGTACTCATTATCGTTCTTTTTTACGTTGTTGCATTTGAGCGATCTGCTCTAAGCACATTTCAATAACATTGGCTTCTTTACCTCCCGATTTTTTGTCTTGCGAAGCATTGGTTTGCCCAGCATCGTTTACATTAATTTTGATATGTAATTCCTTAATTTCGATTGGCATATTAAACGAGTGTAAAGTAGTTATAGGCTAATTCTATAGTCTCGATTGTAATTTTGTTCTCTTCAGCGTTGAGGTCGCTTACATTCCATTTTACGGGATATGCGTGAACCACATTCCAAGTAACAAGGGGTTCGTGTTCTTCGTTAAGCAATTTCACGGTAAGGTCTACGGGTTGAAATTGAAAACTCTCGATAGCATCCCTACACCAATCGATAAGTTTTGAATCTTTTACCATTCCTCGCTTGAGAACCAAGTTTGGAAACTTTGTCCTTACCGGAAATTTATGCTTAAACCTATTTTCCCCACCCTCGGCAAATTCTTCGGTTTCAATATCTACTGAAAGTCCTGCGACAGATTGAAATTGTACATCGGAATCCTGTGAAGAAATTCCATTGAATTCAACTTTAAAATGAAAACTTACCGGTGGATATTGCGTACTCATTAATCGCCGTTTTGGATGGTGAGACCTTCGTGAGCCACTTCCATGGATTCTATGGCAGTTTCGTTAGCATCGCCTTTTAAATCTGTGGATTGTACTTTAATTGGGAATGCATTCTTCACTTTCCAAACCACGACAGGCTCGTGTTCTTCGTTAAGCATCTTTATGGTGATGTCTCGACGTTCGATAGTATTTAATTTTACGGTATTCCACCATTTGTAATACTCGTTGTCATTTTTAAAGGTGCCTCGTTTGAGAGTGATATTGCTGTACTTTATCATTCCAGGCATTTTAATTTTGCTATACTCTGGACTAGCACCTTGTCTGTACTCTATCAATTCGGTTTCTACATCTAGTCCGGAGACTTCGGTAAAACCAATATTTGTTCCTCCCCAGTCTACTGAGAAATGAAACTTTACTAATGGATATGTTTCGGCCATTTTATTATTATTTTAGTTAATACTTTTTATTTATTATGCTTCCTGCATTTTGTGAGAAAATTTCAGGATAATGAATTCTGCAGGGCGTACTACTGCCATACCAATTTCAATGTTCATGCGACCTTCCAAAATATCTTGAGCGGTCATGGTTTCACCCAATCCTACCCTTACAAAGAAGGCCTGTTCTGGTTTGGCTCCTGCCAAAGCTCCAGCACGCCATTGAAGTGTTAGGAAGTTTTCAATCATGGCACGTACTTTTACCCATGTATTTTTGTCGTTAGGTTCAAATACAAATTGTTCGGTGGCTTTTTTAATAGACTCTTCAGCCATATTGAAAAATCGGCGAACTGGAATATAGCGCCATTCATTATCATTACCAGCTAGGGTTCTTGCTCCCCAAACCAAAATACCTTTTCCGGCAAATGGACGAATGGCATTAATTGATTTCCCTGAAGTATGAATATTTAAATCTTCCTGTTGTTCGTGAGTGATATTTACAGTTGTTGCCATACAGCTATTTACAGATTCATTAGCAGGTGCTTTCCAAACCCCTCGGTTGCTATCAACACGTGCACAAATACCCGCAAGGGCAGCCGTAGGAGCTAGTGTAACAGTTTTCTTTTCGATTTCTAGTTTTAAGAAATTATACATTACAAGATCGAATGCTGTTGGGTTTGTGCTATCTGCTATTTGGTCAAGTGTACCATCAAAATTTCCTGCTATTGTAGCTGGGGTTTCATCCGTTACATTGTGCGTTACAGCAATATCGGTATCCTCGTAAAAGTAGTTATATACGGTTTTGAGATAGGGGTGATAGGCCGCACCATATTTTAGAAGGCTTGTGCCATTCCCTAATGTTGTGCTACTTCTTAGTGTGGCACTGTCATCATTGTACATATCAATTAGCGTAAAGCGATCTCCCAATTTTTCACATTGGGTCATAGCTCTATTCATAAGTGTATAGAAATTTGCCGCCGTTCCTATTCCTTTTGCATCTGGAAAAACAAAAAGAGTTGGCTCGTCATAAGCCTCTACAGCATTGAGTCCAGCGGTTAGTTCGGTTAGGCTTACCGTTCCACCACCTCCTGTAAAATCATTTACAGATACGATATAACATGGACCACCTCCGTTATCAAAATACATGCGCATTGCGTAGTGCATGACATAGGGGCTTGTTGCTCCAACCGCAACGGAAATTTCTCTATTTAATACCACAGTAGGAGCACCACTATCTACGGTGTCATCTATTGTGACCGAAATATTGGTCTCATTTTGTGATTTACCAAAATAGGTTTCATACTCTAATAATGAAGTAATTCGAGTGGGAATGTTGGTTAAACCTTCCCCGTTTTTTTCTGCTTTTTCGGTATATCCAATGAATGCCGGAATAGCGGTTTCTACTTGCGCCACCGAAGGAGGAAAGACTGAAATCTCTTCTACATAGACGCCTGGCGTTTTATACGTTGTTGCCATAATTTAAAATTTAGTTAATAAATATTTCTGAAATTGTTTTAATAATATTACCGCCTCCGTCTTTTTCAAAAACAAGGCGATATGGTTGGGCCGATGGCCTTTCTTTACTGTCAAATGAATATCCAATAATTCCATTTTTCACTAATGGAAGCGTGGTGGGGTCTGTGGTATGAATGAGACTATTATCAACAGGATTTATATAATTCCATATGGTAGATCTGTTCGCTATTTGGATTTTATAAATGGGCGCTGGATTTTGAATAGTACCATTGTTGTTTAATACATTTCGCGTATTACCATCCACAATTGTGGTATCATCCCCAGCCATTTCTAAATGAAGGATTGCAAAAAGTCCAATTCTTTCTTTTTCTGAAATACGGTTAAAAAAAGATTCGTATGTTGTTTGTGAAATGCTAAAATCTTCAATGGGATTTGTAGTGCTTTCTAAATCGATGTACCTTAAACTGCCTCCTTCGGTACTTGGTTTTTTATTTGAAAAGAAATACGGAATACTAGGGTTGGCTGCTACAGTAGAGTAGTTTTCAAAAAATGCATCTGTTACATAGACTAAAAATAAAAGACTTTCTGTTTGCCCTAACGGAATAAAGGGTTGATATATACCACTACTGGGAGCAGTTTCTTCAGCACTTATAAGAATCGATATGCCAGAAGTCTCAGTTTTTACAATTATTTTATGACCTTGTAATTTTTGTGATGTTTGTTCCGAAGGGAATATTCTTAAAAAGTTTCCGAAATCATATTTTAAAAGTTGTTCCGCTTTCAATGTTGAATTTATATCAAATGCGGTTGCTCCATCATCTAGAAAGTAATGATGATAAAAATTGATGGTAAGCAGTTTCTTATATGTAATCTGAAAACTCATATGTATTAATCTACTGGGTGTTTTGTTTGATTCTCTAATGTTCCTTCAATTTCTGTAATAGTGCTTCCTTTCTTAACTAATGATGTTCCTTCCACTTTTACAATGCTTACCTTATACATAACATTGGGTACAGATTTTCCTCCAAGAGTACCCCATACATAGTTAAGTTGCTCGAATGTGGGTGTGTAGAGTTCTACAACAAACTTGAATTCCTTAACATCGTCTAAAGCTGTAATGGTTGGATTTAACGGTGTGTTTGATTGGTTAAAGACTTTTTTATCTTGAAAGAATTCAATAATTGCAGATAATGCCGTAATAGACTTTGTATAGACACTTCTATTTGCCGAAAAAAGCACGTAGAGATTTAGATTTACAGGCTTGTTTTTATATTCGTAGCTCCCATTTTTGAAGTTAACGTTTGGCAAGTTTTTCATTGAAATTTCTTCTTCAAGATTAAGTAATGAAAGCACTATTTTATCATTCATAGTAGTTATGTCTGCGTCCTCCATTTTTGCAATGTTTTCTAAAACCAATAAATTGCTTTCAGATAATCTATCATCCAAAAATTGGGACACTTGATCCTTAATAATTTCTAAAGTTTCGTAAATCATTTTTGCTATTATTGACTATAACTCCTGTAAACATTTCTCAAAGCTATGTTTTAACTAGTTCAATATCAACAGCCATTTAACTGATAATTAAAGGTTATTTTAAGAGAAAAAGAAAGGTAAATAACTAAGCATAAACAGGAAAAACCCTGTGTAATCTTACAGGGTTTTTCCTGTTTTTTTAGTTTCAACTTGCCAGTGATTTTATAAATCACTTACTTGGTATAATAATTATTAAAATAAAAGTGTTATGGCAAAACCTAAAAATTGTATTAGTGTGTCTGAGGCGAAAGAACTTCAGGGAAATTGGAAAAAAACAAGAGTTGCTGAAATTGAAATCGCAACTGGAATTAGTGATCCTAGAGATTTTACTTTTAGTCTTTCAGAGATGGAAGAATATGTGGCTTATGTTAAAGAGTTATCTAATAGACAAGGTGTTTCAGATCCTGGGATTAGAATTTATTTTGCTGCGTATGATACAGCCGACAATAAAAAGGCAACGGTCTTCCTTGCCCCAACAATTGGGACAAGCACAGATGCTGACAACAATTACGAAATAGATCCTTTAAATAGAACTCAGGGGGGGTGGCCGCCAAATAATTATTAGTATTGGGACTTACTGACTATTTTATATTTTCCTTTTCAGCCCTTGTATTTGTTATTTTTTCATTTATAACAAGTTTATATTACTTAAAAAGGGTAGAGGTAACTAGCCCCATTAAATTATTGGTTACTTATTTGGGTGTTGTTGTTTTACTTGAAATAATAGCGAGTTATTCGGTCATTGGATATTATTCAAATTATCAATACTTTTCATTTATCGAAAACTCACCTTTTAGCAGGAATATTTGGGTTTATAATTTTTATGATATTATTAATCCTATATTGATATGTCTTTATTTTTTATATTACATAAATAATAAATCTTTTAAGAGTGTTGCGAAAATAACATTGGTATTATATTTATTATCTTCGATTTATTTTCAATTTATTAGGACTTCTTTCTTTGAAAACTCCTCTTATGTGGTTATCGCTGGTACTTTTATCATTTTAGGAGTAATATTTCAGTTTTTTTATGAGCTACTTAAATCTGATTTAATTTTACAACTTAAAACATATCTACCAATGTACGTTGCTGTAGGTGTTTTTGTGTTTAATGTAGCCAATGCTCCTCTGGCAATTTTTTCAGATTATTTTAATGTGTCTACTGGAAATTTTCTTTTTGTAAAGCTACAGGTCTATATTGTTTTAATTTCTAATTTATTTATGTATTCTTGCTTTATAATTGGTTTTTTGGTATGCTCAAAGAAGATGAAGTCCTTTTAATATTATATTCTATCATTACAGTTTTTACACTTGTATTTTTTGTAGTGGTTTTTGTTGTTGCTTTTCAGAGGCGGAAGAATAAAATGTTGGTAGAACGTTTTGAAGCCGAAAAAAGATTCGAAAAAGAATTAGCAAAATCGCAAATTGAAATACAAGAACAAACCTTTAAGAATATTGCTTGGGAGCTACATGACAACATTGGGCAATTACTTTCGGTAGCAAATATTCAATTAGGAATGTTATTAAATGAAAGCCCTAAAGAGATGAAGGGTCAAATTGAGGAAACCAAGACTACGCTAGGGTCTACCTTGCAGGAAGTGAGGGCATTATCCAAAACCTTAAATAATGAAGTAGTACTTAACAATGGCCTAGTTGGTTCTTTAAAAGCAGAGCTTGATCGTTACGAACGCCTTCGATTTTTAGCAACAGAACTTAAAATTAAAGGAGAAGAACTTCCTTTAAAAAACGAGGTTGAAATAATAATATTTAGAATATTACAGGAGTTTTTTTCCAACACTCTAAAGCATGCATTTGCAAAAAAAATATTCGTAAATTTATACTTTAAAGGGAGACATCTAGAAATATTGGCAAAAGATGATGGGGTAGGCTTTGACCCATCTATCGCCAAGACCAATTCTGGCCTACAAAACATGGAGAGCAGAGCAAAGGTAATTGGTGCAACATTTAGGCTTACATCAGAAAATGAAAAAGGCACCCAAATAAACTTAATTTATCCATATCCAATACATGAACACTTTGAATGATAATACTATTGCCGTTGTTGACGACCATCTATTATTCGCTAGTTCCCTAGAAAAATTAATTAATAGCTTTCAAGGTTTTCGTGTAATATTTAAAGCGCAACATGGATTGGATTTAAAGGATAAGTTACAACATCTTAGTGACTTACCAGATATTATTCTACTGGATATCAATATGCCTGTTATGAATGGTTTTGAGACCCTAAAATGGCTCACTGAAAACCACCCAACTATTCGTGTTTTAGCATTATCCATGGATGATAATGAAATGTATATTTTACGAATGTTGAAAGAAGGAGCCAAAGGTTACTTTTTAAAAGATATCCACCCTAAAACACTTGAAAAGGCTCTAATTGATGTCATGGAACGCGGATTTTATTATTCTGAAATGGTCATCAACGCCATGGTGAACTCCCTACATAGTGACTTGCCAGAATTAGACCCAGAGTTTAATAAAAATGAACTACAGTTTATAAAAATGGCTTGTTCCGAATTGACCTACAAAGAAATTGCCGAAAAAATGAAACTAAGTCCTAAAACAGTGGATGGATATAGGCAGGATATTTTTAAGAAATTAGGATTAAAAAACAGAGTGGGACTCGTGATGTATGCGTTAAAAAATAAACTTATAGAAATTTAAATAGCATTCCATAAAATATCTTCCGGGGGCAAAGCAACTATTTCCAAACGTTCCTTTTTTACGGGATGAATAAAACATAATTTTCTTGCATGTAAATGGATACTGCCATCATCATTGCTTCTGTCAAAACCGTATTTCAAATCTCCTTTAATGGGACAATTAATTGCAGCCAATTGTGCCCTAATTTGATGATGTCTACCTGTTTCAAGTTCAATTTCTAAAACAAAATAATTTTTTAATGTTTTTATGAGCTCATACATTAAAATAGCTTTTTTACTATCTTGTATTTCTTTGGGATAAGCATACGATTTATTTTGCTTCGGATTTCTCTTTAGGTAATGTACCAGTTTTTCCCTATCTGAAGGAGGTGGATTTTTTACTATAGCCCAATAGGTTTTTTCTGTTTCCCTTTCTGAAAATAGCTTATTCATTCTCGCTAAGGCTTTAGAAGTTCTTGCAAAAACCACAATACCACTGGTAGGTCTATCCAAACGATGCACGACTCCTAAAAAAACGTCTCCAGGTTTGTTATACTTTTTTGCGATGAATTCTTTTACAACTTCAGAAAGTGGGGTATCTCCTGTTTTATCCCCTTGAACAATATCCCCAGGACGCTTATTGACAATAATTAAGTGATTGTCTTCGTAGAGAACTTCTAAATTTTCGAGTGTACTATGCAATGGGTAGGAAGATTAGTATTGCTCAGAATCATTTGGGAAATCACTGCTTTTTACATCCGTAATATACTGGCTAAAAGCATTGGACATATCAGAATATAAATCTAAATATCTTCTTAAAAATCGCGGGCTAAATTCGTGGGTCATCCCTATCATATCATGGGTGACTAAAACTTGTCCATCCACACCACCACCAGCACCAATCCCAATCACTGGAATGCTAATACTTTTGGCAACCTCTTCGGCAAGTTTGGCGGGAATTTTTTCTATCACTACGGCAAAACACCCCGCTTTTTCAAGCATTAATGCATCTTCTTTCAATGTTTCGGCTTCTTGTTCTTCTTTGGCACGTACTGTATAGGTCCCAAATTTGTAAATAGATTGTGGGGTTAATCCCAAATGCCCCATTACAGGAATTCCAGCGTTTAAGATTCGCTTTATCGATTCTTTAATTTCTTTACCACCTTCCATTTTAACCGCATGAGCTCCACTTTCCTTCATGATTCGTATCGCAGAACGCAGCGCTTCTTTTGGATCACTTTGGTAACTTCCAAAAGGTAAATCTACAACCACCAGGCTTCTTTCAATAGCACGTACTACCGAGGATGCATGATAAATCATTTGGTCAAGTGTTATGGGTAAAGTTGTCTCGTGACCTGCCATGACATTGGAAGCAGAATCACCCACTAAAATCACATCCATTCCCGCACTATCCACAATTTTCGCCATAGTGTAATCGTAGGCTGTGAGCATCGCAATTTTTTCGCCATTTTTCTTCATATCCACCAAAGTTTTGGTGGTAATTCGCTTGTATTCTTTTTTTGCTGTAGACATAGTGTAACGTATTGAGCGGTAAAAGTACTAATTTTGGTATTCAATCTTTAATTCTGTGTTATGAAGTTACTCATTACAACGGTATTCGTTTCCATTTCAGCGATTACTTTTTCACAAGATTCTTTTTCTGAAAATGACGCCAAAAAACTTATCGATACTTTTTTTGAAGGTTTTCATCAAGGGGACACCCTTATTATGAAACATGTGATGATCGAAAATTTACCCAATCAAACAGTTTTTACCAATAAAGAAGGAAAGGCAAATGTAATTGATGGGAACATATCCGAATTCTTAAAAGCCATTGCCAATCGCCCAGCCGACCAAGTTTGGGAGGAAAAACTACTAGACTACAAAGTGCAAATTGATGGAAATCTTGCCCATGTGTGGACCCCGTATGAGTTTTGGTTTAACGGAAACTTTAGTCACTGTGGTGCTAACGCATTTACGTTGGCTAAAACAGAGGAGGGATGGAAAATTGTACACTTAATTGATTCGAGAAGGAAAGAAGGGTGTAAAGATTAACAATCACTCACATTTACCTGCACGGCAAGTCCACCCTCGCTGGTTTCCTTGTATTTTGAAGTCATATCTTTTGCGGTTTCCCACATCGTTTTTATGACTTTATCCAAAGGAACTTTTGCTTTGGTGGGGTCTGCATCCAATGCCATCTCGCACGCATTAATCGCTTTAATAGCTCCCATAGCATTGCGCTCTATACAAGGAATTTGTACTAATCCAGCAATAGGGTCGCAGGTAAGCCCAAGATGATGTTCCATGGCAATTTCGGCAGCCATTAAAGCTTGTGCGGGAGTTCCGCCCATCAATTCGGTTAAGGCTCCAGCAGCCATAGCAGAGGAAACCCCAATTTCGGCTTGACAACCTCCTAATGCCGCACTAATAGTAGCTCCTTTCTTAAAAATACTTCCTATCTCTCCAGCAACTAATAAGAACTTCTTTACATCATCAAAATTGGCGTCGTGGTTTTCAATGACCATATAATACATGAGTACTGCAGGAATGACACCGGCACTTCCGTTGGTAGGAGCGGTTACTACCCGTCCTAAGGACGCATTTACCTCATTTACCGCTAAGGCAAAACAAGAAACCCATTTTAAGATTTGGCGAAACTTTACTTCCGTATCACGAATAGCGGCAATCCATTCAACTGCATTGGTATATTTTTTATCGCCAATAAGTGTTTTATGAGTATCGTAAGCGCGACGACGAACGTTTAATCCACCAGGGAGTGTGCCTTCCGTATGGCAGCCTACATACATAGAATCCAACATGACCTCCCAAATCGCCTTAAACTTGTCGTCAATACGTTGGGGATCACGAATGGAAAGTTCATTTTGATATACAATCTCACTTATAGGCTTTTTTTCACTATCACAATACCCTTGTAACTCTAAAGCTGTGTGAGTGGGGAAAGGAAAATGATTGAATTTTTCAACTTGTATTTTCGCCCTTTTTCGTTCTTCTTGTACAATAAATCCGCCACCAATAGAGTAGTAGGTTTCTTTCTTTTTTTGTCCATTGCGAAGGGTTGCCTCAAACGTAATTCCGTTAGGGTGAAATGGAAGAAATTTTCTATGAAAAATAATATCTTCTGAAAAAGAAAAAGGAATGGGTTTTTCATTATTCAGCAAAAGTTTATTTGCTTTTTTAAGGGCATCAATTTCCTTCTGAATGTTTTCAATGGGAAATGTCACTGGGTCTGCTCCCAATAATCCCATGACTACGGCAATATCAGTCGCGTGGCCTTTTCCAGTTAGTGAAAGAGAACCGTATAAGTTCACTTTTACTGTGGCAACACTAGTAAAGAGTTCTAGTTGCTGTAATTTTTCAATCCAAGCTTTGGCTGCCCGCCAAGGCCCTAATGTGTGCGAACTCGAAGGCCCTACGCCTATCGATAGCATATCAAAAACACTAATACTTTCCATGGCTTGATTCATAACACAAATATATACTATTGTCTTCTATTTGCTAACAATGGAGGTGGTTCTCCTGTAAAAGGATTCCAACGGCTAATACTTTTAGCATTCATCCCCGATGCCTTAATAACTGCGCGGTCTCCATAACGCTCTCGCATTTTATCCATAGCTTGATAAAGATTAATAATTTTATCATTGTCATCAAAAAGATCAATTTGTTGTCCGCCTTCTACCAAATGACTAAAGCGAACACCAACTAAGCGAACTAAAAGCCTTCGCTGATATAGATTTTTATATAAATCCATTACTACCGGAAGGATTTTATGATCTGCAGCACTATAGGGAATTCGCTTTTGTTGGGTGTACGTTTGAAAATCTGAATATCTAATCTTAAAGGTTACACAGGCTGTTAGCTTATTCCCTCTGCGGAGCTGATAGATTAAATTTTCGGTCATTGCTACGATAATTCCTTCTAGCTTTTTTATGTCGGTAGTGTCCTTATCGAAGGTTCGCTCTGTAGAGATGGATTTCCGCTCTGTGTATTGCACTACAGGTGAATTGTCAATTCCATTTGCTTTTTTCCAAAGTGTTGCTCCGTTTTTTCCAAAAACCCGTATCATCATTTCTATAGGCATTTTTTGAATGGTTTTTATTTGCTTAATGCCCAAATCGCATAGTGAGCGATAAGTGACTTCACCTACCATAGGGATTTTCCGTACTGAAAGTGGAGATAGGAATGGTTTTTCAGTACCTTTTATAATTTGTATTTGGTTATTGGGTTTTGCTTCACCCGTAGCAATTTTTGAAACAGTTTTATTTACAGACAACCCAAAAGAAATGGGCAAGCCTGTTTCTTTTATGATACGCGAACGCAATTCGCTGGCAAGCTTGTTACATCCAAAGAATTGGTCCATTCCAGTAAGATCGATATAGAATTCATCCACCGAAGTTTTTTCGTAAAGGGGAACACTTTCTTTAATAATGTCGGTAACTGTATTTGAAAACTTGCTATAAACACCAGAATTTCCTCTCAATACAATTGCTTCTGGACATAATTGTTTTGCAAGTCGCATAGGCATGGCAGAATGAATCCCGAATGTTCTAGCTTCGTAACTACATGAGGCAACTACTCCGCGATCACTAGTACCTCCAATAAGTACAGGTTTTCCGTTAAGCCTGCTGTCTAATAGCCGTTCACAGGACACAAAGAAGGTGTCCAAATCCATATGGACAATATGACGGTCGCTATTCATGAAAAACCCCTAAAGGAATTAATGTTGTTGCCTATTACTAGTACGCACTCGTCTATTGAAGTTTTTTACCGAGTTTGCCTCTAACTTTTTATCACTATAGCGAGGATCTTCAATAATAGGATAGCGTGTCATTTTTGTTACTTCTATGGAGATACAGTCAAATTCTTCTATTACTTTTCCGGTAATACTGTAAATTCCTTTTCCTCTAAAGCGATATAACGAAGCCACATTTGGGAAATGTACAGTGTCAATAAAATCACCATCACGATCTAAGAAAGTACCAAAGTACATTCGCTTTCCAGTGGAAGTGGACGTGTTTTTTACAGTTACTAGGTAGCCTTCAATCGTTACTGTTTTACCAACATCATCTGGTAAATGTCTAGCCCGCATATGGCTTCTAGATGGTGCAAGTAATAACTTAAAGGGGTCACACAAAGGGAAGCCAAGTAGTTCCATTTCATCAAAGGCATCTTCCATTTGCGTATTGGGCAAGGAGGGAGTTTGATAATTCATTTTTTCAGTTTTAAAAAGGGTTTGTATGTGCTCTTCGAAGGTTACTTTGTTTACTTTCATATAAGCTTCCCAGAGTAACTCACGTTTGTTTCTTTTTGTGAATCGGAAGGCATTTATCTTGATAAGAATATTAATTTGCTCCACCGAAATAGGAACTCGATCTATAAAATCGTCAAGGCTTAGGTAATAACCGTTTTTGGTTCGTTCTTGTACAAGTCGTTTAATGACTCTGCTTTCCAAAGAGTGTAAAAAACCTAATCCCAAATAAATAGCGGTTCCTTCGATGACAGTTTCGGCGTTACTGTGGTTAACACAAGGAGCGAGAATGGCGGCACCGTGCATACGCGCTTCATGTACGTATAACTCTGAACTATAGAATCCACCACCATTGTTAAGCGTGGCTACCATATACTCGAGCGGATAGTATGCTTTTAAAAAAAGACTTTGATAGCTTTCCACTGCATATGAAGCAGAGTGTCCTTTGGCAAAGGCATAGCCCGCAAAACTTTCAATTTGTCGCCAGATTTCTTTGGTGAGATCTTCCGATTTTCCACTATTATGGCAGTTGTCAAAAAACTGTTGCTTTACCTTTAAAAACTCATCTCGTGAGCGGAACTTTCCAGACATCCCTCTACGTAACATATCTGCTTCTCCTAAGGTAAGTTTGCCAAAATAGTGCGCCACTTTAATGACGTCTTCTTGATATACCATCACCCCATAGGTTTCGGGCATAATATCTAGCATAACAGGGTGCGCTTCTTTTCGTCTTTCGGGGTAGCGATACCTAAGAATATATTCTCGCATCATACCCGATTTTGCCACTCCAGGGCGTATCACCGAACTGGCAGCTACCAATCCTAAATAATCATCCACCTGTAATTTTTTAAGGAGCATTCGCATGGCAGGAGACTCCACGTAAAAGCATCCAATGGCCTTTGCGTTTCGCAATAAGTATTTAATACGATTATCTTCTTTAAAATGCTTGATGTTATGAATATCGATAGGAGGGATGCTTGGGTGATTATACCTAATTACTTCTACAGCATCCTTAATTTTTCCTAATCCTCGCTGACTCAAAATGTCAAATTTATAGAGTCCAATATCTTCTGCCACAACCATATCGAATTGAGTAGTTGGAAACCCTTTTGGGGGCATAAAAGTGGTGGTATAGTAATGGATGGGTTTTTCTGAAATAAGAATACCTCCTGCGTGAATTCCCAAATAGTTGGGGAACCCTTGAATGTATTGACTGTAGTTTACAACAAGTTGAGAGAGCCTATCTAAGGTTTTATAATTGTATTCTCCTTTGGAGAGAACATCAATTTCGGTTTTAGGCAATCCAAATACTTTTCCTAGTTCGCGTACCGAAGCCTTGTACTTAAAAGTATTGTATACGGTAAGTAGTGCGGTGTTTTTAAATCTTCTGAATATAAACTCGGTAATATCATCTCTGTCTTTCCATGAAAAGTCGATATCGAAATCGGGTGGGTTTTTACGGTAGAGATTGATAAACCGTTCAAAATAGAGATCAAGCTCTATGGGGTCTACATCGGTAATCCGAAGCAAATAGGCAATCACACTATTGGCACCACTTCCACGTCCTACATAAAAATAGCCTTTGCTTCGAGCGTATTTTAAGATTTTCCAGTTGATAAGAAAATAAGAAACAAATCCTTTTTCCTTAATGATATCCAATTCCTTTTTAATACGGTCCAAAATAGCATTGGTGGGTGTCCCATAACGATACGGAATACCCTCATAGGTAAGCTTTTTTAGTAATTTAAAATCTAAAACCTCATTGCTTGTATAGGATCGTTGGTTGTTAGGAGTTTCTTTATCGAAATTGAAGGAAATATTGCAACAATCAAGCAGCTTTTGTGTATTCTCGATGAGCTTCGGAAATTCGCGAAAGGTGTCTTTTATGGTTTCTTCGGAACAAAGGAGATGGGTTTCTTTGCCTTGCTCAGAAGTGGGAAGTTTGCTTAATAATGTGTTGTTATCAATGGCTCTAAGTAGGCGGTGGGTGTTAAAGCCCTTTTTATTCTGAAAGCTTACGGTGTGTAATATTACTAGTTTTTCCTGCCGATGCTTCCACGGTGAAAACTTAAGACGGTTGAGGTCTTCGGCGGTTACCCCTAAATATTCATTCTCTAAAAGTGTTTCTTCTTTAAAGCTGGCAAAGGGGTAAATAGTAAACGTATCAGGAAGGTGTTTTGCATGCTCTGGAATCTTTTTATTAGTGTGTAGAAAAGAAGAAAGGTAGCTGTTAATGTATTGAAAACCCTGATTGTTTTGCGCCAACATGATAAACTGTTGTAGTGCTCCATTTCTAAAATCTACACCTAGTATGGGGCGAATGTTATACGTAGGCGCCAATCGTACAAAATTCAAGCAAGCTGAGGTGTTATTAATGTCTGTAAGTGCTAAACAGCGAATGTGGAAACCCTCCGCCAGCTCCAATAAATCCTTAGGTTTTATGGTGCCGTAGCGCAAACTATAATACGTATGTACGTTAATAAACATTTTTGTAATTAGGAAATATTCCAAAATTATGGAAATATTCCAAATTATAAAAAAAAAGTTATCAACCATTCTGAAAAAATGATTTAGACTATTTCTTCTTTCTAGGATTAGGCTTTAAAGACATCACATACTCATAGCTTTCGTCAAGGTATTGGGAGAGTAGTTTTAAATCCTTAAGCATTTCATCGGGGACCAACACATAGTCTTTCATCACAGCGCCGTAGGATTTATAAATAGTAGTATTGTACTTCTCTTTAAACGCTTCTTGCGATTCTTTGGATAGGCGTAAGCCCAATTCTGCATCTTTATTAAGTAGCGCAAACATATGGGTGTTAGCAGCGCAATACGGCATCGTTTTTCCAAGGCGTTCAAACTTCGGGTTTATAGCAACAAGCTCGTCGAAGATGGCAAGATTTTTTTCCCAAGCAGTCATTTGAAAAAGTTTGAATTAAAAGTACGAGTTTTTGATTATATATAAAGAACCAAGATGTAAGAGTCAAGAACCAAGACAATTCTACCAATCTAACCTCCATATTTCGCAATAGGGATGGAAGCGAGTTGCCCTGCCTAACGGCAGGCAGGCATGTAACGCGGACAGCCCGGTGCGCCCCTTCGACTCCGCTCAGGGACCGAAAAGGGCGCAATTGCCCAAAGGGAAACTGACACCATGTCAGCCATTGTGCCATGGCATAATCATTGAAATAGGGTAAGAGAACTTAAAACAGAATTTTTAAAATATATAACTATAACACTATGAGTAAAATAATTGGAATCGACTTAGGAACTACCAACTCTTGCGTTTCGGTGATGGAAGGTAGCGAGCCTACAGTAATCCCCAATGCAGAAGGGAAACGTACTACGCCTTCGGTGATTGCATTTGTGGAAGGTGGCGAAATTAAGGTAGGTGACCCTGCAAAAAGACAGGCAGTAACCAACCCTACAAAAACCATTTCTTCTATTAAGCGTTTTATGGGGAACAAATTTTCGGAATCTAGCAAAGAAGCCGAACGTGCTGCCTATAAAGTAGTAAAAGGAGACAACGATACACCGCGTGTAGATATCGACGGACGTTTATATACCCCACAGGAATTGAGCGCGATGATTCTTCAGAAAATGAAGAAAACAGCCGAAGACTATTTAGGTCAAGATGTATCTCGTGCCGTAATTACAGTACCAGCATATTTTAACGACAGTCAGCGTCAAGCGACTAAAGAAGCGGGTGAGATTGCAGGATTGAAAGTAGAGCGTATTATTAACGAGCCTACAGCGGCAGCGTTGGCATACGGACTAGATAAAAAACATAAAGATCAAAAAATCGTAGTATTCGATTTTGGTGGGGGAACGCATGACGTGTCTATCCTAGAATTGGGTGACGGTGTTTTTGAAGTATTATCTACCGATGGAGATACCCATTTAGGAGGGGACGATGTGGACCAGAAAATCATTAACTGGTTGGCAGATGAGTTCCAGAAGGAAGAAGATATGGATCTTCGTAAAGACCCCATGGCATTACAGCGTTTAAAAGAAGCGGCTGAAAAAGCTAAAATTGAATTATCATCTTCTACACAAACCGAGATCAACTTGCCTTACGTAACGGCTACAGCAAGTGGACCAAAACACTTGGTAAAAACACTTAGCCGTGCAAAGTTTGAGCAGTTAATTGAAGACTTAGTAAAAAGAACCATTGCTCCTTGCGAAAAAGCAATGAAAGCTGCTGGATTAAGCAAAAGTGATATCGATGAAATTATCTTAGTAGGTGGATCGACTCGTATTCCTGCAGTACAGGAAGCGGTGGAAAAATTCTTCGGAAAAGCACCTAGCAAAGGAGTAAACCCAGATGAGGTTGTGGCTATTGGAGCAGCGATTCAAGGAGGGGTATTAACTGGAGATGTAAAAGATGTATTATTACTAGACGTAACACCTCTTTCTTTAGGTATTGAAACTATGGGAAGCGTGATGACCAAATTAATCGACGCCAACACGACCATTCCTACTAAGAAAAGTCAGGTGTTTAGTACGGCGGCAGACAATCAGCCTAGTGTGGAAATCCACGTATTACAGGGTGAGCGTCCTATGGCGGCAGATAACAAAACCATTGGTCGTTTTCACTTAGACGGAATTCCACCAGCGCGACGCGGAGTACCTCAAATTGAAGTAACCTTTGATATCGATGCCAACGGAATTATCAAGGTAAGTGCCGAAGATAAAGCTACAGGTAAAAAGCAAGACATCCGTATTGAAGCCTCTTCTGGATTAACAGAAGAAGAAATCCAAAAGATGAAAGCCGATGCCGAAGCGAATGCGGAAGCCGATAAAAAAGCAAAAGAAGCCGTTGATAAAATTAACGAAGCCGACGCGATGATTTTCCAAACGGAAAAACAACTAGAAGAGTTTGGCGATAAGTTAAGCGACGATAAAAAAGAGCCTATCAAGGCAGCTTTGGAGGACTTGAAAAAAGCCTACGAAACAAAAGATGTGGAGACCATCCAGCCTGCGTTAGATAAGATTAACGAAGCTTGGAAAGTAGCCAGCGAAGAAATGTACAAGGCACAAGCAGAGGCGGGCAATGCTGGACAACCAGGACCCGATGCCGGAGCAGGAAACGCTGCTAATAACGGACAAGAAAACGCCGATGTGGAAGATGTAGATTTCGAGGAGGTGAAATAAGTGAGTTAGCAAATCTTGGATTTGCGTAAACGAACTTATCCCGAACTTGCTTCGGGATCTCTTAAAAAGCTTGCTGAATAATGCTGGATTTCGATACATCTCGCTTGAGCGAGACACTCAATCACCAGCGTTGTATCGAAGCAAGACATAAGATAAAACCCCCACCATTTGGTGGGGGTTTTGTTATTCAAGATTCAGGTAATATTTAATTTTGAGTTACAGACCAAGTAAAAGATGGTATTAATGTGGTACCATGACAATCAATTTGTGCTGTATATTTAGCCGTTGGGTCATATTTGAACCAAATATTGGTGGGTGCATCTGGTCCACCACCAACGCCTACAGTCATCATTACCGTATCTCCTGGTTTAAGAGGGAAATCTGACATTGAAAAAAAATCGCATCCTTTTGTTTGGCTTTGACAAACAGGAACTTTACCACCACTATAGACGGTACTTTTATTCCAACTATTGCTAAAAGGTGGTGTAAAATACCAAATTGTGAAATTTGCCACATAACCTATTCCACAGGCCAAGTACATTTTAAATGTATTAATACTCTGTAGATTTAATCCATTGTTCTCGGCCCCACGAGCACCTGCCGGAGCTTGGTCCTGTGCTGAAGACAAGGCGACTAATTTTGCTTTTTTCTTTAATTTGTCCTCATAGGCTCCTAAATTGGGAAGGTATCGTAAAGCACCAAGTGCCCAATATGGATAATCACTATCAAGAATGACAGACATAAGCTTGTCTCTACCCACTTCTTCATCTGCAGTTTTAAGAATTTCACTAATAGGACTGTTTTTGGTTTCGTCGTTAAGAATGCCCATTGTTTTAGGCGCATTTAATTGACGAGCTAGTTTTGCGGCTTCAAGCCGTTGATCTTGCGTGTTCATAATATTTAAATTGTTTCGTTTTTCCTACTCTGTTAAGGCTTTTCAGAATCCGCCGTATGTAAAAATGCTCTAGTCGAGTATGTACGGGGATATAAAGTTTTGAAATACTTACGAGGGGATAGAAAGGATTTGTAAGATGTAGTAAATGTAAAAAACCTCAAAGTATAATTTACTAAGTGTAAATACGTAAAAATTAATATGTTATGTTTTATGTGAAAAGTGTACAGATTATTTTACGTATGTCCTAGAAACAAAATGCTTTTCCATGACGTAAGCCAAAAACCTAATACTTTTCTTTATTAAGCTGTAAACAATCGCGGGTTGTTTTCCACAAAAAAAACCCCCGCCAATTAATGGTTTTTTTGCTTTTTTATTGATTATGAATGGAGTTTCTTAATATGATATATAAATGTTAAAACTTTTAAATTCCATAATGTCAATGTCTGTACCGCAATAATTCCTTCATTTTCAGATTTTACTACAAGTTTGTCTTTAAATGACTTTATGAATTTAGTCCATATGTTGCCTTTAGAATCGTTTAGTAAAAAATAAAAACCACTATCTCCAATTTTTCTTCCTGAAGATTCTAAAATAAGTTCTCCATTTTTTCCTACACTTGGTTTTAAGATAACAGTTGCATTACCGTTGGGTAATGGAAAAATTGCTTTTATACAAGTCTGCCCATTTGGAATTGTGCAAGTTTCATAAACACCTGAATAAACTACTTGATGGGAATTTTTAAAAGTTCTAAGCCAAATGGTTCGTTTTAATTCCTTACTTCTTTTGTCTACTAAGTGTAATATTTTACTTTTTAATTCCTTAGAGTTCTTGTTGTTGCTCATAGGTAAGTTTAATTGTTCAATTCTATTGCTAAACAAAATTTTTAATAAGACTCCGAAAACTTTAAAAAATGGATTCCACTTAACTTTTAAATCTAATTGATAATTACTAGTAGATTCATAAAAATCAATTACATCCTTTGATAAGTTGTCAAGTTCTTGATTTGATAAGTTTAGTTGATTTATTGACTTTATTAAGCCTTTTTTCTTTTGACTTTTGCAGATTTCTAATTGTTCATTATCGGCTAATTGTGTAATAAATTTTTGACCTATCCCTTTGCTTTTACCAAAAGGTCCAACTAGCCATTCATTTTGATTAGGAATTATTTTTTTGCCAAAAAAAATAACCCATTGTTGGGTTATCCAATCTTGTAAATTTTGTTTTAATTTGGCAACTCCCATATTCTATTTTTTAAAAGTCGAGATATAGTTTTCTTTTCCATTCCAAATTCCAAATTCAGAAATAGGTTTAAACCGTAGTGTCGTGAATTCAAAATGAAAGTTCTTTCGATCTCTTTCTTTCATTGCATTTAAATGCCTTTTTGGTTTAGGCATTTCGCTGTGGCCGTGAACCATATTAGTCATTTCTTTTTCTGTTTTCCAAATTGAAAAGGTAGAAACCGTATTAGGAAATCTAAAAGATGCCAATGAAAGTAATGTTCCTGTGTGGTCACGAACTAATTTTTCAACAGGTCTTCCCCAATGTATAAATCTAGGAACTTCTAAAGGTTTCATTCTCGCAATTGTTACAGCAACGACAGGCGATGAAGGACTTTCTAATTTTGCTTTCTGTAAAGGAATAATAAATCCACTTATTTTACCCCATTCTCTTATAAATGTTAACCGTATATGCCAACCATTATTCAAAATTTTACCTATTTTTTCTTTTTTTAAGTAGTTTTCAAGAGCTTCTTCATTTTCCCATTGTGCAAAAATTGCCACTTGTTTTAAAAGAAATCGAGAGGGGGATAAAATTGGAGATCCTAATGTCATTACCGTCATATATTCAGAATGAACTAGTCCTTTTGTTTTCGAGTTAATAGGATTTGAAAATAATCCTTTTATCGCCAAAGTAAATGGTATTTTGACAAGGTGATAAGAGAATATACTCATATTAATTTTATAGAAAAAGGTAAACTTTGTATTGTTTCTAATGTTATATACAACGAGTTATTTCCTTTCTTATTAGACTTTCAAAGTTACCAAAATCCCTTAACCCTCTCTTTATAAAGTTGTAAACAATCGCGGGTTGTTTTCCACAGCAAACAATAGCTTTTCTATAGCATCAATGTTATTAATATTAGTATCAATACTGTTTTTATTGGTTTCAATACAGTTTTTATTGGTTTACAAACAGTTATTATTCATTTTAAAATGAATATTATTAAGTTTTATACCCATACTATGAGATGATTGGAGGTATTTATAGCATGTGGGTAGAGTCGTAGGGCTACATTTTTACAAAAGGTATGATCTGCATTCCTTTTTCACTACGTACTACCAGTAAATAGAGCCCTTTACTAAGATGTTGTGTACTTATAGGGGTGTTGTTGGTAAGTTTCCCTGTTTGTAGTAGTTGTCCTAGGGTGGTAAACAATTGGTAGTCTATACTAGCAGTATTAGCGTTATGGAGATACAGTTGGTCTTTAACTGGGTTGGGGTATACCGTAACGGAAGGTGAGGTAACATCGGTAGTGCTTAACTCACATTCAAAATCGTTAATGTACGCCCAAATATCATTGTTTAGCAAATAGGGTACAGGTACGCCAGAAGGGTCTTCGCCCATACGTATCCATACCATATTTTGAGAGGGAATTACATTTACAAACTGGCCATCGGCGCCCAAACCCGAAAACATATCGTCTGGCGCATTAGGGATAAGACTCCCAGGAAATACCACTTGCGTACTGGGAAGCATAAAGCTTTCCTTTCCGTTAAGCCACCATAAATAGCCGTAGGATTTATTAAGGTCTTGTGAGGTATTGACCATTTGATTATAGTAGGTGGCATCACTAAGTACTGGGGTGCCATCCCAAGTGCCTTCGCTTAGCATTAACAATCCAAAACGTGCCATACTTCGAGGGGTGCTCCAATACACATTATTGTATTCAAAGGGGACATATAACCCATCCATCCCCGTGATATTTTTTACTTTTTGTTGGGTATATAGATTAAGTGTTTGTCCGGTGGCATTTTCTATGACTCCATCCAACAATGTGTAGGGACCATTATGGTATGCCCAACGTGTTCCTGGGGCTGTTAGGTATTGTAAGCAACTGGGCTCGGTGCAGTAAGGGTCTGCCACACCGTCGTCTAGTCCAGAGGTCATGGTAAGTTGGTTCCATACGGTAATCGCTTCTTCTTGAGCAGGCGTACAACTCGTCCAGCCTGTTCCTAAATAGTCTGAGGTTGGATTTGTAATATCCAAAAAACCTTCTTGCTGCGCAATGCCCACCATGGTAGCGGTAAGTGTTTTCCCTGCCGATGCCCAATACCAATTGGATTCGGCAGTAAAATCATCGAAGTATTGCTCCAAAACAATTTTTCCGTCTTTTAGTAAAATAAAGGCTTTGGTATCATTAGCATCCAGAAATTGATATAGGTCTTCAATTTTATCGGGACACCAATTGAGATTTTCGGGAGCGATGGTTTCCCATTCGGAAGTTCCATTGGGTGGAAAATACAATTGTGCCTGAGCAGAAATATAGAGTACAACAGTAAAAGCAAAAAGTAGGTAGTTTTTCATTGGAGTCGATTTAGGGTTTTGACTTCACTTTACCACAATGGTTTAAGCCTTTGCAGTTCTTCCCCTGTCCATAATGTAAGCTAAAAATGCTAAAAGTAAAAAAGCAAATAACGAGGTAAGGGTTATAATAACTAAGTTGTCTGGGGGTGCAGGAGACATATAAAAGTTAATATAGTTAAAACCTAGTAAAAAGGCTATAAACAAATAAGATACGTATGTACCCCATGACTTTTTTGCTTGGGTTTTCTGCATATAATACATCCATCCCAGTAATAGTAAAAATCCTTCCACAATAAACGCCCAATTTTTATGATTCCAAAGTCCAAAGCCTAGTTTGGGTTCATCATAGAGTAGTGGAAGATCGGGTACGTGTACTATTAAATCGATAAACCAATGAGAAAGAACCGCAATCCCCATAACAAGAGCAATGCTTTTGCGTTGTTCACTTTTTTTAGCAAAAATAAAATAATACAATAGATAAAAAAGAACTCCCCAAAGTATGGAGGCTACTAGCCCATGGGTAAAAGGGAAATCCATTTTAAAATCATTTACCTCTGTAAAGTTGGGAATAAGCTCTAGATGCTCAATACCCCATACGGCAAAAGGGAAAAAGAGGATATCTACAAATTGGGTGGCAATAAATAGCATTCCTAAAGAAGCCTTGGGCTCTTTACCTTTTAATGCGAATGCGGCTGCATAATGACCTACAAACATAATTATTGGATTTTTACTCAAAGTTAGTATAAACTTTTATAAGTACATTTGCTTACAAATATTTTGTATATGGAACTACCCAAATTCATTTTAGGCGATAACACCGATTATCCCGATGCCATTTTTGTGATTCATACCGAATTCCCCATGTTTATTATTAATCTTGAAAACGATGAGGTAGAATGGCTTGAGGAATTTGACGACCACGACCAAAAAGAAATTGAAGCCGAAGCCGAAAACTACATTCGGGAGGCGACCGAATTCTACGATAGGGAAGTATCCCGTTATGAAGAATAATGCTTGAAGAACTCCTAAAATACGACACAGACCTCTTTCTTTTTCTAAATAATTTAGGAAGCGAATCTTGGGATGGTTTTTGGCTATTTGTTACCCATAAATTGTCCTCTATCCCTTTGTATTTGGTGTTGTTGTATTTAGTTTGGAAACACTTTCAATGGAAAGGCGCCTTGCTAATTTTAGTGTGTGTTGCCATAATGATTACCGCCACTGACCAACTCGCCAACTTGTTTAAATATGTATTGTTCGAAAGACCGCGCCCTTGCAGGGTAGAAGACTTACAAGATCAAATGCGATTGGTAGCCAATGGTTGTGGACGATATGGTTATTTTTCGGCACATGCAGCAAGTAGTATGGCAGTAGCCGTTTTTGTAGGATTGTTGCTTCGCAATAATTATAAATACCTTCCCTTTTTATTGCTCTTTTGGGCGGTACTTATAGCGTATAGCCGCATCTACTTAGGTGTACATTATCCATTGGATATCATTACAGGAATGTTCTTTGGCGGAATAATAGGATGGTTTTTTTATAAACTTCAACAAAAACTCTCTTTGTCATTCAGAGCGTAGTGAAGAATCTATACTTGAGATTCCTCATTATATTCGGAATGACATTTTATTTTGAAACTAAATACAAATCCCGCCACAATCTAGGGCGGTGAGTACGATGCCCTGGTGCCTGCGGATTCATATCATATCGCGTTACTTTTTCTACAGAAAAACCTTCAAATTGCTTTTTGAATTTCCCTTCATCGGCTTCGGCCACTAAAACACCAAATTGCATTTCGGGAGGAATTTCAATACTTCCATCCTTTTCCAATCTAGGAATAGGCTTACCATAATCCCAAATAAGCTCTGGTGAAAATCCGCCAAACTCATACACCTTTAAATTCGTTTCCGCTTGCCAATCATTAAGTTTTGAAAGGCCTTTATACTCGGGGTTTACGGTCAGTGTCTTCGCCAAAGGCATTCCGAAGGAAATCACAGCTACAATAAAAGCAATGGTGAAATAGAATACTGGTTGAATAGCTTTGCGGCGTAAATTCCGAAACATCACCACGCCAATTATAAACAGTGATAACGACAAAAGCGCAAACCAAATCCAATAGCTTCCGCTTAGTTGGTCTTTCAGAAAAATATACCCTCCAATGGGGAAAATTACTCCAATCAAGGCAATGAGCCCAAAATTAAAATACACAGGAATCGTTTCTCGTTTGTCTTTTAATTCCTTAAACCTTCGGAATAAATATTCCATATAAAACCCTGTATTCATCGCCAAGGGAATAATCACAGGCAGTAAGTAACGTACTTTCTTTTCGGGAATAATCGACAATAAAATCACCGAAGCCATCGTCCACCAAAATGTAAATTGGTAGGCTTTTTTATTGAATACTCTATTCTTCAAATAAGGGTACAATAGCGCGATAAAGGCAGGAATGGTCCACACTCCGCTTTGGGTAAAAAAACTCCAATAGTAATAAATAGGTTTGGTTTCGTAACCGGTCCAATTGCTGGTTTCACGTTCGGTAATTTTGGCTACCGTTTCGGGGTCAAAGGTGTAGGTGTACCAATACCACCAACCCGACAACAGAAATGAAACTACTAAAAATACGAATAATGGCAGAATCCGACTTTTAAAATTTTTGTATTTATAGACAATTCCAAAGGCAATTAAAAAAGGTAGGAGCAGGGCGTATAACGAAACAGGTCCTTTACTCATAAAGGAGCACCCAAAAAAAAGGGCTGCTAACAAGGCATTTCTATAGTGTTGTACTTTTTTCCCTCCTTTTGAGGAGGGGTGCCCAGCGGGCGGGGTGGTGAAAAGTAAATACAAAAAGTAGATACTCACCATCATAAAACTGTGCGTGAAAATATCCCAATTGGCATCGCGTCCTGCTGTAACAATGTAAAAGGAAGTTACCATGACCAATCCGCTAATGAGTGCAAATTGGGTATTTTTGGTAAGTTTTTGTAAAAATTTATAGGAAAATAATACAAGCACTAATCCCATAATAGCGGCAGGGAGTCGTAAGGCAAAAAGACTTTTCAGTCCAAAAAGCATACCTGACAGTGCCGTGAGCCAGGTAGGTAAGGGAGGTTTGGCATAGCGTGGTTCACTATTCATGGTGGTGAGTAACCAATTGCCATCAACAATCATTTCGCGAGCCGTAATAAAGTTTCTGGCCTCCATGATGTTTACAAAAATGGCATCGAGATTCACAAAGAAGACCCCTACACAGGCAAGAGTTAAAAGAAGTAAAGGATGTTTATTCAGAAGCTTCATTTTTCCCAATAAATATATTCCGAATATAAATAATTAATCCGCCTCCGTGCCCAATTAACAATACAGGATCTTTTCTATATACCGCATACACAATAATAAGGGCTGCTCCCAAGGCGCTCAATCTCCAGAAGCCAACCGGTAAATGAGAAACTTTTTTCCGTTCCGAATAAATCCATTGGTACACAAACCGAAGGGTAAAAAGGACTTGAGCAATAATTCCAAGCCACAATAACCAATTGGGTATGGCTGCGTTGTGTAAAAGATTTTCAATATCGAACTCGCCATTATTGTAGCCGTAAATCACAATAAGGATCGGGAAAATAATCAAAAACCCACGAAACCACCACGGACTTTTTTGCCATTCGCCTTGTAAATGAAGGTTACGAACGTAGATAAAATACGTGAGGGATTGCCCCAACATAATGGCAAAGTCATCTCTCAAATACCCATACACAAATAGTAGAAACGAAGCCAGCAGGCTTAATTTCCAAAATAGGGAAGGGGTAATGATGCGTTTGTTTTTTTCAGAAAGAAACCATTGGATAAACAATCGGGCAGAGAATAGAATCTGTGCGGTAAATCCAATAGTATAAATAAGCCAATTGCTCATCCTTTATCTTTCACTTCGTAGTTGATGTACTTTTTCTTCATCCAAAGGTAGGCAAAGCAATCCATTAACGGTCCTAAAAGGCGATTCCAAAGTCCAAATTTTGCGGTTCCTGCAATCCGCGGAAAATGTTGCACAGGTACTTGTAAAATCTTTCCATTTTGCAATAAAATCATCGCAGGCAGAAATCGGTGTAAACCTTTAAACATTGGGATACGTTTGGCATATTCTGTTTTAATCACTTTTAATGGGCAACCCGTATCGTCCATTCCGTCGTGGGTAAAAGCACGACGAATGCCATTAGCAATTTTGGAAGACATATTTTTAACAAAAGAATCCTTTCGGTTAGCACGAACTCCAGTGACTAAATCGTATTCGCCTATGTGCTGCAACAGTAAATTAAAATCCTCGGGAGCAGTTTGTAAATCACTGTCGATATATCCCACTAACGGACTTTCCACATGGTCAAATCCTGCTTTAATGGCAGCGCTTAATCCGCGGTTTTCTTTAAAACTGATATAGTGAAAAGCTTCGTTTCTAGCACAGATAGTTTCAATTAAGGATTGGCTATTGTCTTTAGAACCATCATTCACAAAAAGGATAGCTGTTTTTTTTGAAGCGATTTTGGTATAGGCTAACAGTTCCTTTTCAACGCGTTCCAGATTGTCTTCCTCGTTGTAAACAGGCACAATGATGGTAAATTCGTACATAGTAGCTCGATTGTTCTTCGACTGCAAAAGTATTTCTTTTTCATGAATAAAACAGAAACGCAAAAAAGGTGTTATTTTGCAGTGTAAATTGAATTCATGAAAGTATTAGTTACGGGCGCGGCAGGTTTTATTGGATCTCATACTGCTGAAAGATTACAAAGTCTTGGTCATGAGGTACAGGCTATCGATAATTTTTCATCGTATTACGATGTCGCTTTAAAAGAATTGAATGCCAAATCCCTTTCAGAAAAAGGAATTACTGTTGAAAAAGTAGATCTTCGGAAAGATGATTTATCCAAAGTTATTAAAGAAGATATCGATTATATTTTTCACTTTGCTGCACAACCTGGGATTTCCACTACTAGTACTTTTGATGATTACTTCTCAAATAATTTCTTTGCCACACAACGACTCTTAGACTTATTCGAAACCTTTACCAAAAAGCCCTTTTTTGTGAATATTGCTACTTCTTCTATTTATGGATTAAATGCCATTATGACCGAAGATGAAGCACCAAAGCCCGCTTCTTGGTATGGTGTGACCAAATTGGCTGCAGAGCAATTGGTGTTGGCCTATAGCCGAAGAGGTTTATTAAATGGAACTTCCTTCCGATTGTACTCGGTATATGGACCTCGTGAGCGCCCTGATAAATTATACACCCGTCTTATCGACTGCGGACTTAACAACAAACCCTTTCCGTTGTATGAAGGTAGCGAGAAGCATTTACGCAGTTTTACCTACGTACAAGATATTGTAGATGGGATTGTAAGTGTCATAGGGAATGAGGCCGTTTGTAATGGAGAAATCTTTAATTTAGGTACCGAGGAAGAAAATACCACTGCCACAGGAATTGCTACGGTGGAAGAAATATTAGGAACCAAAATCACAATAGAAAACAAACCCGCTCGCCCTGGCGATCAATCGCGTACTTGTGCCAATATCGATAAAGCCAGAAAACTACTAAAGTACAATCCGCAGACTTCTTTAAAAGAAGGACTGGAAGCGCAGGTGGAGTGGTTTCGGGAGAATTTTTAAACAAAAAATAAAGTAACAATTACCATTTTTAAAAAATTTATTGGCATATTTAAAACCTAAATTAAATTACTTATGAGGAGAATAATTACATTTTCGTTATTTCTTTTTTCTTTTGTTTTGAACGCTCAATTTGGGTTCGAAGAGATTATAATTTCAGATAATTCAAAATTTATTGAAGGACCAAGATCGGTTAATGCTGCCGACTTTGATGGTGATGGTGATATGGACTTATTAGTTTCTTCGTTTTATGATGAAAAAATTACTTGGTTTGAAAACATAGATGGACAAGGGACATATGGGACGCCAAATATTATTACTGCAATTGCAGATAATGCATATAATGCAATTGCAGCAGATATTGACAATGATGGAGATATGGATGTAGTTTCAGCATATGTAGATGATAATAGGGTAATTTGGTTTGAAAATACAGATGGACTTGGAACTTTTGGTGCTTCTTACATCATATCCTCTTCTGCTACTGATGCTGATGGTATTGTAGCTGGAGATATAAATGGAGATGGAACGATGGATGTGCTTTATTCTTCATTACAAAATGATAAAATTGCTTGGCACGGTAATATTGACGGGCAAGGAACCTTTGGTGGGGAAATTCCTATTACAACCACTGCAAATGGTGTTCGTTCAGTATCACTAGTTGATATAGATGATGATGGAGATTTGGATATTTTAGCGGCATTAAGTAATGATAGTCAAATTGTATGGTATGAAAATACAAATGGGTTAGGCTTATTTAGTACAGCTAATGTTATTACATCATTGCTTAATTTTCCAACAACTGTGGTAGCTTCTGATATTGATGGTGATAATGATTTGGATATTATAACGGCAAGTGACAATGATAGAATCATTTGGTTTGAAAATCTTGATGGCTTTGGTAATTATGGCTCGTTTGAGAATATAATTTATAATTCGGAAGGTGCTCATAACATTCGTGTTTTAGATATTGATAATGATTCAGATATGGATGTTATATCATCATCATTATATGTTAATAAAGTTTCTATTTATGAAAACCTCGATGGTGCTGGAAATTTTGGAACTCAACAAGTGATTTCAAACTTATTACACCCTAATAATTATTTATCAATGTCAGATATTGACTCTGATGGCTTTATAGATGTATTATATACAACTCTTAATGATTTTAAGGTTGCTTGGAAAAAAAATCTAAATGGTACAGGGTCATTTGGAATAGAAGAGAATATTGCTGGATATGTAAAGGATGTTAGAGAAGTTGCTATTGCCGATTTAAATGGGGATGGATTTCATGATGTCGTTTCATCTTCATATCAGGACAATAAAATTGCTTGGTATTCTAACAATAATGGTGATGGTTTTGGAAATCAAAATATTATAACAGTAAATTCGACAAATTCAAATACTGTAAAGGTTGGTGATTTAGATGGGGATGGGGATGTTGATATAATTGCAGTATTGGGTCTTGCCGACATTGTTTGGTATGATAATGTTAATGGATTAGGAAACTTCTCAGAGTATAATTTAATTGATTCATCTACCTTTACTATAACGTTGTTTGTTGTAGATGTTGATGGTGATAATGATTTGGATATAGTGGCAGGAAGTACCTCGAATGATTCAATTAAATGGTACGAAAATATTGATGGGTTAGGTAATTTTAGTGTTGGGCAAACAGTTGCAACTAGTGCGGCTAATCCTGAGTCATTATTTGTAACGGACTTTGATGGAGATGGAGATAATGATGTGTTTTATGGAGGCTATTTTGAAAATGGCTGGATAGAAAACTTGGATGGTCAAGGAACATTTGGAACACCAATAATAATTGATGTTAATGAAAGATGGCGTTCAGTTATAGGTGTTGATATGGATGGAGATGGAGATAATGATATTGTTGGGGCTTATACCAATGTTGTATTTTGGAAAGAGAATATTGATGGTCAAGGTAATTTTGGACAGTCTATTATTCTATCAAACGATGTAGTTGCATATAATTTAATAGCATCAGATTTAGACAACGATTCTGATTTAGATATTTTATTTTCAAATAATTCTGGCGATTATTTAGGTTGGTTTGAGAGCATAGATGGTCAGGGTACTTTTAGCCCAGAACAAGTTATAAACCCTAATCAAGATGGAATAGATGCTTTAGCTGTGGGAGATTTGGATAATGATGGTAGACTAGATATTGTTACAGGAAATAGATTAGATGATAAATTAATTTGGCATAAATCAACACTTTTAAGTAATCAAATCATTGGTGATGTGAACTTTGATAGTACAGGTAATGGTTGCAATGGTAACAATTCCAATATTTCAAATGTTTTAATTGAAACTTCAAATGGTGTTGAGTCTTATTCCACATTTACTAATCTTGCTGGAAATTATTACTTCTTTGTGGGGGAAGATGAATTTACAACTCAGATGGTTTCTGGAATTCCAAATTACTTTTCTATTAGTCCAAATAGTTATGTGTCAAATTTCGTTGGCGTCGGGAATATAGATGAAGCAAACTTTTGTATAGAACCCTCTGCTACTGTAAATGATTTAAATATTGCTTTATATCCACTAAGCGATGCAAGGCCAGGTTTTGATGCAAGCTATCAACTCGTTTATAAAAATTTGGGTACCACAACCTTAAGCGGTACAATTGAACTTATTTTTAATAGTGATAAACTTTCAATTTTAGAAGCTAGCGAACCAGTGGCTTCACAAACTGGTGATAGTGTAACTTTTGATTATGTAGATTTAGCTCCTTTTGAGTATAGAGCAATAACAATCTCTTTTAATGTTGCTGCCCCACCCACCACCGAAATAGGTGATATTTTAGTTTTTGAAGCCACAGTCAATCCAGTTGTTGGAGATGAAACGGAGGAAGACAATGTTTTTGAATTTGAACAAACCGTAATAGGTTCTTATGATCCAAATGATATACAAGTTTTAGAGGGAGATGAAATATTTTTAAACGAGGCAGATGATTATTTGCATTATATCATTCGCTTTCAAAATACTGGGACGGCTTCTGCTATTAATGTGAGAGTAACTAATGAGTTAGATCCAAACCTAGATTGGACAACCATGCAATTGGAAAATATAAGCCACTCCAATCGTGTTGAAATTACAGATGGTTCAAGTGTAGAATTTATTTTTGAAAATATCAACCTTCCTGATGCCACCACTAATGAACCTGAATCGCATGGATATATACAATATAAAATTAAGCCTATAAGTACTGTAGATATTGGAGACTCAATGGCTAATAATGCTAATATTTATTTCGATTTTAATCCACCTATATTAACCAATACGGTAACAACAACTATTATTGAAAATTTAGGAACTGAAAATTATGCGTTCAATGGTTTTAAATTATATCCCAACCCTTCAAAGGACTTAGTAAACATTAAATCCACTCAATCTGTTATGGAAATAGAAATAACCAATCAGATAGGGCAAGTGATTTCGCAAATTAAAAACAAAGAGGGAATTAATACCTTTTCAATAGAAAATCTCCCAATGGGAATCTATTTTGTAAAACTAGTTGATGAAAACTCGAATAGTGTGGTAAAAAAGTTACTTAAGAAGTAAGCTTCAAAAGCAACTCCGCCGCTTCAAAGGGTGTGGTTTTATGCGCTTGTAGTAATTGAAGTTGCTTTTCCAATTCTTTTTTCACCTTTTCTTGATTGTAGAAATTCGCTTTCAACGCACTTTCTATGGTTTGCAATAGCCAAAATTTATTTTGCTCATTTCGCTTTTCTTGAAAGTAGTTGTTCTCTTTTACCGTGGTAGAATACTCTTCAATGAGGTTCCAAACGTCCTCAATCCCTTCATTATTAATCGAAGAACACGTGAGTGTTTTGGACGTCCAGCCACTTTCTTTTTCCGGAAACAAATGTAATGCACGGTTAAATTCAGTTTTGGCTAGTTTAGCAGCTTTAACATTGTCACCGTCGGCTTTATTAATCACAATGGCATCTGCCATTTCCATAATGCCGCGTTTAATGCCTTGCAATTCATCCCCAGCGCCCGCTAGCTTCAGTAGTAAAAAGAAATCAGTCATACTGTGTACCGTGGTTTCACTTTGTCCCACACCCACGGTTTCAATAATAATAATGTCAAACCCTGCCGCTTCACATAAAATAATGGCTTCACGGGTTTTTCGAGCCACGCCACCAAGGGATTCACCACTTGCCGAAGGCCGTATAAACGCATTCGGGTTTTTTACCAATTCTTCCATACGGGTTTTGTCGCCCAAAATACTCCCTTTACTTAGCGTACTACTTGGGTCTACCGCCAACACGGCTATTTTTTTTCCTTTTTGAGTAAGTAGCGTACCAAAACTTTCAATAAATGTACTTTTTCCCACCCCCGGAACACCGGTGATTCCTATCCTAATAGAATTATTGGCGTGTGGTATGCACCCTTGAATCAATTCTTTTGCTTGTTTTTGATGCTTTCCTGCAGTGCTTTCGACAAGTGTAATACCTCTACTTAAGGCAGTTTGGTTTCCATCAAGAATAGATTTGGTTAATTCCTTTACAGAAAGTGGTTTTCTTCTACTTTCCTGAATTTTTTTTGCAACTATAGGATTGGACGAACTAGGAGGGGAGATTCCTTCCATTTCGTGTAATGCTGAAGTATGTTTTTTATCTTTTGCCACGATGGGAAGATACTAAAAAAGTTGGATGGTTAGATATTTGGATTGTTGGATTGTGGGCATGTTAGATAAAGAAAAAGACATAAGAGTCAAGAGCCAAGACGTAAGACCTATGACCCAGAACCCAGAACCCAGAACCTAGTACCCAGAACCCAAAAACTTTTCCGCTAACTTTGCAACACTCACAAATTTCTGTCGTCTTTAACCCGAACAGCAACCAAAAAAACCATCAATTGTGTCCGATATATTATTGGTAGAGCAATGCAAACAAAACAACCGAAAAGCACAAATGGCTTTATATCGCCAATACTGCGACGGGATGTTTATTGTGGCGCACCGATATTTAAAGGATGCGGCAATAGCAGAAGATGCACTGCAAGAAGCGTTTATAAAAGCGTTTCGGAAGTTGGACCAGTTCAAAGGGGACGTCACCTTTGGCGCTTGGTTAAAACGAATCGTTATAAACACTTGCTTGGATGCGATTAAGGCAAACAAAATGGAAAAAGCAGATGTTAACGAAGAAACCTTGGCGATTGTAGATGAAGAGGAATGGAGTGTGCCTGATGAAGCAACCGTTAACGAAGTTGTAAAAACCATTGAAAGTTTAAAAGATCCTTATGGAGTAGTGGCAAAATTATTTTTATTGGAAGGTTATGATCATCAAGAGATTTCGGAGGTTTTAGGAATAACCGAAAGTGCTTCGAGAACCTATCTTCATCGTGGGAAAAAACAATTACAAGAACAATTAAAACATTTAAAATATGGCACAGGATATTAGAGACATGCTTAAAGACTATCAGCCAGAAGGGCCTCAACTTTCAAAAGGGCACGAAGCCCGATTTGAAGACAAACTAGATATTGCCTTTTCAGAAAAGAAATCGGATAACAGCTTTTTCTTTTGGATGAAAATAGCTGCAACAGTTATTGTCTTTCTAACAGTGGGATATTTTGGATATCAATATTTTCAGAAAGATACCACCATCGATACTCAATTGGTTAATAATACCAAGGAAGTTGAAAACGAGACACCCACCATCACCATAGGTAATTTATCTCCAGACCTTAAAAAGGTTGAAGATTTTTACGTAACTGGAATTAACCAACAGTTAGCCTCATTAAATAGAACACCTGAAAATGAAGAGCTCATTAACGGATATCTTCTACGGCTTGAGGAATTGGATAATGCCTATAAAACATTGAATACCGAGTTGAACGAAGTAGGGCCTAGCGAGGCAACCATCACTGCTTTGATTGATAATTTGAAACTACGTTTGGAATTGCTGTTCAAACTAAAAAACAAATTAAAAGAACTTAAAACCTTAGAAAATGAAGACACAAAAAATATGGAAGCCTAGTATTCTATTGGGGATACTTTTTCTTTCAGTTAGTTTAGTTACCGCTCAGAACAAATACAAAGAGAGCTTCAAAGCCTCAAATGACATGGTGGTCGAGGTGAATACCTCATATACCAATGTTATTTTTGAAACTTGGAATAAAGATTTTGTTGAAGTGGAAGCTTTTGTAGACAGCAAGGAACTTTCAGAAAAAGAACGAAAAGAAATTTTCGATAATTGGAAGTTTGATGTTTTGGGCAATAGTAAAAAAGTTGTGATTACATCAAACCCAAGTCATTACGGTGAAGGTATTGGCCTATTTGGTGGCGCAGATGCTTTAAAATCGTTAAAAGCCTTAAAAAGTTTAGAGAAGATGCCAGTGTTAGAAGAAATGCCCAATTTTGCATTTGACTTTAATTTTGATATTCCAGAAGTACCCGAGCTAAAGGAGTTTCCAGTATGGCCTTTTAATGGTGATCGGCCTAATCTAAAAAATGGGAATGAGTACAACTATTTTCATGATAGAAACGGGAAGACAACTACATTCGATCGTGGAGAATACAAAAAGAATAAACAGGCCTACGTTGATAAATTAAATAAAAAACATAGCTCCAATGCGAGTGTTAAAGATGTCGATAATTGGTTAGATCGTGTGGATGCTTGGTCCAAAGATATTGAAGACGTTATGGAAGACTGGGGTGAAAATTTTGGAAAGAAATTTGAAACTCAATTTGGTCCTGAGTTTGAAAAAAAGATGGAGCGATGGGGAGAAGAGTTTGGCGAAAAATTTGGAAAGGATATGGAGAAATGGGGAGAAGAATTTGGGAAAGATATGGAGAAATGGGGTGAGGAGTTTGGAAAGAATATGGAAGAATGGGCCAAACAATTTGAAGAAAACGGAGGGAACTATTCAAACAAAATCTTTATTGATGATGATGGTAATAAAAACTATCTTTTTGAAGGAAGTAAAAGTTTGCATTTTTCAGGAAAAGCAAATAAAACCATCATTGTAAGAATGCCAAAAGGGACAAAGACCAATGTAAATGTGCGTCACGGCGAATTGAAAATGGCAAATGCTTATAATATGAAAGCAACGCTAAATTATTCACCTTTAACAGCTAACAGTATTGATGGGGGGCAAACCCTCATCAATGCTTCTTATGCTCCTGTGTATGTTAATTCTTGGAACAATGGATCTCTTAAAGTGAATTATGTTGAAGATTGTAGATTGAACACGGTTTCAGAAATTAACCTTCAATCTAATTCTAGCGATGTAAGCATTAATGAATTATTAAAAATGGGTGTTCTCTCTGGTTCTTTTGGAAATCTTTATGTGCTAAAAGTAGCGCCAACGTTTACCTCGGTCGATATTACATTGGAAAATACAGATGCAAACTTAAAAATACCAAATACTGCTTTTGATTTTTACTACAACGGAAAGAAGTCACAATTGCAACATCCAAAATTCCTTCAATTAACCGAAACCAAAAACTTCGATCGTAAGTTGCTTAAAGGTTTCAATAAAACGAATGCCTCTGGAAAAACAATTACTATCAACGCTAATTATAGCAATATCAAAGTACAGTAATTAAACAATTCTGTTTTCGTATCCAAATAAAGTGATACCTAAATATTCTAATAAAACTAATACTGCTAAAGTAGCAAAGACAAATAGATAATACTCCCAATTCATTTTAAAACCTGATGCTTTTAAAAGCAACTTCTTCAAACTATATTTAATTTCCTCGCATTTTCTTCCTAAAACCCAAACGACACCTAATAAATAGAAAATGGCACTAAACATTGCTCCAAAGGCAACTCCAAAATAATAATTGACAACAATAATATTCATTAAAATAGGAAGTAGTATGAAACCACCAATAATTTTTGTGCGATTGATTAAAAATAAAATGGCTCCTATTATTTGTGAAGCACCAATAAAAAGAATGTATCCTTTAGAATATCCAAAAAATGTCCAAGCAAGAGTAAAACCATCAACTTTATCTAAGGGAATATTAGTCATATCTTCAGGGAGTTGTCCTTTAAGATAGAATTGCCCATTAAGCATTTTGCCAATACCGTAATTCATCAGTTTCAGGAAAATGTTTATACGTACTGCCAATTCAAGTATTGTAATAACTTTCATATTTATTCATATAAAAAAATTAAATAAAAACCACCTCAATTGTATTCAAGGTGGTCTTTTCAACTAAAAACGGTTGGTTACTTTAAGCGTCTTCGTTTAGTTTTTTACTCACAAAGAACCCTATTAAAAGGCCAGCTCCAGCCATAAATAAAATAGTTCCTGGCATAGCAATGTCTTCATCCATTCCTAAGACATCTGTAAATAATGCTCCTAAGAAAATTCCTATCCCTATACCCATTAATAATAAGGCAAGATTAATAACGACTACTTTCCAAACGGGTGTAACGCGTCTATCTTTGCTATAAAAAATAGAAGCATCGGCGCCCTTCTCTATTAGTGCTATTCGTTCTTTGTTACGTGCCGAAATGTAGAGGTAAAAGATTCCGAAGATGACTCCGAAGATAATAGGTATAATCACAATTTCTGATCCCATGATGTTTTTGATTAAAGGTTAATTACTGTTCGTTTTGTCCATAGGACGGAAGATTCTTTATCTAGGTTACAAATTATTTAAAAAAGTATTTCTGAGTACTGTGTAACCATATGGATACAACTAACGTCTTATTCTTAAATGACCACCAGTACCGACCATCAATTAATCGAGAATACCTTGCAAGGGAATACGCAAGCCTTTTCGGTATTGGTAGAACGGTATCAAAATTTTGTCTTTACCATTGCTGTGCGAATGTTACGTAATAGGGAAGAAGCCGAGGAAGTAGCACAGGATAGTTTTATAAAGGCTTTTGAAGCGTTGTCAACCTATCGTGGAGAGGCAAAATTTTCGAGTTGGTTGTATAGCATCGTGTACCGAAAGACCTTAGATAGGATTAGAAAAAATAACAATTCGAGAACTATTGAACTCGTTGAAGAAATTACAGAAACAGAAACCGAGGACATTGAAAATGCGCTGCATTTTATACAAATTCAAGAGCGGAATAAGTTGATTAAAAAAGGAATTGAACAATTACCTGAGCAGGAAGTAGCTATTATTACTTTTTTCTATTTTGAAGAATTATCTATTAAAGAAATTTCAGAAATCACTCAGCTTAGCGAAGATAATGTGAAAATTAAGTTATACCGAAGTCGAAAAAAATTATTTACTTTACTGAAGTATTATGTACTTCCCCAATACACCAATAACAATGGAAGCGCCATTTAACAAACAAGACGAGATTATTAAAAAGCTATTGCAAGAAGCTCCGTTAGAAAAACCTTCTTTAGATTTTTCTAAAAAGGTTATGCAGCAAATTGAAAAACAGAAAGCGAGTCAATCGTATCGTCCTCTTATCTCAAAAACAGCTTGGGGTGCGATAGCTGCCATATTTATGTTAGGACTATTGTGGGTATATTTTAATCCTGCTTCAAATATGTATGATGTCGGGAACCTTACTTTTACTGAAAAACTCAATATTAAATACCCTTTTGAGGGGTTAACCTTATCGAAGACTACGGCTTATGCTATTGGCGTTATGGCATTGTTTTTACTTCAAATCCCTTTTCTCAAAAGGATTTTAGAAAAAAATCATTTATAAAAAAATCCCGAAGTTTTGCTTCGGGATTTTTATTTATTCATCAACCAATACCCATTCGCCTTTGTCTAACAATGGAATGGCTTGCTTGTATTTCATTTGCTTGTTTTCGCCGCTCATCACGTGTTTAATCGTTACTTTGTCGTTACGTCCAATTTTAGGTCGTTCGCGCGTAATAGTTTCCGTAATTTGAGGACGTTGCTGCGTGTTTCCAGCAGCTCGAGATTGTGCAGCACGCTCATCCATATTTGGAATTTCATCCTTTTGTTCGCTTAACTTTTCTCTAGAACGAACTTGTCTCGCTTCCTGAATTTGTTGCTGATTCTCTTGTGGTAATTCTCCTTTAAATAAGAAAGAAAGTACATCTTTATTTACTTTTTCAATCATGGCTTTAAACAATTCGAAAGCCTCAAATTTGTAAATAAGCAAAGGATCTTTTTGTTCGTGAACTGCCAACTGTACACTCTGTTTTAATTCATCCATTTTACGAAGATGCGTTTTCCATGCATCATCGATAATGGCAAGGGTAATGTTCTTTTCAAAATCGTTTACCAGTTGCTTTCCTTCAGATTCGTATGCCTTCTGAAGATCGGTAGCAACGTTTAATGTTTTAACACCATCAGTAAAGGGAACTAAAATTCGTTTGAATTTATCACCCTGATTTTCAAATACATTTTTTATGACAGGGAAAGCCATTTCGGCATTACGCGCCATTTTTTCTTGATAATGCTTATAGGCTGCTTTATAAACTTTTCCAGCAATTTCCTTAATCCCTAAGCTTTCAAATTCTTGTTTTGAAATAGGAGAACTCATGGAGAAATAACGAATTAATTCAAACTCGAAATTTTTAAAATCTTGCGCTCCTTTATTCGTTTCGGCAATTACCTCTGAAGTGTCATAAATCATATTGGCAATATCCACACGAAGACGCTCCCCAAATAAGGCATTGTAACGACGTTTGTAAATTACCTCACGTTGGGCATTCATAACATCATCATACTCAAGTAATCTTTTACGAATTCCAAAGTTGTTTTCTTCCACTTTTTTCTGCGCACGCTCAATGGATTTTGAAATCATAGAATGCTGAATCACTTCTCCTTCTTTTAATCCCAAACGGTCCATCATTTTGGCAATACGTTCACTACCAAAAAGACGCATTAGGTTATCTTCTAACGAAACATAAAACTGAGAACTTCCAGGATCTCCTTGACGACCACTACGACCACGAAGCTGTCTATCCACACGACGCGAATCGTGACGCTCGGTACCAACAATGGCAAGTCCGCCTGCTTTCTTCACTTCTTCGCTTAACTTAATATCGGTTCCACGACCTGCCATGTTGGTAGCAATCGTTACCACTCCTGCATTACCGGCTTGGGCAACAATATCTGCCTCTTTCTTGTGTAGTTTTGCATTCAAAACGTTATGCGGAATGTTACGAATACTCAACATTCTACTCAATAGCTCTGAAATATCTACCGAAGTAGTACCAATTAACACCGGTCTACCCGCATTAGAAAGTTCTACTACTTCTTCAATAACAGCATTGTACTTTTCGCGTTTGGTTTTGTAAATCTTATCGTCTCTGTCATCACGAGCAATGGGTCTGTTGGTGGGTATTTCTACCACATCCAATTTGTATATTTCCCAAAGTTCACCTGCTTCTGTCACTGCAGTTCCCGTCATACCTGCCAGTTTGCGGTACATCCTAAAATAATTTTGAAGGGTAATGGTTGCAAAGGTTTGCGTGATGGCTTCAATTTTCACATTTTCTTTGGCTTCGATAGCTTGGTGTAACCCATCACTATATCGACGCCCATCCATAATACGTCCCGTTTGCTCATCAACAATCATTACTTTGTTTTCCATCACCACATATTGGTCATCTTTTTCGAACAGAGTGTAAGCTTTGAGTAGTTGATTTAATGTATGGATACGTTCACTTTTAACACCAAAATCTCTAAAAAGGTCTTCTTTAAGATTTGCTTCCTCTTCTGGCGAAAGGTTTTGATCTTCAATTTTTGCAATTTCGGTACCAATTTCTGGCATTACAAAGAAATCCGGATCGTCTTTACCTGAAAGGAACTCAATTCCTTTATCGGTTAATTCTATTTGATTATTTTTTTCTTCAATTACAAAATACAACTCGGCATCTACCTTAGGCATTTCGCGGTTGTTATCTTGCATATAATAATTTTCAGTTTTCTGAAGAATTGCTTTCACACCTTCTTCTGAAAGAAACTTAATAAGTGCTTTATTCTTTGGAAGTCCACGATACACTCTTAAAAGCTGGAAACCACCTTCTTTAGTGTCACCTTCGGCAATGAGTTTTTTGGCTTCGGCTAAAACACCCGTAAGGTATTTTTTCTGAACTTCAACAATGCTGCTAATTTTGGGTTTTAATTCATTGAATTCGTGTCTTTCTCCTTCAGGAACGGGTCCCGAAATAATTAACGGCGTACGCGCATCATCAATTAACACACTATCTACCTCATCCACAATAGCATAGTGATGTGGGCGTTGCACCAAGTCGTTGGGTGCGTGAGCCATATTATCACGAAGATAATCGAAGCCAAATTCGTTATTAGTTCCGTAGGTAATGTCTGCGTTATATGCTTTTCTTCGTTCTGCTGAGTTAGATTGATGTAAATCGATACAATCCACACTTAAGCCATGAAACTCAAAAATAGGAGCCATCCAAGCACTATCACGTTTGGCTAGGTAGTCGTTTACCGTTACAAGATGTACACCATTTCCAGCTAAAGCGTTTAAATAGACAGGTAGTGTAGCCACTAAGGTTTTACCTTCTCCAGTTTGCATTTCGGCAGCTTTTCCTTGGTGCAATGCAATACCACCAATGAGTTGTACATCGTAATGCACCATATCCCAGGTGACTTCTTTTCCTGCGGCATCCCAAGAGTTACTCCAGATGGCTTTATCGCCATTAAGGGAGACATAGTCTTTTGTTGCAGATATTTCACGATCAAAGGGTGAGGCAGTTACTGTAAGAGTTGTATTGTCTTTAAAACGCTTTGCAGTTTCTTTCACTACTGCAAATGCTTTAGGGAGTATTTCATTGAGGGTTTTCTTTTCTACTTCATAGCGATCATTTTTTAAAGCATCGACACGATTGTAAATATCTTCTTTTACATCAATATCTTCTTCTTTTTCGGCATCTTTAAGAAGTGCATCTATTTGGTCTTGAATCTCTTTTTGGTCGTCTTTTATCTTTTTTCTGAAGTAGTCAGATTTTGCCCGAAGCGCATCTAAAGATAGGTTAGCCATTTCGGCTTCGTGTTTTTTTATTTGGTTAACAATAGGCTGAATTTCACCTATGTCTTTTTTGGATTTGTCTCCTACAAATACTTTTAATACGTTGTCTAAAAGTCCCATGATGTGTGTATTGATTTAGGCTCAATTACAGAAAAAACTTTCTGTAAAAAGAATCACAAAAGAAGCGTAAATATTCGAAAAATTCAAAGGGTTTAACGCTTTTTATAATTTGTCTTTTGAGCAAAAAAAAAGCCTCGTTCCCTAAGGGTGAGACTTTTTCTATGTTTTAAATTTATGTGTTTAATATTCGTCTTCATTCCACAGATAATCTTCATCTGTAGGGTAGTCCTGCCAAATTTCCTCTATAGAATCGTAAGAGTCACCTTCATCTTCAATAGCTTGAAGGTTTTCTACTACTTCTAGCGGTGCGCCAGTTCTAATAGCGTAATCTATTAACTCGTCTTTTGTGGCAGGCCAGGGGGCATCGCTTAAATAAGATGCCAATTCTAATGTCCAGTACATAATAGAATTAGGGTTTTAATTTTTTGCAAAAATAAATTTTTAACTGAAAAAGTCAAGAAAAATTAAAGTTTATTATCAATTATTTTAAAGAACGTTTTTAATATTCTGAAAATCAGATATTTAAAATTAGCTTGAGAATGGACTTACTTTTTTTTAGGAATCCACTTAATTTCTTCTGCTTTTAGGTCAAGGGACAATTTCCGTGCCAGTACAAAAAGGTAGTCAGAAAGGCGGTTGAGGTACTTTAAAACCTGTTCATCTACCGGTTCATTTTCGTGTAAAAAGCTGGTTAAACGCTCTGCACGACGGCAAACGGTACGTGCAATGTGACAATATGACACCGTGGTGTGCCCACCAGGTAATACAAAGTGGGTCATAGGAGGGAGGGCTTCATTCATGGTATCCATTTCCTGTTCAAGATGCAAGATGTCATTTTCTTCAATTTTTGGAATATTTAATCGCTCTTTTCCATTTTTCAATAATGCTTTTTCGGGATCGGTAGCTAAAATGGCACCTACGGTAAACAACTTGTCTTGTATGTCTATGAGTATATTTTTATAGTGTTTATCTATTTCTTGGTCACGAATTAACCCTAAATAGGAGTTTAACTCATCCACAGTTCCATAGCTTTCAATACGAATATGGTGTTTGGGAACACGTGTACCACCAAAAAGCGCTGTGGTTCCTTTATCTCCTGTTTTAGTGTAGATTTTCATATTTGACAAATATATTTAAGAAATCTTGAAGTTTTGATGTAATATGATTATTAATTAGTATCTTTAAAATAAACATATAATCACAACATTATGAAAACAACTATTTCTTTGGGGAGAGAAATAAAGATTTTTCTTTTCTCTTTTTTCCTTTTTTTAAATTCTTATTCTCAAAATTCTAATAACCCTTGTACAACTCCTGGAGCTTCCTCTTATTTTTATATGATGGAGGATGTTAGGGGTCCAGATTATTCAAATTACAATGTTTATGTGAAGATTTATGTTCACGTATTAACCAATACTCAAACGGGACCTGGACAAAGTGTATTGGGTGTTAATGAATCGTTGAAATATTTATATAATGCGTATGACCCGTTAGGCATCTATTTTGTTTGGGATGGTAATATCGATTATATTGTAAATGACGATTGGTTCAATATTCCCTCTATTTATTTAACAAATATTTGGAATTATAATGCACATACAGATGGAATTGATATTTATTTAGGAAGTAGTCTTAGCCTAGATCAATTAGGGCGATCGAGAGGTATTGGTGAGGGAACAGCTTTTATTGTTAATGGATATGAAGGTATTGCAGCACAAAATGACTTTCTCTTTTGGCCACAATCAAATGTAATGGCGCATGAAATGGGTCATGCTTTATTTTTGTGGCATACTTTTCATGGGACTTGGACTTCAGAAGGTGATCCCAATGCTTGTGCAGAATGTTTGTTTGAAACAAATCCAATAGGTAGTTCTACTTATTGTGGAGACTACGTATATGATACTCCGCCAGACCCTAATTTTCTACCCAATTTTGACAATAATTGTAATTATATAGGAGGCGGACAAGATATTTGTAATAACGATTTTAATCCACTTGGAAATAATATTATGAGTTACGCACCTGAATCTTGTAGGACAAACTTTACGACAGGACAAAAAAGGAGAATGAAGAATGCTTTATTCTCTTTACCAGAATTACAAGCTACCAAACTACAAGAGTATGCTTACATAAGAGGGAAAAATATAGTTTGTTTTAGTGATAATCAATTCAAATTATATAGTAACAATTTATCTAACCTTACAATTGAAAACTCAACTAATATTACCTTAAATACCACTGTTACTCTTTCGCATATAGAAATTACTGTTTCAAACAATAACCCAACTGCAGATGAGGGTAGTGCTGCTTGGATTGTCGCTAAGCGTAATGGTGTGGAAATAGGGCGCAAAAACTTTTGGGTTGGAAAACCTCAGGCGATGTTGCCTAATATTATTGAAGGGCAAACCTCTGTTTCTCAAAATGATATTGAAGATTATTATATTCCTTCCCCATTGGAAGGGGCAACCACCTATCAATGGGAGTTTCCGGGATTTCCAGCAATCCAGCAACAACCCTATGTACCTAATACAAGTGGCTGGCAATATGATTATACTACCAATTTCCGTAATGTATTGAATAGTATGGTAGGGGCTTGTAGTGGAGAGTTGTTCATTTATGGAATTAACGAATGTGGAGGCGAATTAATATTAGATGAGGGTGATGGCCTTAATGTTACGGTTAGTAATCCTAACCCCAGTTGTCCGGATCCACCACAACCTGCGCCCATTATATATTACCCCAATCCGGCAGATTCTCTGTTAAATGTAGATTTATCATTACAGGAGTATAACATATTTACCGTTAAAGTATATAGTGATGCTCAAATAGTGGTTTATGAAGACCAAAGCACCAATGTAGTTAAAACCATTGATACTTTTAATTTAGTAAATGGGAATTATTATTTGCATATTTATGATGGTGTTGAACTAATTTTTAATAGTATTTTAATAATTAATCATTAACTTTAGAGTTATTCAAAGCTCCACCTTATTAATTAATAAGGTGGGTTAATGAAACTTATGAATGTTATGAAAAAAATATTGCTAAATATAATTACACTTTTTAGCTTAACTATTAACTATGCCCAATATACCCAAGTACCCGATGCTGTTTTTGAGCAATATTTAATAGATGTGGGTATTGATAGTGAAGGAACTCTGGATGGGCAATTTTTAACAGCAGATGCTTTAGGTGTAGATTTTTTGGATTTAGATAACCTTTCTGTTTCTGATTTAACCGGAATTGAAGCATTTCAACAATTAGAAAGATTAGATGCCAGAAACACCAATTTTATTTCAGCAGATTTTTCTTCTAATCTTGTATTAAATCAACTTACCATAACAAATAGCCCACTAACCTCAATCAATCTCACTCAAAATTCAAATTTGTTAACCCTTTTTATAGATAATTGTAATTTAAATTCAATTGATGTGTCTCAGAATATAAATTTAATACAATTGTCTTTAGACAGTAACAACCTTTCTTCAATTGATGTGGCAGGTTTAAATTCATTATATTCACTATCCTTAGAAGATAATAATTTCTCAGGCATCAACATTTCACTCCCCAATCTGGTAGGGTTATTTTTGGAGCAAAACCAATTAAGCAGTATCGATGTTTCAGAACTTACCTCATTAATTACTTTAGATATTCAAGAAAACATCATTACATCTTTAGATTTATCTAATAACCTTTTTCTAAAAACATTACTCATAAATAATAATAGTTTAAATACTTTAGATGTGTCTAACAATCCACAAATTAGGTATATTAATTGTGGATTTAACCCACTAACCGAAATTATCTTTGGAGAGACTGATTTTTTAGAACATTTTACTACCGATAATAATTTATTAACCTCTATAGAATTATTAGATATGCCTTCTTTAGAGCGGTTTTATATACTAAATAATTTTATTACAGACATTGATTTTTCTAATTGTCCCAATTTAAAGTGGGTTATTATCGATTCCAATGAAATAAATAATCACTTGGATATGACCCAAAACCCGCTTTTGGAATGGTTATATTTTGGAAATAACACCATTCCCAGTGTTGATGTAAGCCAAAACCCATTATTAACAATATTTGGTGGATGGAATACTTTAATGAACGATGTAGATCTTTCAAACAACCCAAATATTGAAAATATATCCGTAAATGATAACCCAAATTTAGAGTGGGTAGATGTTAGAAATGGGAATAATGCCATTTTTTATTTAAACGGTAGAGATAGCCCTAATTTAAAATGTATTTATATAGATGATACTTCCTCCGGAGATGGAGAATTTGTAATAGACCCGCACACCCACTTGGTTAATAACGAAGCGGAGTGTGAGGCATTAGGGGTAGAATCATTTTTGCAATCTCAAATTAAAGTCTATCCAAATCCTGTAAAAGACGTTTTAACCATAAAAAATCTGGAAAACATCCGTCAAATACGATTATATGATGTTTTAGGAAATCTATGCGTGGAAAAAGCCGAAACTCCAGAAAATATAACGATGTCGGGATTGCCAAAAGGGGTATATCTTTTACAGATTACTACTGCTGAAGGCATTGTTACCCATAAGGTCGTAAAGGAGTAATTACTTGTTCTTTTTCCGTTCCCGATACCGTTTCCTAAAACTTTGCTGGTTTCTTTTTCTACGTTCTTTATTCACTCGGAAATTATTCCAGATAACCACCACCAATAAAATAAAAGCAATCCCTATCCAAGTGAGCATAGTACTATTTTTTTTGAAGAAGTAAATTTAACTGCATACAAGTTAACAAATGTTTCCGTGATGTGGCCGAGCGTTCCCAGTCTTTTTGATGCGCTTTTTTCCCCCAGGCCTGTTTCTTTTCTTTGGAGACAGGTAGCATTTGATAAACAAAATACCATTTTGCCTTTCCCAATACGCCTCGAGCTTCTTTAACAGTAAAGGCGCCTTCTAATTTTTTTAGTGTTTTTCTTCCAAAAGGAAACTCCCAAGCCGCATCACTCTGGAAAGGACGATATAAACTGCGTACCACCCAAATTGGAAAGCTGGTTTTAAGGGGGTCATAACTTATAATGACTCCTTTAGGAGCTAATTTTTCATCCAGTTTTTGCACCAAATTACCTACATTTTTAAAATGGTGTAGCACACCGTAGGCGTATATAATGTCGAAGTCCTTTTCAGTAAATTCATCCGAGAAAAAATCAATGGCAATACCTTTTGCTGTGGGTACATGTGCAATTTTTTTATTGAGTACAGCAATTCCTTTATCACTAAGATCGATGCCTATGTATTGCTTGCTATTTTCAGCTAAATAAACCGAAAGGGAATTTCCCGCATAACAACCTAGATCCAAGACTTTTTTATCGCTAAAATCGCCGAGCCATTGTTTATGAAGAGCATACGATTGCTCCAAAATTCCTAATTCTTTACGAATATCTTTCAGTCCCTTTTCTCGAATAAAAGACCAGATTCTAGTAGGAATATTTTTCTTTTTTGTATTGTAAAAAGCTTTTTGTGCCTTGTTTTTATCGATAGTTTCTTCAACACTTTCCATAGGGGATAAAGGTAAAGAAATTTAAGAAGTAAAAAAGGATAATTTTGTTGAGGGAAAGGGCCTATTTAGTTCTCACATCACTTTCTACCATACCATCACGAAGCCTAATAACACGGTGGGCATGTTCGGCAATTTCTTCTTCGTGGGTAACGATGATAACCGTATTTCCCGCTTTATGGATATCATCAAACAATTGCATGATCTCCAAAGAAGTTTTTGAGTCAAGGTTACCCGTAGGTTCATCGGCGAGAATAATGGAGGGTTTGTTTACCAGTGCTCGTCCCACGGCAACCCGTTGTCGTTGTCCCCCAGATAACTGATTTGGCTTATGGTCCATTCTATCGGCTAGGCCTACATCGGTAAGGACTTCAGAAGCTCTTTGATTGCGTTCACTTTTACTAGCCCCTGCATACACCATAGGCAATGCAACGTTGTCTAAGGCTGTAGTTCTAGGTAATAAATTAAATGTTTGAAAAACAAAGCCAATTTCTTTGTTTCTAATTTCGGCAAGTTCGTCATCGGTCATACTACTTACATCCACTCCATTTAATTCGTAAGTTCCTCCTGTGGGAGTGTCGAGGCATCCCAGCAGATTCATAAGGGTAGATTTTCCAGAACCGGAAGGCCCCATTAATGCCACATATTCGCCACGTTCAATGTCAAGGTCAATTCCTTTAAGTACCTTAACTACTTCTTGTCCCAATGGGAAATCACGAATAATTCCTCGAATTTTTATGACTAGACTCATATGTTATAGAAATGGATTTGCAAGATAGTAGTTTTTAGCATAAGACGCAGGGGGTGGGTGTATGTTACAAACGAATACAAAAATGTTGTTTTTCTTGTTCTTTTCTAAAAAAAACCAATCCCCAATAAAAGGTGTCGATACTTACAGTCACTTTAGGATGTGTTTTGATTTCATTCCAAGCTTCAGTCATTGAGGGACTCCAATAAATGTCGTCAAAGATAAAAAGTGAATCGTTTGTGGCTTTTTTTAAAAGAATGTTGAAATACTGAAGCGTTTTCCCTTTCTCATGGTTTCCGTCGATATATACCAAATCGTAATGTACTGTGGAATCCTTTTCAAAAAAATCTTCAAAGGATTTTATGTGTAATTCAATATTTTTTAGCTGAAAATCTTCAAACTGTCGTTTGGCAATCTTTGCTGTATTTGGGCAGCCTTCAATGGTTTTAATATCAGCCGAAGTGTTCCCTAATGAAAGCGCTGCAGTACCCATTCCAAGTGAAGTGCCTAATTCTAAAACCGTTTTGGGTTGAAAATACTGAACGATTCTAAAAAGTAATTGCTGTCTCTTTTTTGTAATTCCAGCATGTTTAGCAATGGCCGAAATTTTTCGATGGTTAGCGGAAAATACTCGTGACCCTTGTCCGAAGTCGGTAATAGAAATTACTTCGTTATTTTGAAGTAATTTTTTTCTGAAAGATTTGAGTTTTGAATATGATTCATATAATTTTTTGTCATACAAACATGTTGTGACAAAATCATACACAAAAGGGGAGTGTACTCCATGGGCATTGGTGGATTTTATCAGGAAGTTTAGATATGATTTTATTTGGTAAAGCATAGATTATTCTTCCATTTTGGCGGATAACTCGAACCAACGCTCGGTTTTTTCGTCAATCTTATCCATAAGTTCTTGTAGTTTTTGCGATTGCTTGTCGATTTCGGCTCCATCCCAATTTTCAGTGGCAAATAGATTTTGAAGGGTTTCGCGTTCGGTTTCTAATTTAGCAATTTCCTTTTCAAGTTTATTGTATTCCTTTTGTTCATTGTAGCTAAGCTTTGCTTTAGAAGTATCTGTTTTCCAATGATTTTTTGGTTTACTTTCTGAAGTTTCTACTTTCTCCTTGGGAGCACTGTCTTCGTAGCTTCTAAAATCGCTGTAGTTTCCAGGAAAGTCTTCAATGATACCCTCTCCTCGAAAAACAAACAAATGATCTACAATCTTATCCATAAAATATCGATCGTGAGAAACCACAATTAAACAACCGGGAAAGTCTAACAAAAAACTTTCCAAGACATTTAGCGTGACAATATCCAAATCGTTGGTAGGCTCATCGAGAATTAAAAAGTTGGGGTTTTTAATAAGTACCGTACACAAATACAAGCGCTTTTTTTCACCACCACTGAGTTTGTCAACAAAGTCGTATTGCTTTTTTCTATCGAATAAAAAGCGTTCTAATAATTGCCCAGCAGAGATTTGTCTGCCTTTTTTCAACGGAATAAAATCGCCATATTCTCGAACCACATCGATTACTTTTTGGCCTTCTTTAGCGGTGATTCCTTTTTGAGTATAGTATCCAAAATGCACCGTTTCCCCAATGACTACTTTCCCCGAATCTGGTGTCATATTCCCAGTAAGAATATTTAAAAAAGTAGACTTACCCGTTCCGTTTTTTCCAATAATCCCTAATCGCTCTCCAGGTAAATAATTATATTCAAACTTTTCGAATAAATTGCGGTCGCCAAAACGTTTTGAGATATTGTGAAGCTCCACCACTTTAGTGCCTAAACGTTCCATGTTTAGCTCGAGTTGAACTTCGTGATCTTTTCGACGTTGGCTCGCGCGAGATTTTATTTCGTGGAAATCTTCAATTCTGCTTTTACTTTTCGTAGTACGTGCTTTGGGTTGACGCCGCATCCAATCCAATTCCTTTTTAAAAAGTTGCTTGGCTTTATTGGTTTCGGTTTCAAAATTCTCGATTCGTGCATCTCTTTTCTCGAGATAATAGCTGTAATTTCCTTTGTAACTATAGAGGTTGCCTTCGTCTAATTCTACAATTTCATTGCATACCCGTTCCAAAAAATAACGGTCGTGGGTGACCATAAATAGCGTGATGTTTTCTTTGGCAAAAAAAGCTTCCAACCATTCAATCATTTCGAGGTCCAAATGGTTGGTGGGTTCATCCATAATGAGCAAGTCGGGTTGGGAGAGGAGTGCATTGGCAAGCGCCAATCGCTTTTTTTGTCCGCCACTTAAACTGGAAACTTTTTGCTGAAGATCATCCAACTTCAGTTTAAAGAGAATTTGCTTGTAAAGCGTTTCAAAATCCCAAGCTTGATGGGCATCCATAGCATCGAATGCTTTTTGGTAGGCTTCAGAATCGTGAGGGTTTAATAGCGCTTTTTCATAATTTTCTATAATTTTCAGAATTGGCTTTTCAGACCCACCTGCTGTGGCAGGCGTGAAAATGGTCTCTTCCACCGTAAGATTTGGATTTAAGTTAGGGTCTTGGTCTATGAAGGCCACCGAAAGTCCTTTTCTAAAGATCACATTTCCTTCGTCTGGAGCATCCACTCCAGAAAGAATATTTAATAGGGAAGTTTTACCTGTTCCGTTTTTGGCGACAAAGCCTATTTTTTGTCCTTCGTTAATTCCGAAGGATATATTTTTAAAGAGAACACGTTCTCCATACGATTTTGCAATATTTTCTACCGAAAGGTAATTCATCTGTTTTTAGTATTTGTTAAATCTGTCAGATGGAATGCCATAAGTATCTTACTGGAAAACTTACAAAAATTATTGTTTAGGCATTTCATAAGGAAGATTTGGTGCAAAATAAATGGTTTTTGTTCACTTACGGCAAAATATATTTTATTATTAGAACGCATACGTTATATTTGTTGCTAACAACCCTGCTTACTATGAAAATGATGCGATTGCTGTTCTTCGGAATCATTGCTATTTGTTTAGCGTCCTGTGTGTCTCAAAAACAACTTACCTACCTTCAAGAAGATAATACAACGACTAAAGATAGTTTGATACCTATTCAAAAGATGAAAGAACCGTATAGGTTACAAATTAATGATCTTTTGAGTATAAGGGTTAAGGCAATGGATGATGAATTAGCCAATATTTTCAACCCGGTAAGTGAAACCAATCCAAATGCAACTGGTGAACAACGATTGTATTATGATGGGTTTAAAGTGGACGCTCATGGTAATATCCGAATTCCAATATTGGGTGATATTCCGGTTTTAGGTAATACCGTTGAAGAAGTAAGATTAGACCTTGAAAGAAGATTGTTAGAAGATTACTTTAAGGCAGAAGCTAATATTTTTGTAACTGTAAAATTAGCAGGAATTCGATATACCATAAATGGTGAAATTGGAAGGTCTGGGTCTAATATTATCTATAGAGATCAAGCAACTATTATGGAGGCAATTGGAAATAGTGGAGACATTCCTGTAACGGGAGATAAAAGAAATGTTGTTATTATTAGACAATACCCTTTAGGACAAAAAGTGCATCATATAGACCTAACATCTATCGATGCCATGAGTTCTCCTTACTATTTTATTCAACCTAACGATTTAATTATAATTAATCCATTGCCTCAAAAATCATTAGGAACAGGAACTACTGGATTGCAGTCCTTTACAACCATCTTTAGTGTGCTTTCAGTTTTAACAACAACCATTTTACTTTTTATACGATTATAAATGAATCAAGAAACCGAAATAAACGATCTTCATTCTACATTTGATTTAAAAGGGTTTCTTTTTAAACTGCTTAGTTTTTGGCCATTATTTGTGATTTCATTGGCAATAGGATTTGGAATAGCCTATTATATAAATGTAAGAAAGCTTCCAGTGTATCAAATTGAAAATATGGTGTCCATCAAGGATGACCAAAACCCTTTTTTTACTTCTAATACAAGTTTAACTTTTAATTGGGGAGGGACAACAGATAAGGTTAATACTTCTATTATTACTCTCAAGTCAAGGTCTCACAATGAAAAAGTTGTAGATAGGTTACAATACTATTTACGATTGGAAAGAGAAGGTAAGTATCAATTAGTGGATGCTTATGGAAAAACCCCATTCGAAATAGAAGTAGATACATTAACCCCACAATTGCTACATACACAATTTAAAATTGTCTTTAAAGACTCAACAGATTATAACATTTCAGCTTCTATTCCTGAAGCCGGGCGACGTGTATTTCAAAAATATAATGGTAAAAAAGAAATAAGTTCTCGATTTGTAGAAGTGCAAGAGTTTTCAAAAGATCATCAATTGGGGGTTCCTTTAGAAACAGACTTTATACATGCAACATTATTTCCTGTGGAGGAAAGAAAGCCAAAGGCTGGGCAAACTTTTTATTTGACCTTTAAAAATTTTGATGGTGCAGTAAAAGAGTTTTTAAATATTAAAGTAGATCCAGAAACAAAGGGATCCTCCGTCCTGAAACTGCAATTAAATGGGGAAAACAAGGCACGCCTTGTAGACTATTTAAACACTTCCATAGCGGTACTTAGTGAGGATATGCTGGAGCGTAAAAATTTGTTTGCTACCAAAACCATTCGTTTTATAGACAGTAGTCTGGCCGAAAAAACAAAAGAGTTAAAAGAAGTAGAAGATGAGCTCAATACGTTTAAGGATCAAAATGCGATTTATAATCTTCAAAATGAAGGTCAAAAAATCACAGAACGCTTAAATACCCTAGACCTGCAAAAAGAGGCTATCAATCGCGAATTAAGTTATTATAATACGTTAGAAAATTACTTAATTACTCGTACCGATTATAGGGATGTTCCAGCACCCTCTGTTGCTGGAATTAGTGAGGCGAGTATTGTTCGTGGTGTTTCGCAAATTGTAGATAAGGCTCAAGATAGAAGTAAATTGGAGTATTCTTATAAAGAAGGCTCTCCTATTTTTAAAGATATTGACAGGCAAATAGATGCTATAAAACGTGTTTTACAGGAGAATATCACCTCATCCAAAGGATTGAAAAATCAAGAAATAGCAAGGATTAATAGTGAAATATATCAATACGAGTCTGAAATACGAAAACTTCCCAAAGATCAGCAAGAGCTATTAAAAATTGAACGACGTTATAAGTTAAGTCAAGGAACCTACGACTTGTTTTTAGCCAAGCGAAGTGAGGCTGGTCTTGTAAAAGCTGCAAATGTTAGTGATGTACTAGTTATTGATATGGCAAAAGACACTGGCGGGGGTCAAGTGGGGCCCAACACCCAGTTAAACTATGTCATGGCGCTTCTTTTTGGAACACTAATTCCGTTTGTGTTTGTCTTTGTATTAACTTTCTTTGATAATAGGATTCATTCGGTTAAGGATATAGAACGACTTACAAAAATCCCAATTCTTGGAGTGATTGGTAAATCTAGGGTTGAAAGTAATTTAGCCGTTATTGAAAAGCCAAAATCAGCCATTTCCGAATCCTTTAGAGCAATACGATCTAGTCTTCAGTATATTTATAAAAAACAGGGGCTTCAGGGAGCTAAAACGGTGTTAGTTACTTCTTCTGTGAGTGGGGAAGGAAAAACCTTTTGCTCTATTAATATTGCTTCGGTATTTGCGTTAAGTGAAAAAAGAACTGTTTTGGTAGGGTTGGATTTGCGAAAGCCTAAGATTTTTGGGGATTTTAATATTAATAATGATATTGGGGTAGTTAATTACCTTATTGAAGATGCTACCGAGGAAGACATTATTCAAAAGACCATGATTGACACCTTGGATGTTATTACTTCCGGACCAATACCTCCCAATCCTTCTGAATTGTTAATGACCGAACGTATGGCTGAATTAATTGCCAGCTTAAAGGGGAAATATGATTATGTTGTTTTAGATTCTCCTCCTTTAGGCTTGGTGGCGGACTCGTTAGAGTTGATTAAATATGCAGATGCAACCATCTATATGGTGCGTCAAAATCATACAAAACGGGGAATGTTTGCCTTAATCAATGATAAATACAAGTCGGGGGAGGTTAAAAATATTAGTCTAGTATTTAACTTCTTTGAAGGGAAAGCTAAGTATGGCTATGGATATGGCTACGGCTACGGATATGGCTACGGCTACGGATATGGATATGGACACGGATACCACGATGATGATAGAAAACCTTCCCTCATTCATCGTGTAAAATCCTTCTTTAAAAGACTGATAAAATCACGGAAATCTTAATAAGGGTGCACCTATGCTTACCCAAAAACAAAAAATTGTAAAAAGAGGTTTTGATATTGTGCTATCACTTTTGTTATTACCCATTATACTCATTCCATTATTGATCCTTTGGATCTTATTAACACTAAGTACTGGGTGTAATGGTTGGTATGTTCAATTAAGAATTGGTCAACATGGAAAGCCCTTTTCCTTTTATAAATTAAGAACCCTAAAAGGGGAAAATCATAAAGATATTAATGAAATAAAAGCAAAAGAAACTGCCTTTGGTGGCTGGCTTCGGAAAACAAAACTCGACGAGATCCCTCAACTATTTAATGTACTAAAAGGCGATATGAGTTGGGTAGGTCCTAGACCGGATATTTCTGGATATGCAGATATGCTGAAGGAGGAGGATAGGGTGATTCTTTCTGTAAAGCCTGGAATTACTGGTCCAGCGACTATAAAATATAAAAATGAAGACCAGTTGCTTTTAAGGCAATCCAATCCATTAGAATATAACGATACCGTTATTTGGCCGGATAAAGTGAAGATGAATAAAGAATACATTCAACAATGGTCTTTTAAAAAGGATTTATGGTATTTGTGGCGGTCGATTTTTTAAGATGTTTCAATTTATTTTACTCCTTTTGTAGACCCGGCTTTACCCGACTTAAATCGCAAGTAAACCCGAAATAGACCTGACGTAGACCCGAAGGAACTACGGGTGAACCCTATTTTATATTTCTGATTGTTTGAAAATCCCTATGGACTATCCCAATGTTATTATTGTTTGGTATTTCTTTCTATTTTCTATAAGGTGCGTATCTTTGCGCATCAATTACTATTTCAATACACCACATGAAAGAAAATCCCACCATTGCTATTATAGGATTAGGGTATGTAGGCTTGCCTCTTGCTGTTGCTTTTGCCGAAAAGTATTCGGTGATAGGATTTGATATTAATGAAAAACGCATTGCCGAGCTACAAGCAGGTAAGGATAATACCCTTGAGGTTGCTGATGGAGATTTGCAAAAGGTGCTACAGGCTTCAGAAAATGGATTAAAGGTAACTAGTAATTCTGAAGATTTAGCGCTAGCGAATGTGTATGTGGTTACAGTACCTACGCCTACCAATAAGCACAATCAGCCGGTTTTAATTCCGTTAGAAAAAGCGAGTGAAACCGTGGGAAAGGTGTTAAAACAAGGCGATGTGGTAATTTATGAATCTACTGTATATCCAGGGGTAACGGAAGATGTTTGTGTTCCTATTTTAGAAAAATATTCTGGTTTAACCTTTAATCAAGACTTTTTTGCAGGGTATTCGCCAGAGCGAATCAATCCAGGGGATAAGGAACATACAGTGACTAAAATTTTAAAAGTCACTTCAGGTTCTACTCCCGAAGCTGCAATTTATGTGGATAATTTGTATGCTTCCGTCATTACAGCTGGCACCCATTTGGCCCCGTCAATTAAAGTAGCTGAGGCTGCCAAAGTGATTGAGAATTCGCAACGTGACATTAATATTGCATTTGTAAATGAACTTTCTAAAATTTTTCGTCTTCTTGAAATAGATACCCAAGCTGTGTTGGAAGCGGCGGGAACCAAATGGAACTTTTTAAAATTTACTCCGGGTCTTGTGGGAGGACATTGTATTGGTGTAGATCCTTACTATTTAGCACAAAAAGCTATGGAGGAGGGCTACAACCCCGAAATTATTTTGGCAGGGCGCCGTATGAATGATGGAATGGGGAGTTATGTAGCGCATGAAGTGGTGAAATTGATGATTCAGAAGGATTGCAAAGTCAAGGGAGGTAACGTATTGGTGTTGGGAATTACTTTTAAAGAGAATTGTCCTGATATTCGAAATAGCAAGGTAATTGATGTGGTTAACGAATTGGAGCGATATAATTTACAGGTTACCATACACGACCCATGGGCGAATACTGATGAGGTTCAACATGAGTTTGGAAAAGTTCTGGTTAATGATGTTTCAGATTTAGAAAACAACTATGATGCTATTATTTTAGCCGTTGCTCATAAGGCATTTAAGGATATGGATGTGAAAGGCCTGTCGGCTCCAAATAGTGTCATTTTTGATGTGAAGGCGTTTTTGGATTCGGCTATTATAGATGGAAGGTTATAAAAATGAATACATTTGTTTGGATAGGATTCAAGAGGCAAGACACAAGAAACAAGAACCAAGAGACAAGACGTAAGACCTATGACCCAAAACCCAGTACCCTTTACCCATAACCCATAACAATTACCAATTTGTACAAAACACCCTACCATACCAAAGAATTATCAAATTACTCCTTCCTAGTGACTGGGGGAGCGGGATTTATAGGTTCTAATTTAGTGGAATATTTAATGAAGTTTGGCGCTAAGAAAGTTCGAGTTCTAGATAACCTTGCTACGGGATTTAAAGAAAATCTTTCAGCATTTGTAAGTCACCCCGCCTTTGAATTTATGGAAGGCGATATTAGGGATTTGGCCACGTGCAAAATGGCAATGGATGGGATAGATTTTGTTTCTCACCAAGCGGCTTTGGGGAGTGTGCCAAGGTCTATAAATGATCCCATTACTTCCAATGAAGTGAATGTTACTGGGTTTTTGAATATGTTGGTGGCTCAAAAAGAAAGTCCTTCGGTAAAAAGAATGGTCTATGCTGCTTCAAGTTCTACTTATGGAGATAGTAAAAATCTACCCAAAGTAGAGCATACAATTGGGAAACCCCTTTCGCCGTATGCAGTGACCAAATTGGTAAATGAGTTGTATGCCGATGTGTTTTATAAAACCTACGGAACTGAAACCATTGGACTTCGATATTTTAATGTGTTTGGCCCCAAACAGAGCCCAAAGGGTGCGTATGCAGCAGTAATTCCACTGTTTATGCAAGCATTAAAGGATGAGGTTTCACCAACCATTAATGGAGATGGTGAACAAACGAGAGATTTCACCTTTGTTGAGAATGCCGTTCAAGCCAACGTGAGAGCATTTTTTGCTCCTGATGTTGCGGTGAATGAAGTTTTTAATATTGCCTATGGAGCCCGCATTAGTTTAAATACACTTTGGGCATCGTTAAAGCAAACATCTGGTAAAGAGGTAGATGCTAACTATGGACCACCAAGAAAAGGGGATGTGCGTGATTCTTTGGCGGATATCTCAAAAGGAAAAGACCTTATGGGTTACAATCCTAAATTTTCGGTGCAGGAGGGGATGAAAATTACCTGGGACTATTTCCTTCAAAAGGCATAAAAAAACAACTCAGGGTTTTATTAATAAGTAGTGTATAAATAATTCTATTACACGATTCCCTATATTCTATTACTTCTTAATAATTGTTATCTTGCAGTATCATAAACACCTACTATGACCCCCCAGCAAGAGGAACCTTGGCTTTACGAAATCTCTTCCAAAAGGAAGCTTATTGATTTAAATTTAAAAGAGATTTGGCGGTATCGTGATTTGCTCTTTATGTTTGTAAAGCGAGATATTTCTGCGTCCTACAAACAAACCGTATTAGGCCCGCTTTGGTTTATCATTCAGCCATTATTTACATCGGTTATTTACACCTTGGTGTTTAATAATATTGCGAATATTAGCACTGGAGTGATTCCGGCATTTTTATTTAACCTCTCTGGAATTACCCTTTGGAATTATTTCAACATCACCCTAGGTACAACCTCCTCCACCTTTAAATCGAATGCAGGAATGTTTGGGAAAGTGTATTTCCCACGTTTTATTGTACCCATGTCGAAGGCACTATCCAACTTGCTACGGTTTTCAATTCAATGTGGTATCCTTACAGGGTTTTATGTTTACTATGTGTATTATGAAGGGGCGTCCATTGCACCCAATCAATACCTGCTTCTATTCCCTTTTTATCTCATACTTGTGTTGTTATATGGATTGGGTTTAGGAATGATTATCTCCACTGTCACTACAAAATATAGAGACATATCTATTTTGCAAGGGTTTGCGTTACAATTACTAATGTACCTTTCAGCAGTACCATATCCCATTAGTGAATTACGGGAAAAGGTGCCAGAGTATGCGTGGATTGTAGATTACAATCCTTTGGCTCAAATTATTGAAGGATTTCGATACAGTTTGTTTGCCACAGATAACCTGTATTTTAGTTGGAGTGGATTATTATGGATTACGGCGCTAGGTATTGGCCTGTTTTTGTTAGGATTGATATTATTTAACAGAACAGAAAAAACGTTTATCGATACAGTATAGGGATGCTATGAATATTAAAGGAAAAATAAAACGATTATTTAAAAAGGGAATTCAATCTGGTTCTCAAGACACTGTAGTGATTAAAAGGGATTCAGAAAGCCACTTAATTAACTTTGCCGATAGTTTAAAAATGCACACACCCATTTTTGTATACCAAATGGGAAAAGTGGCTTCATCTTCGATATACTCTTCCGTAAAACGACAGTATGAGGGGCTCGTCTTTCACGGACATAATTTTAATAATAACACGCCCGACCCTTTGCTTCAAAAGCTTTTCACACACTATGAGAAAGAAAAATTTCCCATTAAAATTATTTCGTTAGTTCGAGAGCCCATTAGCCGAAACCTATCTGCTTTTTTTGAAAATTTTACAAGAGATGTGGGAGTAGACTATGGCGCGAGTGACTATTCGGCCCAAGAATTACAAGCTATTTTTTTAGAGAAATACAATCACGATATCCCTTTAGTTTGGTTCGATAAAAATTTTAAAACGGCGTTCAATATTGATGTGTTTGAATACCAATTCCCAGAAACCAATTATCTCCTCGTTCAAAAAGAACAAGTGTCCTTATTACTTATGAAGCACGATCTATTGGACGAAACCAAAGAGGAAATTATTCAGGAGTTTATTGGGTTGCCTAATTTTATTTTGAAAAACGCCAATGTGAGTGAAAAAAAGGAATATGCAGAGGGTTATAGCGAAGTGAAGCAGCTAAAATTGCCAAAAGACTATGTGGACCGTATGCTTTCATCAAAATATGCACAGCATTTTTATAAAAACGATATTCAGAAATTAAAAGAAAAATTTAGTAAGGCTTAATATCCAACCATGGGAGTCATTCTTAAAGTAGAAAATATTAGCAAGCAGTATCGCTTAGGATTGGTAAGCACAGGGACATTGGTGCATGACCTCAATCGTTTTTGGCATACCGTACGCGGAAAAGAAGACCCCTATTTAAAAATTGGGGGCGTAAATGACCGAAGCGCCAAAGCCACCGAAGAATACGTTTGGGCATTGCGAGATATTAACTTTGAAGTCCAGGAAGGTGAGGTACTTGGGATAATTGGAAAGAATGGTGCTGGAAAAAGTACCTTGTTAAAAATTTTATCTAGGGTGACAAGCCCAACGACAGGTATTATTAAAAGCCGTGGTCGCATTGCCTCTTTACTTGAGGTTGGGACAGGATTTCATCCAGAATTAACGGGTCGAGAAAACATTTACCTAAACGGAACCATTTTAGGAATGACCAAAAAAGAAATCGACGCCAAGGTAGACGAAATCATCGATTTTAGTGGGTGTGAACTATATATAGACACCCCTACAAAGCGTTATAGCAGTGGGATGACGGTACGACTTGCCTTTGCCGTGGCAGCCCATTTAGAGCCCGAAATTTTGGTGGTAGATGAGGTATTAGCAGTAGGTGATGCAGAGTTCCAAAAGAAAGCGATTGGAAAAATGCAAGACATTAGCAAAGGAGAAGGCAGAACGGTATTATTTGTGAGCCATAATATGGCAAGTGTCAATCAACTTTGTACGCGTGCTATTGTGCTGGACCAAGGGTATATCGATTATCAAGGGGATGTAGAGGAATGTGTGGAATATTACTTACGAAAGGAAGATACCTTTGCCGAGTCCAATATGGAAATTACTTGGAAACCTGATGAAGCTCCAGGGAGTGATGATTTTAAACTGAAAAGAGTTTTTACCACCAATGCCGAAGGAACCATTGTTGGCTCCTTTATCGATAATCAAGAAGTGTATGTACATATTGAAGCCGAAGTCTTACAACCCTTATACAATATGCGGTTAAACTTTAAGCTCTATAATCACGATGAGGTGGTGGTATTTTCAACCAGTTCGCATTTAAGTGAAAAAACCGAAAAATCCCCAGGGAAATATGTCTATAAGGTAATTATCCCACCGTATTTATTAAATCAAGGGTCTTATAAAGTGGCGCTTCAGGCGGGAATACCTATGCAAAAACAGGTGTTACGAAGTATTAAAGTACTTAGTTTTAATATTGAAAAAATTACCAACTCTGGAACTACCTTTAGTACCGTATTGCCAGGGGTAGTAGCACCACAAATTGATTGGGAAGTAGAAAAAATATAGATGTTAGGTAGAAAAAAAGCAGATTCAGAATTAGAACAAAAACTCAACAAATTAAAACGATTTGGTTTTGAGGAAATGGGTAATTTCAATTCTGAAGATGTTTTCATTATTGGCTATCCAAAATCTGGAAATACACTCATGCAATTCTTAATTGCATTTTTAGTTTATGGTGTTAGAAAGGATTCACCCCTTCCATTAATAAATTCCTGCGTAACTGAATTTTATAATAATCCATTTTACTACCGATATAATAAAAGGCATTTTTTTAAATCTCACGAACTGCCCGCAGAGGAATATAAAAATGTAATTTATATCGTTAGAGATGGGCGAGAAGCAGTGCGTTCTTATTACTATATGGCCAAGAACTTAGGGGAAACAATTTCTCTGGAAAACCTGTATAAATCTGGTGGAAAAACTTTTGTAGGTACTTGGGAAAATCATTTAAGACAATGGACAGAGAATAAGTTTAATGCCAATATACTCTTTGTAAAATTTGAAGATTTACTTTCTAGTAAGGAAAATGAAATACACAAAATATGTTCTTTTTTAAACTTATCAAGGTCTAAAGAAGAAATAGATTTAGTTATTGAAGCCACTTCGCTTGATAATATGAAAAGTATGGAAAATGACTTCAGTTGGCAGCGGTCTAAATCCTATAGAAATTGGAAGGAGAGTGGAAATTTTGTTCGAGAAGGAAAAAAAGCAGGGTTTCTCGATGACGAGTTAGTTTTTGATGAATGGATTAAACAATTTGAAGATGTTTCAATAGACATGCTCAAAAGATTTCAATACAAGTAACAATCTTAAAGTGATTATTTTTTGATTAAAAGAATTAAAAATAAAATCAAATATTTAATTAAAAGTGCCACAACCAAAACTTATTATGTTTTTGGAGATAGTCATTGTGAAGTATTTGAGCATATTAGCGATGAAAAACTGTTAAAAGGAGTTGAATTTAAAGTTAACTGGATAGGAGGGGCAACTGCTCAGGGAATGCGAAACCCAAATTCTAAAACCAATGCATTAAGTATTTTCTCAGAAGACATAAAAAATATAAATCGAAATGCTGATTTATTTTTTCAATTAGGCGAAGTGGATACTGGTTTTGTTATTTGGTATCGTTCTATGAAATATAATGAACCAGTAAATAAGCAATTAAATGATTCTGTTAGGCATTATTTCGAATTTTTGAATGAAGTTTCTGATTTAGGATTTGAGAATATTACAATTATTTCAGCCCCATTACCAACAATTAAAGACAATCAAGATTGGGGAGAAATTGCCAATTTAAGAAAAGAGATAAAGGCTACTCAAGTTGAGCGCACCGAGCTAACCATAGCATACAATAATTTGCTAAAAGAGGAAGCTGAAAAGAATGGTTATAAATTCATTGATACAGACATATATTTATTCAATGAAAACACGGGAATTATTCGTGAAGAATTTTTGAATAAAGACAAAAACAATCACCATCTTGATTTGGAAGCATACACCCAAGTATTACTAAAAGCCTTTAATGAAAAAAATTAAAGTTCTTATTTCAAGAGTCATAATAAAACTCTCCAAAAAACGGTTGATCCACTTTACTGTAAATCCGCAAGTAAAGACCGTGTTTCTTATGGGGATGTTTCGTAGTGGCACGAGTCTTACCTGCCAGATTTTATTAAAAAATGGGCTCAATTTGGGACCCAAATGGCGCCTTTTACAAGGCAAGGGAAGACTTAAAAAGCTCAATCCCAACGGTTTTTTTGAAGACTTTTTGTACGCCAATTTGGCCCGTTATTGGATTCACACCTTGGGGAAATCGGGTGCCCATCCACCCACGAAAGAAGAGGTTAAAAAAATAACATTAGCACCCATAAATATTAGTAAGTTTATTCGTTTTGCAGAGTTTACTTCCCCAGACGATAGGATTAGTTATTTCAATAGGCATAGAGCCTATCTATGGCTGCTATTAAAAAAAGAAAAGGCATTTTATGCACCCAAACAAGATATTGTAAAAATACCCATGCTGTTGTTGTTCCACGAGCAAATAAAGGCGTGGGTACCCAATGCAAAGTTTTTGATTATCATTAGAAATCCAGAATCTACTATTAAGTCTTCCAGAATCCTCACTTCTGAGGCCTCCATAGAACTGTATAATCATTATTACAGTTTTTTAAAGCAAATGTATGATAGTAACCAAAACGAGGCTTGGGTGCTCTCTTATGACAACCTACTGAAAAACCCAGAAAGCTCCACAAAAATGGTAACCTCCGTTTTAAATGCTACATTTAATGCAGAATCTATTGAGCTAATAGACCCAAAACTTATTCGAAATGCAAGTGATAATGAAGTATTTTCAGATGAGTATCAATATTTGTATAGCCAAACAATTAATAAAACCTAACCCCTCATGAAGATATTCTATTTTGGAATTCATAAAGCGGCCTCCACTTGGTTAATTGAATTGTTATACGATGTAAGTGCCTGGATGGGACAGTCGCATAAGCATTATCACAGTGCCAAAATCTTTAATCACGATATTAATAAAGAAATAGCTTCAGAAAAATTGGATTGGATTTCCTACACCAATGCCGAGTATGAAACCGTAAAAAAAATTGAAGGCCCTTTTAAAGGATTTCACGTGATTAGAGACCCTAGAGACATAGTAGTTTCCTCTTACTTTTCGCATTTGGAAACACATTCAGACTATATGTGGCCAGAGCTAAACGATTATAGAGCTGAGCTAAAATCTTTGGATATTAATGAGGGAATCTATGCCACGATGCGCCATTTGGAAGCTATGAAAATTGATGGTGAGCCTGTGCCTATATTCGATTGTATGGGGAATTGGAATTATAATAATAAAGATATTTTAGAAATACGTTTTGAAGATATTACGCGAAACCCCTTTATAGAAATTCCTATCATATTTGACCACTTGGGATTATTAGCAACCTCTTGGAAATCGGTGCCTAATAGCAGTATTAAACAACCCATTCGGGAGGCGATTTCTAGGCTAAAAGTCCGTAAATTTGATGGGAAAAGAGAAACCATACCTTTAGAGACCTTGCTTTATTTTATTTATAAGCACGACTTTTATTTTAAATCAAAAGGCAGGGATAAAGGTAAAAATGATGTAAAAAGCCATTACCGTAAGGGAACCTCTGGAGATTGGAAGAACTACTTTACAGAGGAACATAAAAAACATTTTAAAGAAAGGTATGGCGATTTACTAATACAATTAGGCTACGAAGCTAATAACGACTGGTAAGCAAAGTTTATGAACATCTTAATCATAGGTTCTAAAGGATTTATAGGCTCACACTGTGTGAGACATTTTGCTATGGAACACGATGTTTGGGAGTGCGATGTGGTTACAGATTACAACAACGACCAGTATTTTTTAATTGATGCCACCAACGCAAGCTTTGATGAGGTTTTTGCTTCGCAAGCGTATGATGTTTGCATTAATTGCTCTGGCGCCGCCAGTGTTCCAGACTCCATAAAAAATCCACAAAGGGATTTTATGTTAAACGTTACCAACGTGTTTAAACAATTGGATGCTATTAGGAAACATCAGCCCCGTTGTAAATACATTAATCTTTCCAGTGCTGCGGTCTATGGCAATCCAAAGTCGTTACCCATTGCCGAAAATCACCAGTTGCAGCCCATTTCACCCTATGGGAACCATAAAAAAATGGCAGAAGAGGTATGTAAAGATTTTTATGATAACTACGGGATCCCAACCTGTTCTCTTCGTATTTTTTCGGCCTATGGACCAGGACTTCAAAAGCAATTGTTTTGGGATTTGTATCAAAAAAGTATAAAAGACAGCACCATTAAACTGTACGGAACGGGCGCAGAATCGAGAGATTTTATTTATATCTCAGATTTGGTTCAGGCAATTGAACTGGCGATTGAAAAGGCATTATTTAAAAGCGACACCATTAATGTAGCCAACGGAAAAGAGGTAACCATTGCTCAAGTGGCCGAAACTTTTTTTACGAATACGCCTTCAGAATTTATATTTGGAGGAGAAGAACGAAAGGGTGACCCGAGCAATTGGGTAGCAGATATTTCGCAGTTAAAAACAATGGGATATAAAACAAAAGTCTCTTTGGAAGAAGGCATAAAAAACTACTGGCAATGGCTCAAAGAAAACGAGTAGGTCTTTTTTTTTCATACAATGAACGATGGATTGCAGGCACGTATTACATCTTAAATATTATCCATGCCTTAAAGACGATTGAAACTTCAAAACTTCCTGAAATTACTATTATTACTGAAGATAAAGCCTCGTATAAAAAAGTGAAAGATGACACAAACTATCCTTTTTTAAACTACCAAGAATATCCCCTTACCTTTCCAACATACAATCTCTGGGAACGACTTGTAAATACAGTTGGACTAAAGCTTTTCAACAAAAAAGTAATTTCTAAATCCAAGCAACCAAAGATAGATTTTCTGTACCCTAATGAGGTAGATGGGATAAATGTTCAGGGTATTCCTAGCGTAAATTGGATTCCCGATTTACAGGAACTTTATTTGCCACATTTATTTTCTGAAAAGGAAATAGAAGGACGTAAGAAATTTTATGAAAATGTAGTATTAAAGGGGGATGTGGCTGTTTTTAGTAGTAAAGATTCTGAAAAGGATTTTAAGAAACTATATCCCAATGCGACCATTACCACCGAAGTAGTTCCTTTTGCTGTCACGCATCCAGATTACAGTTCTTTGCAGATTTCAGAGGTATTAAAGCAATATAAACTTCCAGAAGTCTATTTCTTTGTACCCAATCAGTTTTGGGCACATAAAAATCATATGTTGGTACTGCAAGCGCTGCAATTACTGAAACAAGGAGGAGTAACTATTCATGTGGCTTTTTCGGGTAAGGAATTGGATTTTAGAAATCAGGATTATGTGCAGAAAATTAAGGAATATGTTACTAAAAATAAGCTGGAAGAACAGGTTCATTTTTTAGGATTCTTAGATCGAAAAGTTCAACTTTGTTTGATGAAGCATGCGAGAGCAATTGTACAACCTAGCTTATTTGAAGGATGGAGTACCGTTGTGGAAGATGCAAAATCCTTAAATGCGTATCTTTTACTTTCAAATTTACCGGTACACAAAGAACAGTGCAGCAAAAATGTTACTTTTTTTGATCCAAAAGAACCAGAAAGCTTAGCGATACTTTTGAAAAAATATTCAGTAGAAAAACTAGAAATTGAAATGATCCCCTATGATGAGGATATAAAAACGTTTGGTTTAAAATTTAATAGTTTAGTAGCGAAATACACCTAAAGAGAATCTATGCCAAGGTTAAGTATTATTATTCCCACTTATAATTCTTCCGAAACTATTTTGGAGGCATTACGAAGTATCCAAAATCAAACCTTTCAGGATTTGGAAGTGCTTGTTATGGATGGCGAATCCCAAGATACTACGGTGGCACTTGTTGATAAATTTAAGATAGATTATCCTAAAATTACTTGCCATGTGCAACAAGATGATGGGGTTTATGATGCGATGAATAAAGCCATTCCGTTGGCAAATGGCGAATATTTGTATTTTTTTGGGAGTGATGATGTGTTGGAAAATCCGGAAGTCTTGGAGCAAGTTTTTTCAGAAATTGCAGGATTCGATTTTTTGTACGGAAATGTGAAGTTTAAAAAATCGGGGGAGATTTATTCGGGTAAATCGAGTTATAAAAAGTTGGTGTATCAACAAATAAGTATTTGCCATCAGGCTATTTTTTATTCAAAGAGAGTGTTTGACTTAGTTGGGAACTATAATACAAAGTACTTTATCCATGCAGACCACGATTTAAATATTCGTTGTTTTGAAAATGATGAAATTAAAATAAAATACATTGAAAATGTAATCGCCATTTTTAACGAAATGGGTCTTAGCGGAGTAAACTCTAATAAAGATGGGTATCGAAATGATTTAACGAATAAGATTGTCCAAAGCAATAAATTATTAACACAAATAGTATACGAAAGGGATACACTTAAAGAAGAAGTTCAAGCTTTGAGAAATTCAAAAAGCTTTAAACTTGGAAATTGGTTGCTGAAACCCTTTTCCTTTTTAAAATCACGCACTAAATAACCCGATGTAAGAAGACTCTATGCTTTCTATAATTACCATAAACTATAATAATAAAGCAGGGCTCGAAGCCACGATAAAAAGTGTGCAAAGTCAGTCCTTTAAAGATTTTGAGCATATTATTATTGATGGTAATAGCACAGATGGCAGCAAGGAGGTAATTGAAAATTACAAAGCAACTTTTAGCTATTGGGTGAGCGAACCCGATAACGGAGTGTATCATGCAATGAATAAAGGAATTGCGGAAGCCAAAGGGGAGTACCTTCAGTTTTTGAATAGTGGTGATGTTTTGGAGGATACGAGAGTGTTGGCTGATGTCATGAATGAAATGGATGATAAACTGGATTTATATTATGGGGACTTATTATTTGTTGGTGAAGGAACGTCCAAAGGACAAACCTACCCAGACCAGCTTGATTTTTCCTATTTTAAAAACAGATCGTTGGGGCATCCTGCCGCTTTTATAAAAAAGGAATTATTTAATCGAGTCTTTTACTATAATGAAAATTTAAAAATTGCTTCCGATTGGGAGTTTTTCATTTGTGCCGTTTGTAAGCACAATGTAAGCTACAGACATATTAATAAAGTGATTGCAAAGTTTGACACTGGTGGTATTTCAAGCAAAGAAAGCTATCAAAAACTTATTAAGAAAGAGCAGGAGGAAGTGCTGGTTACCCATTTTGAATTTTTCTTAAAGGAGCATAAACAATATGAAGAAAAAGTAAGGAAATTTCAGAATCCTCCTTATTCAAAAGTAACCCAATTGTTAAAAAATAGGATTTCAAAATTTTTCCTATTGAGTTTCATCCAAGCCCTAACCTTTATTTTTCCACATAAAAAATAAGCTGCTGTTGAGATCCCTTCTTAAAATAAACATTAACCCTAATAGAATTTATGGACTGGATATTTTAAGGGCTCTTGCCATTTTATTTGTGGTATTGGGGCATAGTGGGGGATTATTACCTTCGGCTCGAAATAAATACCTAAGTTATTTTGTTTTTGATGGAGTGAGTATATTTTTTGTGCTTAGTGGATTTTTGATTGGCGGAATCTTAATTAAGTTACTGGTTAAAGAGGGATTTAATCTAAAGACGATTTTAAATTTTTGGAAGCGAAGGTGGTTTCGAACATTGCCGAATTACTTTTTGATATTGACAATTATTTTGGCTCTTCATTATTTTTTTATTGAAGGATTTACGGTAACCGACAAATGGAGCTATTTGGTTTTTTCACAAAATCTGTTTGTTCCACATCCTGCTTTTTTCCCTGAAGCCTGGAGTTTAAGTATCGAAGAATGGTTTTATTTATTAATTCCAATATTCATTTTTGTTTTAATCAACTTATTTAAATGTTCTACTCAAAAGGCCATTTTAATTACTGCTGTTGGCATACTTGTAAGTGTTACACTCTTTCGGTATTATCGATATGTAACTATGGATATAGACACCATAAAAACGTGGGATTTGGTATTTCGAAAACAGGTATTTACCCGACTTGATAGTTTAATGTATGGAGTCATAGGAGCGTATGTCTATTTTTATCATTCCGCTATTTGGAATAAGTATAAGATCCCCCTTTTGTTTATAGGAATTTTCCTTTTTATAACCGAAAGATATAATCTCTTTGGGTTAGATGCTTTGGGCGTTTATGGATGTGTGTTTTCTTTTAGTATTAATGCGTTAGGCACCCTTTTAATATTACCCTTTTTAAGTAATTTAAAAACAGGAAAAGGATTTATTTATAAAAGTCTCACGTACATTAGCCTAATCTCTTATTCCATGTATTTAATAAATTACGTCATTGTAAAATATTGGATAATAGGAATAATAGATTGGTCTTATTTGGAATCTATAAATGGCTATGTTTTTATTATAGTACGTTACTTTATGTATTGGTTTTTTACCATTGTACTTTCTATATTAATTTATAAATATTTTGAAGTACCGATGACAAAATTGAGAGACAAATAGCAGTATGAATTTATATAAGAATATAAAAAGCTTTTTTCGTTTAGAACTTAATCCTAATAGGGTATATGGTCTTGACATTTTAAGAGCCATGGCTATTTTATTTGTCGTGATGGTTCATGGGGGTCATTTTATGCCTACAGAAAGATATAAATTCATCTACTATATCATTTTTGATGGTGTTGCCATGTTTTTTGTGTTAAGTGGTTTTCTCATTGGAGGTATCTTAATTAAGATTATAAATACCCAAGGGATAAGTTTTAAAATCATACTTAATTTTTGGAAACGAAGGTGGTTTAGGACGCTTCCTAATTACTTTCTAATTTTAATAGTGTTATTGGTAATTGGAGCCTTTTTTACGGAAGGCTTTACAATTGAAGATAAGTACAAATACTTCATTTTTACCCAAAATTTGGTAACAGAACATCCTAAATTTTTTGGGGAAGCTTGGAGTTTAAGTATTGAAGAGTGGTTCTATCTATTACTTCCTATTATATTATATGCAGGAACTCGCATATTGAGACTCTCTGTTAATAAGTCATTATTGGTAACGGCTGCTGGGATTATAGTGTGTGTTACGCTATTTAGATATTACAGATATATCAATCTTGAAATTAACAGCAAATATGTTTGGGATAAAATGCTAAGGAGACAAGTTTTTACTCAATTAGATAGTTTAATGTTTGGGGTTATTGGAGCGTATGTATTCTACTTTTTTAAAAGCTATTGGTTAAAATTTAAGAAGGCATTTTTGGTTTTAGGGATATTGTTATTTCTAGTTGTAAGATATAATTGGTTAAAATTTGAACCCCAAGGACTGTTTTATTGTGTTTTTTCGTTTACGGGGAATTCTCTTGCAACACTTTTTTTGTTGCCTTATTTAAGCACTTTAAAGTCGGGAAGAGGAATAATCTACAAGGTTGTTACCTACATTAGCCTAATTTCGTACTCCATATATTTAATTAATTCAAATTTAATGCGTTGGATAATTAATAGTATTAACTGGGCACCCATAGAACAATTTAATGGCTATGCTTTTTTATTAACGCGCTATTTTGTTTTTTGGTTTTTAACCATGCTTATATCCTTATTATTATATAAATACTTTGAGCTTCCTATGATGAACTTAAGAGATAAAAAAAGTTGGAGCACAGCTAAATTCTTTAAATCGAGATAATTGGTATGAAAAAAAAGAACATATTAGTTACAGGTTCACATCGATCGGGTTCTACCTGGTTAGGGAAGGTAATTACCAGTTCTAGTGATTATGTATATGTTGATGAACCCTTTAATATTGGAAAGAATCATAAATGTTCACCCTTTAAAAATCAATTTGAATATTTGCCAGGAAAACCGATGGCTTTTCAAAATAAAGCAAAAAAGTATCTCAATTCCTTCAATTCACTATTTGCCAAGAGCACTTTCGATAAATTAATTTATATAAAATCTAGAAAAGATATTCGCAAATTTTTATCTGAAGTTAAAAGTAGAATTACTAGAGGGTATGTTTATAAAGACCCGTTAGCATTGATGTCTGCAGAATGGATTTATAAAAATTATGGTTGGGATATAGTAGTTTTGGTAAGGCATCCAGCTGCGTTTGTTGCCAGTTTAAAAGTGAAAGATTGGCAGTTTTATTTTAAATATTTTAACGAACAAGAGGAGCTAATAAATACGCACTTATGGGCCTATTCTGAAACAATTGAGGAGTATACAAATAATCGACCCGATATCGTTAAACAGGGTGTTCTACTGTGGAATATTCTTTATAGTATGGTCCATTATTATCAAGAAAAGTATAAAGATGAGTGGTATTTTATAAAGCACGAAGATTTGTCATTACAACCCACGGAAGAATTTGAAAAGTTATATAATTTTCTGAAAATTGAAATGGATAATTTAGTTAAAGACTATATTTTAGAAACAACATCTTCAAACGAGGAAACTCTATTGAAGCGCGATTCGAGGAAAAATATTTCCTCTTGGAAGAACCGACTTACTCAGGAGGAAATTCAAGAAATAAAAGAAGGGACTAGGGAAGTTTGGAAATATTTCTATACTGAAGAAGATTGGTAAGTAATTAAGTACATTTAATACCTAATTTTATAATACATAATAATGCAAATACCTATTGTATCCGTAATTGTACCGTGCTACAATCAAGCGCAATACCTCCCAGATGCTTTACAGTCGGTTTTAAATCAAACCTTTGTGCAATGGGAATGCATTATAGTAAACGATGGTTCAGAAGACCCTACGGAAGCTGTTGCACAAAAATGGACTCGGCAGGATAGTAGGTTTAAATATATCGCAATTTCCAATGGAGGTTTGGCCAACGCCCGTAATTTTGGTATAAAGGAGGCCTTAGGAAACTATATATTGCCCTTGGATGCGGACGACAAACTGGCGCCAAATTATATGAAACTGGCCTTGGATGAATTTAAGGATGACGCACAACTAAAGGTGGTGTATTGTAATGCCGAAAAATTTGGAGCGGAACATGGGCTCTGGAAATTAAAAGATTTTTCAATTAAAAAATTGGCGGTAAGTAATATGATTTTTTGTACTGCCTTTTTTACCAAAAAAGATTGGGAAGCAATTGGAGGGTATGATGTAGCAATGAAATACGGTTGGGAAGATTGGGAATTTTGGATTGCCTTGCTCAAACATGGAGGGAAAGTTAAAAAGCTATCGTATGTTGGGTTTTTTTATCGCATTAAAATCAAATCGATGCTTCAAGACTTAAATGATGCTCAAAAGAAAGAATTATTTAATTACATGAGTATAAAACATGCCGATTTCTATGTGAAACAAGTGGGTAGTTTTCAAGAGTTACTCAAAAAACAAGATGAGTTACATAAGAAAAACAGATTGCTGCTATCTAATAAAAAACACGCACTTAATGTATTGTGTTACTCCGTATTCAGATGGAAGCCTTTTAAAATAAAATATTAGTGTATGCCTTTGGTGTCTATCATTGTTCCTAATTATAATCATGAATGCTTTTTGGAGCATCGGATAGACAGTATACTGAATCAAACTCATCAAGATTTTGAGGTTATTCTTTTAGACGATGCCTCTACCGATGGGAGTCTTAGGATTCTAAACACCTATGCCAATCATCCCAAAGTAGGTAAACTTATAGTGAATGCTGTAAACTCTGGGAGCCCATTTAGGCAATGGCAAAAAGGAATTAATCTTGCCAAAGGAAAGTACATTTGGATAGCAGAAAGTGATGATTATTCAGACCCTAATTTTTTGGAAGCATGTATAAATGCGTTAAAATTGGGAGCAACCCTTTGTTATACTCAGAGCCAAGATGTGGATGCAAATGATAATGTTATTTCGAACCGAATAGAATATACTTCCGAGTTTCAACCTAATATTTGGGATGTTGATTTCGGTATGGAAGGTAAAGAGTTTATTCTGAAATATTTAAAAGAAAAAAATGTAATTCCCAATGCAAGTGCGGTCGTATTCAAAAAATCAATGGTGAAAGATCCCTTTTTTTCTGAGGCATTACTCAATATGAAGATGTGTGGGGATTGGTTTTTCTGGATTCAATTGTGTGAAAATGCTAAAATTTCTTTTATTTCAAAATCTTTAAATTATTTCAGAATTCATCAAAATGTTAGCCGAAATCAAAAAGACATTCAAAAGAAAAAGCAACGCATTCTAGAAGAGGTGATTTGCAGAAATTATCTTTATAATACACATAGATTGTCTATTCCTGAAAAAAACAAAGCGCTCGTTAATAACTGGTGTAGGCTTCATAGTAAATGGGCTCCTTTTAAAAAGGAATTTTATGAGTTCAAGCTTTTTAACATCCATACTATTTCCCTACTTTTAAGCTTTGCTACTGTAAAATTGAAGTCTAAATGATAAAAATAGGGTTATTTACACCTAATCAAAATCCGTATTCCGAAACCTTTGTGCAAGCGCACAAATTGGAATTAAAGGATAAGGTTTTTTACTACTATGGTTCAGGTTTTCGTACCCAGTTAGAAGGACACCCCCCCTTAGCTTTCAATACGAGAAAGAATTGGTTAAAACTTGTTGCAAAATTTTCTAATAAGCCATCTAGCTATGTAAAAGAAAAGATTATTTGTGATTCCCTTAAAAAACATAAAATAGATCTTGTTTTAGCAGAATACGGTATCCATTCCCATACTATTTTACCAATTGTAAAAAAAGCAAAAGTACCCATGATAGTTCATTTTCATGGCTATGACGCTAGCGTACCAAAGGCAATTGAAAAGTGTAATAATTACAAAGAAGTTTTTGAATATGCGACAAAGGTCGTTGTAGTGTCAAAAGTAATGCAACAAATGCTTATTGATTTGGGTTGCCCAGTTGATAAACTTATATATAATCCTTGTGGTCCTCGCCCAGAATTTGAAGAAGTAAATCCTACTTTTTTAAAAAAGCAGTTTATAGCCATAGGAAGATTTGTAGATAAAAAGGCTCCATATTATACTATAATGGCCTTCAAAAAAGTGGTAACAAAATATCCTGAAGCACTATTAAAAATGGCCGGTGATGGCCCTTTATTGAATGCTTGTGAGAATTTAGTAAAGCACTTCAATTTGGAAAAAAATGTTCAGTTTTTAGGAGTCATTTCTTCCGAAGAATTTAAGAAGCAGTTGACTCAATCCATGGCTTTTGTACAACATTCAGTAAGAGCAATAAATGGCGATATGGAAGGAACTCCAGTTTCTATTATGGAGGCTGGATTGGCTGGAATTCCTATTATTTCAACGCATCATGCCGGTATACCCGATGTCGTTTTAGATAAAGAAACCGGATTGCTTTGTCCTGAACATGATGTGGATGGAATGGCCATAAATATGATTCAAATTTTAGACAAGCCAGATGTTGCCAAAGAAATGGGAGCCAATAATAGAGCTAGGATTAAGGAACATTTTAGTCTTGAAAAGCATATAAGATTGTTGCAAGATGCCATAAATGAAACTGTTAAAACAAGTGTTTCATGAATATTTTGCACATCAACACTAATGATCAAGGTGGGGCCGCTACAGCGATTACGCGTATCCATTTGGGGTTATTAAAACAGGGGGTGGACTCTAAAATTCTCTTTCTACATACGCGTAAAGAAATCCCTGAGTCTTTTGCTTTTAAAAATTCAGGTTCCTTCTTTAAGCGATTGAGTCAAAAGATGAAAGGACTTTTTTCTCCCTCTGCCAAGAGTATTAGGGCAAAGTATCCCAATTTGGAGTGGTTTAGCAATCCAACGAGCCCCTACGATATTACCGAGCATCCATTATATAAAGCGGCAGATATAATTCAGTTAAACTGGGTTTCTGGTTTTCTCGATGAACCCTCATTTTTTAGAAAAAACACCAAGCCCGTGGTTTGGCGTATGCCCGATTTATATGCTTGCGGAGGTGGTTATCACTACGAAAAGGGTTTTCCGTTTTTAGAATTGAAAGGACTTCTAGACAAAAATGAAAAAATTAGGAAGGCAGCTATTTCAAATGCAAATATCACCTTTGTTCCCATTTCAGAATGGGTAAAGAAAAAAGCAGAGGAAAGTTGTATCATCTCTAGTTTTCCGAAACAGGTTATTCACAATGGATTGGATTTTTCTTCTTGGAAACCTTGGGAAAAAGAAGAAGCGCGAAAGTATTTTGAAATTCCATTTGATAAAAGGGTGATTCTAATGGGTGCTGCCCTCACTCAAGTAGAACGAAAAGGCTTTCAAATGGCACTTAATGCCATACAAAAATTAAACAACCCAGACGTTATTACCGTCGTTTTTGGGAATTATAAAGATAAGTTACCAAAAGGATTTATGAAAGTTGGGAAAATTGATTCCGATGTAAATTTAATTCGGCTATATTCTGCGGCAGATTATTTTTTAATGCCTTCTATTGAAGAAGCCTTTGGACAAGTAACTATCGAAGCTTTAGCTTGTGGACTTCCAGTAATTTCGTTTCCAAATGGCGGGAGTAGGGATATTTTAAAACCCAACGTAAATGGTGTTTTGGCTTCAGATTTCACCGAAGTAGCCCTTTTAGAAGCTATGAAAAATGGCTTGTCACAATCTTTCGATTCAGAAAAGATTATAGGTGATGTGAAGCATCGATTTAATAACCATGATAAGGTGGAAGCATATTATCAATTATACCAACAATTGCTTGAATAGAAATTGTTATAATCAAAGTAGGCAGACTAGGCTAAAGATGCTTAAATTGCCACATATTTAATAGCATTACAACATGAAAGTTGCATTTATCACAGGAATTACAGGGCAAGACGGAGCCTATTTAAGTGAATTTTTATTAAAGAAGGGCTATGTTGTGCATGGTTTAAAGAGGCGATCCTCACTTTTTAATACCGATAGAATTGACCATTTGTACCAAGACCCGCATACCGATAATCGCAATTTTATTTTGCATTATGGGGATATGACAGATAGCACCAATCTTATTCGGTTAATTCATGAAATAAAGCCAGATGAAATATACAATTTGGCTGCGATGAGCCATGTGCAAGTTTCCTTTCAGATTCCTGAATATACCGCCAATGCCGATGGTATAGGGTCACTTAGAATCCTAGAAGCCGTTCGCTTTTTAGGATTAGAAGGGAAAACCAAGGTATATCAAGCCTCCACATCTGAATTATATGGAAAAGTACAGGAAGTACCACAAAAAGAAACAACGCCTTTTTATCCACGCAGCCCCTATGGTGTTGCCAAGTTATATGCCTATTGGGCTACGGTTAATTATCGAGAAGCCTACAATATGTTTGCCTGTAATGGTATTTTGTTTAATCACGAATCACCTGTTCGAGGAGAAACTTTTGTTACAAGGAAGATTACCCGCGCCACGGCAAAAATTGCGTTAGGACTTCAGGATAAATTTTTTATTGGAAATCTTGATGCCAAACGCGATTGGGGTCATGCAAAAGATTACGTACGTATGATGTGGATGATACTACAAGCTGAAAAACCAGAAGATTGGGTCATCGCAACTGGGGTAACGACGTCAGTCAGAGATTTTATAAAAATGGCCTTTGCTGAAATTGGAGTAACCCTTCGGTTTGAAGGCAATGGAGTGGAAGAAAAAGCCTTTGTTGAATCTTCAACCAATGTCAAATTTCCTATCAAAGAGGGACAGGAAGTGGTAAATGTAGATCCTAATTATTTTCGCCCGACCGAAGTAGATTTACTAGTGGGTGATGCTTCAAAAGCCAAAGAAAAATTAGGCTGGATTCCTGAATATAGTCTGGAAGACTTAGTTCGTGAGATGATGGAAAGTGATATTAAACTCATGCAAAAAGAGCAATATTTAAAAGAGGGTGGGTATAAAACCCTTAATTATTTCGAATAACAAATGAATAAAAATGCCAAGATATATGTTGCTGGACATAAAGGACTCGTAGGTAGTGCTATTCTGAGAAGTTTAAAGGCAAAAGGCTATACAAATTTTGTGCTGAGAACTAGTACAGAATTAGATTTAAGAAATACCCAAGCCGTTGCTACTTTTTTTAAAACGGAACAACCTGAATATGTGTTTTTGGCAGCTGCCAAAGTAGGAGGTATTGCCGCCAATAATAAATATAGAGCCGATTTTATCTATGATAATTTGATGATTCAAAACAATGTGATTCATCAAAGTTATATGCATAAAGTGAAAAAATTACTGTTTTTAGGAAGTACCTGTATTTATCCTAAAAACGCTCCCCAACCCTTAAAAGAGGACTACTTGCTTACCAATGTTCTGGAATACACCAATGAGCCGTACGCCATTGCTAAAATTGCAGGTATCAAAATGTGTGAAAGCTATAATTTGCAATACGGGACTAATTTTATTTCGGCGATGCCAACTAATTTATATGGTCCCAATGACAATTTCGATTTAGAGAAAGCCCACGTTTTGCCTGCTCTATTGCGTAAAATTCATTTAGGGAAAGCACTTGAGACACTGGATTGGGAAGGTATTAGAAAAGATTTAAATGCACTTCCTATTGCTGGAGTTAATGGAACTGCTTCAGAAGAAGTAATTCTGAAAACCCTTTCAAAATTTGGAATTACAAAAAAAGGTGAAGTGACTGTTGAAATATGGGGTTCTGGAAAACCTATGCGAGAGTTACTATGGATTGAGGATATGGCGGAAGCTAGTATTTTTTTAATGAAGGAATATCAAGCCGAAACAGATCATTCAAAAAAAGAAGTGAGAAATACTCATGTGAATATTGGAACAGGCTCGGATGTATCCATAAAAACCTTAGCCGAAATGCTTAAAGAACTCATTGGCTTTAACGGAAGCTTTGCCTATAATGCTGAAAAACCTGATGGCACAATGAAGAAATTGACAGACGTTTCCAAAATCAACACCATGGGATGGAAGGCGAAAACTTCACTTGAGGATGGTTTAAACAATATGTACCAATGGTATAGAAGCAATAGGTAATGAAAAAACTTATTAAAAAACTTCTTATAAAATTACCTTACGTTAAAGAACTTCATCGTAAAACTGAAGTTTATTCGCAAAACGCTTGCTATCCCCCAGGTCATTATTATTCCCCTATCATTTCTGTTAAAGATATAAAAGCACGTGAAGTTGAAATTTGGAAAAACTATGAAATAGATGGTATTAGTGATGTCAATCTAAATACAAAGGATCAAGTTTCTTTTGTAGGTGAAACGCTATCGCAATATTATAACACAATGCCATTCTCTAATACTAAGGAAGGGGGTTTACGTTATGCCTTTGAAAACGGTATGTATGAACAAACCGATGGAATTATTCTGTATACCATGTTGAGGCATTTGCATCCAAAAAGGATTATTGAAATAGGGTCTGGACATACATCAGCACTTATGTTAGACGTAAATGAGCTGTTTTTTGAAAATAGTATTCAATTGACATTTATTGAGCCCTACCCAGAAAGGTTGTTTAAAAATATTCGTGAAACCGATAGGAAAAACACTACCATTTTAGAGAAAAAAGTTCAGGAAGTGGAGCCTACTTTTTTTACTCAATTAGAAGCTGGTGATATTTTATTTGTAGACAGTACTCATGTGTCTAAATGTGGCAGCGATGTCAATTTTATATTTTTTGAAATACTTCCCATCATAAAAAAAGGAGTTTACATTCATTTTCACGATATTTTTTACCCTTTCGAGTATCCAAAAAATTGGGTATATGAAGGTAGAAACTGGAACGAGAATTATTTGTTGCGGTCTTTTTTAATGAACAATAACGACTATAAAATTAAAGTGTTCTCGCATTATTTGCATACACACCACAAAGAAGCTTTTAAGCAAATGCCACTTGCCTATAAAAATAGCGGTGGTAATATTTGGTTGGAAAAACTAAAGTAAGCACAATGAGCCCTAGGGTATCTATCATTACAATTAACTATAACAATGCTAATGGCTTAAAGAAGACCATTCAGTCTGTTATTGAGCAATCCTATTCAGATTTTGAATTTATCGTAATTGACGGTGCTTCAAAGGATGGTAGTACCGATATTTTAATTCGTTATAAAGACAACATTCAAATAATTCTTTCGGAAGAGGATACAGGAATTTATAATGCCATGAATAAAGGCATTATAAAATCCAATGGCACGTATCTTTTATTCCTAAATAGTGGCGATGTTTTAACAAGCCCAACCGCTTTGGCGGATTTTGTTAATCATCCTAATTTTAAGGGAGATATAATTTACGGTGATTATAAGTTCGAAAAAGGACAAAAGATATATCCAGACCATCTGCCACCCAACTATTTTATGAAAACGTCTTTACCACATCAAAGTACATTTTTTAAGCGAAGTGTTTTTGATACCATGGGTTTGTATGATGAGACCTATAAAATGGGAGCAGACAGAGCATTTTTTATTAAATGTTTTGAAAATAAAGAGATAACCTTCCAGCATATTGAATATTTTTTGACCCTTTTTGATTTATCGGGAGTAAGTAATGACCCTCAACTAGTAGCGAAGAAAAAAGCAGAGGACGAGCGAATGTTCTATGAATTTTATGGCTCAAAATATGACGAATACAAAGAAGCTGTAAGGCTAGAAGCGAAACGGAAAAGGGCAGAGCGAAACAGCTTAAAGGGAATTCTGAAAAGAATTGTTAACCGAATTAAAAAATTCTAGGAATGTCATTGGTTAGTGTCATTATACCCACATACAATCGGCCGGAAATGCTTCGGTTAACCCTTGAGAGTATACATAACCAAACTTTTTCTGATTTTGAAGTGCTTGTTATTGATGACGGAACGCCCAACAGTTTAAATGAAGAGTTATGCCGTGAATTTCCTAAAGTTCAATATTTCAAAATTGAAAACAGCGGAGGTCCTTCAAGACCACGAAATATGGGGATTCAAAGGGCAAAAGGAAAGTATGTTACATTCTTGGATGATGATGACCTGTGGCTGCCTCAAAAACTTGAAAAGCAAGCAGCAGTTTTAGAAGATAACTCTGAATTTGGCATAGTCCACACCCCTTGTAAAGTAATAAATGCCTATGGCGAAGAAACTTCAGAAACCATTGGCCAACCGAGAGCAAAAAACTTAAAACACGGGGATGTTTCCATGAGGATGATTGGCGATTGGACCTTGATGACTTCGTCCGTAATGATTCGAAAGACTATTTTGGATAAAGTGGGTTTTTTTAAAGAAGATATGCCACAAGCTGGGGAAGATACTCAGTTTTGGACGCGCTGTTCGTTTTATACCAAATTTTATTACCTTGATGAACCATTGGTTTTATATCGACGACACGAAGGAATTAGTAGCCAATTAAGGCAAAAGTATTTTGAATTGCCCTTTTATCTCAATGAAGTTTTGGAGGATATGCTGTCAAAAAACCGAATTGATACCCGCCAATACAAGAAATTACAGCACAAAGTTATAAAAAGACAAATAAAAGAGTTGCCAAAGGGTAAATTGAAAACTTTCAAACGCCTTTTTAAACTCAATCCTTTTTGGTTTCTTAACTTTGGGAATGTTAAATTATTTATCAAGCTAGTATTGCGATGAAAATAATTTAAAACCAAACTTTTATGAGAATTGGGACAAATCCAGCAAAATCAGATAATAAAATTGAAGCGAAAAGCTATCATCGTATTATTATCCCTGTATTTATTCCTAATCTAGAGGAAGATTACTTTAAACAAAGTCTCGATATTTTTAAACTAACTATTGAAAGTATTTTAAGTACCATTCATAGGAAGACACGAATCAGTATTTTCAATAATGGTTCTTGTGAAGCAGTGAGCCATTATTTAAAAAGAATATTCGAAGCCGAAGATAGTATTGATCAATTCATAAATAATAAAGAAAATGTCGGCAAAATCAATGCAATTTATGCCGTAGTTAAAAGCAATATTGAACCTTTATTTACTATTACAGATGCCGATGTTTTATTTAAAGTTGGATGGCAGCAAGAAGTAGAAAAAGTGTTTGAGCATTTTCCCAAAGCAGGCATTGTATCGCCTGTTCCTTTTAGCACTCTTTATAGTAGTGACTTAGCAAGAATGAATTTGTGGGAGGGCTTTGTAAGAAGTAAGTTAAATTCATCCCCAGTTCCCAACCCAGAGGGATTAAAACACTTCGAAAAGAGTATTGGTAGAGAAATGTTTAAAGAAATACATTATCAACAATTTATTACTTTAGAGCACCGTAGTCAGAAAGCAGTGTTAGGAAGTGGGCATTTTGTATGCACTGTGAGAGCACAAGTTTTTCAAAAAGGACCTTTGTGTCCAACAATGTACAAAATGGGAGGAGAAGTGATGGCAGATTATATCGATAAGCCTAATAGAGATGCTGGATACTTGCGATTAGCAACGTTGGGTAATTATGCATATCACATAGGCAATAGGATGGAATCTTGGCTTGAAAAGGAAATGGAAAAACTAAAGGAAATAAACAAAACCGATTTTCAAATTAATGAGCAAATCAACTTTAATGTAAAGCCGTATGCTGCTGGAGCAAAATGGGTGAGTAAAGTATTTTACAAGTTTTTTGTTAAAACATCCTTCGGAAAAAGGTTATTTTTAAAATATGTTGGAATTAAAAACAATAACTATTAGTAGTTTCATATGAGACAATGGATGAGAAAAGTATTGTATTATTTCTTAAATGCCTCAGTGCAGAAGGAAAAGGTATTGCTTTCAGGTCATTCGAGAGGGATTCAAAATGTTACCTTTGAAGGAAAAAATGCAGTTCCAGATCGTTGTAATTTTTCGGGTACTATTAAAATTGGATACGCTACCACCCTTGGTTATAATAACTTTATGCACGGGGATATTGAGATAGGAAAGTATTGCCAAATAGGAGCAGATGTGTCTATACATACCACCAATCACCCTATTAGTTACCTTTCCACCTATGTAAATAAAAACCTTTTTCATGGCGAATTATCTCAACTTAAAAGTATTAAGAAAACGGTTATTGGGAATGATGTTTGGATAGGACATAATGTAAATATTATGGGAGGAGTGACTATTGGTAATGGAGCAATCATTGCTGCAGGTGCTTTGGTGACAAAGGATGTACCTGCGTATACCATAGTGGGCGGTGTGCCTGCCAAAGAAATACGGAAACGATTTTCTGAAAACATCATTAAAGAAGTTGAAGCATTACAATGGTGGAATCTTTCAGAAGAAGAATTACAGAAAATTAAACCGTTATTTTTTAAAGATTTTGAAAATAAAACAACCATTTACCATTCATAAAACAGAATTATGCTAACCATTGCCGAAATAGGCCAAGCTCACGACGGAAGTTTAGGAATGCTTCATGCATACATTGATGCCGTCGCAAAAACGGGAGCTACAGCTATCAAATTTCAAACACATATTGCGGCTGCAGAGAGTAGCATTCACGAGGCCTTTCGAGTACATTTTTCGAAACAAGACAAAACGCGTTTCGACTATTGGAAACGTATGGAGTTTACTCAGGAACAATGGATTGAAATTGGTGAACATTGTAAAGATGTAGGATTAGAATTTATAAGCAGCCCTTTTAGTAATGCGGCTGTAGAAATTTTGGAAAAAGCTAAGGTTGATTGTTATAAAATAGGTAGTGGAGAGGTGACTAATTTTTTACTTCTTAAAAAAGTCATTGATACAAAAAAACCTATTATCATTTCTAGCGGAATGAGTTCCTTTGAAGAACTCGATAAAACCGTATCTTTTTTAAAGCAACACCAAGCCAATTTTTCAATCCTACAGTGTACTACAAGTTATCCCACAGTACCAGAAAATTATGGATTTAATGTAATTGAAGAATTGAAGGGTCGATATGGAGTGCCTATTGGGTTTTCAGACCATTCTGCAACAGTAGCAGCGGGTATTGCTGCCGTGGCTTTGGGAGCGGAAATTTTGGAGTTTCATGTGGTATTCGATAAAAAAATGTTTGGCCCAGATGTATCTTCATCACTAACTCTTGAGGAAGCCACAACCTTGGTTAAAGGGGTTAATGAAGTTGTTATAGCTTTAAAAAATCCTGTGGACAAAAACAGTAATGATGCATTTAAAGAGGTAAAACAAATTTTTGAAAAGTCCTTAGCAGTAAACAAAAATTTACTTAAAGGTCATGTTTTAACTTTTGACGACCTTGAAGCAAAAAAACCAAAGGGATATGGAATTGATGCTTCTGAATTTGAAAATGTAGTCGGAAAAATAGTAACAAAAGATCTTAAGCAATGGGATTTTTTAACCAAAGATGATTTATAATAACTATGGTAGAAAATCGAAAAATATGTGCTGTAATCACCGCAAGACCTTCATACAGTAGGGTTAAAACGGTTTTGCAAGCCATTAAGGACCATCCTAAATTAGAATTACAACTTGTGGTTGCAGGTTCTGCGTTGTTGGACAGATATGGTACTGCTGTAAACTTTATTGAAAAAGATGGCTTTACCATTAATGAAAAGGTATTTATGGTTTTGGAAGGTGAAAATAAAACTGCCATGGCAAAAACCACGGGGTTGGGCGTTATGGAATTGGCGAACGTTTTTTACAATTTACAGCCTGATGCTGTTTTGACCATTGCAGACAGATTTGAAACCATAGCAACCTCCATTGCAGCGGCATATCAAAATATACCACTAATTCACCTTCAAGGAGGTGAGGTCACGGGAAATATAGACGAGAAAGTCCGCCATGCGAATACTAAATTAGCCGATATTCATTTTGTGACTTCAGAGGATGCTAAGAAACGTGTTATAAAAATGGGGGAGGATGAAGCGTATGTTTTTAATACAGGCTGTCCTTCCATAGATATCGCCTCCGAAGTACAAAAAGCCTCAAAATTAGATTTTAATCCTTTTGAAAAATATGGAGGAGTAGGTGGAACTTTCCCCCTTGATGATGGATATTTGGTGGTAATGCAACATCCCGTAACTACAGAATATGACGCAGCAAAAAAGGATGTTTTAAAAACCCTTCGAATTATTGATGAACTTAAAATTCCAACCTTTTGGTTTTGGCCTAATGTAGATGCGGGTGCTGATGGAACATCAAATGGAATACGATCGTATCGCGAAAAAAATAATCCCCAGCACATTCGTTTTTTTAAAAATATGGAACCTTTCGATTTCTTAAGATTATTGGTTAATAGTAAATGTTTGATTGGAAACAGTAGTGTGGGAATTCGTGAATGTTCCTATTTGGGGGTGCCTGTTGTAAATATTGGAACGCGCCAGAATAGACGGTTACGCGGAGAGAATGTAATTGATGTTGCTTATGATGAAACAGAAATAAAAAAGGCCATTGAGTCACAAATTTCCACACCAAAAAACAAAAAGAGTTTTGTTTATGGCCAAGGAGATAGTGGAAAAAAAATTGCCGAAATTTTGGCAGATATTCCTTTGCGGTTTCATAAAACAATCACCTATTAATGAAGATTTTAGGACTCATACCAGCACGTGGAGGCAGTAAAGGCATGCCAAATAAAAACCGAAAGGAATTAGGCGGTAAACCCCTATTGGAATATACCATTGAAGCCGCTTTGGCTTCAAAAAGGTTGAGTCGGGTTATTTTTTCTTCTGAGGATGAACAACTTATTGATTTAGCTAAAAAAAGCGGGGTTGAGGTCCCTTTTGTGAGACCAGAAGTGTTGGCCACTGATGTTGCGGGTTCTTTGGAGGTGGTTCAGCATGCGTTGCAATTTTTGGCTAAAGAAGGAGAGATCTACGATGCTGTGTGTTTGCTTCAAGTGACATACCCTTTTAGAACTACTGAAGATATTGATCTCGCCGTTTCAAAATTCAATTCCTCCAAAACAGACTCTTTGATTTCAGTAAAAGAGGTGCCTCATCAATATAATCCGCATTGGGTATTTGTTCAAAATGAATCGGATAATCTTACCATAGCCACTAGAGATGAAAAAATTATTGCGAGAAGGCAAGAACTTCCAAAAGCCTATATTAGAGATGGAGCTATTTATATTACTCGCTCAAAGGTCATAATGGAGCAACAATCCTTTTTTGGTAATAGTATTTCGTATATAGAATTGGACCCGCAGAAGTACGTTAACATTGACACCGATGAAGATTGGGATAGGGCTGAAGTAATTTTAAATAGGCTTAATTTTAAATAGGATGGCTAATAATAACATTTCTGTAATTGTACCAGTATACTATGGTGAAAAAACCTTAGATGAGTTAACTCGACGAGTATTGGAAACAACTCAGAAATTGGGATTAAATCTAGAATTAATGCTCGTTAATGATGCCAGTCCAGATGCATCTTGGGAAGTTATTAAGGAGTTGAAAAATCAACACCCTTTTATTGTTGGAATAAACTTAAGTAGAAATTTTGGACAGCATTATGCAATAAGTGCTGGTTTAAGCGAAGCAAAGGGAGATTGGGTTGTTGTGATGGATTGTGATTTACAGGATGTTCCAGAAGAAATAGAAAAGCTTTATGAGAAAGCAAAAGAAGGGTATGATGTGGTTCTAGCCAAACGTAAAAGCAGAAAGGATGGTTTCTTTAAAAAAACATTTTCAAAAACGTTTTATTCTGTATTAAGCTATTTATCTGGAATAAAATATGACGCCCAAGTTGCCAATTTTGGGATATACCATAATCAAGTTATAAAAACAATCACTTCACTTCCTGAAAAGAATCGATTTTTTCCTTCTATGGTGAAGTGGGTAGGATTTAAACAAACCAGTATTATTGTTTCTCATTCAAAACGTAAAGAAGGAAAGTCAAGTTATAGTTTTAAAAAGTTACTTAACCTTTCTTTAGATATAATTCTTTCCTATTCAGACAAGCCACTTCGTTTAACGATAAAACTGGGATTGTTTATCACGTTTACCTCAATTATTATTTCTTTAATTACGTTATATCGTTGGTATCAAGGTGAAATTGAGGTAATGGGGTATACTTCGCTTATTCTTTCCATATGGATGTTGTCTGGAATCGTTATTTTTGTTTTGGGTATGGTAGGTCTTTACATTGGTAAAATTTTTGAAAATGTAAAAGATAGACCGACCTATATTATAAAAGAAAAAATATGACAATTTCATTTTATGTATTGGGTCTTAAGGGGTTAATGTCGTTACAGGCAATTCCTAATTCGCAATTAACATGGATTGAAAAAATTATCATTGGTACAGATAAATATGTTGTCAAGGATTATTCTAAGGAAATTGAAGAGTATTGTGTTTTCAATAACTTAAAATATACCTATCTAATTGAAGAAAAAGTTACTTCTTCGTTTATTTTTGCTATTGGCTGGAGACGGATAATTAAGACCTCCAAAGATCAAAAATTAATTGTTCTACATGACTCTTTACTTCCCAAGTATAGGGGGTTTAACCCACTGGTAACAGCACTTATCAATGGAGATTCCAAAATAGGAGTCACCGCAATTTTTGCAACTGAAAATTACGATGAAGGTCCTATTTTATCTAGTAAAAGTATATCGATACAATATCCCATTAAAATTCTAAAAGCTATTGAAATTGTAGGTGAACTTTACAAGGAATTAGTAGGTGAATTGATATCGCAAATTGAAAACAAAAATTTAAAAGGAGTAATTCAAAATGAACAGTTAGCCTCCTATAGTCTATGGAGAGATGATAAAGACTATTTTATTGATTGGAATTGGGAAGCAGGTCATATACAACGGCACGTAAACGCTGTGGGTTATCCATATCAAGGCGCTAAATGTTATTTAAATGATAAGGTGTTAATCGTTGAGGATTGCACTGTGATTGAAAATATTAACATAGCAAATAGAGTTCCGGGTAAGACAATTTTTAAAGAAAAGGATGTGCCTATTGTTGTCTGCGGAAAAGGCTTATTAAGACTAGATAGAGTAAAAGAACTTAATGGCAAATTGTTTGATTTCAGTAAGAAATTTAGATACCGGTTTGAATGAATTATACACCTTTCAATAAGCCCCATATTTCTGGTAAAGAACTAACTTATATTGAGGATGCTGTTAAGCGCGGTAAAATATCGGGTAATGGTTACTACACACAAAAGTGCCAAACCTTTTTTGAAAAGCGTTGGGGGTTTAAAAAAGCATTATTAACCACAAGTTGTACCGATGCTTTGGAAATGGCTTCTATTCTTCTTGATATTCAAGCTGGCGATGAGGTGATTATGCCATCCTATACTTTTGTTTCTACAGCAAATGCATTTGTATTGCGTGGTGCCAAAATAAAATTTGTTGATTCAAGAGCCGAGCATCCTAGTATAGCGGAAGTACAAATCGAATCTCAAATAACTTCAAGAACCAAAGCTATTGTTGTAGTTCATTATGCAGGGATTGCTTGTGATATGGATATAGTAATGAAGCTTGCTAATAAACATAATCTTTTTGTTGTAGAAGACGCTGCACAGGCGGTAGATAGTTATTATAAAGGAAAACCGTTAGGAAGTATTGGTCATTTAGGAACGTTTTCATTTCATGAAACCAAAAACATCCAATGTGGAGAAGGTGGTCTATTGGTAATTAATGATGAAAGATTTATCACTAGGTCTGAAATTATTTGGGAAAAAGGAACCAATCGAAGCGCTTTTTTTCGTGGAGAAATTGATAAGTACGGATGGGTAGACATAGGGTCTTCTTTTTTACCAAGTGAGCTTAATGCGGCCTATCTTTATGCACAGTTGGAGCAATTAGATCACATTCAACAAGAACGAATTTCTATTTGGGAAGAGTATAAAAACCATCTAGTAGAATGGGCACGAATGCATGGTATTTTATTGCCGAAAATTCCAGAATATGCAACCAATAACGCGCATATGTTTTATGTAATTTGTAAGGATGTAGATCAAAGAACCGCCATCATTCAACATTTAAAATCGAAGAAAATTTTATCTGTATTTCATTATTTAAGCCTTCATAAAAGTGAATTTTATAAAGAAAAGCACACAGGTGAAAATCTGAAGTATTCAGATATGTACTCTGAAACATTATTGCGATTACCTCTTTTTTACGGACTAAAGGTCCAAACAGTTATTGATGCATTAATCTCCTTTAATGAATAATTTTTCAAAATATATTATTTATTGCTTTAGAGTCTTAGTGGTTTGTTATACCATGATTGCGGTTTATTATTTTTTAAACAAACCAGCAGGTTCTGGAGATGAGTCTTTATTTATTAATGATATTCATTTTATTTCAGAAAATGGATGGTTTCTGGCTATTAAAAAAGGAATTTCAATTCCCTATATGTTGATAGTGTATCCTATTTCAAAGATGGTTTCAGGAGCAATAGTATTAAGACTTGTAAATCTTTTTCTTTTTTTGGGATTGGTAAGTTATTTTAAATTTCATGTTAAAATTAAATCGGTAGATTTTTATTTTTTATTGATGTTCTTTTTCAGCAGTTTGGGCTATTTTTTAGTAGGAACTAACGATACGTTATTTATTGTAGCTATGGCGATATTTTTGGCTGAAAGTCATTTTTTGATACAGGAAAAAACGTCTAGAAATATTACACTATGGTGCATTAGTTTAATCCTTACTTTTTTTACAAGACAACTCTTTATTCCCTTTATACCTATAGTGGCTTTGGTATTTTTTCTATTACTGAAGCAAAAGAAGGTTACTTTTAAAAAACTATTGATTCCATTTCTTGTATTTTTAGGATTTGTTGCGCTGAATTATCCTTCTATATCTTCAAATGGAAAACTTTCTTACGATTCAAAAAATCCGCCTGAAGGAGTCACCGCTACCTGGGCTCAAAGGCAATATTTAGCCCAAATTTGGGTGAACGAAGGTAAGATCAAGAATTATAATCATCCTACGTGGGAGCAGACAGACCAGTATCTTGTTGAGAATGGTGAAGGATCACTACCCAGTTCTGTGTGGTCTAGTCTTACTTTTGACTTGGAATTAACACTAAAGGAGTTTGTCAAGGACTTTATTTATATTATTCAGTATTCTCTAAGATCTATGGGACTAATGGTGTTAATCACATTATTTCTTGGACTTAAATACCTTGCAAAAGGCTTTAAATTAAATGATGGCACACTCATTCCTATAATTTTATTATTAAGCGCCACCATTTTTTCCGTTGTGATTATCTCTTTTATAGAGTTAAGATGGTTGGCTTCCGTTTTTATAGCTACGATTTTATATTATCAGCTTAAAAGTGAAAGAAATGAAATTTCAAAACTATGGGTCTCGGCAAATTTTTGCTTCATAACTTTGCTGTGCCTATACGGGAGCTATGGGCTACTTTTAAAATTCTAAAAATTGACAAAAAAAAGGCACATTTTTATATTGGTACCCGATGGTATTGGGATAAAGAATTATTTATATGCACGCCTTTTTAGGGAGAGCAACACAAGGATTACTTTATTCCATAATTTCGATCAAGATACCTTGGATACTATTGCCAAGAATATTCCCTTTCAAAACGAGGTGCCTATTCCAATCTACCGAGAATCCTTTAGAGAAAAGCTTTTAAGGGAATTAATTCACCTCTCGAGACTTAAATTCAATGCAAAAAAAGAAAAGAACCCTACCATATTAAAATTTTGGAATAAAAGCCCTAAGAAAATTACTTTGAAACTTTTTTACAAATTAGTCACATTGGCAGCCCTATTTGTAAATAGGTATAAAACCATTTTATGGTTAGAAAAGCAATATGCTTTTTCATTATCCAGCAATAGTTTTTATAAGGAAGTAAAAGGAATTCTGGAAAAACACAAACCCGATCAAATTTTTTGTACACATCAAAGAGCATTAAAAGCACCAACCATTTTTGCCGCGGCACAATCGCTAAACATCAAAACATCTACAGTAATTTATTCTTGGGACAATTTGCCCAAAGCAAGATTAGCATTAAGGGGAGATAAGTATTTTGTTTGGTCTGAGCATATGCGCCAAGAAATTCTAAACTTTTATCCAGAAATCCCCGAAGAACAAATTAAAATAACGGGGACTCCGCAATTTGAGTTTTATTATGATGCTAAGAATATTATTCAAAAAAAGGAATTTTATAATCGATACCATTTGGATGAAAATAAAAAGCTTATTTGTTTCTCTGGGGATGACATAAGGACTTCTCCCTATGATCCTGAATATTTAGACCACATAGCATCTGCAATCAAAGAAAATGGGATAAATGCTCAGATTTTATTCAGAAGATGTCCAGTGGACCTCTCTGGAAGATTTGATTGGGTGACACAAAAACATCCTCATTTAATTAGGGAAGCGGCACCATTATGGAATTTTAATTCAAAAAAATGGACCGCGGTGTATCCCACAAAGGATGATATTAGATTACTTGTAAGTACTGCCTACTATAGCGATATGGTAATAAATGTAGGATCTACGATGGCATTTGATTTTGGCATGTTTAATAAACCATGTCTTTTTATTAATTACGATGTGAAAGAAGCTAAAAATTGGTCGGTGAATACGATTTATAAGTATCAACATTTCCGTAGTATGCCTTCGAAAAAGGCTGTATATTGGTTAGATTCTCAAGCATCCATTTCAAAGACAATTTTAGAGGCACTTAACCATCCTAAAACAGATATTAGCGAATGGTTTAAGGTTGTTGTTAATTACCCTGAAAGTGCTTCAGAGAATATTTTAAAAGAACTTATGTAATGCATATTGTATTTCTTTCTCACGAATACCCTTTTTGGTCGCCTGGTGGTGTTGGAACGTTTATACAGATTTTGGGTAGGGCATTGGTGGAAGAAGGACACCAAGTAAAGGTATTGGGACCGGGAAAAGATTTAAAAGAAGTTCGGTTATTTGATGAAGGGGTAGAACTTATCAGGCTTCCTATGTCAAATGGGATCCTTCCGGCGTTTATTCATAATGCTTTCAAAATAAATAAGGCATTAAAAAAAATACATTCTGAAAACCCCATCGATATTATCGAAAGTGCGGAATTAGGTCTGGCTTTTATTAATAAAAACCATAGAGCCAAGAAAATTATTAGACTTCATGGAGGACATCATTTTTTTGCCGAAGCCGAAAAAAGAGGTATTAACTGGAAAAAAGGTTGGATGGAAAAGCGTTCCTTTAAAAAAGCCGATGCCTTTATTGCAGTTTCTCATTTTGTAAAAAACCATACAGAAAAATACCTCAGTTATCAAGGAAAACCCTTAGAGGTAATCAATTTACCTTTAAATACTCAGAGAGAAATTGAAACTGCTTCAATTGATAAAAATAAATTGCTTTATGCTGGAACGGTTTGTGAAAAAAAAGGGGCAAGGCAATTACTAGAAGCTTTTAGATTGGTGAAGAAGGACTTTCCTTCTATCAAGTTGGATTATTATGGAAGAGATTGGTTTTACCCTAATGGGGATTCCTATATTGAAAGTTTGAAGCAGAAATATAATGCTATTGACTTTAAAGATGTTACTTTTCACGGAAGCATTCCCAGAGAGCATTTAATGAAGAAATATGCTCAAGCGGCGGTTTGTGTATTTCCATCACATATGGAGACACAAGGCTTGGTGTGCCTAGAAGCTATGTTGATGGCTCGTCCTGTGGTATTTTCCAAATATGGACCAGGACCCGAAACTATCGAGGATGGAAAAACTGGTTTACTTTGTGATGTGTATAAGCCTGAAGAAATTGCATCAAAAATTATTTGGTTTTTGAATAATTCTGAAAAGGCATTTACCATAGGAGTCAATGCGAGAAGGGCTGTGCTTCAAAAGTATAATCGAGAAGAAATAGTTGAAAAAAATAGCAACTTCTATAAAAATATAAGGGGATGACTTTTTGTATTATAACACATACACCACACACCCTTTATGATAATAAAGTGTATGCGTATGGTCCATACATTAAAGAAATGAATTTGTGGTTGAAATATGTTGATAAGGTGATTATTGTGGCTCCTTGTAAAGAGAATAGTGAGGTTTCTCCCATTTTACTTCCTTATGAGCATCCTAATATTGAAATAAGAAAGATTCCTGCTATTTCATTAACTTCCTTTTCTGAGGTTGTAAAGGCTATTTTCAATACACCCGTTATTAAACTTAAAATCTTTTTAACCATGTTAAAAAGTAATCATATTCATTTACGATGTCCTGGTAATATTGGATTATATGGAGCGATTATTCAAATGATTTTTCCAAACAAAACCAAAACAGCAAAATATGCTGGAAATTGGGACCCAAAAGCAAAGCAACCCTTAAGTTATCGATTTCAAAAATGGATGCTTTCCAATACTTTTTTAACCCGAAACATGAATGTGTTAGTATATGGTCAATGGAATAATCAAACAAATAATATTAAACCTTTTTTTACGGCTTCCTATACAAAATCGAAAGTTTCAGAAGGCACAAAAAGGAATTTTGAAGCTCCATTTAGATTTTTATTTGTCGGTTCACTTTCAAAAGGAAAAGATCCATTGTATGCTGTTCAATTAGTGGAGCAATTGCTTCAAAAGGGGATTAAGTGTACCTTAGACTTTTTTGGTGAAGGTGTTGAACGTGAAAGTATTCAAGCATATATTTTAAACCAAAATTTAGAGAAAAGTATTGTTCTGCATGGAAATCAAACAGCTGAACTTGTTGAAACGGCATACAAAGAGAGCCATTTTTTAATTCTACCTTCAAAATCTGAGGGCTGGCCTAAAGTGGTTGCTGAAGCTATGTTTTGGGGGCTTGTACCTATTGTAACTACCATTTCCTGTGTTCCATGGATGCTTGGAAAGGGTTCTCGCGGAATTCTTATTAAAAAGAACTTAGAGCAAGATGCCCAGCTTATCAACGAAGTTATCTTACAACCATCACTTTTGAAGAAAATGTCAAAAGAAGCACAAAAATGGTCACAAGAATATACACTAGATACTTTTGAAAAGGAAATAAAAAAACTTCTTGAAATATGAAAGTACTCCAATTAATTGATTCGTTAGCTACTGGAGGTGCAGAACGGATGGCTGTAAATCTAGCCAACTTACTTTCTAGTCATGTAGAGTCTTCATGTTTATGTTCAACAAGGAAGGAAGGCGCTTTAAAGAATGCGATAAATCCTGATGTAAAATATCTTTTTTTGAACAGAAAAAATACCATAGATTTTGCTGCATTTAAAAAACTTAAATCCTTTATCAAGAAAGAGAAGATTACTCACCTTCATGCACACGGCACTTCTTTTTTAATTGCCACTTGGGTTAAATGGAGATTACCCCATGTAAAATTGATTTGGCACGAGCATCACGGCAAACGAATATATTCAGGAAAGCGAGAAAACAAAATGCTCATTTTTTGTTCTCGCTATTTTGATAAGGTAATTACAGTAAATGAGGATTTGAAAAAGTGGTGTCTTCGGTATTTGAATGCAACTCAAGTTAGCTATTTGCCAAATTTTATTCCTGAAACATATTTTAAGTTTGAGGAATCTATAAAAAGAGAAGAAGTTGTAGTTTGTTTAGCCAACTTAAGAGCGCCAAAAGATCATTTAAATTTGCTAAATGCATTTGTTAATGTAAATGAAAAACATCCAAATTGGACATTATGGTTACTGGGTAAAGATGCAAACGATGAATATTCAAAAAAGCTAAAATCATTTGTTGCTAGTCATAATTTGGAACATGTGGTCAAATTTTTAGGTCCTCAAGAAAATGTTTTTCAATGGTTGTCGAGAGCTAAAATAGGTGTATTATCTTCAAAGTCTGAAGGATTTCCAATGGCATTATTAGAATATGGGGCAAGCTGTTTAGGTGTGATTTCGACGAACGTTGGATATTGTGGAGAGGTTGTAAATGATAACGGAATTATTATTCCCAAAGAAAATAGTAAAGCACTTGAAGAAGCTATTTTACTTTATATTGAAGATTCAAATAAAAGAGAGCGTGACGGTAAAGCATTTCAAAAGTATATTTTTGATAGTTTTTCAGAAAAGGCTGTCGTAGAAGGACTATTAAACGTATATTCTGTATAGAATGAAAAGTAAAAGATCCTATATTAATTTAATTATTTTCCATTTAGGATTAGGTTTACTGATTTTCCGATTTTCCTTTTTATCAAAGATAGTATTGGTTGGGGCAATTATCTATTTCTTGTGGAAAATTATTAGAACTGGTAATCGTAATGAAGATGTGCTTATAGCAGCCGGTTATATAACAGGTTTCGAAGTTTTTTCCAGAATGACTGGCGGTGCATTTACCTATGAGTTTGCCAAATATATGGTCATAATGTTTTTTTTGGTAGGGATGTTATACAAGGGATTCAATCGTAAATCTTGGCCATACATTTTTTATATTCTTAGCCTAACTCCAGGAATTTTATTTTCTGCCATGAATTTGGATTATGATTCAAGCGTAGCCAATGCTATAGGTTTCAATTTAAGTGGTCCTGTTTGTATTGGTATTGCTGCATTATATTGTTATGACCGTAAATTAACTTCTGAAAGATTAGAAAAAATACTGCTAGCAGTTATTTTACCCATTATAAGTATGACAATATATTTATACTTATATACACCGAATATTCAAGATATCTTGACAGGGACTCAATCAAATTTTGAAGCTTCAGGAGGATTTGGCCCTAACCAAGTAGCAACTATACTAGGGCTTGGAATGTTTATACTATTTGGAAGATTACTTTTAATAAATAATCGATTTATAAATATTATTGATTTAGCCCTTTTAATCTTTATAAGTTATCGGGGGATTGTAACATTTTCGAGAGGAGGGGTAATTACAGCAGGAATTTGTGCAGTTATATTTTTTATTTTTTACTTTAGAAGAGCAAACCCAAGATTAAAAGCCTCTTTGGTTCCAAAGGGAGTAGTCATTTTGGTAGCCGTTATTTTCACTTGGCTTTATACATCCTTTAGCACCTTTGGTTTAATTGATAAAAGATATGCAAATCAGGATGCGGCTGGAGTTGAAAAGGAAGATCTTACAACGGGAAGGGCAGAACTGTTAAATACAGAATTGCAAGCTTTTTACGAACATCCATTAACAGGAATTGGCATAGGGAAAGTAAAGGAATTTAGAGAAGAAGAAATTGGAAGAGTATCTGCTTCTCACAACGAAATAAGTAGAATCTTATCTGAACATGGAATTTTTGGACTCACCGCACTTGGAATTTTATTGTTTGCTCCCTTATTTTTTCGAATTAAAAACAGAAGTAACTTGTATTTCTTTTCCTTCTTAGCGTTTTGGTTTTTAACCATTAATCACAGTTCCATGCGAATAGCTGCTCCAGCATACATTTATGGATTATCATTAATTTCAATCATAGATTTTGGAAAAAAGGATACTCTACGTAGGAAATAAACTATCTCGAAAAGGTATTACCGTTACTTCCATTGAAACGCTTGGACGCTTTTTGGAAAGCGAGGGCATTGTTGTTTATACAGCTTCTTCTATAAAAAATAAAGCGTTTCGATTATTGGATATGATTTTTAAAACATTCAAGTATTCAAGAAAAATAGATTATGTTCTCATAGATACCTATAGCACTCAAAACTTTTATTATGCTGTAACAATTGGCAATGTTTGTAGGCTTTTAAAAGTGCCCTATATTCCAATTTTAAGGGGTGGTGATTTGCCTAAAAGATTAAAAAAAAGTCCCTCACAATCAAAAAAGCTTTTTCACGGAGCAAAAGTGAATGTAGCTCCTTCAAACTATTTGTTAAAATCGTTTATAGATGCTGGATTTCAAAATACCTTATGTATTCCTAATACCATAGTAATTGATAAATACCCTTTTAAAAAACGAAATGGAGTTATTCCAAAATTATTATGGGTACGTTCCTTTGCCGAAATATACAATCCTTTTTTGGCCATTCAAATTATAGAACGAATATCAAAATTATATCCTGTGGCCACATTATGTATGGTAGGGCCCGACAAGGATGGGTCACTTGCAAAATGTAAAGCATATGCCCTACACAAAAACCTGCCTGTAACCTTTACAGGTAAATTAAATAAAGAGGAATGGATTAACCTTTCATTTAAATATGATATTTTTATAAATACCACTAATTTCGATAATACACCAGTAAGTGTTATTGAGGCCATGGCACTTGGACTTCCAGTAATTTCTACCAATGTAGGAGGTGTCCCTTTTTTACTTGATAATCGTAAGGATGCACTGCTAGTTCCAGCAAACAATACAGAAGCTTTTGTAGAAGCTATTGTTTCGCTTTGTAGTAATGATGCATTATGCAAAAGTTTAATTAAAAACGCAAGGAACAAAGTGGAAGGGTACGATTGGCAAATAGTGAAACATCTTTGGCTCAAGCTTTTTAAAGAGTAAATTATTAATTACATTTAGCGTACCAAACCAATCCCCAATGTCTCAGAAATCAAGTATTCACTTTGAAATTTCGGAGCGTAAAATTCTTTTACGAATTTTCGACATCATATCAGTGCTTGGTGTGTTGTATATGGTTGGTACGGTCTTTAGTTTCGATTATTTTATTATTAAAAAGGAACGTTGGTTTTGGTCTATTGTACTTGCTGTATATTTAACAATTTTTGCAACCATTTTTGAATTATACGATCTCCAAAAAGCAAGTAAATTTGAGATAGTTGTTCAAAATATCATACTTACATCGTCGGTAACTGTTTTAGTGTACCTTTTAACACCCTTTGTGGCTCCTGTTTTACCAGCCAATCGTCTTCAAATTGTCTATTTTTATATTTCAATTAATGTGGCATTATTTCTTTGGAGGTATGCTTACATATTTCTTATTTCTGCTCCAAGGTTTCACAAGCGAATCCTTTTGGTGGCCAATAGGAAGAAAGTGGAAGGCATCATAACTTCCTTGCATAAATCAGATCCAAACTACAGAGTTACAGGCTTTATTAATATTGGGAAAAATAAAGAGGAATTTAATTTCTACGACATTGAAGAATATGCGCTTCAAGATGTGGAAAAAATTATAAAGGAACAAAGTATAAGTGAAATCGTCATTGCGGCTTCGCAAAGTGATAATGTAACCGTGATACTATATAATAAACTTCTCCACTTATTAGAAAGTGGTGTGCCCATTAGAGAATATACGCAGGTGTATGAAGAAATTACCCATCGAGTACCTGTGCAGCACGTAGACAAGGATTTTTATCGCTATTTTCCTTTTAGTCGCAGTAACCAGAATAAGTTGTATTTGTTTTTCCATAGAATTTTAGACCTTCTCTTTTCGGTAATAGGATTGGTTTTTGGATTAATTATATTTCCGATCATTCTACTTGGTAATTTATTTGGAAATAGGGGGCCGCTTTTTTATACTCAAATGAGAGTGGGTAAAAACGGAAGACATTTTCGAATATACAAACTGCGTAGCATGGTGAAAGATGCTGAAAAACATGGCGCTCAATTTGCTGATAAAAAAGATGTTCGTGTGACCAAGTTTGGGCGTTTTCTCAGACGGTCCCGATTTGATGAAATTCCTCAATTTATCAATGTTATTAAAGGCGATATGAGTGTGATTGGTCCTAGACCCGAACGCCCTGTTTTTGTTAAAGAACTCTCTGAAAAAATTCCTTTTTACGAAGTACGGCATCTTGTAAAGCCTGGTGTTACCGGTTGGGCACAGGTAAATCATAAATATGGTGTGGGTGAAGATGATGCCCTGGAGAAATTACAATACGATTTATACTACATTAAAAAACGAAGTATTTTTTTAGATATCAGTATCGTTATTAAAACCTTGAGTACGATTATATTTTTTAGGGGGCAGTAAATGTTATCTTTTCTTGTTTTTTTAAATAAGAATAAACAAATACATATCGAATTATCAACGCCACAAATAGTGGGATAAAACCTATGGCAAAGGTTTGCACTCCCGTAATAGAATGAAGACAAAGCAAGGCAAAAAGAATGAGTAAAAAGGCATAGTACTTACGCAACCATGTTTTGGGTAGTTTTTTAGAAATGGGTATACATAAAAACAATGACAAGGGGAAGGCCCACAATAGGTTATAATTATTTACCGTAGTGGAATGATCTGTAGCTATCCAAAGCAACAGTAGTAACACCCCTATGAAACCTGTGCTAAAGAAAATAATTCCATCGAGGTACCGACTTCTTTTTCTTTTTCTGAAATCTTGGTAGGTCACAAATAAAATAATCAACCCCAAAAGTCCAAAGACAAATAACGGACTCATAAAAAAGTTGGATGTGTCTTCTTTGGGTATATTTTCAAATAAAGAGTTTGTGGTTGTTACAAGGGGTTCTTTCGTATTGCTTTTTGTGACTGTTGCCACAGCAGCTGCTTCAAAAACATATTGCGGCAAAAATTGATATTCCCAAGCCGAAGCGGGTCTATCTACCACAGCACCAATTGCGACATCCATCCCCAAGCTACCCCATGTATTGGCTTTTACATTTTTTTGAATAAGCTCTCGAAATGTATATTGCTCTGTCACAAAACCATCATTATACTGTAGTTCCTCTCCCAATACTGCTTTAAGAACATCGCGAATTCGAGTAGCGCAATTATCAAAAAAGAAATCGTATAAATAGCCTCTGTTTTCTGGCTTTGCGTTGCTTTGAAGGTATTGAAACAGCTCATTCTTTTCAGTAGAGGAGAGGTTTAAAACCTGCTCTTTTACCCATCTATTTTCTTGAACATAATTTTGGTAAAACGCTTCAAAATAGGCAACGCTTAAATTGTAATTCAATTTTCCTTGGGCAAATTTGGTGTAGAAATTAGGGGTGTTAAAATCGTAGGTTCCGTAGTTATACGCCCAATCAATTCCGTTGGCCTCATCTTTTACTCGAAAGGCACTATGCCCAAATTTGTCGTACAGATTTTTCCCTGGACCAACAGTAATTATACTGATTTCAGCTACTTCAGAAAGGGTTGTGACTTGTGCTTCTGAAGGGATGTTCAGAAAAAAAAGAAAAGGAAATAAGTATGTTATGTGTTTCAAAGGAAATGTTCTAAAAATCGAATATACCAATAATCCAACTATCTAAACAAACTCCAATCCAATTTCAACGAAAATACATTGCTGTATAGAGCCGCACTTTGGTCACCAATATCGGTTAAGGCATAGTCCACCTGAATTCCTTTATACTTAAAACCAACGCCAATATTGGGCTGGAATCCTACAGAGTCGCTTCCGTCCAGTTGGGTGATATTTTGAAAATTTCCGGCACCCACGCGTACAAAAACCAAATCGATATAGCCAAATTCAACACCGGCCGCAGGTGTCATACTCGCAAAAGAGGAGGAAAATACATCGTTGGTTTCGGCAAAACGGAAATTAAAATCTACTTCGGTTAACAGGGAAAAATCATAATGAAACACCCATTTTTTGGCCACCCCTAATTGAAGTTTCGGTAAGGTAATTTCGGTAGTTTCGGGTAATTCTTGATTTTGTCCTTCCACAGCGCCTGATATTTCGGCAAATTTTTCTTCATTAATATTCCAAGCATTGAAGGTAGTAGTAATATCACGTGCCATAACCCCAAATTGCCAATCGCTTTTGGTCTCAAACTGAAGGGCAGCATCCAAACCAAAACCCCAAGAGGAAGCAAAATCACCAATAATTCGTCTAATTACTTTCGCATTTACACCAACGTTTAAACCGTCTAACGGAAGCGCTCGTGCATAGGAAAAAGTAAAACCGTAATCGGCTGTAGAAAAGAGGCTAATACGGTTGTAATCGATATTTCCTTGGTCATCGATTAGTTGTGTGGTGTTTAAAATATCATCCACTCCAAAACGTATGGCCGAAAAAGCAACTACGCTTTCCTTATCCAAGGGCATCGCAAAAGCAGCATAATCGTAACTAGCAATATTGGCAAAATAAGCCGCGTGCATTAGTGAGATTTGATTGTCTTCAAGTTTTAATAGGCCTGCAGGATTCCAGTACCCAGCATTTACATCGCTAGTAGAAGCCACTACAGCGTTTGCCATTCCAAAAGCAGCAGCGTCCACACCAATATTCATAAATTCGTTTGAATATTTACGAACCGTCTGTGCCGAAAGGGAAATACCAAGTAGTAAAAGTGTAAAAAGTACCGTCTTCTTCAAGCAATTCATTTTGTGCAAATATCTCACTATTTTACAGAATAGTAAACTACATTTTTGCATTCATATTGTAGTTGTCGCAATATCTTTGCTATTTTTACATTGGATTTTTAAAGATTATGATAAAACACATCCCTAACGCCATTACCTCACTTAATTTACTTTGTGGAGGTGTAGCCATTTTATTTACAGTTTCTGGTGATTTAATTATTGCCGCCATTTTTGTCTTTTTAGGTATTTTCTTCGATTTTTTTGATGGTCTTGCTGCACGATTGCTCCATGCACAAAGTGAAGTAGGGGTGCAATTCGATTCTTTGGCAGATGTGGTTACTTGTGGTGTTGTGCCCAGTTTGGTGATGGTACAATTACTTCAAGTGTCTATGTATCATGAAATTCGTCCGCTTACCGATATCTTTTCGGCACGGGCTTGGCAAACGGGCATTGATAGTTATTTTCCGCTTATTGGGCTATTAATTTTGGTGGCTTCGGCCTACCGATTGGCAAAATTTAACGTAGATACGCGGCAAACCACTAGTTTTATTGGCTTGCCTACACCCGCCAATGCCTTGTTTATTTTAAGTTTACCTATGATTTTTGAATTTCAGTATTCACATATGATTCAAGATATTGTATTCAATAAATGGTTTTTGGTGGGACTTACGGTTTTAAGTTCGTTTTTACTGAATGCTGAAATCCATCTCTTCGCGTTTAAGTTTAAAACGTGGGGCTTTAATGAAAATAAACAACGTTACATTTTTCTTCTACTTTCGATTGTATTATTAGTTTTACTGAAGTTTTTGGCGATACCTATCATCATTGTGATGTATGTGTTGATTTCTTTGGTATGGAAAGATTAAAATCGATAAAAAGGATATATTAAATCAATTAAGAGCAAAAAAGTAACTAGTTGAATAATAGCAAAAGTAAATTGAAGTTTATATCTCTTTTCAAGAAGTAAATTCAGACTAAATCCAAAAAGACTGAGGATTAAAAAAATACTAAACTGAAATAAAGAGTAGACAATAATTTCAGTTAATAAAAGGAATACGAAAAAGAATAAAATTAATAATGAAACTAGGTTTAATGGAGTTATTAATTTTTTAAACTTCATAATTTAAAACTCCAACTTCTTTTTCCGAAGTTCAAAATTTTGCCCTAAATAGACTTTACGCACCATTTCGTCTGCTGCCAATTCTTCTGGAATTCCGTGTTTTAGGATGCTACCTTCAAACATTAAATAGGTTCTGTCTGTAATAGCAAGGGTTTCTTGAACGTTGTGGTCGGTAATCAATATACCGATGTTTTTGTTTTTCAGCTGTGCTACAATACGCTGGATATCTTCCACCGCCACTGGATCTACCCCTGCAAAGGGTTCATCCAAAAGAATAAAATTAGGATCGGTTGCTAAAGCACGAGCAATTTCAGTTCTTCTTCGTTCTCCACCGCTTAATAAATCCCCTCGGTTTTTACGGATATGCCCTAATCCAAATTCCTCAATAAGCGATTCCATTTTCATTTCTTGCTCTTTTTTCGAGAGCTTGGTAAGTTGGAGGACGCTCAAAATATTATCTTCAATACTTAATTTTCGGAATACAGATGCTTCCTGCGCCAAATACCCAATCCCATTCTGCGCCCTTTTGTACATAGGGTAGGTGGTGATGTTGGTATTGTCTAAGTAAATCTTTCCGCCGTTGGGTTTAATCAACCCCACAATCATATAAAATGAAGTCGTTTTTCCAGCTCCATTAGGCCCTAAAAGTCCCACAATTTCTCCGCGATTTACTTCCACAGTAATACCCTTAACAACCTCACGGCCTTTATAGGATTTTATAAGATTTTCGGCTTTTAATTTCATTACTTTTTGTTTCTGAAAAGAATAACGCTAAAAATACTAATTATTTTCTAGGGCTTCCCAATATTCAAAAGCTCTTCGAAGGTGTGGAATAACAATGGTGCCACCAATTAACAAAGAAATACTCATGGCTTCCACTGCTTCTTCCTTGGTGACCCTAAGTTTGTAACATTCTTCTAGGTGATAACGAACACAATCGTCGCATCGAAGCACTAACGAATTTCCCAAACCCAAAAGTTCTTTGGTTTTCTTCGATAGAACACCCTCTGTAAAAGCATTGGTATCTAAATTGAAAATTCGCTTGATAATCTTGTTATTATCCTCAAGCATTTTTTCGTTCATCTTAGAACGGTACGCATTAAACTCTTCTACGATATTATCCATGGGCTTTTGCTTTTTTGTTCTGTTTTTTTATAATTCTAGCCGAAATAAAAATACTTACCTCATATAAAATAAGTACAGGAATTGCTACAATTACCTGACTTGCAATATCCGGAGGTGTAATTACTGCCGAAACGATGAGGACAATAACCAATGCAAACTTTCGGTATTTACGAAGGAATTGTGGTGTTACCAATCCTATTTTGGTTAAAAAGAAAATGATAATGGGTAATTGAAATATAAGTCCGCTAGATAAAGCACAGGCTCTTACCAATCCTATATAGCTGCTTAAATCGAAGTCGTTAAAAACTTGTTCACTCACTTGATAGGTTCCTAAAAAGTTTATAGAAAGTGGAGTAACTACGTAGTACCCAAAAAGCACTCCTAAAAAGAATAAAAGAGAAGCCACAATAATAAAACCACGAGCATTGCTTCGTTCATTCTTATGAAGTCCAGGACTAACAAACTTCCAGAATTCATAAATAACATATGGAAAAGCAAGAATAAATCCTGCTGTAATTGAGGTCCAGATGTGTGCCGAAAACTGACCTGCCATGGTCCTACTTTGAACCCTGAAAGGTAATTCAGAAAAACAAAAACTATCAAATCCTATGGCTTGTGCCGATTTGCATAAAAACCTATAAGTTGGGAAATCTGCTTTTTTAGGACCAAAGATAATTACATCGAAAATGATATCCTTAAAAATAAAAGCCACCGTTGCAAGAATCATAATTGCCATTGTAGACTTTATAAGGTGCCATCTTAATTCTTCAAGATGGTCTAAAAAGGACATTTCCTTTTCGGGGCCTATTTTCTTGCTTTTGGCTGTCATTAAATAATTCCTTCTTTACTTAGATTGTGAATATGTACTACGCCAGAGTATTTACCATCCTTTTCTGCCAAAATCTGTGTAATTCCATTGGTGTCCATCATTTCCATAGCTTCAACAGCCATCGCGTCATTATCAATTTTCTTCGGATTTTTTGTCATAATATCTTTGGCCGTAAGTCCAGCGATATTATCTACTTTAGTAAGCATTCTACGCAAGTCACCATCTGTGATAATACCGACGATCTTTTCATCTTCTACAACGGCAGTAACTCCTAATAGTTTTTCAGAAATTTCAACAATCACTCTTTTTACACTCATATCTGGCGTTACTTGGGGCTTTTCGTTTAAGGATGTTAAGTCACTTACGCGTAAATATAATTTTTTTCCTAACGAACCTCCTGGATGAAAACGCGCAAAATCACTACTTGAAAACCCGCGAAGGTTTAAAAGTGACATGGCTAAAGCATCTCCCATGACTAATTGAGCCGTGGTACTGGTGGTGGGTGCTAAATTATTAGGGCAGGCTTCCTTTTCAACATAGGCATGAAGCACAAAATCACTTTGAACCCCTAAAAAGGAATCTTTGTTCGATGTAATTGCCATGAGCTTATTACCACTTGCTTTAATTAGAGGAACCAACACTTTTATTTCTGGGGTGTTACCACTTTTTGAAATACAAATAACCGTATCGTTTTCTTGAATAATCCCTAAATCTCCGTGAATGGCATCTGCTGCGTGCATGAAGATTGCAGGCGTTCCGGTAGAATTAAGAGTTGCTACAATTTTTGTCGCAATATTAGCGCTTTTACCTATCCCAGTTACAATCACCCTGCCTTTTGATTGATAAATATAATCCACTGCTTTTGCAAACTCTTCGGTAACCAAAGTAGCTAAATGCAATATTGCATTTCCTTCAGTTTCAATCGTTTTTCTAGCAACGGTTATAATGGTATTGTAATAATTCAAAATTTAGACTTTTTTAAGTTTGTTCCTTTTTAAGAAATTAGTATCTTTAGTAATGGAAAAAACTAATTGTTCCTAACCTCAATTACGTTAATTAGATTCAATAGTATCCAATAGGTTGCAAAATTACAATTGTTATTGAGTTCCTACAATTTAATTTTGCATCTAAAAAATTTAAATTACTACAAGCGTGAGCGAAACAGATTTATTTGCGTCTCTGAAGAAATATTTCGGCTTTACTTCATTTAAAGGGCTTCAAGAAGATGTAATTAAAAGTGTGTTGGCGGGGAAAAACACCTTTGTAATTATGCCAACAGGTGGCGGAAAATCTCTTTGCTACCAACTCCCAGCATTAATGAAAGACGGAACGGCCATCGTGGTGTCACCTTTAATTGCTTTAATGAAAAACCAAGTGGATGCCTTGCGTTCGCTTTCGTCTGAAGATGGTATTGCACACGTGCTTAACTCTTCGCTTACCAAGACTGAAATAAAACAGGTAAAAGCAGACATTACTTCTGGGGTTACCAAATTATTGTATGTGGCACCAGAGTCTCTTACCAAAGAAGAGAATGTCGATTTTTTAAAAGGCGTTAAAATTTCCTTTGTGGCCATTGATGAAGCACATTGTATTAGCGAATGGGGACACGATTTTAGACCCGAATATCGAAACCTTCGGAAAATTATAGAACGTTTAGGGGATAATATTCCTATTGCTGGGTTAACAGCAACGGCAACACCAAAGGTGCAAGAAGACATTTTGAAGAACCTTGGAATTCAAGATGCCAATACGTTTAAAGCTTCCTTTAATAGACCTAATTTATATTATGAAATTAGACCAAAAACAAAGAATGTCGATAGTGACATCACTCGCTTTGTAAAACAAAACGAAGGGAAAAGTGGGATTATTTATTGTTTAAGTAGAAAACGGGTAGAAGAATTGGCGCAAACACTGCAGGTGAATGGAATTAAAGCCATTCCGTATCACGCGGGTTTAGACGCTAAAACAAGAGTGAAAAATCAAGACATGTTCCTTATGGAAGATGCCGATGTGGTAGTTGCCACCATCGCCTTTGGGATGGGGATCGACAAGCCCGATGTGCGTTATGTAATTCATAATGACATTCCCAAAAGTATAGAGAGTTACTATCAAGAGACGGGGCGCGCTGGACGTGACGGAGGTGAAGGGCATTGTCTAGCATTTTATAGCTACAAAGACATAGAGAAGCTAGAAAAGTTTATGAGTGGTAAACCGGTGGCCGAACAGGAAATAGGTCATGCCTTATTGCAAGAAGTAGTGGCTTTTGCTGAAACTTCTATGTCCAGACGAAAATTTATCCTTCATTATTTTGGGGAAGAATTTGATAATGAAACGGGTGATGGAGGCGATATGGATGATAATATGAGACATCCTAAAAAGAAAATTGAAGCCCAGAATGAAGTAGCCATGCTCCTCAAAGTAATAAAAGACACCAATCAGCAATATAAATCAAAGGAAGTTGTCAATGTTCTTGTAGGTAAAGTGAATGCTTTAATTAAATCACATAGGACCGACACACAAAGCTTTTTTGGTATTGGAAAAAATCATGAACCACAATACTGGATGGCTTTATTACGCCAGGTTTTAGTGGCAGGATTTCTCAAAAAAGATATTGAAAGCTATGGTGTTATAAAATTAACTGAAGAAGGTCGTTCCTATTTAAATTCTCCTTCATCCTTTATGATGACAGAAGATCATAGCTATAAAGAAGCGAATGACGATAGTGTGGTTACCGCACAAAAGTCTGGAGGTAATGTAGCCGATGAACAGCTCTTTAAATTATTAAAGAATGAACGGAAGAAGGTGGCTGATAAGTTAAAGCTACCCCCTTTTGTTATTTTTCAAGACCCTTCTTTAGAGGATATGGCACTTAAATATCCTATTACGTTAGATGAGCTTTCTAACGTGCATGGAGTGGGCGAGGGAAAGGCCAAAAAGTACGGTGCATCCTTCGTGAAGCTCATTTCAGATTATGTTGAAGAAAATGATATTATCCGTCCAGATGACTTTATTGTAAAATCTACAGGGAGTAATAGTGCATTAAAGCTTTATATCATTCAGAGTGTCGATAGGAAGCTTGCATTAACAGATATCGCCAATGCCAAAGGACTTGATATGCCCGATTTTATAAAAGAAATGGAAGCCATTGTGTATAGCGGTACCAAACTGAATATTAACTATTGGATTGATGAAGTTTTGGATGAAGAGCAACAAGAAGAATTGCACGAGTATTTTTTAGAAGCCGAAACTGATCAAATAGAAGAAGCCATGGACGAGTTTGATGGCGATTATGATGTAGAAGAATTACGCCTCTATCGTATTAAGTTTATAAGTGAAGTAGCCAATTAAGACTTTCCAATATCGTCTATAGAAACAACTTCTTCTTCCTTTTGGTTTTTTGTCCAAATTTTCTTTAAAAGAGAATATACTCCAACACACATTAACACTCCAAAGAATTGCCATAAGGCCTAGTTGCATATCACTCATGTATTCTATATCAAAGTCTTCCCAAAAAATTGATATTAACCCTAAAATAATTCCCCCTAAAAAAGCACCAGCATAATAAGAAACAACGCCAAGAATAGCAAAACCCCATTTGCTTTTACCGAAATCTTCGGCTAATTTGTAAAAATACTTTCCAATAAAATAAATGAGTACTAGTCCTAACATGGAGTTGTTTTTTTGAGTTAGTTCTCAAATATAAAGTTTTTCTTAAAAGAGGATTATTTTTTATTGTCTTTTAAGAATTCATCAGTAAAATGTTGTCGCTTTCTATCTTGAGAAAATTTTTCGGTATTAAATGCCTTGGAAGCTCCTTTAGGAATGGAAAGACTTTGCCAATCTGTTCCTTTTATCATTCTTCCTATATATACTATTTGCCCTACGTGATAGCTGTAATGTGCTAGTTGCCTATTAATGGCTTCCATTATGGTGTGCCCTTGATTTCGGATGTAAATTATAGTTTCAAAATTGGTATCGTTGAGGGAGGCTAAGGCTTCAAATAAGCATTGCCAACCAGTTTCCCATTTTTCAAGTAATTCTTTTTCTGTTTTAATTATGTCTTCAAACTCCAAATCCCTTTGGCGCCATTCTTTTTCACCATCACTAGTTAAAAAATCTGTCCAGCGGGAAAGCATATTTCCCCATAAATGGTTTACCGTAATGGCAATACTATTACTCTCTGGATTGTATTGCCAAAAAAAATCTTTTTCTTCTAATTGCGCTATGGTTTTATCCCCAAGCATTTTGTAATACTGAAATTGTTTCGTGACGCTTTCGAGGTAATTTTGTGGGTTCATTGGTATAGATTTATGAACGTTTTTCAAATGGAACAATGTCTCCTCTTTCTAAGTAATCTTTAAGCCCTTTTAATAATACTGCCCAACAATAGGAAGCAATTTTAAAATGGTCATTGCAAGCTGGCCAGTTGGAATGTGAGAACCTCACTTGGGTTTTTCCGTTTTCCTCTTCCAAATCGAAACTAAAAGTGGTAGGGTCCCAATCGGTATCTGCCTGAGTCATTTTAATATAAAATGAATGTGGTTTTTCTATTTGACTCACTTCCCCGTACCAATCGTATTCTGGAGTAAAATAAAAATTATAGGCTCCTCCCAATTCTGGATTTCCAGTACACCGTTGAGGCCACCAGTTTATTAGGTGATGAGGTTCGCTAATAGCTTCAAAAACACGTTCGACGGGAGCATGAATTGTAAGATTGTTATATATAGTGAAACTGCTTTCTTTCATTGTGTAAAGAACTTATACCTTCACTAAAGGTATAAAATCCTTTCGAAATAGGTGCTAACTTCCAGCAATGAGAGTGCCAAAAATTCCAACGGCCAATTCAGCCCAAATTAACAATAGTACAATTAGAATACCTATGCATAGGGCTATACGTAGTTTCACTTTTTTTACTTTTCTTAAAATTAACTCGCATAGCAACCCCGTGCCATATAATAATACACCTGCCACTAGAAAATCGGCTAGTGTCCAATTCACTTCTTCAGTAAACTGCATGGCAACCAAAGGGATAAGCAATAGAATAGTTGCTGTGATGAGAATAAAGGTAAGTCTATTAGTTTTCATGATGTATTTTTTAAAGTACTTTGAAATACAAAGTAAAATTAAATTCCTAAACTTTGCAAGTATTATTTTGTAAATCTTTAAGGCAATTCCCTTAAAAAAACATACCGCTCGTTATTATAATCCATTTGGCAGTAAAAATGGTCGAGTCCATTGGTAACCATTAAATATTCGGCTTGCGTCACGAGGTTATAACGTGCAATTTGGTCGAAAGTTTCTTGGTTTATTTCAATAGTGGGAGCTTTGCATTCTACAATAAGGAAGATGCTTCCGTTAGGGTTAAACACAACAATATCATAACGTTTTTTAGTGCCGTGGAGGTTGAGTTGCTTTTCAACATTGATTAAAGAAGCCGAATACCCTTTCTCTTGTATAAGAAACTGAACCGTATGTTGCCGAACCCATTCTTCGGGAGTGAGCATCATAAATTTTTTTCGGATAGGATCAAAAATCAACCGTTTGTTTTCGCTATTTTTGAACCGAAAGGAATATTCTGGAAAATTTAGTTTCAGCATAAAACAAAGAAACGTTTTCTGTTTCATTTTTCATAATTCTACATGGCTTTAGAGCAGGTAAAACAAATCATTGGCGATATTAAACAAGGCACTATTGCGCCTATCTATTTTTTAATGGGTGAGGAGCCGTATTATATTGATGGAATAAGTGATTATATTGAAGATCATTTGCTTTCTGAAGAAGAGAAAGGATTTAACCAAATGGTGCTCTATGGCAGGGATATAACGATTGAGGATATTGTTAGCAACGCCAAACGATACCCCATGATGGCAGAACGGCAGGTGGTAATTGTAAAAGAAGCGCAGGAACTCTCTCGTACCATCGAAAACCTAGTTTCTTATGTTGAAAACCCACAACCTACAACCGTTTTGGTGATTTGCTACAAATACAAAAAGTTAGATGCTCGGAAAAAATTAGCCAAAACCATAAAGAAAAGTGGCGTTCTCTTCGAAAGTAATAAATTGTATGAAAATCAGGTGCCAGATTGGATTCGAAGAGTGTTAGCAGGGAAGGGCTATACCATTACACCCAAAGCATCTCAAATGCTCACTGAATTTTTGGGGAATAATTTAAGCAAGGTAAATAATGAATTAGAAAAATTACAACTCATTATAAAACCTGGTGAGCAAATTACACCACAGATTGTAGAAGAAAATATTGGGATAAGTAAAGACTTCAATAATTTTGAGTTACAAAGTGCCATTGCCACTAAAGACATAAAAAAAGCCTTTGGAATTGTGCAATATTTTGGACAAAATTCTAAAAACCACCCTATTGTAATGACCGTTGCCTTGCTATATAGTTTTTTCTCAAAACTGCTTAAATATCACTCTATTAGTGACAAGTCCACGGCACCAAAAGCATTGGGGGTAAACCCGTATTTTATTAAAGAATACCAAGAAGCCGCACGAAACTACCCCATGAAAAAGGTCAGTGCCATAGTAAGTGCCATTCGTGAAATTGATATGAAAAGCAAAGGCGTTGGTGCTGCTAATCTTTCGCAAGGGGATTTACTAAAAGAACTTCTGGTTAAAATCTTTAATTAACTATTTCTTATCTACCGAAAATTTTCCAGCACCCATTAAGGCAATAGCAACGTATGCTATAAAAAACAATAATGCCTTTTCCTTTTTGGCTATGGGGTCACCATCATGTGCAATAAAAGCCGCAACAGCCATTGTGGCCGCACTTACCACGGCAGCAAAACGAGATTTTAAACCAATTAATACTAGTACTGGTGCCACGACTTCACCAAGAAGCACTAAGATGGACGATATGAGTGTTCCCACACCAATAGGGTCTCCCACAATGGCCATATTTCCTTCAATAAATCGCATTAATTTTGGGAAGCCATGAGTTAACATAAGGGCAGAAACTCCTACACGAAGAACAAGTAGGCCGATGTCGATATTTCTTTTCATCAATTCGTTTTTAGATGGTTTATGGAAATGAAAATACTATTTTTTTTCTAAATACATGGTAACCATTTTTAACTTCCAAACTGTCAATGATTTAGGAGGTAATGAAAGAATTTATAAAATTTAAAGGTATTTTTGCCATTCAATTCTATTGAATGACTACACTAAAAGCTTGGATTGCAGCCGCACGTTTACGAACCTTACCACTTTCGGTTTCTGGAGTCATTGTGGGAAGTTCTTTTGGGTTTGAAGACTTTTGTTTTGAAAGTGCTTCTCTTTTCTCAATGGGATCTGCCATTTGCTTAGGAGCGTTTTATAATACTACTATATTTTGGCTCGCTATTTTAGTAACCAATGGTTTCCAAATACTATCCAACTTTGCCAATGACTATGGTGACGGCATTAAAGGAACCGATGCTAACCGACAAGGTGAAAAACGTATGGTCGCGTCGGGATTTATTTTGCCCAAACAAATGAAGGTTGGGATGATTGTCACCGGTGCCATCACTTTTTTCCTAGCTACCATCCTCATTTTTGAGTCTTTTGGCAATGAAAATTTCATACTCTCTTTTGTGTTTTTCAATTTAGCGATAGCCTCCATTATTGCTGCCGTAAAATATACAGTGGGGAAAAATGCATACGGCTATTCTGGTCTAGGGGATGTATTTGTGTTTCTATTTTTTGGATTATTGAGTGTGTTGGGCAGTTATTTTTTGTTTACAAAAACCCTCCAGTGGGAATTATTGTTACCCGCCACTGCCATAGGATGTTTTAGCACCGCGGTTTTAAATTTAAATAACCTTCGGGATATTGAGAACGATGCAGAGGTGGGCAAAAGAACCCTTGTCGTAAAAATGGGTTTTGAAAAGGCAAAACAGTACCACGCCTTTTTATTGCTCTTCGGAATGCTTTGTACCGTGGGGTATAGTATTTTAAACTATTGGGATGCCATGCAATTTGTGTATGTCATAGCCTTTATTCCGTTTATTCTGAATATGAAAACGGTATTTAAAAATACAGAACCGCGATTGTTAGATTCCGAATTAAAGAAAGTAGCACTCAGTACTTTTCTGTTTGCTATTCTGTTTGCTATCTTTAACTAGAAAAAAATTGGTATCATGAAGATTACATATTTCGGACAAAATTCCTTGCAAATTGATGTTGAAGACACTACCATTTTGGTAGATCCTTTTATTTCTGGCAACCCACTTTCTAAGGATAAAATTGACATTAATTCTCTAAAAGCAGATTATATTTTATTAACGCATGCACACCAAGACCATGTGTTAGATGCCGAAGCCATCGCTAAAAACACAGGGGCTACCATTGTAAGCAACTGGGAAATAGCAAGCCATTATGAAGCCAAAGGGATTACGGTGCATCCCATGAATCACGGAGGAAATTGGCGATTTGATTTCGGAAATGTAAAATATGTAAGCGCTATTCATACTTCTTCCTTTGCCGATGGTTCTTATGGAGGACAGCCTGGAGGCTTTGTTATAGAAGGGGAACATAAAAATATTTATATCGCTGGTGATACAGCCTTGACCATGGATATGAAACTTATTCCTATGGCTACAAAATTGGATTTAGCCATCCTTCCAATTGGTGATAATTTTACCATGGGCATTGATGATGCGATTATCGCTAGTGATTTTGTGCAATGTGAGAAAGTATTGGGGGTTCATTACGACACCTTTGGCTATATTGAAATAAATCATGAAGAAGCCAAAAAGAAATTCTACGATGCAGGAAAGGATTTAATGCTTTTAGACATAGGTGAATCTATTGAATTATAAATGACAGCAAGCTACCAGCAGTACATTCTCAACTTCAAACTACCCAGTGGTACTTCGCGTGGAATTTTAAGAACAAAGGAAACGTGGTTTTTACAATTGAATGAAGGTGAAAATTGGGGCATTGGGGAGTGTGGAATCTTAAGAGGATTGAGTGTGGATGACCGACCCGATTATGAAGAAAAACTGAAATGGGTTTGTGACAATATTCACTTAGGTGAAGATGCTCTTTATAAAAATTTAACTGAATTTCCATCCATACAAATAGGGGTGGAGATGGCATTTAAATCGTTTGCCACTAAAGATAAATTTCAGCTATTTCCATCCTCCTTTTCAAATGGAGAAGCAAGCATTCCCATTAACGGACTTATTTGGATGGGTGACAAAGCCTTTATGAAGCAACAGATTTCTGAAAAATTAAAAGATGGCTTCACGTGCATTAAAATGAAAATTGGAGCTATTGATTTTAATACTGAATTGGAATTGTTGAAATCCATTCGAAAAGAATTTGCTCCTTCAGAAGTTGAATTACGTGTAGACGCTAATGGAGCCTTTTCTTCTTCCGAAGCCTTAGAAAAACTGAAGCGATTATCAGACCTTCAATTGCATTCTATAGAGCAACCCATCAAGCCAAAACAGTGGCAAGAGATGGCTCGATTATGTGAAGAAACTCCGCTACCTATTGCCTTAGACGAAGAACTTATTGGGGTGTTTTCTTCCGAAGTTAAGAAACAACTTTTGCAAACCATCCAACCGCAATACATTATATTAAAACCTAGTTTTATAGGTGGTTTTAAAGGTTGCGACACTTGGATTTCTTTGGCTCAAAAGCACCACGTGGATTGGTGGATTACATCGGCATTGGAAAGTAATGTAGGATTAAACGCAATTTCACAATACACCTTCACAAAAAATAGTAAATTGCCACAAGGTTTGGGAACGGGAAGTTTATACACTAATAATATTGCTTCTCCCCTTAAAGTCATTAATGGATGTTTAAGGTACCGTCTCAATAAACCTTGGGATTTAAAGAAGATAAATTTATAGTACATGTTTATAGAAAGAGCCTATCAATCTTTACACGACGCTTGGCGATATATCATAGGTTTTGTAGTAATATTTTTAATTTGGCAATTGGGCTCCATTCCATTAGTAATAGGAGTATTAATAAAAATTCTTTCCGAAGGTGGTGACATCGCTTCCCTTGAAGACCCAAATGTATTAATGGGAATTTTAGAGTCAAATCTCACCTTGTTTTTAATGCTTTTGTCATTTGCCATAGGTTTAGCTGGGCTTTATTTTTGGGTGAAATTGGTACACAAACAAACCATGACTGCTGTCACCACCTCCCGAAGGAAAATAGATTGGGGACGTTTTGCTTTTGGCTTCGGGTTAATAGCGGTGACAACTATTGTAATGACACTAATGGATTATTTTAGCAATCCTGAAAGCTATGTTCTTCAGTTTAATTTGGTGCCATTTTTAATTTTAGCGGTAATTGCCATTGTAATGATTCCGTTGCAAACCAGTTTTGAAGAATACCTTTTTCGCGGATATTTAATGCAAGGCATCGGAATCATGGCAAAGAATCGTTGGGTTCCGCTTATTGTAACCTCGGTTATTTTTGGAAGTCTCCATTTCTTCAATCCAGAAGTAGATAAAATGGGTAATATCATCATGGTCTATTATATTGGCACGGGTTTGTTACTTGGGATTATGACCTTAATGGATGAAGGCATGGAACTCGCATTAGGTTTTCATGCGGGAAATAATTTAGTGGCGGCATTGCTTGTGACTGCAGATTGGACAGCGTTTCAAACCCATTCTATTTTTAAAGATATTTCCGATCCTGCCGCTGGAGTAGATGTTATTATTCCAGTATTAGTGGTGTATCCCATATTTTTAGCCATCATGGCTTGGCGATATAAATGGACGGGTTGGGGAGAAAAGCTATTCGGAAGAGTAGAGCCACCTCCACCGCCTACACCTATTGAAAATGATAATTCTTTGTTAGAAATTTAATCGGAATTTTGAAACCAACCTCACCAAATATTCACCCAAAATTTCAGTTAAACGGACTTTCTTTTGAAAGTGCCGAAGAGATTCTCAATTTTGCTGAAGGATTAATTGAACAGGGTGATGATTTTGAAGTGAGTATGGCTACCTTTTTAGAAGAGTGGCTCAATTTTAACGACTACGTTGAGGTGCAAACTTCTGGCTCAACAGGGAAGCCTAAAAGAATAAAATTACTCAAAGCGCAAATGATCCACAGTGCCGAAGCAACTGGGGCCTATTTTAAAGTAGGTGAAGGAACAAAAGCGTTGCTCTGTTTGTCCTCCGATTTTATCGCAGGTAAAATGATGCTCGTACGAGCTATGGTGTTAGGATGGGATTTGCACGTGGTTGCTCCCGATAAAGATGCCTTGGTGCAATATGATAATCCGTATGATTTTGTGGCATTGGTACCTTACCAATTATATCACTCTATCAATGCCCTTGATAAAGTTAAAAAGCTCATTGTAGGCGGGGGGATCCTCACAAAAAAAATGGAGGAAATGCTTCAGGATAAATCGGTGGAGGCTTTCGCCACCTACGGAATGACAGAAACCATTACCCATGTGGCCGCCCGAAGAATTAATGGTTTTGCAAAATCTGAGGTGTATCATGCATTTCCAAATGTGAAATTTTCAACGGATGATAGAAGTTGTTTGGTAATTTCGGCACCTAAAATTGCTTCAGAAGATATTGTAACCAATGACTTGGTAGAACTTACTTCTCCCATTTCATTTAAATGGCTGGGGCGTGCAGACTTTGTAATTAATAGTGGAGGCGTGAAGATTAACCCTGAAACGGTCGAAAAAAAATTAGAACCCTATTTTAATATTCCTTTTATTATTTCATCGGAAAAAGATGAAGCTCTGGGTGAGAAGTTAGTTTTGGTTGTTGAAGATTTTACCTCACAAGAAAAGCCTAATTATTCTGAAATATTTTCTACTTTAGAATCTTACGAGCGTCCCAAAAAAGTGTACACCTTATCCCAATTTCCCTATACGGAAACGGGGAAAGTAAAACGTTCCCAAGTAAAGGAAGTATTGCAAAAGTTTCGGAAATAGTAGGGTTATTTCTTATCTTTTCAGCTATAAACAAAATATATGAGATTTCTGTTCCTTTTCTTCATTCTACTTTCAATTACTACTTATGCACAAATCCTTCCAGAGCGTGAGCGAGCCAAATTAAAAGATGAGATTTTAGCAGACCGATTTAATAACCTGCTTCCCAAACTAATGGATGAGACCCAAATTGATATGTGGTTGGTCATTTCCAGAGAATACAATGAAGATCCGGTGATGAGAACCATGTTGCCTGCCACTTGGCTCAATGCGCGTAGGAGAACTATCCTTGTTTTTTACCGAAATAAAGAAGCTAATACTATTGAAAAATTAGCTGTGGCTCGGTATGATGTGGGGGAGAATATCACTTCGGCTTGGGATAAAGAGAAACAACCCGACCAATGGGCACGATTGGTTGAAATCATTGAAGAACGAAATCCAAAAAAAATTGGGATTAATTATTCAGAATACTTTGGAATTGCAGACGGATTGGTAAAAACAGATTATGAAGAATTATTGGAAGCACTTCCGCAAGAAATGGAAGAAAAGTTAGTTTCTGCTAAAAAATTAGCCATTGCTTGGATTGAAACGCGCACCGAAAAAGAAATGAAGTTGTATAATCAATTGGTAGAAATTACACACGATATTATTGATGAGGCCTTTTCAACCAAATTGATTACACCTGGAGTCACTACCACCGAAGATGTGGTTTGGTGGATGCGACAAAAAGTGACCGATTTAGGCTTGGAAACATGGTTTCACCCAACCATTGATGTACAACGCAGTAATGAAGTTTTAAAAAGTCACATAGAGTCTTTCAGTAAAGGAAAACCAGACGATGTTATTCTGCCGGGCGACTTACTCCATTGTGATTTTGGTATTATTTACATAGGATTGCATACAGATTGCCAGCAACATGCTTATGTTTTGAAAGAAGGTGAGAAAGAAGTTCCTGCATTTCTTCAGGAAGCATTTAAATTAGGAAATAGGGTTCAGGATATTTTCACGGGTAATTTTGAAGTAGGTAAAACAGGTAATGAAGTTTTATTAAAATCCCTTTCTGAAGGCAAAGAGGAAGGCTTGAGGCCTTCTATTTATACACACCCTTTAGGAACCTATGGACATAGTTCTGGAACGACCTTTGGTATGTGGGACTCACAAGAAGGAGTACCCGTAAATGGGGATTATCCTTTACATTACAATACTGTCTACGCCATAGAATTAAACACCACTGTCTTTATAAAAGAATGGAATAAAGACATCCGTATTATGTTGGAAGAAGCAGGGTTTTTTGGAAAAAATGGCTTCCGTTATGTAAATACACGACAAGAAGCCATTAAGCCTATTAAGTAATTATTTCTTTTTTAAATCGAAGATATCTTTTCTTCGATCTCGCAAGTTTCGAACACTTCCAAATAAATTAAGCTGTCTTAATAAATCGATGTCCACATCACATATTAAAACCATTTCTGTGTTTGGGGTAGCTTCAGCTTTAATTCCGTTGGCAGGAAAAGCAAAATCACAGGGCGTAAACACCATAGATTGAGCATATTGCATATCCATATTATGAACTTTAGGCAAGTTTCCAACACTACCCGCAATAGCCACATAGCATTCATTCTCAATAGCGCGAGCTTGAGCACAGTTTCTAACTCGTGAAAATCCATTTTGGGTATCGGTCAAGAACGGTATAAATAAAATGTCCATCCCTTCATCGGCAAGTAGTCTGCTTAGTTCTGGAAATTCAGAATCATAACAAATTAAAATCCCAATTTTTCCGCAGTCGGTGTCAAATACTTTAAAACTATTTCCCCCTTGTAACCCCCAAACCTTTGCTTCGTCTGGAGTAACGTGTAATTTTTCATAACGCTCCACGCTTCCGTCTCTTTTACAGAGATATCCAGCATTGTACAGGTTACCGTCTTTAATTTCAGGCATAGATCCCGAAATAATATTTATGTTGTAGGATATAGCGAGTTCTGAAAATTTCTCCACAATAACCTTGGAGTATTGTGCCAATTCACGAATGGCTTCGTGTGGATCTAAGTGATTATTTTCAGCCATTAAAGGCGACATAAAAAACTCTGGGAATAATGCAAAATCTGAGCGATACCCAGAAACGGCATCTACAAAAAATTCAACTTGGTGCATTAACTCATCTAAATCCTTATATGGTCTCATTTGCCACTGAACCAAGCCTAGCCTCACCACTTTTTTAATGGTAGACGGCTTTTTGGTTCTTTTCTCATAAAGTACATTATCCCATTCTAATAAAACAGCATAATCATCTGAAGCCGCATCACCCTTTAAATAATTTTTTAAAATTTTAGCAGGATGAAAATCATTAGATATTTGGAAATTTAGAACTGGATCGTGGATTTCTTTTTTACGAACCTTATCAATATATTCCTTAGGAGTCATGGAGTCTTTGTATTGGTGGTAATTGGGGATTCTTCCGCCAAATGCCACACCTCTTAGATTAAGACGTTCACATAACTCTTTACGATAATCGTATAAACGTCTTCCTAAACGCAAACCTCTAAAATCGGGTTTTATAAAGACATCTATTCCATAAAGTACATCACCATCGTTGGTATGCGTACTAAAGGTATAATTTCCAGTAATGTCTTCGTAAGTATGATGTTCGTCAAACTCATTATAATCCAAAATAATAGAAAGCGCACAGCCTGCAATTTGATTATTCACTTTCACTACAACTTGTCCTTCAGGAAAACGATCAATTAAAATTTTTATTTGTTCCTCTCGCCAATACATATCTGGCATGGTAACATAGGCTTGTATCATAGCCGCCTTAAGCTCTTGATAGTCTTCAAGAGTTAAGAAGGAAAGTTCTATATTTTCAATATTTTTTATTTTCATGAAATGATTTTTTCAAAGATAGTAATTAGCGACTTTAATTTTTTGAATATAGCCTATTTATGCTATTTATAAGGGATGTTTTAATAGATTCATCAAAAGCATTGTTTTTTACCCATTTTTGATTGACTTCCAATTCAATTCCTATATAATATTCTGGAAATTGCTTACGCAAATAGGTGGCGAATCCGTCTGCACTACCCAAATAAGGATAGTTATATCTTACTTTTAGTAATGAATTTTCTTCCCAAATAAGATTTTTCCAAAACTCACAAAATGCTTTTTCTAATAATTTTCTAGAATCGTAGAGTAATCCAATATCATTATTTCTTTCCACCTTATTCAAGCAAGGTGTAAAAGAATGTAACGAGATATGAAGCACTTGTTCTCTTGCGGCTATATAACTTCGAATTTGGAATTCTATAGCATTTCGATACGGTAAATACACATACTCAATAAGATATTTCCTTTCAGAATCAGGAAGCTTTTTTGAAATTTCTGAAAATAATTTAGGATGATGTAGCGAACGATTGCATTCGATTAAAAGTCGGCTTACCGTATTGCTTTCTGAAAAATCAGCTATAGGAACAAGCTTTTCAAACAAATCTAAAGTACCCGCATCATAACCGCGATGACTCTCTAAAAGGCTTTGTTGATTTAGAAAATACTTTTGAAAATCCTTCGGAATATCATTCCCTCCATGTTCACAAGAAATGACTAGTTTCACGGTAGAAAAAGTTTGTTTTCTTGAAGACAATTTCCCAATTCTTCATACACTTTTAAAATATTTTTTTCTGAAAAATCATCTCCCATAGCTTTTAAAATACGAGTTGAAAGGGAACCATTTTCAAAAATAACTTTTAAGGCCTTTTGGTATTTGGAAGGAAGATTGACTTTCACTTTTTCGAATAGTGATTTCCAAACTTCTGAACCTATCATTTCATTTTCGAGTCCAAATAATTGAAGGTACTTAGTATCATCTATTACGGCTTTTTCACCGTGTTTAATAACATCATTAAAAATTTCAAAAAGTTCATTTTCATGAAAGGATTTTTGAGTTTCTAAAGTCGTTAATTTTTCAGAAACGAGTAGTTTTAGCACTTCAATAATAAAAGCCGCAATGGCAACATCTGCTAGCGGACACTCTTGAATATCGATGACCCTAATTTCAATGGCATTTCTATCGAAACGGGCAATAGCACCACGAGAATTTAAAAAATGATGGTCGAGTATATTTTCGGTATCAAAAGGTTTTATAGCCTGATTAATGGGATTAAAGATGGTCTCGTAATATTCTTCTTTTGAAAATACTTGCTCTGGAATCACTTTCCCCGTCATCTGCGGAATTTCTTTTTGGTTGGTTTTATAGACTTCCATTCGGCTATCGAGAAACCCAGTGTATTTCCCTTCAAAAATAGGAGAACTCGCACTTAATGCAGGAATGATAGGTAACAACACTCGTACAGCTGCATGAAGCTTTTCAAATTCCGCATCGTCATAAAAAGGTAAATTAATATGCATGCTTTGCACATTGCTCCATCCATGACCTTTACAATTAAAAATACGATTGTAAAGCGCATATATTTCGCTATAACTGTGTTTCCATAATTGCATTTCGGTTTTTGGATCCATTAATGGATGTGAAGCGGTGGGAAGGAGTTTTGCTTCTAGAGGCTTTAATAAATTATTAATCTCTATCACATTTTTGTGGAATTTTTTTGAAAGGTTCTTCAGGTTGGGAGTGGGCCCATTGGTCTTCAATTCTACCACATGCGCCACCAGTTCATTGCTCCATTCAATTGCGCCATTATCTGCATCGGCAGTAACATAACCCATTTTTGAAACCATTAATTGATCTACAATAGGAGCTACTTTTAATTGTTGATTTTTCACCAACATATATTCTAACTCAATTCCGAATACTTCGAATAAATGATATTTCATTATTTATCTTCTAAGCGTTTTAATAGTGCCTCAATAATTTTTGAATAGACCAAATCTCCATAGTAGCGATCTTCCACACCAAAATCGATGTTTGGATTATCGTTAATTTCAATCACTAAGGGTTTGCCATTTACTTCTTTTATATCTATTCCTAGAAGTCCCGGGCCCATAATTTTTCCAGCGTTTAATGCTGTTTCCATAATCTTTTTGGGAACATCTTCAATTGCCATAACATCGGCATTACCATCTTGGTCATCTTTGTTTTTGGCATTCCAATTATAAATTTGCCAATGTCCTTTTGCCATATAATACTTGCAGGCATAGAAGGGCTGTCCGTCAAGAATTCCTATACGCCAATCAAAGTCTGAAGGACAAAATTCTTGCGCAATAATCAACTCCGATTCTTGCAACATGGACTTAACCAAGGTATAGTATTCTTCTTCGGTTTTTGCCTTTTTTACTCCAAAGGAAAAAGTAGAATCGGGCGCTTTTAAAATGCAAGGAAGCTTTAAATCTTCCAAAATTTCTTTGGCGTTATCGTGGTTAACAATTCTAGTTTTGGGTGCGGGAATATTTGCATTTTCAAGCGCTTCGGCCATAAAGACCTTATTACAACATTTTAAAATAGCATCGGGATAGTCTACAATGGCTATATTCTCCTGTTGTGCTTTTCGAGCAAAGGCATAGGCTTCATTGTTTACTTCGGTACTTTGACGAATAAGTAATGCGTCAAAAGAAGAAAGTCTGGACAGCTCTTTCGGTCCAATAATTTCTACATAAAAATTGTTTTTTTCTGCAATTTCTACAAACTTTTTTAAGGCCTTCGGATTACTTGGAGGTGCCGGATCATTGGGTTGTACTAAAATTGCCAGATCGTAAATCGCTTTGGAAGGACGCACTGTATCGTAGCGTTTTTTTGAAAAGAAATCCCTTGCAAATTGATAAGCGAGGGGTTTGTGTTCTTCAGAAATATCTAAAATTGAAATAGACTTTATACTTTGAATCTTCCAACTATGCTTATAGACAAATTTTACTTTAATAAAGGGAATTTGAAAATGCCGAAAGAACATGGCACTCAATTCTTTGTATTTACTGGCAACATTTTGCCCAAAATACACACTTAAATCAAACTCTCGCGACTTAATGTTTTTAAGGTTCTGCTGAATGAGTTCATCAAATTCTTCCGAAATAATCTTTACAATCTTGGGAGATTTTAAATCCACCAAATTCTTGGTGGTTGGAATCGCTAAATGGCCACGTGCTTCCGCCAATAGCGAAACATAATACCCTTTTGACTGATAAGAATAATTTCGGCAAAGATTGAAAATACGAACGTTTTTAACTTTGGAATACTCAGGATTAGCGATGTAGTCCTGAGAAGAAATGACGGGGATATTTCCGTCTAGAAACTCCCAGTTTTTGGGAGTATCCACCACAATAAATTTATTCATTTAGTGTCTTAGAATAATACACCAAATGTATAGCAATTATTCATTAAAAAAATCTTAAAAAATGAAGAATTTTTAGCGCTCCATTTTTAGCCTATAATCCATAGAATGTTTACCAGAACCATAGATAATAAAGAAAATACATAAGATAAATGCAACGGTAGATAATATAAAATTTCCTATTTGCATTTCTCCTACAATATTTATTAATACAGCCCCTATTAAAACAGGTAATTGTGCTATAGCAGCCCAACGAGTTAACAATCCAAATGCGATGAGAAGTCCACCCACAAAATGTGCTGGAGCTACATAATGAATTACCGCCATTTCTCCCACAATACTTTGAAGTGGTTTAATTAATTCAAGAAGCATTTCGCTATTGCCCATAAAGTTAATTCCTTGTATAAATAAGAATACACCAAAGGCAATGCGTAAAAGGTCTAGAGGCAAATAGGTATGTCTATTCGCCCATTTGTTTAAGGATTTAATGGTTGCCATGACAAAATGAGTATTGATTAGGTAGTGTTAAGATACTCATTTTTAGTGATATATGCGAATTAAACTTGAATCACTCCCAAATTAAATGGTTTTTCAATAGGGGCGTAGTTGGCGGCTTCAATTCCCATAGAGATCCATTTGCGGGTATCCAATGGATTTATAATGGCATCGGTCCAAATACGAGAAGCTGCATAGTAAGGCGAAATTTGCCTATCGTATCGCGCTTTTATTTTATCGTATAAAGCCTTTTCATCTTCTTCAGTAAGTTCTTTTCCTTGTTTTTTAAGTGAGGCAGTTTCAATTTGAGTTAATACTTTAGCTGCACTATTTCCACTCATAACTGCAAGTTCTGCTGTAGGCCAAGCCACTATCAATCTAGGATCATATGCTTTTCCGCACATGGCATAATTTCCAGCACCGTAGGAATTCCCTATTATTACTGTGAATTTTGGCACCACGCTATTACTCACCGCATTCACCATTTTAGCACCATCTTTAATGATACCTCCGTGTTCACTTTTGCTCCCTACCATAAATCCTGAAACATCTTGTAAAAACACCAAGGGTATTTTTTTCTGATTACAATTGGCTATAAACCTTGTGGCCTTATCAGCACTATCGCTATAGATTACCCCACCAAACTGCATTTCCCCTTTGGTGGTCTTAACAACTTTTCGCTGATTGGCAACAATGCCCACAGCCCAACCATCAATGCGAGCGTAGCCTGTCAAGATTGTTTTTCCGTAGCCTTCTTTATATTGTTCAAATTCTGAATCATCTACCAATCGCTTAATAATTTCAAGCATATCGTATTGGTCTGCACGAGATCTAGGTAAAATCCCGAAGATATCATCCGGATTTTCTTTCGGTTTTGAAGCCTTTATCCGGTTAAAACCCGTCTTTTCAAAATCACCAATTTTGGATACGATATTTTTAATAGTATCCAAGGCATCTTTATCGTCTTTCGCTTTATAATCGGTCACGCCACTAATTTCACAGTGGGTTGTGGCACCGCCCAAAGTTTCGTTGTCAATACTTTCACCAATGGCAGCTTTTACCAAATAACTTCCCGCTAAAAAGATACTCCCTGTTTTATCTACAATTAAGGCTTCATCACTCATAATTGGGAGATAAGCTCCTCCAGCGACACAACTTCCCATAACCGCAGAGATTTGAGTAATTCCCATACTGCTCATGACGGCATTGTTTCTAAATATCCTTCCGAAGTGTTCCTTATCTGGAAAAATTTCATCTTGCATAGGAAGATAGACACCAGCACTATCTACTAAATAAATTATGGGTAATTTGTTTTCAATCGAAATTTCTTGCGCTCTTAAATTTTTCTTTGCTGCAATTGGAAACCAAGCTCCTGCTTTTACGGTAGCGTCATTCGCTACAATGATACATTGTTTTCCTTGAACATACCCAATTTTTATCACGACACCACCACTTGGGCAACCACCGTGCTCTTCATACATACCGTCACCTGCAAAGGCGGCAATTTCTATGGAAGGTTTTTTTTCATCTAATAAATAATCAATGCGTTCACGAGCGGTCATTTTTCCCTTGGCATGATGTTTATCGATGGCTTTTTGCCCTCCACCTAATTTTATTTTCGATAATTTTTGGCGTAAATCGGAAACTAAGAGTTTGTTGTGGTCTTCATTTTTGTTGAAGTCAATATCCATGCTATAAGAGTTTGCTCAAAAATACGAAATGCCTTATTATGATGCCTCATTTGTGTGATTATTTCCCGATATTTGCTTTTCAATTATAAAACTTACTTTTTGATTACAGGGGAGAATTTCAATTAACCAATTAAAATTCAATACAATGATGAATAAAAATACAGTACTGGCTTGGGCCACCTTTATAATGATAATTGTGGGTTGTGCCTTAATTGCTATGGGGGCATTTAAATATGATGATGTTGCGGGCTGGGGGTTTGCTTCCGTTGGAATTGGTTTCTTTGCTATAGCATGGGTATTCAATGCTTTAAAAGGGCGTGTGTAGTCTTTTACTAATCTTTAATTTCTAATTATATATGTCTGACGATAAAAAAGTCATTTTCTCAATGTCTGGGGTTTCTAAAACCTTTCAGAATGCACAAACACCTGTTTTGAAAAATATCTATTTAAGTTTTTTTTACGGGGCAAAAATTGGAATCTTAGGTCTTAATGGAAGTGGAAAATCTACTTTATTAAAGATTATTGCTGGGTTAGATAAAAACCACCAAGGTGATGTAGTGTTTGCACCCGGCTATACTGTTGGATACTTAGAACAAGAGCCAAAGCTCGATGAAACTAAAACCGTTATTGATATTGTAAAAGAAGGGGCACAGGAAGTTGTAGACATTCTTGACGAATACAATAAAATAAATGATATGTTTGGATTGCCTGAGGTGTATGAAAATCCTGATAAAATGCAGGAACTCATGGACAAACAAGCCAAGCTTCAAGATAAAATTGATGCTACCAATGCCTGGGAATTAGATACCAAGTTAGAAATTGCAATGGACGCACTAAGAACACCCGAAGGCGATACCCCTATAAGTGTTCTTTCTGGTGGGGAGCGTAGACGTGTGGCGCTTTGTAGATTACTGCTTCAAGAGCCCGATGTGTTGTTACTCGATGAGCCAACAAACCACTTAGATGCCGAGAGTGTTCATTGGTTAGAACATCATTTAGCACAATATAAAGGAACGGTAATTGCCGTAACCCACGACCGTTATTTCTTGGACAATGTGGCGGGATGGATTTTAGAACTGGATAGAGGAGAAGGCATTCCTTGGAAAGGAAATTACTCTTCTTGGCTTGAACAAAAATCAAAGCGTCTAGCACAAGAGCAAAAACAAGCCAGCAAACGTCAAAAAACCTTGGAACGAGAATTGGAGTGGGTGCGAATGGCTCCTAAAGGACGGCAAACAAAACAAAAGGCGCGTCTTCAGAATTACGATAAATTAATGAGTCAAGATCAAAAACAACTTGACGAAAAACTTGAAATATATATACCAAATGGTCCTCGGTTGGGTACCAATGTTATTGAAGCCAAAGGAGTTGCAAAAGGGTTTGGAGATAAGTTGCTCTATGATAATTTAAATTTCAAACTTCCACAGGCCGGGATTGTTGGAATAATAGGCCCTAATGGTGCTGGAAAAACAACCATTTTCAAAATGATTATGGGCGAAATTGAACCCGATAAAGGTACTTTTGAAGTGGGTGAAACAGCTAAAATTGCATATGTGGATCAAGCGCACTCTAATATTGATGCTGAAAAAACCATTTGGGAAAACTTTAGCGATAAGCAAGAACTTATAATGATGGGTGGTCGTCAAGTAAACTCGCGTGCCTATTTAAGTAGATTCAATTTTTCTGGAAGTGAACAAAATAAAAAAGTATCCATGCTTTCTGGTGGTGAACGAAACCGACTCCATTTAGCCATGACCTTAAAGGAAGAAGGAAACGTTTTGCTACTAGATGAGCCAACCAACGATTTGGATGTAAACACATTGCGTGCCTTAGAAGAAGGCCTTGAAAACTTTGCGGGATGTGCTGTGGTGATAAGTCACGACCGCTGGTTTTTGGATCGTATTTGTACACATATCCTAGCGTTTGAAGGCAATAGTGAAGTCTATTTCTTTGAAGGTGGTTTCAGTGATTACGAAGAAAATAAAAAGAAGCGTTTAGGTGGTGATTTAATGCCGAAACGAATTAAGTATAAAAAATTAATTCGATAAGGGATAGGTCTTTTAATTTTCGGTTTTATAACTACATTATAGTAACGTTTCTCTATTTATACTGAATAATATTGTACCTTTATAATCAGTTACTTACGAAAAGTAACTGCTAACCAATATCATTCAATATGAAAAAAAGTAATTCCCTCGGTATTTATGTACTTGTACTTTGCATAGTATTTCTGTGTGTATGGTCATGTAAAGAAAAAGAAGAAGTAACTCCAGAAGTTGTGGAGGAAGCTAGGCTTTACGATATAAGCCCAAATGAAGAGGCTAATATGGCATTAGTGGGTAATTTTATTGACGCTCTAATTACCAATAAGTCAGAGGCTTTAAGAAGTATGGTAACTGCAGAATATATGATGCGTGGACCTTCTGCTAAAGATTCTGTTAACATTGACCAATTAGTTTCTTATTGGGCTGTAAATGATTCATTACGAAGTAATCAAGATGCTGGAATAATTATAATGACCTCTTTAGTTGCAAACGAAGGTGATTTAAAAGGAGATTGGGTCCATGTTTGGGGAACTTATACTGCAAATTTGAAGGGCAGTGATTTCTCATATAACATACCTTGGCATCAAGTGTACCAAATTGATAATGGAAAAATTACCCGAACTAGAACTTGGTATGATAGGCTTGACTCTGCCTTGGATATGGGAACGGTTGTACCCGCACCTGCTAAGAAGAAAAAGAAATAAGCCAGATTTAAAATAAAAGAAAAGGGCGATAAACTTTGATTTATTGCCTTTTTTTATATCTAAACACTATATAATTTCTTGAATTCGTCTAAATAATGCTGACGATTAGTTAATCCATTATAAGCTCCATTAATAAGCTTTGTGACCCTATGAATATCATCTGTATCGGCATACCTATTAACATTCCTTTTTTTCCAAAACCAACAAGCTGAAGTCAATGCCCATTGGGGTTGTTCTAGTAATTCTGGCGACGAAATAAAATTTTGCCCAGTTTGATTAGATAAGGCTAGGTAGTTATCTTTTCCTGTTAACTGAATTAATCCACGTCCTCGAAAATTCCACCCATCGTTACTTGCTTCATTGCCGTTTCCCATTCTATTGGCATATACTTTATTGGCTATTTTTTGTGGTTGACGCGCATACAAATTTGCTGCATCTATGGTGGAAAAATACTTTCTGAAAACCCCATACAATGCTTGTGCAGAATAGTTTAAATTTTCGACTACATATTTGAAACCGCCACTTTCGTGCGCTACTTGTGCTAAAAAGTGTGCTTTCCTTAATGGCGTTGAAATATTGTACTGTGGCAATATTGTTTCAAATAAGGAAACATATTGTTTGGCATAATCCCAATTTACATCAGGAATGATTGTTTTAAAATTTTCTTCAGTGATTATAATCGTTTCTTTTATCCTGTAAAAATGGATTTAATTTTATTGATGACCCCTTGTAGAATACTGAAAATAGCATCAGAAGAAAAACCTCCTACAAGAGCCAGAACACTTTTATTAAAAAGGTTTATACCGTTAGGGTCCGAATTATAAAGGGAAAGGATTTCAGACATTATTAAACCAGCGATCACGCCCAAAACAACTAGGGCTACATAATAAATTGTATCCTCCGGAATTAAGGTCCCATCCTTTACAGAAGAGCTCACATCTTTCAGCATATAAAACACTACACCCAATCCTGAAACAGAGGCTAGGAACACTAAGTTTAAAAGCAATGACTTCCCACTATTAGACATAATGCCCTCATCAAGGGAATCGTTGTTTACTTCAGGAAATAAGCTAGTAATTATAAATGCTGAAAGGAATACTAATGCGAGTAGAATTAAATTTCTTACTAAAGGAAGTTTATTAAGTAATGTCTTTTTGGTCGAATTGTCATACAAACTCTTTGTGTACTGAATGGATTTGGGTGTAGCAGGTGCAACATTTTTAAGCAATAAATTATAAGCACCAAATAAGTCATCCACACTGCTATTTTGAACTAGCGTATTTACCTCTGGATTAATAGGCAAACCATTATGTATAGCAAACGAAAGCATATTATTAATGTCTTCGCTAAGCTGGTTGGTAAGGTCGTTGGAAATTCCTGGAACCATATTACTAGGGTTAGTTTTATTTGTTGCATCCATAATTCTAAATTAATTTTTGCTTCTTAATTTTAATGCAAAGTACTCATAAGCAGCAGTATAGGGAATATGTATTTATACGTAATTTTTATATAAACTTTACACTTTTAATATTTGAAAAGACATTTATAAAGAAGTACTTTTAAAATTCAGAAATGAGAAACCTATGCCGCTATCCAAAATTCAAGCCATTGCCTTTGATGCCGATGATACCTTATGGGAAAATGAAACCCTTTTCCGAGAAACCGAACAACAATTTTGTGTTCTACTAAAGGAATATATGGAAGAAGAAGAGTGCAATAAGCTACTGTTCGAAATGGAAATGAAAAACCTTCCGTTGTATGGATACGGAATTAAACCCTTTACCTTATCACTTATCGAGGCCGCCATTGAATTTTCTGAAGGGAAATTACCCATTTCAGTGATTGAAAAACTTATTGCCATTGGCAAAGAAATGCTCAACGCACCAGTGGTGTTAATAGAAGGAATTGAAGAAACCTTAAAGCAATTATCTTCAAAATACCAATTGATTATGGCAACCAAAGGCGATTTATTGGACCAAGAACGAAAGTTAACTAAATCTGGATTGGAGCCCTATTTTCATCATATTGAAATCGTTTCAGACAAAACGCCAAAACACTATCAAAACTTGGTGAAACAATTGTATATAGAACCGCACCAGTTTTTAATGGTGGGGAATAGTGTGAAAAGTGATGTTCTTCCGGTGCTAGAAATAGGAGGGCACGCATTTCATATTCCGTTTCATACCACTTGGGAGCACGAAATGGTGAAAGAGCCAGTTGAACACCCTAATTTTAGATTGCTTTCTAAAGCATCGGAAATGCTTCAAATACTATAATTTTAAGGTATATTCGATTTCAATTAAAATTGAAAACTGTTACCTTTAACTTCTTCAAAATATTGAATTATGCAAAAATTTCTATTTAGCTTATTAGTCCTTTTCATTTCATTTCAGACAGCCGCACAAGTGTCATCCAATTTTGAGTATTTGGATGTCTTTCAACTAGAATATGCAAACCATCCTAAACTATCTCCTAACGGAGATTATATTGTATATGAGCGAAAGGGGTTTGATATTATGAAAGATCGAAGCAAAGGCGATTTGTGGTTATTGAGTACCGATGGGAGAAAAATTCATCACAAGTTAACTTCAAGAGAAGCGAACGAAAGTAATGCGCAATGGTCTCCAACCGGCGACCGAATAGCCTTTGTAAGTAGCTCTGAAGAAGGAAGCGAAATCTATTTGTATTGGACCGAAACAGGTACGGTGGCAAAATTGACGCAATTAGAAAATAGCCCATCCAATCTTGAATGGTCGCCCGATGGAACGCAGATTGCATTTAGCATGAAGGTAAACGCAAAACCTCCTGTGTTAGCCAAAATGCCAGAAAAGCCAAAAGGGGCCAAATGGGCAGAATCCCCAAGAATCACAGATAGGTTAAAACACGAAGCTGATGGAGCAGGATATTTAAAACCTGGCTTTTCGCACATTTTTGTCATTCCAGCAGAGGGAGGCTCTCCAAGACAGCTTACTTCAAGTTCTTTTAATCATGGCGGAAGCTTGTCGTGGTCCAAAAACGGACAGAAAATCTATTTTTCGGGCAATCGGAATACCGATTGGGAATACGATTTTAGAAATAGCGAAGTGTATTCCATAGATATTTATACCAAATTATTTGAGCAATTAACCACGGTTTCAGGTCCAGATTATGCACCAAAAGTCTCCCCTGATGGTAAAAAAATTGCCTATTTAGGGTATGAAGATAAGGTGCAGGCCTATCAAGTGACTAAGTTATATGTAATGGATGTTAATGGCGATACTAAAAAAGTGATTTCTGCAAAGTTTGATCGGGATGTGGATACTGCCGAATGGGCACCAGATGGAAAAGGATTTTATATTCAGTATAACGATTTAGGAAGAACAAAAATAGGGTATATGGATTTAGACGGTAATGTTTCCGAATTGGTTGACAACCTTGGCGGTACAACCCTTGGAAGACCCTATGCAAGTGGAAGTTTTAGCATTTCTAGCAATGGAAAAATAGCGTATACCATTTCCTATCCAGAACGTCCGGCGGATGTTGCGTTATTAGATAAACCTAATACCAAGCCTAGACTTTTAACGATGCTTAATGAGGATTTATTGGCTTTTAAAACGATGGCCACCCTTGAAGAAATAAACTACAAATCCTCAATTGACGGAAGAAATTTACAAGGTTGGTTAATGTACCCTCCCCATTACGATAAAACCAAAAAATACCCACTTATTGTAGAAAATCATGGCGGTCCCATTTTAAATTATGGTCCGTTCTTTTCTGCTGAAATGCAACTCTATGCTTCGGCGGGGTACTTTGTTTTTTACCCAAATCCACGTGGAAGCACAAGCTATGGGGAAGAATTTGGTAATCTTTTATACAACAATTATCCAGGAGAAGATTATAACGATGTTATGGATGGGGTAGATGAGGTATTAAAAAGTGGTAAAATTGATCAAGATCGATTGTTTGTTACAGGAGGTAGTGCAGGAGGGATCATGACCGCATGGATTATTGGTAAAAACAACCGATTTCGTGCAGCTGTCGTTGCCAAACCAGTAATGAACTGGATTAGTAAAACACTAGTAGCCGATAACTACTACGGGTATGCAAATTCGCGATATCCAGGACAACCTTGGGAGAATTTTGAAAACTATTGGAAGTTTTCACCCATTTCATTGGTAGGGAATGTTGAAACACCCACTATGGTGATGGTTGGAATGGACGATTTACGAACTCCGCCCAGTGAAGCAAAGCAATTATATCACGCGCTTAAACTGCGTAAGATTGAAACGGTATTAGTAGAAATCCCCGAAGCTTCACATGGAATTGCCAATAGGCCTAGTAATTTAATAACTAAGGTGGCACATACACTGGCGTGGTTCGAAAAATATGATAAAAAATGATATTGGGCTAAACAATACTTTACCACCAATTAATCACCACAATGTGAGCCTTCGGCCTTCCATCGTTTTTCCTGTTCTGCAATTTTGTAGTCATTATTTATGGTCATTACGCCAAGAAAATTCATATTTACGCCTGCATGTGCTGCGTATTTAAGGGTGGCGGTATGGCAGGGTCTATTATCCAAAAGGCCTGTACTTAAATACGACGAAGCGTGTGTGTTTAATAATAAGTAGGGGACAACGGTATTGCCTAATATCCCTATTTCAAACCTAGGGAATTCTACCCCTACACCCATGCCTGCTATCCCTGCCGTCGCGGTATTGCTATCGCCAGTTTGTTCTGCCGTATCATTAGAAACGCCCCCTGTGGTGTTCATTCGGCTGCCGTCATAGGAAAATCCGAGATTGCTGTTATACGTAAGTTTCATACTCGCTTGGCTACTACTACCTGCAGCCACTTCTGGATAAATTTTAAGATTGGCTTTTAAGCGTAGCGTTACGGGAATAATGCCTTGTACTAGGATAGTGCGCTCAATGGTAGCGGGAATTTCAAGGATGGCAATTTCGCTTCCTAATCCTACCGCAGCAAACTTTAATTCTACTTCACCTTCAAGTCCGTCATTGTTATAGGAAAACTGTTGTGTTTCACCGCCTTCAATTTGTATAGACGAATTACTTGTAAAGGAAGAAATAAATCCTTCTGCGGTAATACTGCATACACGTTCTTTAGTGGCTGTAAGTTTTATTTTAAGTTTGTCGCCGGCTTCGGGTGTCAATTCAAATTCAATTTTCCAGCCACGTATTTCTCTTTCAATTTTTACATGAAGTCCTTCTTCTTCACCATCCAAAGTGGTAAATAAAGGAGGTACTATAGTGGCTATAGGTTGTCCTACTTTTACGTTGGCAGCGGCAACACCCGCTTTATCCCAAGTAACGGGAGCGCTATAGGAAATATCAGCCTCTTTAAAATAATCGGTGAGGCGAGCGAATTCCGATTCCACCATGATTTTACCACCCTCTTTTTTTACGCTTTTGATTTTGCGTAGAGAATGTCCTTCAAATAATACAACGGTACCAACTTCTAAATCTTCTACTTCATCGGCATCGTCGGAAAAGGTATACGTGCCAGTTTCAGCATCGTAATTTTCTAAATTGGCTATAACCGAAGCAGAAATACTTGTTGTGTTCTCTTTAGGTGTTGCTTTTAAAGTTTGGGTTTTTGGGATTATATGGTTTTTAGACGAACTGTGTGATTTGTTTTTATCTCCCCCACAAGAAAAAAGAATAAGAACGAGCGATAGTACAGCCGTGCTTTTTAGAAAAAAAATGATGGATTTCATGGCAATGATGTTGGTTAATTGGTTGAATATAAAGATACTACTTTTCCTATTTGAAAACACTTCTTAGGTAATTTTGGTAATTATTTTTAGCGGAAAGAGGGAAGGGTTTTGTTGAACTGTGGTTTTTACTTAAAAAGGGTTAGTTAAAGTAAAAGTGATTAATGAGGTTTCTGCATTTTAATGGTTTTTTCTCTTTAACCGAATTAAAAAAACATTCTATTAATTTTAGGTGTTCATTATACAGGATTAATTGGGATTTCATTATGGACGAATCGGGTTGCGGAAAGGTAGTATTGTACAATATCCGCATTAGAAAGGCAGCAGTATAGCTTTCATGTCCAAAAGGATTCTTTGTAGCCACATGATACACGTCTTTTGTACCCAAGGGTTCAAAAAAAGAGAACTTTTCATTTTGGGTGGTGTTGGCTATTAACATTACGGGTATTGGATATTTACGTTCATCTGTTTTAATTACTTTATAGACTTCGGGCCATTTTTGTTTTATTTCTATACTATCGGTTTTAAATTCAATAGTGGTTTCTAATGACACAAAACCACTAGCCCAGTTTTTATCAAATAAATAGGTGAATCCCACTTGAGCCCCCCAACTATGTCCTATAAAAAATAGGTTGTCGTTGGTGGTAAGTTCTTTTGCAAAGGCAGTTATTTTTTTAGGAAAACTTGTTATATCGCTAACCCCAAAACTAGCACCATAATCCATTCCTTCAAAGGGCAGATGATAATTGGCAGAAATAAATATGTACCCTCTAGAAGCGAAATATTCGGCCATAATGTAATTTTCATCTGGTAATCCCTGTCCACCATGATGGTAAAGTATTACAGGGAATTCGGTTGTTGTGGTTAGGGGGTGCCGAATGCTCTTTGTCCTTGTTTTTTTTAGAGTATCTAGTACTTGCTCATACGTATATCCGTTGTAATTTAAGGGTTCGTAGGTTTCAAATTGTTCTGAAATATTATAAGAGATAAAACTGTTGTCTATTCCCCGAGCCAGATTATCGTAAACCTCTTGTAATTCCTCTGGGACTTCTCTTTTTCTGAAATCGCCATAACTTAAATATTCTAAAGGAAGTGATTCTTGTATTGGGTGCCAAATTTGAACGAACAGGGGAGCGGCTCCGACGTACCCATATTGTTGGTAATTTTCATCCTCATTATAAATGATGGAATCGAAATAACCTACTTTAAATGTTCCTAACTCAATTAGCTCATAGAAGGAATTTTGCCCTGCTACAGCTATACTGAATAGGCCTATAAAGAATGATAAAAGTACTTTCATTGTTCAAATAATTTACTCCACATATCTGTCTGTAAATTAAAATCTTAGCATTCCATTTTCAATATAGAATAAATTGATATCAATGCTGCCATTCACTTTTAGAAATGCATTGCTATCAAGGGTTATACTTCTGTTTGAAAGTTCAATAATTCCATTCATTTTTATTTAGGTGCTAATGGACCTCTCCTTTTTATTTATTTGGTTAACTTATTTCAAGATAAAGTACTTCTAGCTTTTTAGTTTTTAAAGTGATAAAAATGGATTAACTAATATAATTCCAAATGTTTTTAAACTTCACCAATTGCGTATAGGTATATAGAATAGGGGCGTTGTTAGGTTTTTGTAGGGATGGATCGTCTTTAAGCACTTGCATCGCATAACTACGGGCAATTTTTAAAATTTCACTGTCTTTTATAATATCGGCAATTCTTAAATTTAATACCCCGCTTTGTTGGGTGCCCATCATATCACCTGGACCGCGAAGTTTTAGGTCTACTTCGCTTATTTCAAATCCATCATTGGTGCGAACCATCGTTTCTAAGCGTGTTTTGGCATCTGCAGAGAGTTTGTGGCTAGTCATCAAAATACAATAGCTCTGTTCGGCTCCACGTCCTACACGCCCTCGTAACTGGTGCAACTGGGATAATCCGAAGCGTTCGGCACTTTCAATCACCATCACCGAGGCATTGGGGACATCGACGCCCACCTCAATAACTGTAGTGGCGATCATAATTTGTGTTTCGCCTTTTACAAACCGATTCATTTCATAATCCTTATCGGCGGGTTTCATTTTTCCGTGGACAATAGAAATCTGGTATTTTGGTTTGGGAAATTCTCTCGAAATACTTTCGTAGCCATCCATTAAATCTTTGTAATCTAAGGCCTCACTTTCTTGTATTAATGGGTACACAATATACACCTGTCTGCCTAGTGAAATTTCGTCTTTTAAAAACCGAAAAACCTTGAGTCTATTCGAGTCAAATCTGTGTACTGTTTTAATGTCTTTTCTACCTGGCGGAAGTTCGTCAATAACACTTACATCTAGATCACCATATACGCTCATGGCGAGGGTGCGGGGGATAGGGGTAGCGGTCATAATTAAGATGTTGGGAGGTTGCACATTTTTGTGCCATAATTTGCTTCGTTGTGCCACCCCAAAACGATGTTGTTCATCTACAATAGCAAGCCCTAAATTTTTAAATTGAACGGTATCTTCTAGCAGCGCATGGGTGCCAATTAGCACTTGTAAAGACCCATTTTGAAGGTTTTCGTGAATTTCTTTTCTTTCTGAAGTTTTAGTTGAACCTGTAAGAATTGAAATACTGATATTCAATTTATTACACCATACCAGTAAACTGTTATAGTGTTGGACTGACAAAATTTCAGTTGGCGCCATTAAACAACCCTGAAAACCGTTGTCAAGTGCTATTAATAGGGACATAAAGGCAACTATGGTCTTTCCAGAACCTACATCTCCTTGTAATAACCTATTCATTTGCGAAGCTTGCCCCAAGTCATGACGAATTTCTTTAATAACTCGCTTCTGTGCTTCGGTTAAATTGAAAGGTAAATGCTCGTTAAAAAAGGTGTTAAAATAGTCACCCACTTTCGGAAAAGTGTACCCTTTAATTTTGGTTTTATGGAGGATATTTTTTCGAATTAATTGCAACTGAATGTAAAATAATTCTTCAAATTTTAGTCGGTATTGTGCCCTTGATAATAGGGTCTGATTTTTCGGAAAATGAATGTTAAAAAGTGCCTCATTTTTAGGGAGTAATTTAAGGCTGTTTAGGACCTCTTTGGAGAGGCTTTCTGCAAGCCTATTTTTGGCTTCCAAAAACAGGGTTTCTAGCAAGGTGCAAATGACTTTATTGGTGATACCACTACTCGATAATTTTTCGGTGGAAGGATAGATAGGTTGCATGGCAGATCGTAAACTTTTTTCGTGTGCTTCTAGCAATTCCATTTCGGGATGGGGCATCGAATACAAACCGTTAAACCAATTTGTTTTTCCGAAGATGACATAGGGAACATTCAATTTTAAATTTTCTCGTATCCATTTATGGCCTCGAAACCAAACGAGTTCCATTTGTCCAGTATCGTCGATAAACGTTGCCACCAAGCGCTTTCCTCGTTTTTGCTCTACCGTTTTAATGTGCGTTATTTTTCCAATAATTTGGACTTCGGCATTGGTTTTTTGTAATTCGCCTATTCTGTAGTATTTGGTGCGGTCGAGGTACCTATTTGGAAATAAGTGCATTAAATCCTGAAAGGTGTGAATTCCCAATTCCTTTTTAAGCAAATCGGCTCGATTAGGACCTACGCCTTTAAGATATTCTATAGGAGTTTGAAGGAAATGGGCATTCATAAAACGAAAATACTTAATTTGGCAAAACAATTACTAGATTACTCCTATGAGATACACTTTCTTCCTTTTTATTTTCTTTACAACAGCACTGAATGCTCAGCAAAATGACCTGGTTGACTTTATAACGATAGATGCTACCGTGGAACCCATCGCTGTAGGAGAAAGAGTAGAGGGAACGGTGCGGGTTACCTTTAAAATGCTTCAAAAGGCAGATTCCGTTTATTTGGATGCGAAAAAGATGACGATTACCGATTATGCCTTGGAAGGTGTAACTGTAAGAGCATCCGAAGATAAAATTTGGCTTATCAATTCCTTTGAAAAAGATATAACCTATACAGCGTTTTTCAGTTATGAAGCAACCCCAAAACAAGCATTATACTTTACAAAAAATCAAATTTGGACACAAGGGCAAGGGAAATACACGTCTCATTGGTTGCCAAGTATCGACGATATGAATGATAAAATTGAATTTGATCTTCAAATAATGGCACCCAGCAAGTATACTGTTGCTGCCAATGGAAGACTCGATAAATTTATTTTGTACGACGATAAAATTGCTTGGAAATTCGATATGCAACAACCCATGTCCAGTTACTTAGTGGCCTTTGCCATTGGGGATTTTAAAATGAAGAAAATAGAATCGGAATCGGGAATTCCCATTGAATTGTATATCGCCACGAAGGATAGCTTAAAGCGAGAACCTACCTATCGTTACACCAAAGAGATTTTTGATTTTTTGGAAAAAGAGATTGGCGTTGCCTATCCTTGGCAAAACTATAAGCAAGTACCTGTGAGTGATTTTCTTTACGCTGGTATGGAGAATACGAGCTGTACTATTTTTTCGGAAGCTTTTGTGGTAGATGCTACAGGGTTTGTGGATAGAAATTATGTGAATGTCAACGCCCACGAACTGGCACACCAGTGGTTTGGAAATTTGGTTACCGAAACCGAAGGTACTCACCATTGGCTACATGAAGGATTTGCCACCTATTATGCTCTCTTAGCTGAAAAAGAAATCTTTGGGGTGGATTACTATTATTGGAAATTATACAATAGCGCAGAGCAGTTACAAGCAATGAGTGATATTGGCAAAGGAGAAAGCTTGCTCAATCCTAAGGCATCTTCACTAACTTTTTACGAGAAAGGAGCGTGGGCATTGCATATTTTAAAAGAATTGATTGGTGAAGAGGCTTTCAAATTAGCCGTTAAAAATTATTTACTAAAGCATCAGTTTTACAATGTTACTACCGAAGATTTTTTGGATTCTGTAAGAGCTAACACTTTTGTTGAAATCACGCAATGGGAAGAGGATTGGTTGCATCAATCGGCATTTAAAGCAGAGCAGGCATACCAATCATTAAAAAAGTCAAGTTTTATGCAGCAATTTTTTGAAGTTTCTGCTGTACGAGCCATTCCCATTTCAGAAAAGAAAGCCTTGTTAAAGCAAGCGATAACCTCTGGCAATGATTTTATAGGGCAAGAAGCGGTGTACCAATTGGCGTTTGAAGATTTTACAGAAGTTTCTGATCTTTATAGAACGGCTTTAAAAACTAATAATTTGCATATAAGGCAGGCAGTTGCTATGTCAATGGATAAAATCCCGTTGGAATTTGAGTCAGAATACAAAACCCTTTTAGAAGATACATCCTATCTAACGGTGGAAGCTGCTTTGTATAATTTATGGGTGAGTTTTCCCGAAAATAGAAATGAATATTTGAAGAAAACGAAGGATTTGGTGGGGTTTCAGGATATGAATATTCGTCAATTATGGTTGGGATTGGCATTATTTACAGAAGGATTTAGCGATTCAGAAAAACCACAAATGCTTTCGGAGTTGTTAAGTTATTCAGGAGAAGATTATTCGTTTGAAATTCGAGAAAAAGCCTTCGATTATTTATATTCTATGGGAATTCAGCAGGATATTTTTATTAAAAATCTGGTAAATGCTTGTACACATCATTATTGGCGATTTCGGGATGGAGCCCGTGAAATGCTAGACGATTTTATGGCAAAGGAGCCGAATAAAGAAAAGGTTTTGGCGTTATTTAGTAGCTATTCTGAAAAGGAAAAAGCGTATCTTAAACGTAAATTAAATTTGTAATGAGAGCATTGGTCATTTCTGGGGGTGGAAGCAAAGGAGCCTTTGGTGGCGGGGTCGCTCAGTACCTAATTGAAGAATTGGGTTATAACTACCAGCTCTTTGTTGGGACATCTACTGGAAGTTTGTTGGTGCCAAATTTGGCACTCAACCATATCGAAAAAATAAAGAATGTCTATACTTCAGTAAATCAAGAATCTATTTTTAGCAATATGCCCTTTATTATTAAAAAGAATAAATGGGGTGGAAAGGAAATAGGCATTAATCATTTTAATGTGTTAATGAATTTTCTTCGGAAGAAAAAAACCTTTGGTGAAAGTAAAAACCTTCGAAAACTTATTGAAAAAACCTTTACCGAAGCGGATTTCAATACTTTAAAACAGAGTGATAAGGATGTAATTGTAACGGTTTCCAATCTTTCCATTAATCAGGTGGAATATAAATCCCTTAAAGACTTTGAATATCAAGATTACCTAGATTGGATTTGGATTTCGTGTAATTACACACCCTTTATGAGCTTGGTAAAAAAAGAAGGTTGCGAATATGCCGATGGAGGTTTTGGGAGTATGGTGCCAATAGAAGAAGCCATTAACAGAGGGGCAACCACTGTGGATGTAATTATCCTTGAAACTGAAGTGACCTATTACAATAGGTTGCCGTCCAGAAATGTGTTTTCGTTAATTAGTACCATGCACGAGTATATGTCTGATAGGATTGAAAAGCAGAACATTCGCATTGGTAAATTTGTCGCTGGAAATAGCAATGCCATCCTTAACTTTTACTATACACCAACGGTATTAACCACTAATTCCCTTGTATTTGATAAACACGAAATGTCTAAATGGTGGGAAAGTGGATTTCAGTTTGCTAAAATGAAGAATAGCGAATTGAATGAAATTAAAGGGCCGGAGGCTTAAAATAATTCCCCTACTTCCTTTTTAATATAAGCAAGTGCCTTTTGTGAGGGAGTAATCTCCTCCATAAAATTCCGAAGTAAATACTCACGCATAGAATCTGCATCGCCATCTTTTTCGTGCATGGCCGCTTGCCTTATGATATGAATGGTAGCATTTTTCGCGGCGTTAATTAAGTTCCAACACTCAGGAGATGTATAGATTTGTTGCGTAACATTATGTTCAAATTCCTGTTCTATGTTTTTAATAAGGAGCTCCTCGTACTTAGAAACTTCATCAGAAAAGGGTTTTACGCGTATTAATAGCTTATTAGGATCAATTCGTTCTAAAAGAAGGGTGAGCCTTTCATACGCTTGTAAACGCATAGGCAACACTTTGTTTTGGGCTTCCTTTTGAACTAAATACCTTCTTCTTCCTTCTTCGTTTGCGGTGTGCCCTTTAAAAAAGAAATAGGATACTAACCCAACCACAATAGCTGGGAGTAAGTAAGAAACATAACTAATAACTTGAGAGAATTCTTCCATAAATTTTTAAGTATTAAGCAAACTTACAGTTTTTGTGAAACTTTACAAATAACGTTCATAGGATGAAAGTAGTATTTGATGAAATGATTTATAGTTTATAAAGTATCAATCTTGTAGCGACCTAATATCGATCATACTTTTAAATCGCTTAATAGAAAAACACTACAAATGAAAACAAAAATTTACATCACAATTTTTTTCCTAACTCTTTCTTTGACGGCTTTTGGGCAATTTCAAATGAATAGCGGGGGAGCCAATGAATACTACCACGATTTAAATACAGATATTATAAACGATAACAGCAATGACCTTGTAATAGCTGGAAACTTATTTGATGCAAATTTTAGCACACAATTAATGGTGTTGTTTCGAAAAAGTCAAAACGGAACCACTGTTTGGGAGCATAATTATGTTTCCCCTGGAGGTCCCATAGTTAGAGTCCTTGACGTTGTAAATTATTTTGATAAAATCTTTGCTACAGGTTATATAGAACTGAATGGACCTGGAACACGAACCACTTTTATAGCTGATATTAATGCAGTAAATGGGTTGGTAACCAATGCGTTCTTTTATGATGTCTTAACTCCACCGATGAATTCTCAAGGGTTAAAGATTATTGTTAGTAATAGTGATGCCGATGGCGATGGTGTAGCAGATTTAGGACTGGTTGTTGGGGGCTATTTTTCTAATTGTGTTCCTATAAATACTAATGGAAGTACCTGTACAAACTTAGGATTTGTATTACGAACAGATTTTAATTTGAACACTATTTGGATGATTGAGTTAGACAATAATAACACTACCACGGGAAATTTCGATTACGACTTTATAAATGGCATTACCGAAACACCTACTGGGTTCTTCCTAACAGGAAGTGTGGTTGGAATTCCAATGGCAGGGGTCCCAGACCAACAGGGTGTTTTAGCACATAAAATTGATTTTATGGGAAATTTTGTATGGGACGGGAGCTATATTTTTGGAAATGCAAACGATGTGAGTGTAGATGCTTATTACGACACTGCTTCATCCCAAATATTTATGCTAGCCAATTATTCTCAAACACATTATTTTGGAGTTACTGTCTATAACGACGCTACTGGGGTGATAAATAATGCTAGCAGTTGGTATGTCACCGATTTCAATGATTTAAATACGTATGCTTTTAAATTAACCGAATCGATTACAAATAGTGCCAATTTAGTAATATCAGGTTATGACAGAGATCAGGTGTGGCAGGATGCTTTGGGTAATCCCATCACAGGACAAAGTAATATTTTTATTTACGAGTTTGATAAATCAACAGGGGCTCAAGTAGGTCAATACATACAATATTTGGTTCCCCATATTGAGCACAGTCCTGAGGAACTTAATTTTTGGAGTTTGCAAATGCCCTTAATTTATTATCCCGATATGAGCTATCAATACACAAATAATGATGGTACGGGCACCTTTTATTTTCACGTTGGGTATCGAACAATTCCTTCTGGTGAAACCTGGGTAGAATCACTTTCTACAAATGCGACCCTGCAAAATGTGTGTATTAATTTAAGAAAAACCCTAACGCTAAACCCGTTACTATATACCCCCATAGCTGCTACTTCTGGATTTGTTCCCTATTCTGAAGGACCTATCGTACTTAATGCAAATCCAATGACTCCCTTAGATAGGGATTGTGATGATACCATTCTTTCTATTATTAATCCACAAGGTAACCTTTGGAAGCTGTATCCTAATCCGTGTAAAGAATTAGTTTATGTTACTTCAGAAACTGAAGTGATTTATACGCTATTCGACGAAATGGGTCGAAAGATTGATTCTGGATCTGTTTCTAGAGATAAACCCATTCAAGTGTCCCATTTGTCGAAGGGAATCTATTTTGTATCATTAATTAATGCATATAGCTCTGGAACAATAAAGTTTGTAAAGGACTAATATATATTATTTAACAAAAGGGCGAAGCTACTATTTACTTCGCCCTTTTGTATAATAAACTTAGAATCAATTCACTATTTTTATCAGTAAAGAAAAGTATTGTGCTAAAACGCTATTACATCCTAGCTATCTTATGGGTTTTACTTCCATCTTTTGGACAAGCACAATATGCTACAAACTATAGTATCAAAGAGGGGTTACCCAGTAACCATATATATAAAGTCACTCAGGACAATAATGGATTTATTTGGGTTATTACAGATAATGGAATCGCAAAATATAACGGTACAGAATTTAAAGTATTTACTACAAAAGAAGGGCTCCCTACGAATGATGTTTGGGAAATAGCTACTACACCAGATGGAAAAGTTTGGTTTTTCTGCAAAGCTTCCAAGGTGGGCTATATTGAAAATGATAAAGTGCACAGTTTTGAAGGTGAAGAAAAAGGAATTGTTTTTTTTCCATTAAAAATTATAGAAATCGAGAATACTATTTTGTTTGAAAGTAAGAACAATTGGTATTTCTTAAATACGGAAAATAAATGGGAAGCCATAGATGAAATTAAAAAGCATCCATTATTCAAAATTAAGAGCGAGGTGGAAGCGCTAATAAAAGCAGAAAAACCAGTCAATATTATTCATTTTAGAGCAAAGGATTCCCTTATTTGCTGGTTAAAACGAGATACCTACATGGTATTCAATAGTAAAACAAAGGAGGTTGTTGACGGAAAAGAAACGTATGGGTTTAACCATCAATTTTCAGATCTCGCAAGAATTAATTTAATGAATGGGTCTATTCAATTAACCGATACCAGTTTTGTGGCACTATTGGATTCAAAATATAAGATAGCTAAAACTGCATCTATTCCATCGTCATTTAACTCCCATCACGCAAGTATCGATAAAACTGGAAATATATGGGCGGTTTCATTTCAGAATGGGGTTTATAAAATCCCAAGTGTTTACCAAAAAATAGCCTATTTTTTTCCTTCAGAAAAAATTGAAATTATTGAAAAAGCTGGAAACGACATTGTGGTAAATGTCTTTGATAAAGGATATTATCGTTATAATAAATCTAAGTTAGATTTTTTACCATACATCGAAGAAAAGGGGGTGCTACACCCTTTAAGTGTAATTGATAATCTTCAGAAAACCTATTTTGTCCACAAACTTGAGGTCGTTTCCTATTCCTTTAATACCCATAAAGTAGTTAAAAGAACCAAGATTAAAGAAGGGATCAAGCAAATGGTGTATTACGATGGGTTTTTATGGGGTTTAGGTTCTTATGGTATAAAAAAAATGAAGGAGTCTAATTTTGATGTGGTGGCAAAATTCCCTGCTGTTGGTATGAATAAGCTGTTTATGTTTAATGATAAAATGTTAATTGGGTCTACAGATGGATTAAAAGTGTTAAAGGATACTATAGTTACTCCCATTGTAAATGACACCCTTTTTCAAAAACCAATTCATAATATTGTATCCCTAAATAAGGATTGGGTAATCATTTGTACTGAAGGGTATGGAGCCTATGCAACCAATACTTTACAAACAATTTACTTTCCAAATACACAATACCTAAACATAAAAGATGCTTTTGTTGTAGGAGATAGCATTTGGTTGGCCACCAATGAAGGACTTGTTCAATTTCTAAAAAAGGGTCATACTTTTCAATTTGTTAAAAATGTTACGGAAGAAATGGGTTTAGCTACACGAAGGGTCAACTCTGTTTTAGTAGACGAGGATTATATTTTTATGGGAACGGATGATGGTTTGGTCGTTTTTCCTTTGAACATTACAGCCCCATCTCAGTTTTTGGATATATATTTTGATACGGTTCAATTTAATGGAGAGACTTTAAATCTGTCCAAGAATGAGATTAACTATGCAAACCATAACTCGCTTCGAGTAAAAATTGGTGCCATCAATTTTTCTGAAAAGAAAACACCAGTAGCATTTAAATATATGCTTGAGCCTTTACAGAACCAATGGCAAGAAACAACTTCCAGCACATTAAATTTTAGTGATTTACCACCCAATGAGTATAAATTGCAATTAACTTCTGGCGATTACCAAAAGTCATTTTCTTTTATTGTACATCCTTTGTGGTGGCAAACGATAACTGCCAAAATTCTTTTCAGTCTTTTTGGGATAGGGATATTGCTTTTTGTCCTTCAAATGATACGTAAAAGAGAACTAAAGAAGAAAACGGCCAAATTAAATGCAGAAAAGAAGCTCGCAGAATACGAATTGTACGCACTTCGATCCCAAATGAATCCACATTTTGTATTTAACTCACTTACGGCCATTCAGTATTATATTAATGAGAATGACTTTGAAAATTCTGAAAAGTACTTGGTGAAGTTCTCAAAATTAATTCGGCAGTTTTTTGAAATATCCAAAGAAGAAGAAATCACCCTTGAAAATGAAATTGCATTGCTTCAAAACTATTTGGAAATCGAAAAACTTCGGTTTAAAGACAAGCTTAATTTTACTATTGAAGTAGATCCAAAACTAAATGTTACTCAAAGTAAAATACCCACCATGTTGCTTCAACCAGTGGTTGAAAATGCAGTAAATCACGGAATTTTTAATAAAGAAGAAAATGGAACTATTAACTTATATTTCAGCTATATTAAACCTAAGGAATTTTCTGTTGAAATTTTAGATGATGGAGTGGGTTTTGAGAAAACAAAAAAACAACGTAACGGAAAAATAAGTTCTTCCGTAATTTTGAAGGATAGAATTTCGATACTCAATCAGTCACAACATTGGAATATCTCGTATAGTACTGTTGTTGCTTTTTCAGAAGCATCAGACAAGGGAAATAAAGCAACCTTCCTCATAAAACATTTAAAATGAAACCAATCACCGCTATTCTAGTTGACGATGAAATTTCAGCTTTAAAAGGGTTGGAACAAAAAGTGGAAAAACTATTTCCCGAAATTGAAATACTACATACTACTCAAAATCCAGATGAGGCCCTTAAACTAATAGAATCTAGCAATCCGGACATCGTCTTCCTTGATGTTGAAATGCCTAGAATGAATGGTTTCGAACTGCTTTCAAAATTGAAGGAAGTACATTTTCAAGTCATTTTTGTTACTGCGTATAGTGAGTATGCTTTAAAAGCCTTAAAACAGTCAGCAATCGATTATGTGTTAAAACCCGTGGATAACGAAGAACTAAGTGCTGCCATTAATAAGGCTTTGCAGGCTATTGAAATGGAACATCAAAGTAAAAACAATGCGAAACTTATTGAAATTCTCACCGAATCCATCACCAATTCAAACAAGATTATAGTGCCTACCCATAAAGGATTGTCTTTTATTCCTCAGGATGAGGTGCTACATATTGAAGGATATGATGGGTATACAAAGTTTCATTTAACCAATAAAACTCATTTAGTAAGTTCCTACAGTTTGGGTAAGTTTGAAAAATCATTAAGCACTATTTTTTTTAAATGCCATAAGTCTCACATCATCAATATTGAAAAGGTACGAAGCTTTGAAAATGAAGGCTATGTCGTCTTGGATGGTGACTACCGTGTTCCTATCTCAAAAACCAATAGAAAAGTTTTTTTAGACTTATTTCAATAGTTCCCACCTAGATATTGACAATCCTTCAAGGTTTGCATCCCATCGAAGAGAACAGCATCCTTTTCGTACATATAGGTCCTGTCTAACTCTTTAGAAAGGTTGTGGTCGTCTACATTAATATCGATGTCTTTCATTTTAAATTGGCAGGGATGTTCGTACCCACATGCGTGGGTGATTTCGATTAATTCCTTTCTGAAGGTTTTAAAATACTGTGCAAGACGTTCACTTTTCAAAGGAATATTAATACCGCTTTGTAACCATTTACTTTGTGTTGCCACCCCGCTAGGACAGCGATTGGTATGACATATCTGCGCTTGAATGCAGCCAATACTCATCATGGCTTCGCGTGCTACATTAATACAATCGGCACCCATAGCAAATGCCATCGCTGCTTTGGCTGGGAACCCTAGTTTTCCGCTTCCTATAAAGACGATTCTATCGGTAAGTTTTCGTTTTTTAAACACTTTGTAGAGTTCACTAAAACCATATACCCAGGGTAACGATACATGGTCTGCAAAGCTTGGAGGAGCAGCACCCGTCCCACCTTCACCACCGTCCACGGTAATAAAGTCGGGACCTTTTCCAGTTTGAAGCATTAAATCGGCTAGTTGTTCCCACTCGTCAATCTTTCCGATGGCGGCTTTAACCCCCACGGGAAGTCCTGTGGCTTCCGCAATGTCTTCAATAAACTGGAGTAATTCTGGAACATTTGAAAAGGCTTTATGATTGGGCGGAGAGAGGACATCTTTTCCTACTTCAACGCCTCTAATGTTGGCTATTTCGTGGGTAATTTTAGCCCCAGGTAAAACACCTCCTTTTCCAGGTTTCGCACCCTGGGAGAGTTTAATTTCGATGGCACGAATAAACGGATTGTCTTCTACCAGCTTCACCATTTTCTCCATAGAAAAACCTCCATCTGCGGCTCGAACGCCAAAATATCCTGTCCCAAAATGAAACACCACATCTCCACCGTGGCTATGGTAAGGGGAAAGTCCACCTTCGCCTGTATTGTGGTATGCACCAGCTAAATTCACTCCTTTATTTAAGGATTCTATTGCTTTGGCTGAAAGAGAACCAAAGCTCATTGCCGATACATTAATGATTGATGCTGGACGATAGGGTTTACGACGCTTATTGTGAAGCCCCATGACCTTGGCACAAGGGAGGAAGTTTTTATCTAAGTGGTTAGGGTGATCCTCTTTAACTTGGTAGGGCATCATGGCATTGTTGATAAAGATATGCTGGTGTGCATAAATGTCTCTATCCGTTCCAAAACCTTCGTAGTTATTTTCTTTTTTTGCGGAAGCGTAAATCCAACCTCGTTCTATTCTATTAAAGGGGAGTTCCTCACGGTTGTTTGCTACCAAATATTGGCGTAGTTCTGGGCCTATGTGTTCCAAAACGTACCTAAGATGTCCAATAATTGGGAAGTTATGACTTATGGTATGTCTTTTTTGGAAAAAGATGTCTCTTAGTGCTACTAATGCTAATACAATAAGCACCCAGCCCCACCAAGGGATGCTTTTAATAAACTCTAGAACCATTTTTAGTTTGCATTAAGATAATCTAAGGCTAGTTGACTCATCGCTTTTACCCCTAACAGCATTCCAGCATCGTCCACTTGAAAGTCTGGTGTGTGGTGTGGAAAAGCTTTTGTATTTCCTGGGGTCATTCCGCCGAGGAAGAAATAAAACCCTGGGACAATTTCCTGAAAATAAGAGAAATCTTCACCTCCTGTTGTGGCTTTCATAGTTGAAACATTATCCTTGCCTGCAATGGCTTCCAGCGTTGGAAGCATTTTTGCGGTTAAGTCTGGGTCGTTGTAGGTTACAACGGTGTTATTTTGCCATTCTATGGTAGCTTCACCTCCGTAGGCTTTGGCGATATCGCGTGCCATTTCGGTCATACGGCGGATAATCATATCACGCATATTGGGGTCTAGCGTACGGACGGTTCCAATCATTTCGGCCGATTCTGGGATGATGTTAAATCGTACCCCTGCCGTGATTTTTCCTACGGTAATAACGGCTGCTTCATCTACTAAAGGAGATTCGCGACTAATAATAGTTTGGAAGCCGTCTATGATTTTGGCAGAAATAAGGATGGGATCTACACCCGTCCAAGGTGCAGAACCGTGGGTTTGCTTTCCTTTTACGGTAACCACAAAACGCTCTACCGCTGCCATGGTGCCGCCACTTTTGTACTTGATAGTGTTTACGGGAGTTCCTGAGTTAATATGGAGTCCGAATATGACATCTACATCTGGGTTTTTTAACACCCCTTCTTTAATCATGAGTTTTGCGCCGCCCTCTTCACCGGGTGGTGGACCTTCTTCGGCGGGTTGAAATATGAACTTGATGGTTCCTTTAATTTTATCGCGATGCTTGGATAGTACTTCGGCAACGCCCATTAAAATAGCTGTATGGGTGTCGTGTCCGCAGGCGTGCATCACACCTGTTTCAGTATCAAGGAAGGTTGTCTTTACGGTACTTTTGAAGGGAAGATCGTTCCTTTCAGTCACGGGGAGTGCGTCAATATCGGCACGCAGGGCAACAACTTTACCAGGGAGGTCGCCTTTTAAAATTCCTACTACGCCTGTAATGGCCACTCCAGTTTGCACTTCCAATCCTAGTGATTTTAGGTGGGCTTCAATCTTTTTGGCGGTATTGAATTCACGATTGGATAGTTCTGGGTTTTGGTGAAAGTAGTGACGCCAGTCGATGACTTTGGGTTCTATGCTTTCGATGTCTTTGAGGAGGTCTTTGTCCATTTGAGCATGACCGATGGTGATGCATAGGAATGCAAAGAGATATAGTAGGGTGTTTTTCATTGTTTGGTAATTTATGCTAAAGATATTTATTTTTTGAAAAAGAAGAGGGGGGGTGGGAGATAATAATGTTATCCTAGTCATGTTCTTTTCTTTTTTGCATTTCCCAAAAAAGAAACAAACCTGCCTGCCGGCAGACAGGAAGGTCTAGCCTTTATAAAAGAGTACTTTATTTGCTTATTTGTTCATTTTACTCAGCTTAAATATTTTATTGATTTCGTGAATCTTCGATTTCTTTGCTCGTCCAAAGAAAACGAACCAAAAGAAACGACGCCTTTTCAGAGGAATTTTTGCTTTGCAAAACCGTCTTGAAAACTCCGCGTCCTTCGGACTGCCCTTCGACAAGCTCAGGATGACAAATCGGAGCTTTTCTGCGACCTATTCTGCTGAAAAGGGATGCTCTTTGAATAGTAGGTAACGTTCATTTAGGCTTGTGGCATTTCTATTGTTGAATGTACTCTGTTGGGGGAGTTCATAATAGGAATGGGGATAGATATCTGTTAAAAAGTAAGCTTTCCTTTGGGTTGTCTATGGGGTTTACCAATATTAGGGTTATTATAAGCTTATTATAAATATGCTATAACCACGCTATAACCCTTAATTAAATTTTTCTTATATTTGGTTTTAGGTTGCTGTTAAAGAGGGTGTTGTATGGTTGTTTATTTAAATTTTATTAGGTATGGCAAAACAGAAGGGAATTATACCGCTTGTAGGGACACTTGGAGGGCTTAATTTTTACTATTTGAATGGTAAGCCTGTGGTGCGGGTTGCGGGTGGCGGATTTAACGGAAAGGCTATAAAAACAAAGGCTAGTATGCAGCGGGTACGAGAAAATAGTAGTGAGTTTGGGCATTGTTCTAGGGTTAATAAAGCTTTTAGAATGGCCCTAAAACCGTTTTATGCTGGGCATAGGTTTACGTTTTTGCATAGCCGATTGATGGGGTTATTTACCCAGTTGAAGGATCTTGATACTGTGCATGAACGGGGAAGACGCGTTGTTGCAGAAGGGGTTGCTACGGCTGAAGGGCACTCCCTTTTAAAGGGGTTTGGGTATACTCCAGATTGTGCTTTGCAAAAAGTGCTGCCCTTTGGAATGGTGTATGATGGGACGACTCACACGTTTACGGTGACTGATTTTGCTATTAAGCGTGTTGGTTTTGTTGCGGGTGCTACGCATGTAAAACTGACCTTTGGAGTGCTGGGGTTTGATTTTGATACGCTTGATTATGGTTTGTATCTGGATACTCCTTTGGTTTTGGATAGACAGGCTGTGGATACAGCGTTGCAGTTTGAGGTTGTGGTGCCGCCTGATGCTCCTGGGTTATTGCTTGGGGTGTTTGGGGTGCGGTTTTACCAAGAGGTTGATGGGACGTTGTATGGCTTGAAAGGTGCTGAGAGTGTTGGGTTTGAGGTGTTTTTGTAGGGAGTGGTGAATAGTGAGTGGTGAATGGTGAATGGTGAATAGGGAGGAGACAAGAATCTAGAAACAAGAACCAAGAGAGTGGGGAGGTTTTTAATTTTTAAGTGGGCTTAATTAGCAATTAATTATTTTCGCTTGTTAGGTACAGTTAATTTAATTCTTTCTTAAACTTTTCACTATTTTCACAAGCCTCTAAAAAACCATTATACCATACACTTACAGGATACTTTTCATTTCTTGAAGACTCGAATGTGCTATTTTTTTTATAATATAAAATAGTTTCGTCTTTTGGTAAGTATTTACTGATTCCAAAATCATAAAAGTTATATGGTATTGTTTCGAAAAGTCTATGTGTCCAATCTCTATTGCTATGCATTTGTATTGAGTTTGTATCTTCTGTTGCGTAATCAATAACAACTACATTTCTTTTTTTATTAGGTGAAAAACGATGCGAGGGAAATACCTTATTAAGGTGCATATCATTAAATCCATAACCAATAAACAAAATTGCATCTGATTCATTGACAAGACTATCAATTTTCATGTAATATTGCCTATAAGGCGCTCTTAATAATTGGTTCGCTTTATCTAATCCAGAGATGATTGTTGAATTCAAATGATAATTACCTTCACTTGTATAATTCACATTTCTGTTTGTTGACCTCGTTTGAAAGTTATTATTTAAATCATTTTCCCAAATAATGTTATGGGATTGAGGGCCATCATTTGTCATATTGAAGTGAATTGAACCGTGTAAATGATAGCAAAAATTCCATTTATTACTATAAAATTCTGTCTTATCAAATTTTCCATCTTCGAGGTTGAAACCAGTAGATAAATCTGGTAATATATTGAGTATTACATTATCATAATTTAGATTAATAAATCCTAAATCATATTCTTCTTTTAAATCATTGAAGAATTGTTTGGCTTTATTTAACTCGTCCCTTTTATCTTTATTTAAGGTTAAACATTTTCTTCTAATATGGATTAACAACTGATCAGTTAAGGATGCTTGCATATCCTTAAAATCATTTCCATCCGCTCTTTTTTCTTCTCTGTAACGAGTAATTATCTCTGGAAATTGATTTAATTTTATAAATGCTTTTAAGCTTTTATTATAGTCTATATTTTCTTCATTACTAATAGAAGAAATATTTTGCATTGTAAATAATAAAGTTTCAAAATTCAATTCATACTTAATTCCAATTTTAGCATTTTCCTTTCTATGGTTTAGTATTTTTTCTTTGAGCCAAGTATATAAATTTTTACTTTCTTCTTTGTTTTTTAAACTGTAATTATCACTTGCCCGTCTTTCGAATAATTTATCGATTTCGTATACACTTGGCATACCAAATTCAATAGATGCCCCAGCTCCAAGTACAATCAATAATTTTTTCATTCAAATTTAGTGGTTTTGTGTAATTACGCCCAACGAGTGCGGCTATAGTGCGGTGCGCCTGCGACAGCTTCGGCAGAATACCTCGCGTTCAGCGAGGGTGGAAGCGTCAGCGTGCGTTTCGGAGCAATCGACAAAGCCACTAGTTCATATTTTTCGGTTAATTAAAAATAGTCTTTTTTGTAAGAAACGCAATACTATTAACCATCTAAGCACTGCATTATAGGCGATGTCGCCAGTAGTTTATTTCTTAATTTCTTCTCCTAAAAAAATCAAATCAATCTCGTTATTCCGCTCATCAAGTTTTATTTTCATTTTCCTCGATTCATAGATATAGTAATTATTCATTAACGCTCCGTGTTGATAATCATAATCTTCTTTGACAAAGTCAGCTTTACCAAATGTTGTTTCTATGTTCTCTCTGTTTACATTTTGAAATTCTTTAATTCTTCTTTTTGGGATTATAAATTCTATCACTTTACCATCCATTACTCCATATCCATATCTATCTGATGTGAATAGTCTTCCTTTACTATTTTTTACGGACTCTATTCTTTCATTCAGAGTATATTCGCGTTCTATATTATTTTGAACAATATAAACCTTATCGTCTAAATCTAATCTCCAATTAGTAGAATTTTCTGGCATCGGTTCCATTCTCGTACCACTAATTAAATTTAGGTTAATAGCATTGACCGTATCAAATAATTTAACTCCATATACTGTATATTGATTAAACCTTAATTCTTCATTAGTTAGACAATTTAAATCTTTTGTCAACTCAAAAATTTCATTATTCTTCAAGGCTTGGAGTTTTTTGTTATTATATGCTTTTTGTGGGGAGTGAAGTAAAGATAAATAAAAAGTAGTGAGTGGTGAATGGTGTGTGGGGAATAGTTATTAACGGGGTTGTTAGAGAAGGGTTTTTTTCTTTTTTTATTCTGTTCATTTTTGTCTTGACACAAAAACGAACCAAAAAAGTCAAGAAGGACTTGAGGGAATTGCTACTTTGCAGCACCGTTTGCCACTGCGCTGCATGCTACTAGTCGCAAGCTGGCCCATACGCTAAATAAGTCCACTGGACTTATTTTTAACGCTTTGTCCTCTTCGAAAAACGCACTTCCGCTTGTGGCTGCACTATTCCTGAAAGTCCTTCGGACTGCCCTTCGACAAGCTCAGGATGACAAATCGGAGCTTTTCTGCGACTATTCTGCATAAAAGGGATGCTCTTTGAATAGTAGGTAGCGTTCATTTAGGCTTGTGGCTGTACTATTCCTGAAAGTCCTTCGGACTGCCCTTCGACAGCACTTCGACAGCACTTCGGCAGCACTTCGACCCTTCGACAGCACTTCGACAAGCTCAGTGTGACAGCTCAGGACAGGCAGGCTCAGTGTGACAGCTCAGTGTGACAGCTCAGGATGACAAATCGGAGCTTTTCTGCGACTATTCTGCATAAAAGGGATGCCCTTTGAATAGTAGGTGGCGTTCATTTAGGCTTGTTGCTGCTCTATTCCTGAAAAGTCCTTCGGGGTTGTTCTCGATATAATTTTACATTTAGTAACATCCCTCGAGCTAAGAATGTTGAGATTGCTTCCCACTTTGTACCTCGTGGTCGCAATGACGAGGGGTTTTGTTTTTTGGCGGTGAGAATAAGGGATTATTTTTTGTGATTGCTACTTATAGTCTTTTTTTATTCTTTATTAATATTTTACGGTTGTGGAATGGGTTCTACAGTTAATTTATCACCCTTTTTGTCGAGATAGGTTACCTTCATTTCAAGCATATGAGTTGTCCATTTTTCGACTCCTGCGTTAGCCGCTTGTTGGCAAAAGGTTGGGTAGTCTGTTTGTCCTTGTTGATGGATTTTAATTGCGAGTTTCAGTTTGTCTGCGGAACCTGTGTTATTCACTTCCATTTTTGGATATTTTGATTCCCCGACAAGAGTAAAGTTATTTATTCCATAATATTTTGTGCGTCCGTCTGATACGAAGTTGTCATAATGTGTTACTCCAATCTTTTTTAGGTCTTGGACAAATTGAGAGAAATCTGCTCCGCTTTTAACCTTTTCAATTGCTTGGTGTATTTGTTGTATTGTAAACATATTTAAAAATTTTTTATTTCAAGTTTTGGTTTTGCTAGCTTGAAAGTAATGTTTAATACATTGGTTTAGTTAAAACTAGTAATTATTTATATAAGGATTGTTATGTGTCTCATTTTTTGATTTCATCTGCTAAGTCCACTAATTTTAATTCTTTATGGTAGGCTTCAATTCGGGAATGTGCCGTTCCGTCAACTAATAGAATAACTGTGAGCATTGCAATTGTAGTAATACTAATGGCTCTCCAAGTTGGTGTATTAATAAATAGAATTAGTAGGGATGCTACAATGATTAGAATTGGGATAACCTTAAAAACCACTGTGTATTCCTTTAAAGTACTTTCTGAACGTTCTATTTCTGACTGAAAAAAGGCAGGAGCATCGGCATTATATGCTTTTTCAAATTGGGTAATCCTTGATTTGTTGGTGTAAAATAACCCAAGCCCAATAGTTAAGAGTACAACACCTGCAACCAAGGTAGGAATGATGTATGCCTTTGCCAAATCTGTTTTTCCTAATTGCCAAAATCCAACGCTTGCGATTAAAAATAGGATTGCAAAAAGAATGAAGAAACGTGTGGAGAAGACTTCGGCTTTTGCCCATTCGGTAGCTAATTTTAATAGTTCCATCTTAATTTAATTTATATTTTTCTCTGTACTCTGTGGGGCTAATGCCTGCTTTCTTTTTAAATAATCTCGAAAAATAGGGTGGGTATTCGAACCCTAATTCATAGGCTACTTCTGCGATGCTTTTATTGGGTTGCAATAAAACATTCTTTGCTTCATCAATGAGGCGTAATTGTAAATGCTCGGTGGTGGTTTTTCCCGTTTCTTTTTTTAGCGTATCGCTTAAGTAACGTTGAGAAACCGACATTTTTTTGGCTAATTGTTCAATACTTGGAATGCCTTTTTCTTGTAGTTGCCCAGACTCAAAATACCTGTCGAGTTCTTGGTTAAATTGCTCAAGCAAACTATGAGATAATTCTTTTCTATTTAAAAACTGCCTTTCATAAAATCGATTGGCATATTTTAATAAGGTATCCAATTGTGAAATAATAATGTCTTTGCTAAAGGCATCTTGATTGTTTTGATATTCACTTTCAATATTTTCGACAATGGATTCTATTTGCTTTTCTTCTTTAGGTGACAAGTGCAATGCTTCATTGGCAGCATAGGAAAAGAAGTTATATTTCTTTATTTGTTGGGCTAAATCCGTTCCTTTTAAAAAATCTTCATGGAAATTAATAGAAAATCCTTTTTGATCAAAAATGAAGCTACTGTCCCATTGCAGAACCTGTCTTGGGGCAATAAAAATCAATGCGCCATTGGTAAAATCATACTTTGTGCGGCCATAATTTAATTCGCCATGCATTATTTTTTTTAGGCTAATAGAATAACAATCCGTTGAAATAGGAGGAGAGCTTTCTCTAGGACAGGGCAGGAACTCATCACCTTTTGCCACCATAACACTTAACATAGGATGCTCTGGGCGGGGCAGTTGCATATAATCAAGAAATGCCGATAGGGTTTTATAGTGTTTCATTTTTTAGTCTTTTATAGATTTCCACCAAGGTTTAAATTGCTGTAAACTGTCCTTTAAATTAACATTTTCGCCAATCATGGGTGTTAGGATTCTTATATTTTTTTCATTTTTTCCTTCCGTTATGTTTGTTAAGGGTTCGTCCCAGTCGTGATTGGCAAGTGTAAATTTTCCGGAATGTACCGGAAGAACAGCTTTTGCGTTTAAATCGGTGGCAGCCATAAAGGGTTCTCCTGGTAGCATATGGATGTATTTCCATTTTTTATCATATTGCCCGTTTTCAAGTATTGCCAAATCAAGGGGGCCATATTTTTCTCCAATTTCCTTAAAATGTGCATCATATCCACTATCCCCCCCAATATAAATAGTTGCGTTTGGAGTTTTTAGAACAAAGGAAGCCCAGAGTGTTTTTGCACGGGTAAAGCCTCTTCCTGAAAAGTGCCTTGCTGGAGTTACGTGGGCTTGAAAACCCTCTTCAAAAGAAAATGTATCATACCAATCACCTTCAACAATTTTTTCTGGATTGAACCCCCAATGTTCTAAATGGGCACCATTTCCAAGACCAGTAATGACTTTATTAATTTTTGGGTTTAACTGTTTCAGGGTTTTATAATCCATATGGTCCCAATGGTCGTGGGATATGAATAAGAAATCTATTTCGGGAATATCGTCTGTTGTATAAATATCAGTTCCTTTATAAGCCTTGGTAGTAAATGAAAAGGGGGAGGCGTTACCGCTTAAAACAGGGTCTACCAATATTTTTTTGCCATCAATTTGCAAGAAATAGGTTGAATGCCCCATCCAAATCAGTACATTTTCTTCAGCTTTTAAGGCTTTTAAGTCGGTTTTTATTGAAGGTAGGGCTTTAGTGGGTTCTTTCGGTTTGGATGAAAATAGAAACTCGAACAGTACGTTACCATACCCAACACCTTCGGTTAGCATAGGTGTTTCATTTATATTTAGAAAGCTTCCGTTTTTATAATTGGGCGATTGCTCTATTCTTAATAAACGCTCTCCTGATGGATGTTTCCCAAATCGTTCTGTGTTTAAGAAAATGAAAGTTCCAGCGCCAATAATGGTGATTATCAATAGTATTGCAATCATTATTTTTTTAATTATAATCATTCTTAAATTTAAAAATTCCACTTTACACCAACGGCTCTTTCCGATACTTCCCACAATTTCACCGCAACTTCTTTATCCTTTGCATGTGGCTCTAATGTATGTGCGCCAACCGGACCCGTCCAATTCTGTCTTCCTGTAGGGCCATAAAAACCACTTTCATCAAGATTTGGTTCTGTAGCACACATCAATTGTGGATATGCGCCCTTTTCTGCCGATTGCACCAATGGAGACCATTTCATCAATTGCCAAATGAAGCGTGTTGTTAAACTACCACTGGTTTTTATTAAAGAAGTACGGGATGCACCTGGGTGACAGGCGTAAACCTTTACATGGGACTTCCCCGCATTTTTTAATCGGTCTTGTAATTCATAAACGCACATAATCTGCGCCAATTTACTTTGGCTATATACAGCATTAGGACTGTAGTTGTTTTCCCAGTTCAAATCGTCAAACTGAATGGTTTTAATCCCTAGATTATACCCCATACTACCTACAGTTACAATCCGCCCTTTCGATGCTTCAATTCGAGGGTAGAGTAATGCTTGCAGTAAAAAATTACCATAGTGATTTACCCCCAATTGACTTTCAAAACCATCGTCGGTAAGTGTTAGGCTGGGTACTTGAGCAATGGCAGCATTGCAGATAAGCGCATCGATTTGTGGCACGGTTTTTAGAATCTCTTGTGCTACTTTCTTTACAGAATTTTGTTGTGCCAAATCCATTTGTATGGATGACACTTTTATAGTATTACCAAGTTCTTGTTTTAGAGCTGTGATGGTTTTTTCTGATTTCTTTGGATTTCGATTGAGCATTACCACTTTTGCCCCTTTGGACAGCAATATTTTTGCTGCTTCAAATCCTGTTCCACTTGTAGTACCTGTTATGATGTATGTTTTACCGCTTAAGTCTTCTATCCTTTCGGGAGTCCAGCCTTTTTTGCCAAATTGATTTGTTTTCATTTTTATTTCAAATTAATAAGACAAAGGTAGGGGTGAAGATGACGTAACCGCTTATACGCATTTTCGAATGTTGTATACTTTTTGGTTGATTTTAATTGAGCAAAACTTTTAATGATATTTTTTTTGATATATGGGTGTATTTTAAGATATCAAAGAGTATTGAATCATAAATAGGGAAATTCCTCACCTTGTTCGGAATGATAATGGCCTCTATACATAATTTGCCATAGCTTGAAACTCACAAACATTTTATATTTCTTAAGGATTGTTAAAATGCTATTTCTATATGGCATTTGGTGTTTAAATGAATAAGAGCGTATGGAAGTGTAAAGAGAAACTAAGAGCGGTTATTTAAGAACTACAAAAAAGTCTTTTAATCCGCTAAGGATACTTTGCACAGCATAGGCTGCTAGAATGAGTCCCATTACTTTACTAATAACAGTGATTCCGTATTCTCCTATACGTTTTTGGATAAAGGTTGCCCCTAAAAGAATTACCATGGTAATCAAAACCACTACCAATACCAAGATGGATGTAATTATTTGTTGTTGGATGGTATAAAGGTGGTTGTCTGTTAAAAGCACCACTGCCATAATAGCCCCCGGAGATGCAATGGATGGAATGGCCACAGGAAAAATAGTCACATGTTTATAATCTTTAATCATATGTTTTTCGGTTTCAGGCTTTCCTTCTCCAAAAATCATTGTTAACGCAAAGAGAAAAAGTATAACGCCTCCAGATATTTGAAATGCGTCTAGCGTCACTTGCATTCCTTCTAAGATTAATTGTCCAACGACTATAAAAAACAATAAAATAAGAAAGGCTATAAATGACGCCGAAATAGCTACTTTTTTCTTGTGTTTTTGATCTAGCTGTTTGGTGGCTTCAAGATACACAGGTACTGAACCCAGTGGGTCTATAACTGCTATTAAAAAGAAAATTTTTGTAATAATGGCGGTAAGCATTTACTGTTTTGGTTTGATATATTTAATAATACGATTCAATTAGACCATAAAGATATGGAAATTGAAAAGGTAATTGGTAGCAAGAAAATAGTAATGGTTATATTAACTTTTCTTTAAAGAAGTTAATGGTCCTTTCCCAGGCAAGCGTGGCAGCCGCTTCATCGTAACGAGGTGTGGTATTGTTGTGAAATCCATGGTTTACGGCAGGATAGAAATGCGCTGTATAGTCAATATTATTGGCTTTTAACGCTACTTCATAAGCTTCCCAACCTGCATTGACACGGGTGTCAAGTTCGGCATAATGTATTAATAACGGTGCTTTTATCTGGGCGGTTTCTTCAGCTGAAGGTTGGCCCCCATAAAAGGGAACGGCGGCCGATAAGTCCGGTAGTTTTACCGCCATCATATTGGAGATCCAACCTCCAAAACAAAAGCCTACCACGCCTACTTTTCCGTTACAGTCTGGGTGGTTTTTGAGGAACTGGAAGGCGGCGATAAAGTCTTCGAGCATTTCGTTGCGGTCTCTTTTTCTTTGTAATTCTCTACCGTCATCATCATTTCCGGGATAGCCACCCAATGGTGTTAGGGCATCTGGGGCAAGGCTTATAAATCCGTCGAGAGCGGTACGTCTTCCTACATCTTCTATGTAAGGGTTTAGCCCTCTATTTTCGTGAACCACAATAACGCCAGGAAGTTTTCCTTGCATTTCGTTGGGGGTAGAGAGCAGTCCTTTAATGGTGCCTCCTCCTTTGGGAGAATCATAGGTGATGTATGTTGATTCTAAAGCTGGGTGGTCTTGTGGTACCAAAATTGAATTCTTGTAGTTTGGGGCTATAAAACTCAACAGCGCACCCACCGTAATACTTCCCACAGCGTATGCCGATAGTTTTTCAACAAATTGGCGACGATCCATTTTATTATGGGCATAATCGTCATAAAGGTCAAATACTTCCTGACTAATATCTTCTTTTTTAAGTGGATTCATAACATATATTATTGATGTTTTTAAAGTTATAAAAAAAACAAAGCCCTTTTAATTATAAAAGGGCTTTTTAAAAACATTCACAACTAGTTTACTCTTTCAATAGCTGTTTTATGATGCTTCCTGTTTCACTTTGAATAATGACTAGATAGGAAGCACTTGCCAATGTAGAGACATCAATTGTTTTTTGAATTCCAAAATTGTTTAATGACACTTTCATCACTAGGCGTCCATTTATATCATAGATACTTATTTGCTCTAGTTTAATCTGTTCCGGATTTGCGATATTGAGAACGGTTTTGGCAGGGTTAGGGTAGAGGATAATGGTGGATAGGTCGATGGTTGCCTCTCCTGTTCCTAGAAATGCCCCTACATTAAGAACGAAGGTATACTCTGTCATGTTCCCAAGGTCATCCTCTGCAAATAGGGTGATGTTGTACACTCCTGGGGTAAGGATGGTGCCTATGGCAGGATCTTGATCTAGAACAATTGGAAGTATGGGATCACTGCAATTATCTGTAACGATGATACCTATAGTAAAATCTTCAAGGACGTATTCCCCATTTTCATCGGCCATACGAACCAAATCTACAGGTAGAGTTCCAGTGTCAAATTGTGGTCCTAATACATCCTCTACGGTTACCGTTGCGGTACACGAAGAAATGTTTCCGTTTATATCTTCGGAAAAGACCGTAATGGTTACTGGGCTTCCTATATCGGTACAGCTAAAGGAAGATGTATCTACTGAAGTGGTGGTGGTACCACAGGCATCGGTATTACTAGCAATAACATCTTCGGCTGTGATGATTGCAACTCCGTTTTCGTCTAGTTGTACTGAAATATCTTGACAAACCAATTCTGGAGCAGTGGTATCTTCTACAGTAACGATGGCATTACAGGAGGTGGTGTTTCCATTTATATCTGTCACGGTAAGGATTACAGGATTGTCGCCTACATGACTACAATCGAAGGTGTCGATATTTAAGGAATACCCATTTACATCTATACCACAGGCATCGGCACTACCTCCATCCAAACTGGCTGGATCTATAATTACTGTTCCTGTCGCATCCAATTGAACTGTGATGCTCTGGCAGATAGCCACAGGCGCAGTAACATCCTCCACGGTGACCATAGCCACACATGTGCTGGTGTTCCCGTAGATATCGGTAGCGGTAAGGGTGACATTGTTAGGCCCTACATTGCTACAATCGAAGCTGTCAATGTCTATGGCTAGCGAAGTTAGCCCACACGGATCACTACTTCCCTCATCCACATCATTTGCAGTGATGGTAGCATCTCCAAATTCATCTAATTGAATCGTGATGTCTTGACATGCCATTGTAGGAGCTTCCGTATCGGTTACTGTAATAGTGAAACTACAAATGGTTATGTTTCCGCTATTGTCGGTTGCTTCAAATATTATGGTGTTTTCACCTATAGGGAAGGTGCTTCCGCTGGCTAATCCACTTATTTGTGTTATTGAAGCAATACCACATTCGTCTAAAGCTGTAGGGTTTGCAAAAGTTACTTGTGCACCACACACTCCAAAGTTTGTTGGAACATTGATGTTTGCTGGACAAGCAACTAAGGGAGGTGTCACATCTTGAACGGTTACTACAGCGGTACATTGCGCAGTATTTCCGTGGCTATCTGTGACGGTAAGTATTACATTGTTAGGTCCTACATCGTTGCAATTAAATGAATCGATATCTATAGATATGTTGTTTATGCCACAGGCATCAGTACTTCCATTATCTATATCACTTGGTAGTATGGATGCTTCGCCAGCAGCATTTAATTGAATAGTAATATCTTGGCACACCACGGAAGGCGCTACTGTATCTTCTACTGTTACGGTAGCTATGCACTGTGAGGAGTTTCCATTCGTATCGGTTACGGTTAAGGTTACTAGGTTATTCCCAATATTGTTGCAATTGAACGTATCTGTATCTATAGCAAGAGTGCCAATACCGCAAGCATCTGTACTTCCGTTATCTATGTCGCTGGCTATGATGATGGCAGTACCATTGACATCAAGTTGTACTGTTATATCTTGACATACCGTTGTGGGAGCCTCATTATCTTGAACTGTAACAGAAAAACTACAGCTAGTAGTATTTCCGCAAGCGTCGGTAACATTAAAGGTATTAAGGGTAGTTCCCACTGGGAATACAGTACCACTGGCAAACCCTCCTGTTTGTGTTACTGTAAAATTACTACAACCATCTTCTCCTTCCACCGTATAATTAATGTTGGCGCCACAGGTGTTAGGATCGTTTAGCACTACCATATCGCTAGGGCAAGTTACTACGGGTGGGGTGGTATCTACTACTGTAATAGTTTGTATGCAAGTATCTGTATTTCCTGCTGCATCTGTGGCTTCCCAGGTTCTGGTTATTGTTTTTGAATTACCACATAATGGGCTTATACTATCTATATAACTTAAGGTGGGAGTTCCTACACAGTCCATTGCTGTTGGTATTCCTGTAATGGATGGGTCTGAATTTGGGTCAACTTCAAGATCGTAAAATATTTCGAGCGTAAAGTCGTGTAAGCAACCTCCGTCAAACTCAAAAGCATCTTGTACACGAAGTTCCCAAATACCTAGGAGATTTTCAAATAGTAGCGCATTTAGTTGATCTTGGGGCTTTACAGCACCGCTAATTCCTGCATCAATTAAATAGTATTGCGGACAATTTTCACTATCGTCTCCAGTAAATATGAGCCCTTCGCAGATTTCTGGAGCTGTAAAAGGCGCACTATCCTTAAAAATGGCAGCTATATTGTCTGTGTCTGCTTGTCCTTCACAAAGAGTGCCCCAATCAAGCAGGTTAATTACTGTTCCGTTAGGACTAACTAGCTTTAGACCTATATCTTCCAGCCAACTATGATCCATATTAACTCCAATTTGAATATCTGTAATAACTGCACCCGTTGGGATAGTTGCTACATCTATTGTAGCATTAACCACGTTTCCATATTGTGCATCGGTCCAGCTTTGGGGCGCTCCATTATAGGAAAAAACCCTAGAATCGCTAATGGTTATATTCTCTCCTGTACATTCTACTGTAGCATTTGCTGGGCAAGTTATTTGCGGTGGATTCGTATCCAATACTGTTACAGTAAACTCACAAACAACATCATGCCCTCCAAAGTCGGAACCCAAAAAGGTATTGGTGGTTGTTCCTACAGGGAAAAAAGATCCTGAAGAAAGCCCTTGTACTTGTGCCCAAAAAGTAAGACAATTATCGGTAATAGAAGGAGTTGTAAAGCTTACATTAGCACCACAAGCGTTAGGTTCACTTGAAACTGTAATATTGGTTGGGCAATTTTCTATGACAGGTACGGTATTATCCACTACGGTTACTGTATAAGAACAAGAGACAGAATCTCCAGAGGTACTGTTTGCGGTATAAGAATAGGTAGTAACCCCAACGGGTAGTGTAACTATTCCTGTAGGACCCGAGGTTTGTGTTATGGTAACCGATTCGCAAGATTGTGAAGCCAATAACAAAGGAGGTGTATATTCGGCATTACAATTGGCCCCTGCATTAAGCACTACATTTGAGGGGCACCCCATAGTGAGTTCAGAAGGTTCTACCGTAACATTAGCAGTACAGGTAGCTGTATTACCCGCTCTATCGGTAACGTTTAATGTAACCACATTATTCCCTAAATTGCTACAGTTCATAGTGGCATTTCCAAAAGGAGGGATAGAAAGGGTAATACTACCATCTGGATCACTGCTACCGCCATTTATCATAGCTGGTGTTACGATTGTGTTTGAAAGAAAAGGGTTGAGGGTAACCGTAATGTCTTCACAAACAGCAATAGGCGGTGTGTTGTCTTCTATTGCCATAATATTTATTAGAATATTATTATCTACGTGGGTTGGAAAGGCAACATTGCACCCCGAAATATCCACAGATTCACCACAAATGGAATAGCGACTTTGAGTTGGCTCACCTATTGGCCTACTCCCCGTAACAATGGGGGTATTACCAATCATATAAACACTACTAGAACTTACTGCTTTGAATACCACAGTTATTTCATTACCATAACCGTATGCATTTACAGGCGTAGTGAAGTCAAAAGATTTTAAATAAGCACCATTGGGAGGATAAAAGACTGGTAATGTCATGGTGCTTCCTGGAATGAGGGTTCCTGCCCCAGAACCACAAGCAAAACCCTGGCTTTCGGAATTTGTAGCTGGACAATTAGAATACATAGAAATCTCTAAGGTAATAGGTGCTTGCAAATTGGTTTCTAAGTGATAAAGCCCAACTTCAACTTTGGTAATTAGCCTATTGGAATTGGAAGTTGTAAACCGTACTTTGTCTCCAAATTTTGGAGCACTTTCAGTAAATGGAGTACTAAAATTTATTGCTTGCAAATTGGGCGCTGCGGGATCGGTAGCATATATTTGTAGTGCTGTAGCACGGCCATTTGTAAAATTAGGTACTTCACGATTTACGTTTAAGGTCGATAGAAGTTCGTTGCTTCTCGATATACTATCACTTTCCTGAGCTATAAGCTGTATTTGAAGTAGAGGAGTGATAATAAGTATTAGTGCTAGTAATCCTTTTTTCATGATTTAGTTGTTTTGATGATAAGTGCAAGCTAACCCACAATAGGCTTTAAAAAAATACGTAGACCTACGCATTGAGGATATGGTGATTATTCATAATCCATATCAATAGTGCATTTTGCGATGATTTTAACTTTAGCTTTCGAATGATATTACTACGATGCTTTTCTATAGTTCTTACAGAGCAATTTCTTAGTATTGCCATTTCTGCAGAGGTCATTCCATTTTTTATAAAGTGAAGTATTTCAAGCTCTACGTTACTAAAAACTAATACTGGTTTAGACGCATCCTGTGGAGGTATTTCTTTTTTTAAATTCATACCTAAAACTAAGGGTATGGAGTTTTAAAAAAAATGCGTATACCTACGTATTAAATAAATGGGGATGTTTTTGCACCCAGAGTAATAAGCCATTTTGGGTAGGGGGAATTTCCAATTTTTTTATGATATTGCTACGGTGTTTTTCTACGGTACGTTTGGAGATAAAGAGTTCTTCGGCAATTTGGGAGGATGAAAAATTTTTGGCGAGATACTTCAAGATTTTTGCTTCGGCGACGGTGAGGTTTTTGAGTTCTTCAGTTTCTTTAGAAAAATGAATGCCTTCTGTAATATGTTTACTCACAAAGGTTTTTCCTGCCAGTACTTCGTTGATACAAAACTCGATTTCTTGTAAGGCGTCTTCTTTTAAGAGATAGCCATGGGTTGTCTTCCCTACTTCATTTAAAATAGCTTCTTGCTTGTAGAGTGTGAGAATGATTATTTTTGTTTTAAATCCCTTTTGTTGGCATTGTAATGCAATTTCAAGTCCGTTAAGTTTGGGCATATCAAAATCTAAAATGGCAATATCGGGACTGTGATTTACAATTGCATTGTATGCTTCGTTACCATCTAGAGCTGTAGTTAGTATATTAAACCGTTTGCTTTCCAAAAATGCTTTTGTTCCTGTTAAAAGAATGGGGTGGTCGTCTGCAACGATAACGGTTGGATTCATTTTTTAGGTATTTTAATGGATACACTGGATCCTTTTTCAGGAACAGATTCGATATCCAATGTAGCACCAATATACTGGGCGCGTTCTTTTAGGGTTTTCATACCAAGTCCTTCATTTGTATTCATTGAATCGGCTTTAAAGCCTTTTCCATTGTCTTTTAGGGTAAACACAAGATAGTTTTTTGTTTCTTTAGAAGTGAGGTTACAAGCTGTAGCTTGTGAGTGTTTTTCTACGTTGGTCATTGCCTCTTGTAGCATTCTAAATACATATATTTCATTTTCTTTAGTCATGAGTCCATCTTGTATTTCAATATCTTCGGAATAAAATACATTAGAGTTTTTCTGAAAGGTCTCTACCATATTTTTTAAGGATGTTATCAATCCTAATTTTTCAAACTGAAAAGGATGTAGATTGTGAGACATTTCTCGTACTTCTTTAATGGTTTCGCCCACTAAATCGATTTCATTTTTGTCTTCGGTTTCTTTTGAAACCAATGAGTTTTTAATTATTAGTAGTTTTTGCCCCACACTGTCGTGAAGTTCGGAAGCGATACGTGCACGTTCATTTTCTTGTGTTTTTAAAATATCCTGAGTAAAGTTTTCCTGAAGTTTCTGACGTCTTTTTGCAAAATTTCTGGAACGTAAGACCCAAACAAATCCAAAAAGTGAGAGAAATCCCATGCCTCCAAATAATAACCACTGGTTTTTTACTTTATTCTTTTCATCTAAAAGGGCGATGTTTGTCTCTTGCGCTTTTATGGTTAGGTCTCTTTTTTCGGTTTCATATAGGGTTTGGTAGTAGGAAAGTACCCGTACTTTTTGAGAGTCACCAATAGAATCTTTTAAGTTGTTGTACGCCTTGTAATGTTGGAATGCTTTGCTTTGGTTGCCTATGGTCTCATAGGCTTGGTATAAAAAGTATTCTCCAAATTCAATTTCTTCGTATTGTTTTCCTTCTTTCATTAAGGATAGGTATTCTTCTCCATATTGTATGGCATTGGCATAATTCTTTTTAAGTAATTCTACGGCTTTAATGGCTTCTAAATAATAGGTGCGATAAGGTCCTGTGGTATTTTTTTCTTTGTTGGCTTCTATAATTTTTAAGAATTCTTGTGCTTTGGAAAGGCTATCTGCTTCGGCATACGCCAAGACTAGCCCCGATAACATGATTGGCTCGTAATACTCTTTGTATTTAGACTTATAGGTAGCTTCTAAGGCTTTGTTTAAATACCTAATACGTGCTTTGATATCTTTGGTTTTACGTTGGTCTGCCGCTGCATTGTAATATAATGCAGGTAAGGAGTTGTAATCTTCCTGCATTAAGGATATGGCAATAAGTTGGTCCCGTTCTTGCTTAGCTTCCTTAAAAAAACGGTTTTTACTATAGAGTATTACTAAAGAGTTTCTGGCACCCACAAGACCTAAGGTGTCTTTGTTTGTTTGGTAATATCTTATAGCGTCTTGTAGCTCTAATGACGCTTTACCAAAATCCCCCATATCTGTATACACCTGGCCTTTTGCCATTTTAGATAACCCTAGGTATTTTCCAGTTTTTGTTTGAGAGGAGAGGTATTGAATACTATCATATAACTGCAAGGCAGTAGAAAAATCCCTTAAGTAGAAATAAGTGTTCCCAGCATCGTAGTAAAATTTACACTTTGCTTCCGCAAGGGTTACCCTAGGGAGGTATTTTCTAGTAGAGAGGTAAAGTTTCTTAGCTTCTTCGGGAGTTCCTTTGATATTGGTTAAATAATAAATTTGGTTGGCTGTATGGTGTATGGCGATGTTAAAGGAGTCTAAAGAAATGGCAAATTGAGAAGTGGCTTTTACCATGGAATCATTTTCGAAAGCTGTTTCAAAAGCAATGTAATTGGATAGGCTATCCATCCACCTAAGTTTTTCAGCTTTTTGAGATGTGGCAATCTTTTGTTTTAAAGATGCAATAGTTTTTTCAGTTTCACTTTCTTGTGATTTTACATTCGTTGAAATGGTAAATAATAGAAATGCAAAAAAATAATATTTCATAGAATGCTAGTTTTTAAAATACATTAGGTGTTTTAAAAAAAATTAAAAATAGGGAAAATCAATTTGTTTGTTCATAATTTATACGGTATTGTATCTAAATTTTCTTTCAATTTTCCTATTTTTCAACTTTTAAAAATCTTCTGAAAAAATACCCTTGCAGGAATATTTAGAACAATTAAATGACGCTCAGTTAGCCCCTGTTTTACAAAAAGACGGGGCGATGATTGTGATAGCAGGTGCCGGGTCTGGAAAGACACGTGTACTTACCTATAGAATTGCGTATTTAATGTCCCAAGGGGTGGATTCCTTTTCTATTTTGGCATTGACCTTTACCAATAAAGCAGCGCGAGAAATGAAGAAGCGTATTTCGCAGATTGTGGGTAGTAGTGAAGCTAAGAACCTCTGGATGGGAACTTTCCACAGTGTGTTTGCGAAAATTCTTCGGTTTGAGGCCGAGCGATTAGGCTATCCTTCCAATTTTACCATCTATGATACCCAAGACAGCCAGAGTGTGATTCGTGCAATTATCAAGGAAATGCAACTTGATAAGGATATCTATAAATACAAACAGGTTTACTCTAGAATATCTTCCTATAAAAATAGCTTGATTACGGTGAAGGCCTATTTTGCCAATCCTGAGTTAATGGAAGCCGATGCCATGGCAAAAATGCCACGTTTGGGAGATATCTATAAGAATTATGTAGATCGTTGCTTTAAGGCTGGTGCCATGGATTTTGACGATTTACTGCTTAAAACGAATGAATTATTAACTCGCTTCCCTGATGTGTTGGCTAAATACCAAAACCGTTTTCGCTATATTTTGGTGGATGAGTACCAAGATACCAATCACAGCCAGTATTTAATTGTGCGAGCGTTGAGTGATCGCTTTCAGAACATTTGTGTGGTGGGGGATGATGCACAAAGTATTTATGCTTTTCGCGGAGCGAATATTAATAACATTCTCAATTTTCAGAAGGATTATGAGGATGTACGGGTGTACCGTTTGGAACAAAACTATCGTTCTACAAAAAACATTGTAAACGCTGCCAATAGCATTATTGAAAAGAATAAGAATCGCTTGGATAAAGTGGTTTGGACCGCTAATGATGAAGGAAATAAAATAAAGGTAAACCGAACGATGACCGATGGGGACGAAGGGCGATTTGTGGCGAGTTCTATTTTTGAAACCATGATGAATCATCAGTTAAAATATGATGATTTTGCCATTTTGTATCGTACCAATGCACAGTCTCGTGCCATGGAAGATGCGCTTCGGAAGAAGGACATTCCTTATCGCATTTATGGCGGGTTGAGTTTTTATCAACGGAAAGAGATAAAGGATGTGATTGCTTATTTACGCTTAATTCTGAATCCCAAGGATGAAGAAGCATTGAAGCGAGTCATTAATTATCCTGCACGAGGGATAGGGGATACCACCTTAGAAAGATTGATTGTAGCAGCCAATCACTACAACCGTTCGGTGTTTGAAGTGATGGAAAACATAGATAAAATCGATTTAAAGATTAACAGCGGTACTAAAAACAAGCTGCAAGATTTTGTGACGATGATACAGAGTTTTCAAGTGTTGAATCAGAATTACAATGCCTTTGAAATAGCCGAACACGTAACCAAAAAAACAGGTTTACTTACCGAATTAAAAAAGGACGGTACGCCCGAAGGAATTGCTCGAATTGAAAACTTAGAAGAGTTACTGAACGGGATGCGAGATTTTGTAGAGGAACAAAAAGAACTTGCAGATGCTACAGGGGCACTTTCAGAATTTTTGGAAGACGTTGCCCTTGCTACCGATATGGATAACGATAAGGGCGACGATAATAAAGTAGCTTTAATGACGGTGCATTTGGCTAAAGGATTGGAGTTTCCGTATGTGTATATTGTGGGGATGGAAGAGGACTTGTTCCCCAGTGCTATGAGTATGAACACGCGTGCCGAATTAGAAGAAGAACGCCGTTTGTTTTATGTAGCCATCACACGAGCAGAAAAGCAAGCCTTTTTAACTTATGCACAAACGAGGTACCGTTGGGGAAAATTGATAGATGCAGAGCCTAGCCGATTTATTGAAGAAATCGATGATAGTTATTTGGAATATCTTACACCCATAACAGAACATAAATACAAGCCTTTAATTGATTCCGATATCTTTGATGATATTGATAAAAGTAAGTTGCGATTGCGAAAGCCTTCGGCTGGAACACCACCTAAAGGGCCTACAGAAGCTCAATTACAAAAATTACGCAGATTAAAACCTGTTACTAGTAGTGCAGATAAAAATTTTAGTGCAGAAGATGCCAATCTATCAGTAGGTTCTATGGTTGAGCACGTTCGTTTCGGGATAGGAAAAATTGTGAAGATAGAAGGCGTTGGAGCTGATACAAAAGCCGAAATTAATTTTGAAAATGGCGGGTTAAAAAAATTGTTGCTTCGGTTTGCCAAGCTAAGTGTTATTGAATAATTTATTCTATGCCAAACAGTTTCAGAAAAGAGCGTATCTTTATAAAGCCTTGAAATTGATAGTTTATGGCCCAACTTATTAAAATTTACGAAGAGAATCCCAATCCCAAGGAAATTCAGAAAGTGGTAAAAACACTGAAGAACGGTGGATTAATTATCTATCCTAGTGATACAGTCTATGCTTTAGGTTGTGACATTACTAATAAAAGTGCTTTGGAGCGAATTGCGCAAATAAAAGGAGTGAAGCTTGAAAAGGCCAACTTATCCTTTATTTGTGAAGACTTAAGTAATTTAAGTGATTATGTTAAGCAAATAGATACCAGTACCTTTAAACTTCTTAAAAGAGCCCTGCCAGGACCTTATACTTTTATTCTTCCAAGTAATAATAATTTACCATCGGCATTTAAAAAGAAAAAGGAAGTGGGGATTCGAGTACCAGATCATTCAGTAGCTAGAGCTATTGTTCGTGCGCTTGGGAACCCTATTGTTTCTACCTCAATTAAAGACGAAGATGAGGTTATTGAATATACCACCGATCCTGAATTAATATATGAAAAATGGAACAACCTTGTGGATATTGTTATTGATGGTGGCTATGGCGGGAATATAGCATCTACTGTCATCGATTTAACTGGTGATGAACCCATCTTAGTGCGTGAAGGTAAAGGGGATTTGGAAATTTAGCCTTAAATTAGAATAAGTATTACTACGTATTTCTTCCAATTTGAAAATCAGTATCTTTAAAATCTAGGATATTGATTGGTATTCTATTCTTTTTAAAATACTGTTTTTATGGCCAACCAAACCTATCAACTCTTGTTTCAAATAGGGTTGTTTCATACCTATTTTGAAAATGGATTTGCTGAAAATGCTATGGACCTTTTAATAGGAAACCATACGAAGACTTTATTCGAAAAATATGGTTTGATCATGCAAAACAAGGATGGTGTGTTCTCTTTATACCATTCCCATGAAGGTTCCCTCACCGATTATTTAAATGAGATAGAAGTTGCTACAAATGGCAATTTTTTTGAATTTAAAATGGTTGTAAAAGACGATAGTTTTTTTGGTTATACTGAACTTCTTGTAGATAAACAATTCACCTACTTGTATGAAAGTGATAATTATAGGAATTCAGAAATATTAGAGGATGTTATTTTAGAACCCACTGAAATTCCTGCGGACACCCATTTTGGTGAAATACGTATTTACTTTAAAGATATTGTAACGTCAGTACTCGAAGTTCCTCGATTTGACATTCAATTTAATGCGCGTGCTACACGTTGGGATTATTATATTATTAATACAAGAGATATGAATCTCGAGACCCTCTCAATTGAGACCAATGAAGATTTTCAGTTTTTAGGTCCTGAACAGGTTACTATAGCAAATGGACAAGGAGCTTTAAAATTAACTTCTGGACATATATTGCTTCCCTTGAGTTTCAAGTCTAAATACACTTTTAACTTAATAACAATATATAACGGTGACCAAAAAAATGTTATGAGACTTCCACGTCCCAGTCCAGATAGTTTACATTCCTATCAAGAAAATGGAATTACTAAGTTTTCATCACCTATGTACATTTATATATAAAGATTATGAACCTACCACCCATTAAAACTCCTGGGATTTATATTAATGAAGAGAGCGCTTTTCCGAATTCGGTAGTTCCTGTACCCACAGCGGTTCCAGCATTTATTGGATATACACCCCAAGCAACCTACAATGGAAAATCGTATGCAAATGTCCCTTTAAAAATTTCTTCATTTGCAGAGTTTAAAGCTATCTATTGTTATCCAGATCCACCCGCACCTGCTGCTCCCTCAAAACAATACAGCCCAGAGTATTATGTTGTAAAACAGAATCAAGAGCATGAAAACATGGGCTTTATGTTAAACGATGGTAATTATTACGCCATTGCACCAGACCCCAATACCATTTACTACTTTTACAATAGCATCCGGCTTTTTTATGAAAATGGGGGAGCAGATGCCTATATAGTTTCGGTGGGCACCTACGGTCCTCCGTCAAAAAAGCCTCTTAGCCCAGAAGAACAAATAGTTAATCCTAATGTGAAATTGGATGATTTATTAAATGGTGTCAATCTTCTTAAAAACGAAAAAGAACCCACGATGTATATTTGTCCAGAGGCAACGCTTTTAAGTCCCGAGGATAACGGAATATTAATGCAAGCCATGCTACTCCAAAATGAGGAAATGGGAACGGCTATTAGTATTTTTGATGTAATAGGGGGAAGGAATCCAGATCCTATTATGTATACCGACGATATCACTAATTTTAGAAATAATACCGGTGCTAAAGGATTAAGTTATGGAGCGGCATACTATCCTTTTGTGGGAACAACGATTATGCAGAACACAGATATTGACTATACCAATTTATTTGGTGGCGATATAAAGCAGTTAGGGTCTATTCTTAATCCTTCATCTACACCAAATCAAAGTGTAGCAACTATTTTAACATCCATTGAAAAAGGAGATTCAGGCCTAACCGTTTCACAGCTTAATAATTCGCTTTTAATTGCTAGTAAGGATTATTCTATTATTATAAAACATGTGTTAGAAACCGCAAATATATTACCTCCTAGTGGGGGTATGGCAGGCGTTATAACCACCATGGATAACCAAATAGGAGTGTGGAAAGCACCAGCAAATATTAGTATTGTTGGAGCATATAGATTACCTATTAAATTATCTGAAGCACAGCAAAGACCTTTAAATGTGGATGCTGTATCAGGTAAATCCATTAATGCCATAAGATATTTTAATGGACTGGGAATTTTAGTTTGGGGTGCACGTACCTTAGATGGAAATAGTTTAGACTGGAAATATTTACCTGTTCGACGTACACTTATATATTTAGAGCAGTCCTGTAAGCTTGCAACTCATGCCTATGTTTTTGAGCCTAATGATAAAAACACTTGGGAGGGTGTAAAGGCTATGATAAGTAGTTTTTTAACAACTGTTTGGAAAGAAGGAGGTTTGCAGGGAGCAACTGCTAAAGATGCCTTTCAAGTGGAATGTGGTCTAGGAACCACCATGACTTCAGAAGATGTTTTGCTTGGTTTTTTGAGAGTAACTGTTAAAGTTGCCGTTACACATCCCGCTGAATTTATAGTATTATCTTTTGTTCAAGAGATGCCAAAATCAAGTTAAATCAATATGCACTAATATAAAAGAATAATAGTATGGCAACTGACGGAAGTAAAGAAGGCGCAACGTGGCCTATGCCGAAGTTTCGATTTGAAGTCGATCTTGGAACTGAATTGAAAGGAGTAGCCTTTCAGGAAGTTTCTGGATTGGATGTGGAAAACCAGATTATTGAATATCGAAAAAACAATGACCCTATATTTTCTACTGAAAATTTGCCGGGAATTGTAAAGTATGGCAATGTCACTATGAAACGTGGTGTCTTTGTAAATGATAATACTTTTTGGAATTGGCATAAGCAAATTTCTATGAATACCATTAAAAGAAGAACAGTATTGATAAAATTGTTAGATGAAAATGACGCTGTGACGATGCATTGGCAATTAAATAACGCTTGGCCTACTAAAATTACAAGTACCGATTTAAAATCGGATGGAAATGAAGTTGCCATAGATACCTTAGAATTGGCATATGAACAACTAACAATTACCAATGGCTAAGCAATATATACCGCCTGTAGGTTTTTATTTTGCACTTTCTTTTAAAGGAGAGCAAACAGGTTTTAAAGAAGTTTCAGGAATTTCTTTGGAAATGGAAACAGAAGAAATTGTAGCTGGTGGAGAAAATAGATTTCTTCATCGTGTTCCTACGATTGCGAGTTTTCAAAACTTGGTGTTAAAAAGAGGAATCACTTCAGAAAATTCAGAATTATTAAAATGGTGTGAAAACATATTGCAAGGTAGTTTGTCAAATCCAATTACTCCCCAAAATATTTCTGTATATCTTTTAGATGCTAGTGGGGATTATTTAATGATTTGGAATTTTTATAACGCATATCCTATAAAGTTTTCGGTAGTTGCATTATCTGGTGAAAATAACGAAGTACTCATTGAAACGTTAGAGTTGGTATATACCTTTTTTGAAACAACGAACAACTCTAAAAATAGTAATCACTAAAATAAATAGTATGCCTGTAGAAATTAGAGAACTTATTATAAAAACCAAATTAGAGGATAGATTAGATTCGAACTCCAACACAATTACCAAAGAGGATTTGGATCAATTAAAACGTGAGATTCTTTTCGAGTGTCAAAAAATGATAAAGAAAGAAATTTCAAATAAGGATAAGCGATAAAATCAATTCAGCAATAATCTTGGTGAAGAAGTACTTTGCCTAACAAAATATTTTATAATGTCAGAAACTGTAAACTTATATGGAGGAGGTGTAGTAACCTGTAATATCAAAGTAGAAGGAGCCGTTATTCCAGATACAACAGATGTTCATTCAATTGATGTAACATTTTCAGTGAATAGAATTGCAACAGCTCGTGTGGTAATTCTTGATGGAGATGCTGCTTCAGGAAATTTTGATGTAAGTTCTTCAAATACATTCGTGCCGGGTGCAGAATTAACTATAGAGGCAGGATACGATACAAAAAATACGGCTATTTTTAAAGGGATTATTGTAAGTCAGAATATTAAAATAGATAATATTACAGGCCCAACACTTGAAATTGTATGCAAAGATGAGGCGGTTAAGATGACAGTTGGAAGAAAGAGCCTAACCTTTGCTAAAAAAACAGATAGTGAGATTATTACGGAGATTCTTAATTCGTATAGCTTAGAAAAAAAGATTACGGCAACCTCAAATAAATGGCCTCAAATGGTTCAGTATTATACGACCGATTGGGATTTTATGTTATCTCGAGCAGAAGCGAACGGATTTATTGTTTCTGCTAATAATGGAAAGGTATTCGTAGTAAATCCTTTAGAGGATAAAACTTCTGTCTTATCGCTATCCTATGGGGAATCGATATATCAATTTAATGGCGATTTAAATGCTATTGACCAAATTGGAAAGGCTAAAAGCAGTTCATGGGATTATAAAACCCAATCCATTGTTTCAGGGGAAAGTGCTAGCGATTATGCAGGTGCTGGCAATATTTCTTCCAAAAAACTTTCAGAGGTTGTTGGTCTTGCAGAATATCAATTAAAAACACCAGGGACTCTTAATCAAGATGAGTTAAGCAATTGGAGCAAAGCTCAAATAATAAAAAGTGAGCTATCAAAGTTTAGTGGTGAAGTAACTTGTCAAGGAAATCACCTTGTTTTGCCTGGCAATTTTATCACATTAAAAAACCTTGGCGCTCGATTTAATGGAGATCATTTTGTTTCGAAAGTAACCCATACAATTGCTGAAGGTAATTGGATGACTGAAATTGGTTTTGGTTTATCTTCTGAGTGGTTTACCGAAAGTCATGATGTTATGGCAGCCCCAGCAGCAGGATTATTGCCAGGAGTTAATGGATTGTTTACAGCTACAGTAAAAAAAATGTATGAAGACCCAGAAAATCAATTTCGAGTCTTAGTGGATATTCCCATGTTCGATCCAAAAGGAGAAGGGCTTTGGGCTAGGTTAGGAAATTTTTATGCCTCAAACAATGCAGGTGCTTTTTTCTTTCCAGAAGTAGGAGATGAGGTCATTGTAGGCTTTTTAAATGAAGATCCTCGTTTCCCTATAATATTAGGAAGCCTGTACAGTGCAGATAAATTAAAACCATATGAAGGGTTGGTGCCTAATGAAAAAAATACATTAAAGGCTATTGTTACTAAATCTGGAATGCAGCTATCTTTTGATGATGAAAAGAAAGAACTTGTGATTGCTACCCCCGAAAAAAATACTATAAGACTGAGCGATGCTGAGAAGCAAATTAGCATTAAAGATCAAAATAGCAATAGTGTTGTATTAAATGAAGATGGTATTCAACTTAAAAGCAAAAAGAGTATTTCTATTGAAGCTACCGAAATGTTAACTTTAAAAGGCACCCAAGGAGTAACTATTGAATCTAATGGAGGAGATGTAAATATTAATGGGTTAAATATTAAAGAATCTGCTCAAGTAGAGTACGTTGCCAAAGGAGGCGCCAATGCAAGTGTTCAAGGCGGAGCAGAACTCACTTTAAAAGGGGCAATGGTCATGATTAATTAAACGAAATAAGTATGAAACCAGCAGCACGATTAACAGATTTTCATGAGTGCCCTATGCAAACACCGGGAATTCCTCCTATACCTCATGTGGGAGGTCCTATTGTTGGACCTGGTGAGCCAACAGTCCTAATAGGAAAATTACCTGCGGCTAGGGTAGGAGACCAACTGATATGTGTAGGTCCTCCAGATAGTATTATTTCGGGTTCTGCTACAGTTATGATTGGAGGAATGCCAGCAGCGCGAATGAGTGATAAAACAGCCCATGGAGGCTCAATTGTAATAGGTGCGCCAAATGTGTTAATCGGCGATTAATAAATGATCAAATGAAAAAGGTGAAGCGTTTTATAAATGAATAATAAAAATTCACATATTATTGGGACAGTTACTTGGGATACAGAATTTTATGACGAGGCAAAAGCTTCAAAATTACAACAAACCTTAAGTGATTGGAGTAATAGTAGTTTGACAGAATTGTTGGAAGAAGTGTTTAATTCATTAGGTCTAGAAAACAAAACTATTCAAATTCCTAAATTGGAAATAAACTTAGGGACTATTTCACCTAATGACTTAAAAACGGAGTTAACTATAAGGGTGCTTAGCGCTTTAAAAGAAAGTGATATTCTTTCTACAAATACTCTTTATGAAAAACAATCAAAAGACAAGAATTTTATGATGGACCAAATTTTTGCAAATAATGCGGGAGTTGTTTTAATTAATAGTTATTTCCCATTACTTTTTCAGCGATTGGGACTTACAACTAATGACCAGTTTAACACAACAGAAAACCAATTAAAGGCTGTACATTATGTGCAATATCTTGCCACTGGGCTTTCCAAAACTGAAGAATCTTTTTTGCCACTTAATAAAATTCTCTGTGGAATATCCATTGCAAATCCAGTACCTGAAGGTATTGATATTAAAGAAGATGAAAAAGAACTTATGCATGGATTGTTAGAGGCTGCCATTGGATATTGGCCTGCTATAGGAGAAACTTCTATTGATGGATTTAGAGGGAATTGGCTTGTAAGGGATGGTTTGCTTAATGAAGAATCTAATCATTGGGATTTGACGGTTGAAAAAAAAGCATACGACTTGTTACTTAATAGATCTCCTTTTTCCTTTTCAGTAATTAAATTTCCGTGGATGGAGAAACCCTTGGAAGTAAATTGGCCTTATTAAAAATAAAAACCCCCAGTTTTACTGAGGGTTTATTGTTTTAGAATGAATGGAAATTACATTCCAGGAAAATCATCATTTTCCATTACTTCCACAATTTGTAAAATGTGTCTTTCAGTATGACCAGATATAAACAGAAGGGCTTGATACGCATCAATAGTACCAAACGGTAATTGAGCGTAGTGGTTTCTTAAGTCGGCATCTGTAGAAGAAACAAATTCCATATTCGATTTTCTTTTTTCAAGAAACGCATTTAAGGTTTCTTCAAAAGAACCAAATTTTCCGCTAGGTTCAAATGCTTCTGGCGTTTTTACTTTTGTACTTCTATCAACAATGATAGCCATAAGTTGTTCATCTGTCATTTTTACGTCCCCTCTTTTTGAAGGGTCTGCTGGAGTTTCTAGAGCACCCATTGCCATACCAAAGAGGTTATTTTCAGAAATTGCAATATGTTCTACACATTCTGCAATAGACCATGAGTCTACATCACTTCGAAAGTTAAGCTGTTCTTCGCTCAACCCTTTAATAGTTATTAAAAGGAGGTCGTGAGTTTTAGTCATTTCTGCAATGGCAGCAGCTCTTTCTTCTTTTGATATTTGAGCTTGTATTGTAGTAAACCCCATTAGAGTAATACATAAAATAGGTATTAGTTTTTTCATTGTATTGATTTTAAGATTGTTGTTATTTTAATGAATATTAAAGATAATTTATTTTTGAATTGCTTAAGTCGTGTAAAAAGAAAAATCTTTTAAAATGGAACAATAAAAAACTCGACTGTAAAAGCCGAGTTTTAAAAGTATTAAAATAACATTTTAGTTTCCTTCTTCAGAAAGTGTTTTAAGTTCCTTTTCTATCATAGTGTAAAACTGGTCAATTTTTGGAAGCACGTAGATTTTTGTTCTTCTATTAATTGATTTGTTTTCAGCGGTATCGTTTGGTACTAAAGGTACATATTCTCCACGACCCGCAGCAATTAACTGTATTGGATTGGCGCCTAATTCCATTAATTTGCGAACTACTGCAGTGGCGCGTTTTGCGCTTAAGTCCCAGTTGTCAAGTAGCAAGCCATTCTTATAGGGGACATTATCAGTATGTCCTTCAACAAGGGCTTCAAAATCTGGTTTACTATTAATTACAGTAGCTACTTTTCCTAAGATTTCGTTGGCTCTGGCGGAAAGTTCATAACTTCCACTTTTAAACAGTACTTTATCACTTAAGGAAATAAATACAACTCCTTTTTCTACATTAATTTGAATATCCTCATCATTAAGACCTACCTCTTTTTTCAAACTGGTTACTAGTGCAAGGGTAACACTATCTTTTTTATTTAAAGCATCCTGAAGACGGTTAATTTTAAGGTCTTTTTCTTTTAAACTTTCTAACGATTTCTCAAGGTTGGTAGCCCCTTGTTGAGTTAGGATAGTAAGATCTTTAGAGCTTTTAATAAGATCTTCTTTATCTTGTTTAAGGTCTATCACTCGTTTTTCTAGAGCAGCAATGGTTGCATTCGCCGCTGCTTTGTCTGCCTCACAAGCGTTTAATTTTACAGTTGTAGAATTTAGTAAGTTTTGAGTCTTGTTTTGTTTTGCCTCAAGTTCTACATACTTTTTTTTAGGAACACATGAACTCATCATGATTCCTGCAGAAAGAATAAAAATGGCTATTTTTTTCATATGGGGTAGATTTTATGTAACTATCAAAATTAAGTAATGTTAGTATAAACAAAAATGATTAAAATCACATATATAGAGGGATTAAAAAAATCCCCAGCATTGCTGAGGATTTTACAAATTCTATAAAAACTAAGGAATTATTTACCTTCCTTAGATAAAGTTTCAAGTTCTTCTTCAATCATACTATAGAACTGGTCAATTTTGGGTAACACATAGATCTTAGTTCTACGGTTTGTAGATTTGTTCTCAGCAGTTGTGTTAGGTACCAAAGGGACATATTCTCCACGTCCAGCAGCAATTAATTGAGCTGGGTTTGCACCTAGTTCTTTTAATTTACGAACTACGGCTGTGGCACGTTTTGCACTTAAATCCCAGTTGTCTAATAATACACCACTTCTGTAAGGTACATTATCTGTATGACCTTCTACTAAAGCTTCAAAATCTGGCTTGCTATTAATTACAGTAGCCACTTTACCTAAGATTTCGTTAGCTCTGTTAGATAATTCGTAGCTTCCGCTTTTAAATAACACTTTGTCACTTAATGAGATAAACACGACTCCTTTTTCAACATTAATTTGGATGTCTTGATCGTTAAGCCCTACTTCTTTCTTAAGACTTGTTACTAGCGCTAATGTTACACTGTCCTTTTTGTTAAGGGCATCCTGTAAACGGCTAATTTTAAGATCTTTTTCTTTTAAGCTTTCCAATGATTTTTCAAGATTTGTAGCACCTTGTTTTGTCAAAATCGTAAGGTCCTTAGAGCTTTTAATCAAATCGTCTTTATCTTGTTTAAGGTCTGCGACACGTTTCTCAAGAGCTGCAATTGTTGCATTAGCAGCCGCTTTGTCTGCTTCACACGCATTTAATTTTACGGTGGCAGTGTTCAATAAATCTTGGGTTTTCTTTTGCTTGGCTTCAAGTTCAGCGTATTGTTTTTTTGAAACACAGGAAGTGAAGACAAGTCCCGACATTAGCATTAATAAAAAGATTTTTTTCATAATAAGTTATAGATTTAGTTTGACCAAAATTAGCAATTAGCACTATCAAAAATAATGCCTTAACAATAATTTAAGTAAAAATTATTAAATATCGTTAAAGGTACGCCTTTTTTGGACGAAATATCGCCAAACGATAGATGATGAGTGCCAATATTTAGTAGTGGTGGCGCACTTTTTTCTTTTTTGAAGGTATTTTGTCGAACATTTATAAAAACTAAAATGTGCTCTTAAAATGGCCCAAAAATGACCAAATTTTCCTTGAAATAGAAACTGAATTCCAGCTAAACCATCAAGAAGCAAACGAACAAAGATTAAAAAATACACTTTTGTCCCTTTTCTATTCTTCAAGAGCACTAAAAGCGTGTTCCTAAAGTTATAAAATGTCTTTTTCGGATTGGCAACACTTAAGGTGGCACCTCCTAAATGATAGACTGTTGAGGTAGCGATATATTTAACAATGCCATCTTGACTCTGTACTCGCCAACAAAGGTCTATTTCTTCCTGATGCGCAAATAAATCTTCATCAAATCCACCTGCATTCCAAAAGACTTCACGCCTTACAAATAAGCAAGCACCGGACGCCCAAAAGATAGGAATGGTGTCATTGTATTGTCCTTTATCTTTTTCAATGGTATTAAAAATACGTCCGCGACAATAGGGATACCCTAGCTTATCTATAAATCCGCCAGCCGCTCCAGCATATTCAAAATAGTCTTTGTTTTTGTAATCGAGGATTTTGGGTTGAGCTGCGACTAGGTTCGGATCATTTCCGAAAGCTGAAAGGATAGGAGTGAGCCAGTTTTCGGTTACCTCTACATCATTATTGAGTAGGACAAAGAGGTCTTCTTTCAATCCCTTTAAGGCATCGTTGTAACCCTTTGCGTAGCCTCCATTTACTTCGTTTTGAATAATCTTTACCGAAGGAAAATACGCTTTCACAAAGGTTACGCTATCATCTGTAGAGGCATTATCTGCGACATAAACAGTAGCTTGGGAAGAATGTGCCACAACCGAAGGTAAAAATTGCTCCAGTAGCGCTTTTCCGTTCCAGTTTAAGATAATAATGGCAACATTCATAAGGCAAAGTAACGGAAAATTTAAAGGTCTTCAATACTATAAATTAGTTGCTGTTTTTTTTGGAAATCTATTTATCCCAAGGACCCTGAGCTGTAACCGATGTAAAGGATGTCCCATCATAACGGAAGAGACCACCCCAACCGCCAAACCAAAATCGATCTTCTTTATCTTGATATATACTTAAAACACCATTGGTGTTTAACCCTTGTTCCTCATTAAAATTTGTAAATGATTTCCCATTATAATTATAAACACCATGGTTTTCGGCAGCGAACCAAATGGTCCCTTTTTTGTCTTCATAAAAACTTCCCACCTCAATGCCTTTAATAATCCCTTTTTCTGTAAAATTGGTAAAGGATTTGCCATCATACATACTCACCCCTCCAAAATACGTTCCTATCCAAATATCCCCTCGGCTGTCCATCATCATTTCGCTCACATTATTATTGGGCAGTCCGTTTTCTTCAGTAAAAAAAGTAAATTGAGTTCCGTCGTAAACCGATATTCCATAACCGTCAGTTCCAAACCACATATTCCCTTTAGTATCCTCTAAAATATGAGTAATCCTATTATATGAATAAACTGTTGTAGGGTTTTTTACATTCGCTTTTGGAATAGGAAACCTGGTAAATTCCTTTCCGTCGAAACGACTCACCCCTTCATTAGTACCAATCCAAAAAATCCCTTTACCATCTAAATAAACACTCCAAACTTCATTACTATACGCATCTTGATTTTGTTTTGAAAATGTTGTAAAAGTTACCCCATCATATTTAATAAGCCCTGAAGCACTTCCAAACCAAACATTTCCTTTATTATCTTCAAGTATTGCTGTAATTCTGCCATCAACTCCATCTTTATCATCAAAATATTCTAGTTTTTCTCCATCGTAACGCATGATCCCATATACGTTGGTACCAAACCAAAGTTGCCCATTTTTATCTTGATAGATTTTCCGTAGGTGCTGACATAATTGCCCATCAATATAGAATAAAGGATCTTTTATTGAGGTTTGAAGATAGGGGAGACCGCTTTTTTGCGATGATGTTTGCTGAAATTTGGTAGCGATTGTATCTTTTGTTTGTACGGTACTTTGCGAATCCTCAGTTTTTATTTGACCGTTACAAGAAACCATTAAAAGAGAAATAGAAGCTACAAATAAAATGGATTTCATAAAGTAAAAGGCGTATTGTGGATTTTATTCAGCTGTAATTTTATTTTGCGCATTATTTAAGACTATTTCCAAAATGATAGCTAATGATATAACAAGTCCAGCCCCTACAACATTTAACCATAAATATGGCATCAAGTCTATCCACCAAACAATGATAATAATAATTTGCGTGATGATAGCCGCCCAGAAGGTTGCATTGGATTTTACAAATTTTATAAAGAAGGCCAACAAAAACACCCCTAATATATTTCCGTAGAAAATAGAACCAATAATATTTACCAACTGGATTAAATTATCGAATAGGTTGGCTGTACAAGCAATAGCAATGGCGATAACACCCCACAGTAGCGTAAACCATCTAGAGGCACTTAAATAATGACTTGGCGATTTCCCGCGCACATTTCGTCTGTATAAATCGATAGCCGTGGTGGATCCCAAAGCGTTTAATTCACTAGCGGTGGAAGACATGGCTGCACTTAAAATGACAGCCAATAATAATCCTATAAGTCCGCGAGGTAATTGGGTCAGGATAAAATGAATAAAAACATAGTCTTTATCATTGGTTTCAGCATTAGGATTTGCTTTTTTAATGATATCCTTAGAAGCTTGACGAAGTTCTTTTTCTGTATTATTGAGTTGTGCAATGTTGGATAGTATTACCTCTTTTTCTGAAGTGTCTTCGGTACGGGCATAGGCAAGCTGTTGTCTTTCTATGTTAGATTGAAGTTCCGTTTTTTGTGCTTCCAATGCTTTGTATTCGATAGCATATTCAGACTTCATGACGTCTTTAACGGCCGACGGATTAAAATTAAGAGGCGAAGCATTAAACTGATAAAACACAAACACCATGACCCCAATTAACAGAATAAAAAACTGCATAGGAACTTTTAAAAATCCGTTCATAATCAACCCCATTTGGCTTTGTTTTACCGACCGTCCAGAAAGGTACCGTTGCACCTGACTTTGATCGGTTCCGAAATAGGCTAGCGCGAGAAAAGTTCCACCAATGATTCCGCTCCAAAAAGTGTATCGATTTTCGAAATCGAAAGAGAAATCTAAAATATCCATCTTTCCATTAGCACCTGCAATTTCAAGAGCTTTGTTGAAGGAAATATCGAGGGGTAAGTAATTCAATATAATTAAAAATGCCAAAAACATGCCGCCAAAAATCACACCCATTTGCTGCTTTTGCGTAATACTTACCGCTTTGGTACCACCACTCACGACATAAATAATCACAAGAATCCCAATAATAATATTGAGGTAAAATAGATTCCACCCAAGTACGGCCGAAAGAATAATGGAGGGTGCAAAAATGGTAATTCCAGCCGAAAGCCCCCGCTGAATTAAAAAGATAAGTGCGGTAAGCGTACGAGTTTTAAGGTCGAAGCGTCCTTCGAGGTATTCGTATGCCGTAAAGACCTTCATTTTATGATATAATGGGATAAACACCAAACTAATGATCACCATGGCTATAGGTAATCCAAAATAAAACTGCACAAAGCCCATTCCGTCGTGAAAGGCCTGCCCGGGAGTTGATAAAAAGGTAATCGCACTGGCTTGAGTTGCCATCACGCTTAGCCCAATGGTCCACCAATTGGATTCACTACCTCCTTTAAGATAATCTGTAACATTTTTGTTTCCACGCGCTTTGTACATCCCATAAAGGACAATAAAAGCTAATGTGCCAAGTAAAACTATCCAGTCGACTCTTTCCATCTACGAATAGCTTTTCATTAATAAGTAAAAAAGAATAATGTAAACGGCATTAAGCAGTAGTACCCAAGTGTATTTAAATTTCCAACTGAATTTTACAGGAATATCTTCTTGTGAGGTTTTTTCGTGTTCCATTATTTTCCTAAAGATAATAGATTTGCAAATAATCTGTATGCCCCCGAAACACCTGCGGGTAATTCTCTAAAAAAGCTTAGGCCTGTATACACATAATGCCCTTTTCCCACTCGGGCAACCAATAGCGACCCTTTTGTTTCTGTTTCATCTTTATCATTCATCCCTAAAATAGGGGTGTATCCTTCATCCCATTCATTCGGAAAATATAATCCACGTTCTTGAACCCAACCTTCAAAATCTGATTGCGAAAGCTTATTTGGAAAGTTTAATACATTATGATTTGGAACTAAAAAGGATACGGCAGCATTTTCATCCGTAACGCGATCTCGTGATAATTTTAAGGGTAGTGGCGCAAAGTCTTCTGTTACTAGGCCTCTGGAGGTATTATATTGTACAATTAAAGTACCTCCATTACTTACATACTCATCCAGGACAGGTTTTTTGAATGCCATCTCATCCACTGTATTGTAGGCTCTAATTCCAACTACGATAGCATCAAAGTGTTTTATATTTTCTTGGGTAATTTCTGAAGGAGCAATGGTGGTTACTTGATATCCTATTTGCTTTAAACTTTCCGGAATAGCATCTCCTGCGCCGTTAATATAGCCAATACTTTCGCCTCGTTTCTCTATAGGAATCCGAACAATTTTTGCCTGAGAAGGCATTAATACATTCTGAAACGGAATATGATCGTAATCTATGGTAATTAATTCTTTGTCACTAAAAACATCACCCACTTGAGCTAAAGGTTTTAAATAACCCTCACTTTGGTCTTTAGGAGGGGTTACTTTAAAAATTAGTGTTTGTGTGGCTCCTTTGGGTCCTAATGAAAAGGATTGTTCTTGAGGAAAGACTACCCAACCTTTGGGATGTTGTAAGGAAATGGTGCCGGTAATATTTTCTCGACCTCCTTTTACGATAACGGGTATTTCTTTTGTATCGTTATTTGAAAAAATAACAACCTTTTCGGCAATGGCAGTAGTAACAACGGGTAATACTTCGAAGGGTTGATAGACTTCTCCCTTAACAGGGTCATTGTATTTGTACGTAATATTTCTTTCAAATGCAATTTGTTTCCCTGCAATGGTCATATTAAAAGTAACAGGAAATGGGTTCTTTCTCTCGGGAAGTCCAATAAGGCTTTCATCATTTACCTTGTACATTCCTAAAGTGCCTTTTTCACTTAACCAATAAGGAGCCGAATAGGTTGTTGCCTGAAAAGTATTTTCTACACTTTTTATGGAATAGGGCTCATTATTTTCTAAAGGAGTTGCCACTAAGGTGGTGGGGAAACTGATGACGGATGAAGTAACGGAATTCAATTTCATATTAACACCAGAACGATTAATAGCTTCCACGGTAACCGTAATATTTCCTTTTGGAGCAACCGTTTGTTGGTCTGAAACAGCTTCTAGGAATAACCCAGCACAATCTGCAATTAGCTGTTTTAGGGCATCTAGTTTTATATTCCGCCAATGGCCTTCAGGTAAATTTTGAAGTAATTGATAGGCTTCCATCAATTTTGGAATATGGCTTGAAGGGTCTTTAAAATTGAAATTTTCCTCAATGGGATATAATATGTCGCCTACCTTTTTCCCGCCTTCAATTCGAGACCAGGTCGTGTTTATTCCTTCAAAAAGGTTACCTCTATCTTTTGGCATGTCACCTTTTAATAATTCTAAATATTCAGTTTCAGAACCTCTAGAACCAGTATTTCCAAATCCTTGAGACTTGTGCATACTTCGGCTAAGAGCGGCAATTTCACCATTAGATAATCCTAGACTAGGGTAGTAGTTTCCAGTTTCAACTTCTACCAAATTGGTTTTGTCTGCTTTTTCAAAATTTTCACGACTTCCATAAAACCACCAAGAGGTATTGAAGAATAATCGTTTGGGCTTCCAAGCACCATATGTTGAAGCAGAACTAGGATATTTTGAAGCGTCACCGACCAAATCCCAAGCATCAAAACTTAACATCGCAGAGGAGGTGTGGTGTCCGTGTGTACTTCCTGGTGTACGATGATTAAATCGGTTCACAATAATATCTGGTTGAAATCTTCTAATGGTACGCACAACATCGCCTAAAACTTCATCTTTATTCCAAATTTCAAGTGTTTCATCAGGATGTTTGGAATACCCAAAGTCATTGGCACGCGTAAAGAATTGTTGGCCTCCATCGGTACGACGAGCAGCTAATAATTCCTGTGTTCTTATTACCCCAAGAAGTTCACTTAATTCGGTCCCTATAAGGTTTTGACCTCCATCCCCCCGGGTAATAGATAAATAGGCAGTTTGTGCTTTTACATCATTAGCCAGATAGGAGATGAGTCGTGTATTTTCGTCATCGGGATGTGCTGCAATATAGAGAGCAGAGCCTAAAAAGTTTAATTTTTGAAGATTGTGATAAATTTCGGAAACACTAGGTTTTTTAGGTGTTTGAGCAACAGCATTCGAAACGAATAAAAAAAGTATAAATGCTGTTTTAAGTATTATTCTGAACATATAAAAATCCTTTAAGTTTTAGTCAATATTGTGTTGAATACTATTTTCCTCTTCCTCTAAAAGAAACTCGTCAACTTCATCCGGCTTTACGACGCTTACTCCCTTTTGAAGCATAAGACTATTGGGGTAGGTAATGATTCTGTCGTCCTTCGTTTTAAGTACCACATGAAAGCCCTTGATATCTTCAATAGTTCCTTGGTAATCGTATTCCTTATCGTGGATTATGATATAGTCTCCAATTTTATATGGAAATGTAAAAAACATAATAACGCCACTAGTAATGTTGCTTAAAATGGACCATTGTGCAAAAAGAGCAACTCCTATTACCGCAAAAACAGACGATAAGACAACTCCTACGCTGCTAAAATCTACTCCCCAAATAAGTACTGAGCTTAATATAATGCCGAAGATAATAGCAAAGTTAATATACTTGATAATGAGTCCTGTACGGTGCTCTACCTTTTCAGATTTATTTGCAAACCGATTTACAACGGCAATTAAAATAAATCTTATAATTATATGAAGCAAGACTATGCTTGCCGTAAGAATAATTTCGAAAGCGTAATTTTCAAACATAAATTTAATTAAGTAATAGTGAGTCTCTTAAAAATTCAAACTGAGTACCATTTTGCGACCAATATTTCGATTTTATTCGGCGTAATTTTTCAGCGGTCGTTTTAAGTCCATTTGGATGTGTTTCCTCCCAGCGCTCTATTTCATAAGGTGATTGGCTATTAAAATAAATAGCTAAAGATCTTTTTATTTCAGGATATTCTAGTGTGTATGTTGAAAGCGAATCCCCTTGCATTAATTTTCCGTAGGCATTTTTTGATTCTATCTTTTGATGGCTCATTCTGAAATACTCAAAACTTGGCAAGACACTGAGGTCTCCAGTAGGTAATTGATTAGGATTTATACGAATAAGATTCCAAATTTCACTCTCTAACCATGTTTTGGGTAACGATAGATTTTGATCTGCCTCACCTTCAAAATAAGAATGTGAAGTAATTTCAAACTCCATTTTATTGTTTAATTGAACGTAAGCCTGCCCACACCATTCTTGCATGCTAAACGAAAGTTTAACGGCGTGTTGCGTAGAATTTAACGGACTAAATGCACTTGTCATAACCGAATATGGATAAATACCAGTAACGTATTTCTTTACTTGATTTAGTTTTAAAACAGGTATGTTTTCTTCAGAAATGTTGTTAGCTTTCACCTGTGCCTTAGGTAAAAAATCCTCTGTTACAAAAATGTTTACCGCTTTGCCTTTTCGTAGCTCCCCATAGCGTTCTTGTAACAAGTTGTAGGATGTAATTTCAGCATTTCCATCATACCAATAGGTTTTAAACTCTTCCGGTAGGTCTCTTTTAATAGCATTTTCATTTTGGGATGCAGGGATAAGATTGTTTTCAGAATTTTTACACCCAACAAATACAAATAAATTTAGAAAAGAGGCAATAATAATTGCTTTAAAAAATGGCATTTAGAATTGTTTTTTGTAAAAATAACACAAAATCAACGGTTGGCAATCTCCATTAACGTTTTATAAACAAGTCTTGTGGGAAGCCCCATCACATTAAAAAAGCAACCTTCCAATTTATGTACTCCCATATATCCCAGCCAATCTTGAATGCCATAACTACCGGCCTTGTCAAATGGTTTACAGGTGTTGAGGTAGTATTTAATTTCTTCTAGGGTAAATTCATTAAACCACACTTTGGTGCCATCGTTTACCGTGATCTGAAAGTCTTTTGATGTAAAGCATACTGATGTATATACCTCGTGCATATTACCACTTAAATGTTGCAGCATTTGCACGGCATCATCAAAATCTTTAGGTTTTCCAATGGCTTCATGGTCCTTCCAAACAATAGTGTCGCTGGTGATTATGATATCCTTTTCTGAAATGTCTTTAAAAACCGAAGCCTTTAATTGTGCCAAATAATCGGTAATTTCTGAGGTCTTTAAATGAGAAGGATACACTTCCTCAATTTCACGAACATCAATAGTGAAATCAACATCCAATTCTTTAAAGAAATGATGTCTTCGAGGAGATCCAGAGGCAAGAATGATATGATAGTTTTTTAACTTTTCTTTTAGCATACATTAGTTTTTCAGTTCAATTTATTTAGCAAAAGGGATTTCACATTTGCGGTCCATTCATCTTTTAAAATACTTAAAACAATACTATCTCTCCTGCCATCCATAGCTTTACAATTACTTCGTAAAACGCCTTCAACGGTACAACCTATACTTTGCATGGCCGCAATACTTCTCTTGTTGTTGTTGTCGGCTCTAAATTCTACTCGGTCAACTCCAAGGGTTTCAAAAGCAAACTTAAGAAGTAGGAATTTACAGTGTTTGTTTAATCCTGTTCCTTGAAATGCTTTCCCAAACCAAGTGTAGCCTAACTGTACCGTGTTATGTTGTATTTGAATATCGTAAAACCGTGTGCTGCCAGCATATTGTTGTGTTTTTTTATCATAAACTATAAAAGGGTAGGAGTCATGCTGCTCCCTTTTTGCAAGCGCTAGTTCCATATATTTTTTCAGGTTTTCTTCACCATTGGCAGGGACCAACGAATAGGTCCAAAGTTCGGGTTCATTTAAAGAAAAAGGAAGTAAATGAGATATATCTTCTTTTACTAAAGGACGAATAAGGACCCTGTCGTTTTCTATAATATACGCTGCTTCAAAATTAAAATTCATAGTGGACGGATGATTTGAGTATAGAAGGGAATGGAACAAACCCCTAAAAACATAATGATTTTTAGTAGTAGTGAAAGTAACTTATAGTCTTTTGGTTTTTTAGCATTCCATGCTTTTATTGAAAAAATAAGCAATGGACCTCCTAATAAAAAGATAAAATAGAATAGTAATAAAGTATGTTGATAAAGGTGATTATAAGCAAATACTAAAATCATAAAAAGTGAAAATATTCCCAATCCAAAAATAAGGGTGGTCGTTCTGGAAATTCCAATAACCATAGGCAAGGTAGTTCTATCACCGTTTTTATCGCCATTAATGTCTTGAATGTCTTTTACAATTTCTCTCATAAAATTGAAATAAAAGGCAGTCACCGCATATCCCAAAACAGTTTTTGAAAGGAGTAATTGAAGAAGCTTGTCAAATTCATTTAAAACAGGGAAAATATCAAAAAGCACAACTATTAATAAACTAAAACCTACCAAAACTGAAATAAGTAAATTACCTACCAATAACATCGATTTTATAAAAGTGGCATACCAATATAGTAGTGCGGCCACAAGAATAAATACTACTGCTAAACTCGGTTTTTGAACAAGATTGGATACTATAAAACCTAATATAACCCCAATGGAGGTTAGGAAAATATAATAATTGTAAGCGGCTTTTTCCGAAATAGATTTTCCTACAATAAGCTTGTGGGGTTTGTTGATTTTATCAATGGCTACATCTTGAATGTCGTTAATAACATTTCCCCCAGAGGCAATACAAATGGTCGCTAAAGCTAAAATTGAAAAAGAGAGTGGGGTTAAGGCAAGTGAAATTTCAAAGGGTTGAAATAGCGTGTATTTTATCAACACCATTGCCAAAATAATAAGCAAAAGGTTTATGGGTCGTATGATTTTTAAATATGCCAACACGGAATTATTTACCCTTCTTTAGCACTGGCATCGCCACCGTTAAACCATTTGCCTTGCACTTTAAGAACCTGTTCAATAACATCCCGAACACAGCCTTTTCCACCTTTTTTATGTGAAACATATTTTGAAATATGCTTAATTTCTGGAACAGCATCCTGAGGACAACAAGGTAGTCCTACCATGTTCATCACCTTAAAATCGGGGAGGTCATCCCCCATATACAATACATTTTCGGGTTTAATGTTGTTTTCGGTAAAGTAGTTTTCTAGTGTACCTGTTTTAAAATGAGCTCCTAAATGTACTTCTTTTACACCCAAACCTTCTAAACGCTTACGCACCCCTTCATTACTTCCACCGCTTATAATACAAAGATTATAGCCTTTATCGATGGCGGTTTTGAGGGCAAAACCGTCTTTAATATTCATATTCCGAAGCATTTCCCCATCGGTGTTTACAATCACGGTGCCATCGGTTAAAACGCCATCCACATCAAAAACAAACGTGGTGATATGCTGTAAGTATTCTTTATAACTTTTTTCCAAAATTGTGTCTTTTTATTAAAATTTACTCTGAATGGATTCAGAAAGTAAGGTATATATTTCTTTATGCTTTGGGTCTTTCAATAAAGCCAAATGAGCTTCCATTGTTTTTATATCGTGTCGTTTGGCTGGGCCTGTTTGCGCTTCCGCTGGGGAAATGGAGTTCAGTTTTTTTACTGTTTCTAGCATTAATGGCTTCAGTAAATCGAAATCTACATTTGCTTCCTTCAAAAAATCTTCGGCTAAATGAAATAAATGATTGCTAAAATTATTTACCCAAACGGCACCTAGATGTAATTCTTGCCTTTTTTCTGTAGAAACTTCTACAACCTTTTTGGATAGTTTCTCGCCTAATTGTTTCAGTAATTGTAAGTCCTCTGTGTTTTCAGCTTCAATGCAAATAGGGATGTTTTTCCATTTTAGCGTTGCATCCTTTGAAAAGGTTTGAGGCGGATAAAAAACCCCACGTCGTTGTTTTGCCGAAATATTCTGTAATGCGGAAGTGCCCGAGGTATGCACTACAAGTCTATTTTCAAAAGGTAATGAGTCCGAAAAGTTGGGAATGGCATCGTCTTTTATGGCAATGATATAGACATCGACAATGGCTACCTTAGTAATGTCATTAATAAAGTGAGTCCCTTTTATTTCTGAAACTTCAAGCGACGGACTATACACCTGGACAACATTCACCTTTCTTTTTTTAAAGGCTTTGTAAAGATGTTGCCCCACATTTCCGAAGCCAAAAATTACCACTGAAATCATATCACGAATTTAAAATATTTATCTTCATGAGTGGCAATTATTGGGTATCTTTATTCACTAAGTTTTCAGTGCCTTGGAAATAATTGAAACAAATATTACAGAAAGAACAGTCAAATATATTGAGTTTGATACATCAATAAATTGTATAAAGCTTCTCCCTTTAGACAACTGGTGTTTAATTATAATCGCTGACGATAAAAATCAAATTTTTTTTGAAGAAATAATAGGGCAGTCAATTGACCGAAAAGTGGGCTATATTTTGAGTGTCGGCGAACAATATGATTTTATACACAATTTGGCAGATGAAATAATTGGGGTTCGTGCTTGTGAAATTGAAGATAATTTTCTGCCGGAGCATGTAATTATGACAGTAGGTGAAAAAGACTTTGAAAATGGTATTTGGTTTGGACTTTTCTTAACGATGAATAATGAAACTGATATAAATGAAACAATAATCTTAGACTTCACAAAAAGATCAAGAAATCTAATAATCGAATTAATTAAAAAAATAGAAAACGGGTATTTACCACCTGATGATATTCCACAAAATAGCTTCAAATCATTTTTAAAGCAGATTAAAACAAAGTTTAGTTTTTAATTTAATAATTCAGAACAAGTTTCAAGGCAATTATGAATCGAGACATTCAAACGAGAGAAGATGTTCACCTACTAGTTACCACTTTCTATGCGAAAGTAAGAAAGGACGAATTGTTAGCTCCTATTTTTAACCCCATGATTCAAGATTGGGAAGAGCATTTTGAAAAGTTAACCGATTTTTGGGAAGGAAACCTCTTTTTTAAAAAAAAATATCTTGGAAATCCGCTTGTAAAGCACGTTGAAGTTGATAAATTCCATCATGGAACAATTGAAGCAAAGCACTTTGGCGTTTGGCTAAACTTATGGTATGAAACAGTCGATGCCCTTTTTGAAGGGGAAGTAGCGCAAAGAGCAAAAAATCGAGCACGAAATATGAGTACGTTTATCCATTTAAAAATATTTGAAGCAAGGAATGAATCCTCAAATTAAAATCAATCAATTAACAAATTTTAACCCGCTTTTTTTCACTATTTAGCTACCTTTGCACAAAATTATTCGCATGCAAAAGAAACTTGCCGCAATCCTTTTCTCTACAAGACTTACCGCTATTTTATTTATTGTTTTTGCAACTGCTATGGCGGTAGGAACTTTTATAGATCAAGGCTACGAACGTCCACCATCACCCTATGCCCGTGAAATGATTTTTAATGCGTGGTGGTTTGAAGCAATCATGGTTTTCTTTGTCATCAATTTCTTAGGGAATATGATTCGGTTTAGATTATTCCGAAAAGAAAAATGGGCCACTTTATTACTTCACATTTCTTTTATCTTAATCCTGGTAGGTGCCTTCGTTACAAGATATATAGGCTATGAAGGAGTCATGCACATTCGTGAAGGTGCAACCGAAAGTACTTTTCTTTCTGAAAATACCTACCTCACAACCTATATCGATGGGGATTATAGGGTTGACGGTGTGCAGATGCGTCGATTTTTGGATCCAAAATTACTGCGACTTTCAGAACGATTGAATAATGATTTCAATATTGAAACAGATTATAACAAACAGCCCGTAACCATTCAATTTAAGGGGTTTATTGAAAATGCAAAGGAGGATTTAATACCGTCCGAAGAAGGTGATGAGTATTTCAAAATTGTAGAAGCAGGTGATGGAAATCGACACGAACATTGGCTAAAAGTAGGGGAGGTTGCCAATATTCATAATTTGCTTTTTGCAGTTAATAATGATACTTCTGGCGCTATTAATATAACAGCTACAGATAGCACTTATACCATCGAAAGCCCATTTGGAGGAACCTTTATGCGAATGGCAGACCAGTTTCAAGGAGAAGTTCTTGCCGATACTGTTCAACCCTTGCAGCTTAGATCATTGTATCAACTAGCAGGTACTGCTTTTGTTTTTCCAGAGCCTGTTACCAAAGGGGATTATGGAATTGTAAAAGCCGATAAAACAGATAAAACAGGAACGGATGCCCTTATTTTAGAAGTAAGTTCCAACAATGAAACCAAGACGGTAAATTTGCTGGGAGGCAAAGGGTTAGCGCCAGAGCCTGTAACCACAGAGGTGGGCGGACTTAAAGTAAGTCTTGCTTATGGTTCCAAAGCTTATAAGTTGCCTTTCAGTATTACGCTTAACGATTTTATTGCTGATAAATATCCAGGAACTGAAAAGGCCTACGCTGCTTTTAAAAGTAAGATTACCGTAAACAATTCTGAAACAGATTTTTTCGATTATGAGATTTATATGAATCACGTGCTCGATCATCAAGGCTATCGATTCTTTCAAGCTTCTTTTGATCCCGATGAAAAAGGAACTGTGCTTTCGGTAAATCACGATTGGTGGGGCACTTGGATAACGTATATAGGTTATTTTCTACTTTACATTGGGTTAATGGCTATTTTATTTGCCCCTAATACGCGTTTCACCGATTTAGAAAAAATGCTAAATAAGATAAAAAAGAAGAAAAAATCACTTGCTACGCTAATTCTAGTTATTATTTCGTTTTCAGGATTTTCACAAGAATCAGGACAGCACTTACTTCAAAAAGCAGAAGCAGATTCTGTTATTAAAGCGAATATTGTTTCTGAAGCCCACGCCGCTAAATTTGGACGTTTAGTTATTCAAGATAATGGTAGAATGAAGCCTATTAACACCTTTGCTAGTGAATTACTGCGAAAGGTGAGTGGTAAAAACTCTTTTGAAGGCTTAAATCCAGATCAAACATTTCTTTCGATGACCGAATTCCCAACCTATTGGTACGGAATTCCCATTATTAAGTTAGATTGGAGAAACGATAGTATTAAAAAGATTTTGGGCGTGCCCAAGGATGCTAAAAGTATTTCCTTAATTGATTTATTTGACGAAAGAGGGAATAATAAAATTGATCCCTATATTCAGGAAGCTTCATCGAAAGTAAACCCCAATCAGTTTGAAAAGGATTTTATTAAACTTTACGAAAAATCTTATTTGCTCAATGAAGCATTGGGCGGCGGTATTCTGAAAATATTCCCCATCCCAGGAGATTCCAACAATAAATGGCTGTCCTATCCAGAATTGGAACAAGCACAATTTAAAGGAATGGATTCGTTGTATGCAAAGAATATTCTTCCGTTGTATTTTGACAGTCTTCGCAATGCAAGAAAAACGGGTGATTATAGTAGGGCAGAAGAGTTTTTAGAAAGTATTACAGGCTTTCAGAAACGCTATGGAAGTGAAGTTTTACTTTCCGAAAAGAAGGTAAATACAGAAATTCTATATAATAAAGTAGACCTTTTTAATAGGCTGTATCACTATTATATTATGTTTGGAGCCTTTATGTTCATCTTTATCATTTTTCAAATTTTTAAAGAACGAAAGGTTTTTAAATGGCTTATAAAGGTCTGTAAAATTTCAATTTGGGCGTTATTCATATTAATGACTTTCGGGTTGGTGGCGCGATGGTATATTAGCGGGCATGCTCCTTGGAGTGATGCCTATGAAAGTATTATTTATGTGAGTTGGGCAACCATGTTCTTTGGGCTTGCCTTTGGAAGAAAAAGTGATTTAACCATTGCAGCAACTGCCTTTGTAGCTTCTATGTTGCTATGGGTGGCGCATTTAAGCTGGGTAGATCCCGCCATTGCCAATTTACAGCCCGTCTTGGATAGTTATTGGCTTATGATACACGTTGCTGTGATTGTAGCTAGTTATGGTCCCTTCACACTCGGAATGATTTTAGGTGCTGTCGCATTGTTACTTATGTTAATGACGACGAAGAAGAACAAGCTTAAAATGGATTTAAATATTAAAGAGATTACCACCATTACCGAAATGTCATTAACGGTTGGTTTGGTAATGTTGACTATTGGAAACTTTTTAGGTGGTCAATGGGCAAATGAAAGTTGGGGACGCTATTGGGGTTGGGATCCTAAAGAAACTTGGGCGTTAATTAGTATTATGATTTATGCCTTTGTGATTCATGCAAGGTTAGTTCCGGGATTACGGGGGCGATGGATTTTTAATGTCTTTGCTATTTTTGCCTATGCAAGTATTATGATGACCTATTTTGGAGTCAACTTCTATCTTACAGGACTACATTCGTATGCTAGCGGTGATGTTCCCGTAACTCCTAATTTTGTGTATTATTTAATAACCTTTTTTGTGTTATTGAGTGTTGCATCCTACTTCAGTTATAAAAAGTACTATGTAAAAAAGGGATAAGTTTTTAATCTTATCCCTTTTTTACAATTAACTAATTAACCTCTAATTATAAATATAGTCTGGTTGCTGTTCAACCATTCTATAGTCTTGTTGGATTTGTTCTCCTATTTCTAGTTTTTCATACAACTCTTTCGTCATATCCTCGATATCAGCTTCGGTAGTGTTTAGTTTTCTAGCAATTTTTGCATTGTCTTTTCCTTCTGAAATGTACTGCAACAGCTTTATTTCAAAACCATCTAAATCGTAATGCATGATTAGGTTTTCTAAATAGACATCTTCTACCAATTTTTCGGCTTTTTGGCGGGTATTCAGAACTTCTTGTCGTTTTAAGAAGATTCTCATTTCAACTTGTCGCAATGCGTTTTCCTCCTTAATAGCCTGCATTCTAAACATATTAGCATAGGTTAGAATGAGCATTTCTGTAATTACTGCTGCCTTTATATGAAAGGTTTGCGTAGACAAAAATTCGATCCCTATAGGATTTAGAACAAAGAAATCAAAGCAAAATAATAATGGAATAAAGGACGCAATCACATAGAATTTTGCATAATTCTTTCGGCTAAATAAGTACACTCCTGCATTAAAATATGCAAATAAGACAGTGAATAAAGCAGCATTGGTTATGGTTGAAAATATTTCTTTTTGTGTGATAGCACTAAACGCAACAGCCACTGCCGCAATACAGAATAAAGGCAGGGTCACCCATTTCATTTTGGGCATAAACTCTTTTAAATTTAAATACCGATCGGCAAAAATAGCACTGCAAGCAACGGCAATAAACATGAGTAACGATTGCAGGGTGGGGATTACCTCTTTTACCTCCCAATTCAATAAACTAAATAAGCCATCGCTGAAGAATAACAAAATCGCCGTTCCAGTGATGGTGAATGAATAAAAAAGAAATGTTTTTTCATCGAATAAGAAAAAGCAAACCAAGTTTAATAACATAAGGGTGGCCACAAAGCCGTAAAATAGCCCTTGATTAAATATGGTAACAATGTCTGTAGATGCTTTTTCCTGAATTACCGTTTGGTCATCAAAAATAACGAAGGATGATCCGCCCCCAGAAGTATTTTTTTTGTAGGAAAATTCTTCATTGTTGAAAAAATGATCAGAAAACAAAAAACTCCCATTGTAATACAACGAAGCATCAACAGGTGTAATAAAATAGGAAGGATTCATCACTGTATTTGGGCCGTTAAATTCGGCTCCTGATTGCTTGTAAAGCACTGCATTTTCAAGGCTTTGAAGCGAAATACTGTTTGCCTTAATTTGGGCTTTATAGGTCTTATTTTTGGCAAATGTAGCCGTCGATAAGACCATTAAAAGAAGTAAAATTACTGTCCTCATAATAAGTAGGTTTAATCTATTTGGGACTACCAATATAATTAAAAATTACATTTAATCTAATTTTTTTGCACTTTATCGGGATTTTCGTACAAAAAAAAGCTGCCCATAGGACAGCTTGTAAATTTGATAAGAACTTAATTTTATAATTCGCCTACCATGTCTTCGGGTTTTACCCAAGCATCAAACTCTTCAGCTGTAAGATACCCAAGGTTAATAGCTTCTTCTTTTAAAGTGGTTCCATTTTTATGTGCCGTATTCGCAATTTCAGCAGCTTTGTAATACCCAATTTTAGTATTTAATGCCGTAACCAGCATTAACGAATTGTTTAATTGCTTTTTAATAACATCATAATTGGGCTCAATCCCTTGGGCACAATGCTCGTCAAAAGAGACACAGGCATCCCCTAATAATTGCGCCGACTGTAATATGTTGGCAGCCATCACGGGTTTAAAGACGTTTAATTCGTAGTGGCCTTGCATCCCTCCAACAGTAATGGCTACATCATTCCCCATTACTTGTGCACAGACCATGGTCATCGCTTCACATTGTGTAGGATTTACTTTACCAGGCATAATAGAAGAACCTGGCTCATTAGCAGGGATAGTAATTTCTCCAATCCCACTTCTAGGGCCACTCGCGAGCATTCTAATATCGTTGGCAATTTTATTTAAGGATACCGCTAGTTGTTTTAAAGCACCGTGAGATTCAACAATGGCATCGTGAGATGCCAAAGCTTCAAATTTATTTTCGGCGGTGATAAATGGCAATCCTGTAAATTGAGCAATATAGGATGCTACTTTTTCGGAATAGCCTTTAGGTGTATTAATCCCAGTTCCTACAGCCGTTCCCCCTAATGCCATTTCAGATAAATGAGGGAGCGTATTTTTTAAGGCTCTAAGTCCGTGGTCCAATTGCGATGCATAGCCACTAAATTCTTGCCCAAGGGTGAGCGGAGTGGCATCCATTAAATGGGTACGTCCAATTTTTACTACTTTGTTGTATTCTTTTGCTTTTTTCTGAAGCGTTTTCAGTAATTGCTCCACACCCGGGATGGTTACCTCTACAATCTTTTTATAGGCCGCAATGTGCATTCCTGTAGGAAAGGTATCGTTAGACGACTGAGATTTGTTTACATCGTCATTTGGCTGCAGCGTTTTATCGCCCTCACCAATAGCTTTTCCGGCAAGTTGGTGGGCACGATTGGCAATTACTTCGTTTACATTCATATTACTTTGCGTACCGCTTCCCGTTTGCCAAATCACCAACGGAAATTGGTCGTCGTGTTTTCCTGCTAAAATCTCATCACATACTTGGGTGATTAGATCTCTTTTTTCTTCAGGAAGGACCCCCAACTCATAGTTGGTATACGCGGCGGCTTTCTTTAAATACGCAAAGCCATACACCACCTCAAGTGGCATAGAAGCTGGGCTTCCTATTTTAAAATTATTACGAGAACGCTCTGTTTGCGCACCCCAAAGTTTATCGGCAGGGACTTGCACCTCGCCCATGGTATCTTTTTCAATTCGGTAGTTCATAATACTCTTTTTAAAGCTTTGCAAAGGTACGAATATTGCCTGTTTTACTAAAGTGAGAAACTGTTTAATTATCTGTAATGGACATCCCACCCCTAACCCTCCCTTCGAAGGGAGGGGCGAAATATAATTCCCCCTTTGAAGGGGGATTAAGGGGGATGTTATAAATGTATAAAACAGAATTAATTGTTGTTGTTTTCTGAAAAAAAGCTGTTATATTTGCACAACAAAACACGTTATTATGTTTGAATTTGATCAATACCTCGGATTTTTAGCCTTTTTAACCATTTTAACCATTGGATTTTGGTTGATGATTTTCTTAATTTCATTTATGCCATATTGGATTACTGGTTATTTAATTGAGAATTACAAACTAAAGCGTGAAGCAAAAAAGAAAGAACTAGAAGGATAATTTTCTTCTTTATGATATTAAAAACCCAGCCTAACGGCTGGGTTTTTTTATTGTTTTACAATTTTTATTATTTCAATTTCTCCAATATCATTAAATATTTTCACCAAATAAATTCCACTATTTAGAGAATTCAAATCCACTTTATTTTGGAATAGGAAAGTTTTTAATTTTTGCCCATTGAAATTGAGAATCTCAATTTTATCTATTTGTTGATTAGTATTAATAGTCAGTACATCTTTTACCGGATTAGGATATACTTCAATTTTATTTAAAAAATTATCACCGATTCCCAAAACTCCTAAATTTTCATACCAAGCAATTTTATTGTCATTTGAAGAGGCAGATAGGACATCAATCCTATTATCACTATTTATGTAAGCTACTGAAATTTCTTGTGGAGTATCTACTAATTGTGTTACAGTAATTGGATTTTCAAAACTTCCATTATCATTTCTTATCCAAAATATCTCATCTTCCCCACTATTAGGACTACTGCTATATAGAATATCAATAAAACCATCGTTATTGACATCTGCCAATTCACTAGAAGCAATATTAGAGTCCCAATTGATTTCATTATTACTCCAATTTTGACCTAATCCGTCTAGATTTTCAAGCCATAGAATTAATGAAGCTCCAAAATCAGTATCTTTTACAAATACAATATCATTATCTCCATCTAAATCAATATCATGGAGATGTATACCACCCTCATGTTCTAAATTGTGATATAAAAAGATTTGCTTTACTTCACTAAAATTACCCATTCCATCTAAATTTTCGTACCAGCATACACCACTAAAACTTCCGAATCCCCTTCTAGCAATTACGATATCATTATCTCCGTCTCCGTCTAAGTCACCTGAAACTAAATACCTCATTAGTGGATATAAATTCTCATCGACAACTTGTTTATTTCCGAAAGTCCCAGAATTACTTAAGTTTTCGAACCAAATAATTTCTGATCCAAATTCTACATTAGAACATATAATATCCAGATAATTATCACCATTTACATCTTTTAAAATGAAGGAAACAACAAAATCTTCACTTTCAAAAATTGTATGAAATGTTTCAAAAAGACCTAAACCATTCATGTTTTCAATCCAATAAATATTTCCCGATGTTTGAAAAAGAATATCCTTATCCTCATCACTGTCCATATCCCGAGCAATTATATTTATTATATTTTCAGTTAAATTATTTATGATAGTATTTTCACTTCCAAAATTACCTTCTCCGTCAATATTCTTGTACCAAGAAAGATGTCCTTGATAGTGCACAATTACATCTTCAAAAGAATCACCGTCTAAATCACCGCTTTTTACCCTAAATGCTTCTATTGCTGTATTAGAGATAACTTGCTGCTCTCCAAACTGAGCCAGAATGGTATTCGTAAATACCAAAAGTGTTATAATAAGTATTTGAATTTTCATTGAAATCTTATTTTGTCTAATATTTTCTTGGGGAGATACTCAAAGGTAACAAAAATGTCAATTAGAATGAGCACTACTACGTGAAGAATCTGAACAATGAGATTCCTCACTACACCCAGAATGAAAGGTGAATCTAGAATATAAAAATTAGATTTTATCTAATTCTTTAATCATTTCTTCTAAAATTTCAAATTAGCATTTCATCTCTTACCCAAAAGTAAACTGCAATTGTTACCTTTGCACCTCACAAAAAAGTAACACAATGCAAGACGGTATTTACGCAAAAATCAATACGCCAAAAGGTGCTATTACTATACAATTAACATACGATGTAACTCCAGGAACGGTGGGGAACTTTGTAGCCTTAGCCGAGGGAAACCTTGAAAATTCAGCCAAGCCACAAGGAACACCCTATTACGACGGGTTAAAATTCCACCGAGTAATTCCAGATTTTATGATTCAAGGAGGTGACCCAGCAGGAACAGGAAGTGGTGGCCCAGGTTATAACTTTGATGATGAGTTTCATCCTACCCTTCGGCACGATGGTCCAGGGGTATTGTCGATGGCAAATGCAGGTCCGGGAAGTAATGGAAGTCAGTTTTTTATCACACACGTAGCAACCCCATGGTTGGATAACAAACACACCGTATTTGGAAATGTGATAGAAGGACAAGATGTGGTAGATAGCATTGCACAAGGCGATACCATGGATACCATAGAAATTATTAGAGTTGGGGCTGACGCTGAAAAGTGGAATGCCGTGGAAGCTTTTAGAAGTTTTAATGGAGCCAAAGCCGAAAGAGAAGCAGCGGCTAAAAAAGCACAGGAAGAATTGCTAACTAGCATTTCAGAGGGTTTTGAACAAACCGAAAGCGGACTCCGTTACCAAATCATACAAAAAGGGAATGGTGCCCAAGCCGAAGCAGGTAAAACGGTAGCTGTTCATTACAAAGGGATGTTTGCCGATGGGGGTGAGTTCGACAATTCCTTTAAACGTGGAGAACCTATCGAATTCCCTGTAGGAATGGGCAATGTGATTGCTGGATGGGATGAAGGAATTCAGTTGTTAAAAGTAGGAGACAAGGCACGATTTGTTATTCCGTCGCACTTAGCCTACGGAAGTCGTGGAGCAGGAGGGGTGATTCCGCCAGACGCTACTTTGGTTTTTGATGTAGAATTAATGGATGTAAAATAGTTGTCATTCAGAGCGAAGCGAAGAATCTAAAAAAATAACCCAAAAATGCCTTTCAAAACGAGGGGCATTTTTTATTTTAGCAAGATGGATATAGAACAATTAAAATTCCCCATTGGGAGATTCAAAAAGCCAGAAACAATTTCGGCAGAAGACCTCAACGAAGCCATTAAAGTACTTCAAATTTTTCCAGAACAATTAAAGCTAATTACCTTAAATTTAAGGGAAGAGGTATTGGATAGTCCGTATCGTCCAGGAGGATGGACCATTCGCCAACTCATTCATCATATTAGCGATAGCCATCATCATTGTTACAATCGAATCCGTTGGACCCTAACCGAAGATAAACCTACCATAAAAGCATATAACCAAGATTCCTTTGCTAAAATGTTCGATTACCAAAAAGCGCCCATAGCTTGGTCCTTATCGCATATTGAAGCGGTGCATCAAAAGATAGTGTATATCCTTCAAAATCTTACAGACGAGCAGTGGGAGCGAGTTTTTATTCATCCTGAAAGCAAAGAAGAGGTCGGAATGAAACACTTAGCGATGCTATATTCATGGCATAGTATGCACCATTTTACGCACATTAAGAATGCATTGTTGATGTTGGGGAATGGGTGAAGGGTAAAGGGTAAAGGGTAAAGGGTGAAGGGTGAAGGGTGAAAGGTGAAGGGTTAAAGGTGAAATCCAAATTAAACTAACTATTCTTAATTCTAATAAAATAGTAGTATTGTATCTTGTAGCGTATCGGTCTTACATTACTTCCACTTAATATTACAACCCATACTGGGTTTTTGGTCTTTACGCTGGGGATGATTATTAAGAATGTTATCCATGGCTTCACGTAAATCTCTACCGTTAAGTGGGATGCTATTTCCAGGGCGGGAATTATCTAATTGGCCTCGATACACCAATTTTAATTCGGCATCAAATAAATAAAAATCGGGTGTGCAGGCAGCGTCATAGGCTTTTGCTACTTCCTGGGTTTCGTCGTATAAATACGGAAAGTTGTATCCTTCTTTTTGTGCGTGACGATACATGGCATCTGGACCGTCTTCAGGGTATTTTGAAGCATCATTACTACTTATTGCCACAAAGCTAAAACCGGTAACGCGATAGTCATTACAAACTCTTATCAGTTCTTCATTTACATATTTTACATACGGACAATGATTGCAAATAAACATAATCACCGTGCCCTTTTCACCTCTTAATTGTTGAAGGGAATAGGTGTCTTTGGTCACAGTATCTACCAAAGAAAAGTCTGGAGCTACTGTACCTAATGGAAGCATATTGGAAGGAGTGAGTGCCATAGTTTTTCTTTATTAGTTGAAAAGTACGAAGAAAGTTACAGCTAAAGAAATACTAAAGATTTGTTTGTACCATTTAATTGAAGTATCTTTTTGGTAATCAATATCGTATGAAAAATTCATATAACACATTAGTAGAAGCTATAAAGGACCTTCAGGAAAGAGGTTATACAGTCGATTTTAATCTTCATGATGAAGGGCTTGAATCGAAAGATCAAAAGAAAATTTGGTGCTCAGACGATCTAGAAGTAGTTAAATACTATCGTTTTGAAGGAATGACGAGCCCCGATGACAGTTCCATATTATATGTTATAGAAACCTGCGATTCACAAAAAGGATTGCTCGTAGACTCTTATGGAGCCACAGAAAGCAACGTCTCTCCCGAGATGATTAAAAAACTACGAATCACCCATAGAGAATAGACTATACTTCGGCATCCAATAAATCGGTTACCACATGATAGCGTGGATCGTCAATGGCATTTTCGATAATAGTTTCAAACTCTGGATTCCACTTCAGCAATAGTATTTTACAATCGGGACTTAGGTGGGTAAGTTTAATGCTTTTCCCTTGTTCTAAATATTTATTAGCAACATTCCGAAGTGCTTCTACACCCGAATGATCTGAAACTTTCGATTCCATAAAATCAATTTCAACATTCTGTGGGTCGTTTGCAATATCAAACTTTGAATTAAATGCCGTAGTAGAACCGAAAAATAACGGACCCCAAATTTCATAGACTTTAGTGCCATCTTCTTTGATGCTTTTACGTGCACGAATCATGGTGGCACTTTTCCATGCAAATACTAATGCCGAAATTATTACCCCTGCAATCACTGCTACGGCTAAATCTTGCCAAACCGTGATGGCAGAAACTGCCAATAGTACAAAGGCATCGGACAAAGGAATTTTATGCAAAATTCGAAAACTACTCCAAGCAAATGTTCCAATAACCACCATAAACATTACACCAATCAGCGCCGCAATAGGAATTTGTTCAATTAAAGAAGAACCAAAAAGAATAAAACACAGCAGGGCGATAGCCGCTATTGCACCCGATAGACGTCCGCGACCTCCTGAAGTAACATTAATAATCGATTGACCAATCATAGCACAACCTCCCATTCCGCCAAAGAGTCCGTTTAAGATGTTAGCGCCTCCTTGTGCTAAGCATTCACGGTTTCCACTTCCACGAGTTTCGGTGAGTTCGTCAATGAGGTTTAGGGTCATTAAGGATTCAATTAATCCAATAGCAGCTAAAATAAAGGCTGTAGATAGGATTAAATCCCAGTATCCTGTTATAGTACTGGTAAATTCGAAAAGCCCGTATTGAAAGGAGGGAAGCGATCCTTTTAATCCTTCACCGCCACCGTCTTTTATAAAGGAACCAACCGTGCTAACGTCTAGACTTCCGAAGATGGTAATACAAGCCACCACAATAATGGCAATTAAAGCAGCAGGAACTTTTTTGGTAAGTTTGGGTAAACCGAACATAATTCCCATTGTTAGGGCTATTAAGCCCAGCATGGTCCACAATTCGGCCCCTTGAATCCAATGAGTAGTGCCATCAACATTTTCTTTAAACATTCCCAGTTGCGACAGGAATATAACTATAGCCAACCCGTTTACAAATCCCATCATCACAGGATGCGGAATCAATCTAACAAATTTTCCAAGCCGGAAAAGCCCCGCCAATATTTGAATAGCTCCCACAAATAGCAGGGTGATAAATAGCCATTGTAATCCTAGGTTTTCGACAGGATTGTCCAGTGCGAGACCTACTTCATTTCCCTTTTGGATAAGATGGACCATCACCACTGCCATAGCACCTGTTGCACCACTTATCATCCCTGGTCGACCACCAAACAGGGCAGTAACAATTCCCATCATAAAAGCTCCATAAAGCCCTACGAGAGGGTCAATTCCTGCTACAAAGGCAAAAGCCACGGCTTCCGGAACTAAGGCTAATGCAACGGTAAGTCCCGAAAGAATATCATTTTTTGGGTTTTGCGTAAAATTTTTAATGGTGTTTTGCCACATGATTTTGCCGTTTAAAAAGCGGCAAAGGTAGGGGTTTCAAATAGGAGAGCCAATCAATTAGCGGCTAATTTATGTAAGATTTAAACTCTTGAGAGAGCTCATTCTTAAGGTTTTTTACAGCACTTCCAAGGGCTATTTTGGAAATGAATAGGAAAATAAAAATGTAAATAAACATTACTAGAATTGAAATTAGTAAAGGAGACGTATCTCCATCTTGAAACAAAAAAACAACTTGGGAAAGCACGGCAATACTTAGAAAAATCGAAAAGAAAATGATAAACGTTTTAATGTAGCCTCTAAAAGCATTAATAACGCAGGTGATGGTTATATCTCCATTATTCTCTTGAATACTTCCATCGGCAACGGCTAAACCTCTTAAGAATTTAAATATTCTACGAAACCTCTTTATTTCAAATGTGTTTGTAGAGGTAATATTTCCTTTAAATGGTGTTTTATGGGAAGTAAAAGGTTCAAACCATTCTGCTACAAAATTAATTTCACCAGCCGTGGTGTTATTTTTAAATGACTCTAAGAATTTCTGTTTTGAAATAGGTAATTCCATTTCTAAGGTTTCTGAAGGAAAAAGTTTTTCAAAAATTTTCATATAACTTACATTTCATTGCCAAAGAAAATAGCATTCATCAACAACTTATTAGTTCCATACCAGAAGGCTCTAAAGTTGGTATTATCTGTAAAATATATTACACGCCCTCTTCCCAATCGATCTGTTTTAAAAGGCACTGTGTTTTTTAACAAGGATATATTTTTTGAAGAAATATACCCACTCAATAATGGACTTGAAGTATATTGAATAGGATTGTTATAACTGTCTTTATCTGCTTTTACAAACATAGTGGTGTTTCTAAAAAGGGGAAGTGTACTGTTTTTATACCCAAATGCAATTGGGTGGGAACGATCTAGTTTGGCTTCAAAAATAGCACCACCAATAACTTGAGCTCCGTAATAATCACCTCGTTGTTCAAATGAAATGTTTTGTGCTGTATCCTTTTCAGTTTTTAATTCCATTTTTAGCAATTCGTTGCTGTTAAGCCATTTTCCAGAGTTTCTAAAAGCAATAAGATTTCCACCATTCTTGGTCCAGTCTTTTAATTTTTCGGTGGTGTTTTTGTCGGGACCACTGCCCCAAGTAGCTGGTAAAATGATATCGGTGTATTTGTTTAGATTCGTTCTGGAAAGATCATTGACATCTAATTTCGTAATTTTCATTTGGTAACGTGTGTCAAACAAATGCCAGATTTCGCCTGCATCATACGGATTAATTCCATCACCCACTAGCACAGCCACATTTTGAGGAGTAATCGCTCTAAATTCTCCACTGCCTAAATCAATACCTTGCGTTAATCCTGTAGCTACAGAAGTTATCGATACGCTAGCATCGCTACTTACTCTTTTTATAAAATTGAAAAGCTCCGCATCATTTAATTTCTGATTTTGAACAGGAATTAAAATAGTGCCATAATCATACTTCTTTCCTTCCACTGTAAAAGGCTGCATCGCTACTTTTACTCGAATATCATTTTCCAAAAGGGCATTTAAAGCCTTAGGGGCATAGTACTCATGCCATTCCATTAAATAGGCATAAGCATTAGGGTTTGGAAGGGTTGGGGTTGGTAATTTTAAATCGGTAACTTCTAATCCCATTTGTACCGTGGAAGATTCTTCGAAATCTAAATTAAATGCCAGCGGAAACGACCAAGCGCTAATGTCGTAAAACAAGCTATCTTGAAAGGTAGTACGTTTCTCAAACATCGCATTGATTAAGCGAGATTGTTTTTGATTCTTTGGAATGGCAAAAGCATATCCCTTTTTAAAAGTCTTCCCTTTGAACGTGTAATCGGAATACAATTCACGAAACTTAATTTTATGTCTTTGAAGGATTTCGGCCAAATGATAGGTTTTGGAGGCATCTTTTTCGTCACCAAAAACGATAACACGATTATCTTTTGAAGCTTCAGAACGAGCATTTGCATAAAAATCTCGCTGATAGTTTAGCATTTTGGTTCGCATACTTACAGCAGCTTCCAAGGTAGAAAGCGCGGCTGTAAATTGATTCCGAATGGTATATGGAAAGGTTAAAATTCCGTTGTCACTTTCCTGTGCATGTCCGCGTGAAGAACCTTGTTCAAACAAAATTCCTACTGCTCCGTTAATGTCTGGGAAGGTTGAGCCTTTACCGTAGTAAAAGTCATCGTAGTCTTCTTCGGTGTAATAAAAACTACCTAGTTTGTTAAATGCTTTTGCATGGAATTTACCAATGGCCGCAGTTAATTCTTGGTTTTTCTTTGGTGTTAGTGGATGCGTTCTACTAGGAATCCCAGGTTGAAAGAAAAAGGTAGAATTAGTCCCCATCTCGTGATGGTCAGTTAAGATATTTGGATACCAATCGTGAAAGGTTTTAATACGTGCACGGCTTTCAGGTAATTGCGCAGGAAGCCAATCTCTGTTTAAATCGAACCAATAATGGTTGGTGCGCCCACCTGGCCAAACCTCACTATATTCTCTATCGTTTGGATCTGGATTAATGTTTTGAGCCTTATGTTGATTCGCCCATGTAGAAAAACGTTGGAGCCCGTCTGGGTTAAAAGAGGGATCAAAAAGAATCATGGTATTATTGAGCAGTTCATCAATTTTAGGACCTTGTGCTGCCGCTAAATAGTAGGCTACGGCTAAAGCGGCATTACTTCCGCTAGGTTCGTTTCCGTGGATGGAAAACCCTTGGTAAACCACAATAGGCATTGACTCTGTGGCTAAAGCATTAGAACCATTTTCGGTAAGTGCAACATGTTGTGCTTTTAGGGTTTCAATATTGTTATGATTGGAAGGCGAGGTTATGGTTAGCAGTAGGATAGGTCTACCTTCAAAGGTAGTACCGCGGCTTTCAATGGTTATTCGGTCACTCGCTTCAGCAAGAGCATACATATAATACACTAACTTGTCGTGGGTGATATGCCATTCGCCAACTTCGTGTCCTACAATACTTTTTGGGGTAGGAATATTTGGATTGTAGGTTACATCGGTTGGTAAATAGTACGATAAGTCGATTTTTTTGTCTTGCGAGTTTACTAAAATTGAAAAAAGTAAAACAAAAGCGAGTATAAATTTCTTCATAGGTTATTTTATCAAAAGTTTTAAAGATAAAAAAACCGCCCCAAAATGGAGGCGGTTTCATAATATTTTAAGATTTACTAAGACTAAATGTCATCAAATTCGATATCGGTAAAGCTTGAAGTTTCGGTTGAAGCTTTTTCAGTTTCTTCGGTATCATCTTCTCTTTTGTAATCTTTTTGGTGTCTTTCACTAATCACTTCATCACCTTTTTCATCAAGGATGTACTGAATCATCTCTTCTAAATTAGCTTTAAAATCGGTAAAGTCTTCTTTGTACAAATAAATCTTGTGTTTTTTGTAGTGAAAAGATCCATCGTCATTGGTAAATTTCTTACTTTCTGTAATGGTTAAATAATAATCACCTGCTTTGGTTTCACGTACATCAAAAAAATAAGTGCGTCTTCCAGCACGCATCACTTTTGAATAAATTTCTTCTTGCTCCATCATAAATTGCTGACTCATAAATTGGTTAATTTTCCTTTAGCTTTTGCCAAAAATCTAAAAAAAAACCAAATAAGCAAAGGAAAGATTACATTTCTTTTTCCAAAAGTTGCTTATGGTACAACTCTTTATAATAACCATCTGTGTTTAAAAGCTCTGTATGAGTGCCTTGCTGAATGATAATTCCATTTTCAAGTACCAGAATCGTATCTGCATTTTTTACTGAAGACAATCGATGGCTAACAATAAGTGTGGTTTTATCTTCCGAAACCTTTTGAAAGTTTTGCAGAATCTCTTCTTCGGTTTCAGTATCTACCGCACTTAGACAATCATCGAAGAGTAAAATTTTAGGCTCTTTTATAATGGCTCGTGCAATAGAAACACGTTGTTTTTGTCCTCCGCTCAAGGTAATACCTCGTTCCCCTAAAACCGTTTCATATTTATTTTGGAACTCATCTATATTTCTATGCACGGCGGCATATTTTGCTGCTGCAATCACTTCTTCATCGGTTGCATCTGCCTTCCCAAATTTGATGTTATTTTTTATTGAATCGCTAAACAAAAAAGCATCTTGAGGCACATAACCAATGGCGTTTCGCAAGCTTTTTAGGTTTAAATCTTTTAAATCAATATCATCTACTTTAATAGCACCTTGCTGAACGTCATACAATCGGCCAATGAGCTCAAGAATCGTGGATTTCCCTGAACCTGTATTACCAATAATACCCAATGTTTCTCCTGGCTGAATGGTAAACGATACGTTTTTTAGTGCTGTAATCTGAGTGTCGGGATACGTGAAAGTGACGTTGTCAAAAGCAATTTTCCCAATAATTTCTGAAGAAGCTTCGTTGTAATTTTTTATTTGTGGCTCTTCTTTTAAAAATTCATTGATACGTTTTTGCGAAGCTTCTGCTTGTTGCACCATAGAGGATACCCAGCCTACAATGGCGACTGGCCAAGTAAGCATATTTACATAAATTAGGAATTCGACAATGGTTCCAAATTCTATTTCGCCGTTGATGAATTGATTTCCGCCAACGTAAATTACTAAAATGTTGCTTATTCCAATGAGTAATGCCATTACAGGGAAAAAGAGTGCTTGTACCTTGGTGAGGTCTATGTTTTTGTCTTTGCTAATGTTTGATAATTCTATAAACTGGGCATTTGTACGAGGTTCTATTCCATAGGCCTTTATCACAGCAATACCACTAAAGCTTTCCTGTGTAAAGGTTGTGAGTTTAGATAAATACTGTTGTACAATGGAACTCCTTTTATGAATTGCAATACTCAACTTATAAATACCAATTGACAAAATAGGTAAAGGTGCAACAGCATAAAGGGTTAGAAGTGGTGCCGTATAAATCATATAGGAAAGCGCAACGATAAAAAGCGTTACGGTTGTTGTGCTATACATTAATGCAGGGCCAGCATACATACGAACTTTGGAAACGTCTTCGCTAATTCTACTCATTAAATCTCCTGTCCGATTTTGTTTGTAGAAATTTAAAGAAAGTCTTTCGTACTGTTTAAAAACTTCATTTTTTAAGTCAAACTCCACATATCTTGAAACTACTATGATGGTTTGTCGCATCATAAAAGTAAATAATCCCGAAAGTAATGCTGCTCCAATAATGATGAGGATATCAACAAATAATTGAGATTTTAACACTTCATAAGTAATTTCACCCTTAAAATAGGATTGAACAGAATTTACAGAATCACCAATTTTGGAAGGCACCACAATTCTAAAGATGGTAGCAACGGCCGTAATGACAAGCCCAATGAGCAATCGACCACGATATTTATAAAAGTATTTATTAAGAAAACGTAATTCCTTCATTCAGAAAGTGAAACTTATTAACAGATTGTCAATTTTAAGATATTTTTTTTGTGGGATATGTACCAAAAAGGTAATTTTGCCCGTTCTTTTTAACAAATTCGTAAATGATAACAGACATAGTAAGTCCAAAAGAATTAAAAAAAATTGCCCCAGTTTTTGGGCAACTCTCATTCGATAATCACGAACAAATTGTTTTTTGTAACGACAAAGATACAGGTTTAAAAGCAATAATTGGAATTCATAATACGGTTTTGGGTCCTGCTTTGGGAGGTACTAGAATGTGGAAATATGACACTGAGTGGGATGCGTTAAATGATGTGTTGAGACTTTCTCGCGGGATGACCTATAAATCTGCCATCACGGGTTTAAACTTAGGTGGTGGTAAAGCTGTTATTTTAGGAGATGCAAAAACGCAGAAAACGCCAGAGCTAATGCTTCGTTTTGGTGAGTTTGTTCATTCTTTGGGGGGACGTTATATCACTGCAGAAGATGTAGGGATGGCAACAAGCGATATGGATTTGGTTAGAACTGTAACGCCTTACGTAACAGGTATTTCTGAAGATAAAGGAGGCGCTGGTAACCCGTCGCCAATAACCGCTTACGGAGTTTTTATGGGAATGAAAGCCGCTGCAAAATTTGCCTACGGAAGTGATATCTTGGAAGATAAAAAAGTATTTGTTCAAGGAATTGGAAATGTTGGGGAAGCATTGGTTGAGCATTTATCCAACGAAGGTGCCAATGTCTTTATTACAGATATAAGTCGAGAGCGATTAGAAAATGTACGAGATAAATATCACGCTACCATTTATGAAGGTGATAATTTGTATGGTGAAGAAATGGATATTTATGCTCCATGTGCTTTAGGTGCTACCATTAGCGACGAAACCATTGATCAATTAAAAGCTAAAATTATTGCGGGTGCGGCTAACAATCAGTTAGCTGAAGAACAAAAACATGGAAAAATTCTACGCGATAAAGGAATCGTATATGCTCCGGACTTTTTAATTAATGCAGGCGGGATTATAAATGTTTATGCAGAATTGGAAAATTACGGAAAGCAAGAGATTATACGTAAAACAGAAAATATCTACAATACAACACTTGAGATATTATCTAAAGCCCATGCTAAAAATATAACTACATTTAATGCAGCTTTCGAAATTGCTCAAGCAAGAATCGATGCTCGAAAAAATGAAAAGTAATTATAAAGATTAATGCCTATATTTGCAACGCACAAGAATTTCCTTGTGCGTTGTTTGTTTTATACTAAAGTTCTTTAAAATATGCTTACAAGAAGACATATAAGAGTAAAAGTTTTGCAGTCGTTATATGCGTTTTTTCAGTCTAATGAACAAGATCTTGATAAGCAAGAAAAATTCCTTCACTTTAGCATTGCACAAATGCAAGATTTGCAGGCATTAATGCTTCAGTTAATGGTTGCTCTTAGAGATCACGCAGATATATTTCTTCAGAAATCACAAAAAAAACATTTAGCTACCCAAGTTGAAAAAAACCCAAGCCGTGCTTTTATTGATAATAAAGTGATCGAAATGATTTCCGAAAACAGTAATCTTTCAGAATACCTAAAAAATAAGAAGCTAAATTACTGGAATCTAGACGACGAGTATGTTACTATTCTTTTTAATGAATTAAAACAGCAAGATTGGTACGATGGTTATCTTCAAAAGGAAAGTCCAAGTTTTGCAGATGATAAGGAAATGGTCATTAGACTTTACAAGGAGGTTATTGCGCCCAACGAAAAATTATACGAATACCTAGAAGACAAACGATTAACATGGTTGGATGACTTTCCGTTGGTGAATACTTCAATTGTTAAGATGTTGAATAAACTTACCGAAAAAAGGGAGGCTTCTATTTTTAATCCACAAGTTTATAAGGATGAGGAGGACAAAGAGTACAGTGTTCAACTTTTGCGAAAAGTGATTCTAAATGACGATACACTATCTAAAGAAGTTGATGGAAAAACACCTAATTGGGATACCGAGCGAATTGCCGATATTGATTTAATTATTTTAAAAATGGGGATTGCAGAGTTTCTCTATTTCCCTTCCATGCCTATACGGGTAACCATTAATGAATATTTAGAAATTTCTAAGGAATATTCCACGCCAAAAAGCAGTTTCTTTATTAATGGAATTTTAGATAAATTGGTTAAGGAATTTTCTGATGCAGGAAAATTGAATAAAATTGGTCGCGGACTTACATAGAAGTAAAAAAATACCTATTTTAGCCACGCTTTAAAAATGAATAAAATTTTAATTTAAAAATAAGTACTATGAAAAAAACCATTTTTCTATTAGCCTTAACCACCGTTTTTGCTTTTACTTCTTGTAAGGAAAATGCTGCGGACAAAGTAAGTGAAGAAAATGTAGCGGCAGCTGCAGAAAGAGACGCAGAATCTGGAAAATATCCAGTAATGACTTTCGCTGAAAGTTCATTCGATTTTGGAACTATTGACCAAGGAACAAACGTAGAACACCTTTTTACATTTACAAACACAGGAGAATCTGATCTTGTCATTGTAGATGCAAAAGGAAGTTGTGGATGTACTGTTCCAGAATATTCTAAAACTCCAGTAGCTCCAGGAGCTCAAGGAGAGTTATTAGTGAAGTTTAATGGAAGCGGAAAAAACCAAGTAAGTAAAACAGTGACAATCACTACAAATACTGAAAAAGGAAAAGAGGTGCTTACTATTAAAGCTTTTGTAAATCCTAAAGAAGGAGCCGCTGCTGGATCTCCAATTAATGTACAATAACTTTTAGGAAACCCTTTTTATGGAACAATTACAGAGCTTTGCTCCTTTAATTTTAATGTTTTTGGTAGTGTATCTTTTTATGATACGCCCACAAATGAAACGTAGTAAACAAGAAAAACAGTTTGCTGCAGATCTTAAAAAAGGAGATAAAGTAGTCACCAAAAGTGGATTACACGGAAAAGTTTTGGAATTAAATGATGACGGAACTTGTATCATTGAATCTGGTGCCGGGAAAATGAAATATGAACGCTCTGCCATTTCTATGGAATTGAGCAAAAAACAAAATGCTCCCGCCAAATAATAAATTTTAGATTAATAAAAAAGCCTTCAGTTTAACTGAAGGCTTTTTTTGTTATAAGTGGTTTATTATTTTTCTGCTACTAATTGCGCAATATTTACGATGACCTCGATGGCTTTTTGCATGCTTTCAACGGGAACATATTCAAACCTGCCGTGAAAGTTGTGTCCGCCAGCAAAGATATTAGGGCAGGGAAGGCCCATATAGCTCAATTGAGAACCATCGGTCCCACCACGAATAGGTTTAATAAGTGGTTTTATACCTGCTTTTTTCATGGCTTGTTCAGCAATATCTACAATATGCATAACAGGCTCAATCTTTTCGCGCATGTTGAAATATTGATCTTTAATTTCAACCGAAACTCTATCTGTTCCGTATTGAACATTTAGTTCGTCAGCCAATTTTTGCATCATTTCCTTTCGAGCTTCAAAATGGACCTTATCGTGATCTCGTATAATATATTGAAGCTTGGTGCTGTCTACTTCCCCCTTCATATTATGTAGGTGAAAAAATCCTTGACGACCTTCGGTATGTTCTGGCGTTTCTAGTCTAGGAAGGGAATTGATATAATCCATTGCGATGTACATACTATTGATCATTTTTCCTTTAGCATATCCTGGATGTACAATTTTCCCTTGAACAGTTACCACAGCACCAGCAGCATTAAAGTTCTCATACTCTAATTCACCAACTTGGCTTCCGTCCATGGTGTAGGCCCAATCGGCACCAAATTTTTTGACGTCAAATTTATGAGCTCCTCGTCCAATTTCTTCATCTGGGGTAAAACCAACACGTATCTTACCGTGTTTTATTTCGGGATTCTTTAGTAAATATTCCATTGCCGAAATAATTTCTGCAATTCCCGCTTTGTCATCTGCCCCCAATAGCGTAGTACCGTCTGTTGTAATTAACGTTTGCCCTTTGTACATCAATAAATCATCGAAATCTTTTGGAGAAAGAATAATATTTTCATCCTTATTTAAAACGATATCTCCGCCATCGTAATCTTCAACAACTTGAGGCTTTACATTAGCTCCTGTAAAATCCGGTGAAGTGTCGTAATGCGAGATAAATCCAATGGTTGGAACTTCAGTAGCTACATTACTTGGAAGCGTCGCCATCACATACCCATTTGTATCGATGGTTACTTCAGACATTCCAATTTCAATCAATTCTTTTACCAGTGCATTGGCTAAAACCCATTGTTTAGCCGTGCTAGGGGTAGTATCCGAAGTTGGGTCACTTTCGGTATCGATGGTAACGTAGCTTGTAAATCTTTTTATGAGGTCGTATTTTGTAATCATGTGATTGTAATTTCTTCACAAATTAACGGAATAACCCTCTAAAAAATAAGTGTTTTAATAGTATTTTTGCAATAGAATAAAAGCCTATGTATAAATTCCTACTTCGTCCATTTCTCTTCTTGTTTGACCCTGAGGAAGTGCACCACTTCACGTTTAGAATAATTCGATTTTCTCACAGTATTGGACTTGGGGGTGTTTTTAGAAACTGTTATGCCGTAAAAAATAAAAAATTGGAAAGGAAATTATTTGGGTTAACTTTTCCAAATCCAGTGGGACTTGCAGCAGGTTTTGATAAAGACGCCAAATTATATACGGAACTCTCCAATTTTGGTTTTGGCTTTATTGAAATAGGAACCGTAACACCCAAACCTCAAGATGGAAACCCAAAAAAGCGACTTTTCAGGTTAAAGAGTGATAGTGCGATCATCAATAGAATGGGGTTTAATAATGGCGGTGTAGCTGTAGCCGTAGAAAGATTGAAAAAAAACAAAGGTGTTTTAATAGGAGGAAATATTGGAAAAAATAAAGTGACACCCAATGAAGAGGCTGTCAATGATTATTTGATATGTTTTGAAAGCCTATTCCACTATGTAGATTATTTTGTGGTAAATGTAAGTTCGCCTAATACCCCTAATTTAAGAGCGCTTCAGGATAAAGAACCCCTTACTAACTTATTAAACACATTAAAAACTGAAAACTCAAAAAAAGATAACCCGAAGCCTATTCTTTTAAAAATTGCCCCAGATTTAACCGATACCCAATTGATGGATATTATCGATATTGTTAATGAAACCAAAATTGATGGGGTTATTGCCACAAATACAACCATTTCTCGCGAGGGATTGACTTCAGGAAATAAAAAAGAGATGGGAGGTTTAAGCGGAAAACCATTGACAAAAAGAGCTACAGAAGTAATCCGCTTTCTTTCTGTAAAAAGCAATAATGCTTTTCCAATTATTGGTGTAGGAGGAATTCACTCTGTAGAAGATGCCATGGAAAAATTGGATGCGGGAGCAAGTTTAATTCAGTTGTACACTGGCTTTATTTATGAAGGCCCAGTGCTTGTAAAAAAAATAAACAAAGCACTCTTAAAAAGATAGTATGTGGGAGCAACTCCTTTCTTTTTCTTTTTTTACGATGCTTTTGGCACTCTCACCAGGCCCCGATAATATTTTTGTCCTAACCCAGTCTTTAGTGAACGGTTCAAAAAAGGGGATCGCAACAACTGCTGGACTAATTTCTGGTTGCATAGTACATACCACTTTTTTAGCATTTGGAGTTTCAGCTATTATTGCGGCTTCTCCACTGGCTATTTTGGGTATTAAAATTATTGGAGCCGCCTATCTTTTATATTTAGCAATCAAAGTTTTTCGTAGTCCATCCACGATTGACCTATCTCAAAATGTTTCTTCAAAAAGTAATTGGGAACTCTTTAAAATTGGGGTGATTATGAATTTGGTAAACCCTAAAGTGCTACTGTTCTTTTTAGCTTTTTTTCCATCTTTTTTATGGAATCCAGACGAGGGTACTGTAATACAATTTTATATTTTAGGAATCACTTTTATGATGGTTTCTTTTATCATTTTTAGTAGTATTGCTCTCTTGGCTGGGGGTATTTCTTCATTTATATTGAAACATAAAAAGGCTGGGTTTTATCTAAAATGGCTTCAAATATTTGTGTTTTTAGGAATTGCAGTTTTTATTCTTTTTGCATAAATTTTTCAGAATATTTTAGAGCGTAAAAGGCAAGTGCATCCTTCGGAATTTATATCTTTACAGTAATGCAAAAAGTTAAGATTATAGAATGCCCCAGAGATGCTATGCAGGGTATAAAAGATTGGATTCCTACCGAAAAGAAAATCCAGTACATCCAATCATTATTAAACTGTGGTTTTGACACTATCGACTTTGGTAGTTTTGTTTCCCCTAAGGCAATTCCACAAATGCAGGACACTGCCGATGTACTTCGAGGTTTAAATCTTTCAAATACGCAAAGTAAATTATTAGCAATCGTCGCCAATCTTCGCGGGGCAGAAGCCGCTGTTCAGTTTCCTGAAATTCAGTATTTGGGTTATCCTTTTTCTATTTCAGAAAATTTTCAAATGCGTAATACGCATAAGACTATAGATCAATCTATTGAAGTACTACTGGAGATTTTAGAATTGGCTGAAAAGAATAACAAAGAAGTGGTAACCTATTTATCCATGGGCTTTGGGAATCCCTATGGGGATCCTTGGAATGTGGAAATTGTAGGCAATTGGGCCGAAAGATTAGCTGGAATGGGGGTGAAAATTCTATCCTTAAGCGATACCGTAGGTACCTCCACTCCCGAGGTGATTGACTATCTTTTTTCTAACTTAATACCCAAGTATCCCGAAATTGAGTTTGGAGCACATTTACATACAACTCCTACCAAATGGCACGAAAAAGTTGATGCGGCATTTAAAGCCGGTTGTCGTAGATTTGATGGGGCGATTCAAGGTTTTGGGGGATGTCCCATGGCAAAGGATGAGCTCACGGGGAATATGCCTACCGAAAAATTACTAAGCTATTTTACGGTAGAGAAAGTAAATTCAAATTTAAATCCAATGGCTTTTGAAAGTGCCTATAACGAAGCCTCGAAAATATTTCTAAACTACCATTAATGATGAAAAAATATTTTGTAATTCTATGTACACTTTTATTAATTGTCTCTTGTAAAACCACAGATCGCGTTAAAAAGGACAAGAAAGATGATGGGATTATAACCTTCAAGTTTGTGCAACTTAACGATGTCTATGAAATTGCCCCTTTGGGTGACGGAAAGTATGGCGGCATGGCACGTGTGGCACATGTGGTGGATTCTATTAAAAAAGTAGAGCCTAATACTTACTTGTTTATGGCAGGTGATTTTTTAAACCCATCGCTATTGGGGACCATTAAATACAACGGTGAACGTATTTACGGAAAACAAATGATTGAAGTGATGAACGCCATGGATTTTGAACTTGTAACATTCGGGAATCATGAGTTTGATATAAGTGAAGAAGCGCTTCAGCAGCGGTTGAATGAATCTAACTTTTATTGGACCTCGGCAAATGTGTTTCAGCAATTGGAAGATGGACCACGTTCCTTTCATTTTGAAAGAGGTGGAGATACCATTTACATTCCAGAAACCTATACAATCAATATGATGGATGCAGATAGCACTAAAGTGGAGGTAGGATTTTTTAGTGTGACTTTGCCATCAAATTCACGGGATTATGTGTACTATAGTGATGTGATGTTAGAAGCTGGGAGTGCTTATAGTGCGCTTCAGTCTCAGCAGGTGGATATCATAATGGGACTAACACATGTAGAAATTTCTGAAGATATTGAGATTGCCAAAAAGTTCGCAGACATATCATTTATCATGGGTGGTCACGAGCATAATAATATGCTTAAAGAAGTAGGAAATACTAAAATTGCAAAAGCGGATGCAAATGCAAAAACCATTTACATTCATACGTTCACCTTTAATAAAAACGATAATTATTTAAAGATAGATTCCAAACTATTCCCCATTGACGATAAAATTGCCGAAAAGCCTTCTGTGAAAGCCATAGTCGATAAATGGAATACCATTTTAACAACCGAAATAAAGCAAGTAGTTGATAGCCCTAATGAAGTAATTTATTACGCCAATCCGCCGCTCGATGGAACCGACAGCGCCAATAGGGGGATTCAAACTAATTTAGGAGATATCATAACACAGGCTATGGCATTGTCCTTTAAAGAATCTGTGGATGCTGCCCTGGTTAATGGAGGTTCAATTCGTATAGACGATATGCTGGAAGGCGATATTACTAGTTTGGATATTTTTAGAGTATTACCCTTTGGAGGAAGCGTGCTAAAAGTCGATATAAAAGGGAGCCTGTTAAAGGACGTATTGGACTACGGAAAGGAATACGCTGGAACAGGTGCGTACTTACAGCGCTATAATATAAGGGAAGGGTCTCGTGGTGCTTGGCTTTTGGAAGGCAATTATATTGATGATGAAACCGTTTATAAAGTAGCCTTTAGTGACTTTTTACTAAAAGGGTATGATATTCCCTTTTTAACACCCGAAAATGAAGGTGTTTTAAAAGTGTATGAGCCCACAAAAGAGGAGAATGCTCACGATATAAGAAAAGCCATAATTGTGTATCTTAAATCACTTAAAAAATGAAAAAAATTCTGAAGTATTTTTTGATTCTCGCCTTAGTAGCCTTGGTTGTTATTCAATTTATACGTCCCGAAAAAAATTTAGGTGGCTATGAAAGTGTCGCCTTTTTTGAATCTGAAACAAAACCTTCACAAGAGGTTCGAGGTATCTTAAAGAACAATTGTTACGATTGCCATAGTAACCACACAAACTACCCTTGGTATGCTGAAATAGCTCCGTTTTCCTTTTACTTAGATGATCATGTTAGGCATGGTAAGGGAGACTTAAACTTTTCAGAATGGGAGAATTTTTCTGCAAAAAAGAAAGATCACAAATTGGAAGAGGTTTTCGAAGAAGTTGAAAAAGGGGAAATGCCACTAGATTCTTACACTTGGATACACGGAAATCTTTCCAAAGAAGATCAAAAATTGTTAATGCAATGGGCACAATTAGCGCGAATGCAGTACTCAAATCAAATAGAAGTTTCTGGTAAATAATTGCATTTCAATTCATTATTATTTTTATTTAAAATAATTCTAAATAAGCTTGTCAAATAATTTTTTGGATACTATTTTTGCGACTGAATAAACATCTATTTATAATCAGTCTAAATTAATATAATGAAAAAATTAGCCCTATTTATTTGTTTCCTTATTACAGGAATTATGTTTTCACAAACAGCTCAAGATTCTATTACATTTAATCCTCAACAACAACTCAACGCAGCGCAAAGAATACTTTCTGGAAATTATGGGAAAGCCGTAACCGTAGGTGCCTATGGTGAGATGACGTATAATCAGCCTGAAAGCGATAATGGTGAATTAGATGTACAGCGTTTGGTGTTACTTTTTGGATACAAATTCAATGACAAAACCCAATTTGTAACAGAGGTAGAATTTGAACATGTAGAAGAAGTTTTTATAGAACAAGCTTTTGTTAATTATGCTGTCGGAGATAACTTAAGTCTTCGTGGAGGACTTATGTTAGTACCTATGGGAATTGTAAACGAATTTCACGAACCTACTACCTTTAACGGTGTTGAGCGTCCAGAAGTAGATAATGTTATTGTGCCAACCACTTGGCGTGAATTGGGGGTAGGGGTCACTGGAAGATTTCCAGATGCTTCTTTAAGTTATCAAGCCTATATTTTTAACGGTTTTAAATCGGTTACTACAAGTGGAGATGATGTGGTTGGATATCTTAACGGAAGTAGCGGTCTAAGAGGTGGGCGACAAAAAGGAATTAAATCGACAGTGGATAGCCCTACATTTTCAGCAAAATTAGATTATTATGGCTTACCAGGACTACGTTTAGGACTTTCGGGTTATTTTGGAAAAACTCAAGCCCCGGATGATTTAGAAGAACTGGATGGTGCTAATGTTGGTATTTCTATGGTTGGATTCGATGCACGGTATGCCTTTCAAAAATTTACAGCTAGAGGACAATTTATCTATACAGCCCTAAGCGATACTGAAGATTACAACGCCTTAACTGGAAATAATTTAGGAAGCGCCCTAATGGGATACTATGCAGAAGCAGGTTACAATCTTTTACCTCTTACGGCTAAGCAAAAACTATTTGCTTTTGCTCGCTATGAAAATTATAACACCCACGCAGATACAGCGGGTAGTTTGGAAAAGAATGATGCTTATAATCGTACCGATATAACCACAGGATTAAGCTATCATATAGCCCCAGGGGTAGTCATAAAAGGCGACTATCAATTTAGAGATAACGATGCAGAAAATGCAGATGTAGATAACAGGTTAAACTTCGGAATAGGAGTTTGGTTTTAAGTTAGTTTGTTGAAAGCCTTTTGTGTATACAGAAGGCTTTTTTTGTTTTAATGTAATACCTTTGTACCATGCTGAAACAATTATTTATTGTGAGCTTTTTTAGTCTATTGTTGACTTCTTTTTTAGTACCCGAAAAGGTTGAAAAAAAGGCAAACAAAGAGATTGAGAAATTCTTTGAAGTTGATAAATTTTCAAAGGAGTATATTTCTATTTCGACTAAGATTTCGGAAAAAATTCCAGCTTCGTTTTCAGAAAATAATTTTTTCAGAATAAAAAAAGGAAATACTTTATTAGGCTATGGTTACATTGGGAATGCCCCAAGTAAAACGGCAACGTTTGATTATTTAGTCTTATTTGATAAAGACTTTATAATTACAAAATCAAAAGTACTTATTTATAGAGAGGAATATGGTGGAGAAATAGGAAGCAAAAGATGGTTAGAACAATTTGAAGGAAGCTCTTCAAAAACTCCAGAATTAAAACTGGTGAAAGACATTATTCCTATTTCTGGGGCAACTATTTCTGCACAGTCCATGACCAAAGCGATTAATCAATTACTGGAAAGTATAAAAATACTGAAACAAGAAAACCATATTTAATGCAATTCCACGGACTCATCCACACATTTCCCAAGTATATAAAAAACTTTATTGCTGCGTTTGTGGTTGTGCTTAGCATTGGGTATGGTTCGGGTTTATTATTTGTTGGACAAACCAATTCTCACCAGCCACAAGGGATGGAGGAAAATTATTTGGGGAACGAAGACCAAGAAGATGCCGAAGTAATGAAGTTTAAAAAAGGAGAGCGCGAAATGCTCACTATTTTGCATACGCATATCCTGTCCATTTCCTTTATATTTTTTCTTTTGGGAGGTTTGGTAGCCATTACATCGTTGCCAAAAAAACTAAAAGCTTTTTTAATGATTGAGCCTTTCTTTTCTATCATTATCACCTTTGGAGGTATTTATTTACTTTGGAATGGAATGCTTTGGATGAAATGGATTGTTATGCTTTCTGGAATTGTGATGACCGTTGTTTTTGTGGTGAGTGTTATGGCTGTATTAATTCAGTTGTATAAAAGAAAATAAATCCAACAATTTATAGTATATTTGCACGCAATTAAATAGTAACCCCTTTCCGGCGCTTCGGAATTAAATTTAATTGCTATGACTGCACACAATCACAAAATCTTAGGAGAAGGCTTAACTTACGACGATGTACTTTTAGTGCCTGCTTATTCCGAAGTTCTACCTCGAGAGGTTTCTATTATAACCCAATTTTCTCGAAACATAACCCTAAATGTTCCAATTGTATCCGCTGCGATGGATACCGTGACCGAAAGTGCTATGGCAATAGCTATGGCTCGCGAAGGAGGTATAGGAGTTCTGCATAAAAACATGACCATCGAGCAGCAAGCTGCCGAGGTTCGAAAAGTGAAACGTGCAGAAAGTGGTATGATTCAAGATCCCGTTACCCTGAAAAAGGATAATACTGTTGGGGATGCTCAAAACACCATGCGTGAATATAGTATAGGAGGAATACCCATTATTGATGATAATCATAAATTAATTGGCATTGTAACCAACAGAGATTTGCGCTTTGAAAAGGATTTTAAAAGAAAATTAGAAGATATTATGACTTCTAAAAATTTGGTTACCGTAAAAAAGGGGACCTCTTTAAAAGAAGCCGAAATAATATTACAGCAAAACAAGATTGAAAAATTACCTGTGGTTGAAGAAAATGGAACCTTATTAGGTTTAATTACATTTCGTGATATCACCAAACTCACTCAAAAACCAATTGCCAACAAGGATGAATACGGGAGACTTCGTGTGGCAGCTGCTTTAGGAGTGACCCCAGATGTTGTTATGAGGGCAGAAGCCCTCGTCCACGCTCAAGTGGATGCAGTTATTGTTGATACCGCGCATGGACATACCAAAGGGGTGGTTTCAGTTTTAAAAGAATTAAAAGAAAAGTTTCCGAAATTGGATGTAGTTGTTGGTAATATTGCTACGGCCGAAGCTGCGAAGTATCTTGTGGAAGCGGGAGCCGATGCAGTAAAAGTGGGAATTGGACCAGGTTCTATTTGTACCACAAGGGTTGTGGCTGGAGTTGGTTTTCCGCAGTTTTCTGCTGTATTGGAAGTTGCCGCAGCCATTAAAGGAAGTGGTGTTCCTGTGATTGCCGATGGTGGAATTCGATATACAGGAGATATCCCAAAAGCGATTGCCGCTGGAGCCGACAGTGTCATGCTTGGTTCTCTTCTAGCCGGCACAAAAGAGTCACCTGGTGAAACGATTATTTTTGAAGGAAGAAAATTCAAGTCGTATCGTGGTATGGGAAGTGTTGAAGCCATGAAACAAGGATCGAAAGATCGTTATTTCCAAGATGTAGAGGACGATATAAAAAAATTAGTGCCTGAAGGAATTGTAGGCAGAGTTCCTTATAAAGGAGATTTAGTTGAAAGTATGACCCAGTTTATTGGCGGATTACGAGCTGGAATGGGTTATTGTGGTTCGAAGGATATCAAAACATTAAAGGAAACAGGGAAATTTGTAAAAATTACAGCTTCCGGAATTCACGAAAGTCACCCGCACGACGTAACCATTACAAAGGAAGCACCTAATTATTCTAGATAAAAAAAGAGGTTCCTTAGGAACCTCTTTTTAATTTATAAAAAGTCGATTTTTTATTCTTCCTCTTTAATCTCAATCCCCATTTCTTTTAATACAGCAAGTGTAAGGTCAAAGCGATTATCCACATACACTACGCTGTCATCACGAAGTAATACCTGCGTATATTCCCCTGCGGCGGCTACTTTTTCCAAGGCATTTCCTACTTTATCATACAATGGGCGCATATATTCTTCTTGTTTAATAAGAATAAGCTGATTTCCATTTTGCTGAAATTTTGCAATGTCATTCTCCATCGCCAACAAAGAATCCTGCTTCGTTTTTCTCTGGTTAAGTGTATAGGTTGTTTCATTTTGTTTGTAAACAGCAACGCCATCCTCTAGTGCTTTCATCTTTTTTTGTAAATCGGCCTCCAATCCTTTGGTGTAGGTTTGTACTTGCGTTTGCACGTTGGCCAATTCTGGCATTTTACTTAGTATAAAATCAATATCGATTGTACCGACTTTCGAGTTTTGGGAAAACCCTGTTACACATATAAATAGAGCTAATAACTTTAAATACTTCATCATTTTTGTTTTTATGGTAGGCAATATTACTACAATTTTAGAATAATTGAAATAATTTATCGTCTTGTTAACAAGTGTTTTAGCTTTCTGTATACCGTTGTCCTCTGTGAGGTTTTAAGATAGCACGTAATGCGTCAACATCGTTAGGATAAACAATCATTATGGCAGTGTGGTGCATTTCTGATATAATTTCGTTTCCTGTGATAATATCTTTCAGCTTTTCTTTTAGGATAAATTCGTCCAAATGAATTTTATGATGTTCTGCTATTTTTTGTGCATTGGGACCTCTAAAATCCCAAATCATTTTTACTCGTTCCATATATTATTGAGCGACAGATTCTCCTTTTTCAGCAAAGTTTTTAAAATCATTTAAATACTTCATAGATTGCTTTTTGAAAGCACCTGGAATTAACCAACCCATAAGTTTCATTCCAAATCCTTGAAACTGAAATTCGCTTTCGCTAACCCATTCAGTAGTATTTTCGTCTACAATATTAAAAAAGTTACGCTGAATGTTATGCACGCCTTTGGCATCATAGGTGGTATGAAATTTATTTGGGAAATTATTTTCAATAACAGTTTCAATCATGGAGAGCTTTCTTTTTCCCATTTGGTAATCTAGTCTCATTTTGGCTCCAGGTTGTCCTGGAGAACCATCTTGTTGTTCATATGCTATAAGCCCTCGTTGCCAGTGCTTCATGTTTTCTGCGTTGTCCAATTTCTTTATAACTTCCTCTCTAGGTAAGTTAATGATGATTTTTGAGGTGTATTTCATAGTGGCATACTTTATGGGATACAATGTACAAAATTCATATATTTTTTGTTAACCAATTTATTTTATAACGTTCTGTTAAGTTACTTGTATTACCCTATGTTTTTTATATTTTTGCGAGGCTTTAAAAAAATAAACCAATGAAAAGAAATCTCATTTTATCTGTTATTATTATTCTTTTTTCACTTAGTTCTTATGCTCAAAAGGACAAAGAGGCATTAATGACTATTAATAATGAGCCCATTTATGCTAAGGAGTTTAAAAGAGTTTATAAAAAGAATTTAGAATTAGTTCAAGAAGAATCTCAAAAATCTGTAGATGGATATTTAGATTTATTTATAGATTATAAAATGAAAGTGGCCGAAGCTTATGCACAAAATTTGCATAAGAATAAGGAATACGTCAAGGATTTTGGAAAGTATGAAGAACAACTTTCACGAAACTATATCTTCGATACAAACATTACAGAAGAGATTATAAAAGAAGCCTATAACAGAAGTTTAGAAGAAGTTGAAGCTTCGCATATTCTTATTAAAACTAGCTGGGACTCATTTCCGCAAGACACCTTGGTAGCCTATAATAAGATAGAGCAAATTAGAAAACGAGCATTAGCTGGGGAAGATTTTAATGAACTTGCTAAAAAGACTTCAGAAGAGCCAGGATCTGATGAAAGAGAAGGAAGATTAGGATATTTTTCTGCTTTCGATATGGTATATCCTTTTGAAAGTGAAGCCTACAATACCCCGGTAGGTGGGGTGTCTAATATTATTAGGACTCAGTTTGGGTACCACATTATAAAAGTAACCGATAGAAGAAAAAAGGCAGCTCCTATTGTTACTTCTCATATCATGCTTTCTACAATGAAGGACACTTCTGCGGCAAACGCAAAAGATAGAATTAATGAAATTTATGGATTGCTTCAACAAGGTGAATCCTTTGAAGACCTTGCAAAACAATATTCAGACGATAAAGCTACTGGATTAAATGGAGGTAAAATGCGCCCATTTAGTAAAGGACAACTTAAAGCGCCGCCTTTTGAGGAAGCAGCTTATGCTTTAAAAAATCCTGGGGATATTTCTAAGCCCGTTCAAACACGCTTTGGATGGCACATTATAAGACTTGAAGAAAAATTGGTAATACCTTCTTATGAAGACCAAGTAAATGAATTGGAAAAAACAATTAAGGGAAGTGACAGATTAAAATCTATTACAAGTGCGGTTAATAATAAAATAAAAAAGAAGTATGGTTTTGAATCCTACGATTACCTTCCCTTCTTTGAGACCTTTGTTACTGATAGTATCCTAAAAAAGAAATGGAAATATACACCACTCCCTAAAAAAGAAGATAGGCCTATTTTCAAAATAGGAGATAAAGTCTATACATTTAATGACTTTGCAGCCTATCTTTCAGAAAGACAACCAAAGCTTAAAACTTTTAAATATAAAGGGGCGCTTATTGAAGCTGTTTACGATGAGTTTGAAACCAATGAGCTAAAAGATTATTTTAAACAAAATCTTGAAATGGAAAATGAGGAGTATGCAGGAATTATTCAAGAATATAGAGACGGCTTACTCATTTTTGAAGTAATGGCTAAGAATGTTTGGAACAAAGCGAAAAATGATACTTTAGGACAAAAGGCTTTCTACGAAAAAAGCTTAGACAAATATAAATCTCAAAGTCAATTGAACGGGGCTATTTTTACTTCGAGTCAAGAAGACATTATTAATCAAGTTGCCGACTTGTTAAACCAAGGGGTTTCTCCTACCGAAATTAAGGAGCAAATTAACACAGAGGGCAAAACCAATGTACTAGTGACGTTAGGGTATTTTGATATTAATAGTACCGAATTACCAAAAAACATCGAGTTAAAAGAAGGCGTTTCAGAAATATATAGAGGGGATACTACGTTTACCATAGTGAAAACAAACTTTATAGCTCCCCCTAGATTAAAAGGTTTTAATGAAGTAAAGGGTAGGGTGATGAGTGATTTTCAAAATGAATTGGAGAAAGAATGGATGAAATCCTTAAAAGAAAAATATACAGTTAAGGTTAATGAAAAAGCCCTCAAAAAATTAAAAAAAGAACTCGGTTCGTAAATGAAGAATCTTCTTTGGTTGTCCATATTGGTGGTTACAGTGACCTCTTGCGATTATTTTAAGCAAGAAGTGTCGGGAAATCCTGTAGCCAGGGTAAACCAATCGTATTTATATAAAGCAGATTTAAATGACCTATTTTCTGAAACTTCACAACTAGAAGATAGTGCGCAATTGGTAAATAATTATATTAACAGGTGGGCAACACAGCAATTGTTAATAGATAGGGCGAAAGTAAATCTCACCCAAGAACAACTTGATGAGTTTGAACACTTGGTAAATCAATATAAAATAGATTTGTACACACAGGCCTATAAAAACAATATTGTGTCTCGAGAACTCGATAGTTTAGTTAGTAAGCCTGAATTGCTTACTTTTTACGAGCTTAATAAAGAGAATTTTAAACTTAACGACCCTTTATTGAAGCTGCGCTATGTTCATGTGGGAAATAATTTTTCGAAATTAAATTCTCTGGCTGAAAAGCTAAAGCGATTCAATAAAGAAGACAAGAAAGAGCTAATGGAGATGAATATTCAGTTTAAATCGTATAACCTAAACGATTCTACATGGATAAAAAGAGATAGGTTACTTGAGAGTCTTCCTATTCTAGCAACTCAATCCCAAGTGTTAAAAAAATCCAATTTTGCTCAATTACAAGACTCATTAGGAGTATATTTACTGCAAATTGAAGATTTTCTGGATAGAAATGATACTGCGCCGCTTCAACATGTTGAAAACACTATCATTCAGATAATTTTAAATCAAAGAAAGCAAGAGCTAATTAAAAAACTTGAAAAGGACATTACCAAAGATGCAATTAAAAATAAAACGTTTGAAATATATCCCCAACAGTAAATTCGGTTTACTACTTGTATTCCTTTCATTTCTTTCGCTTCAAGCGCAAGAAGTTGTCATTGATAGCACCAATGTTATAAAAGAAGAAATCGGTGTTAAACCTAAAGTGAATGATACGGTTAAACCATTTACGCGTTTTAAAGCAGAAGGTGTTTCTGCTGTAATTGGAGAATACGTTGTGCTGGATAGCGATATCGATAAAGGATATTTGGAATTACAGCAACAAGGGATTTCTATAGAAGATGTTACGCGTTGCCAACTATTAGGAAAACTAATGGAAGATAAACTGTATGCACACCATGCGAAAGTAGATAGTTTGATTGTGTCTGATGATGAAGTGAATCAAACACTCGATCAACAATTGGCGTATATCATTAATCAATTTGGTGGTGACGAAGATAAAGTAGCACAATTTTATAAAAAGGAGAGCATTCAGGAACTACGAGACGAACTTTTTAGTACGAACAAAACCATTATGTTAGGTAATAGAATGCAACAAAAGGTAGTGGAGGATGTTGAGGTGACACCAGAAGAAGTTCGCCAGTTTTTCTTTTCCATTCCTGAAGATGACAGACCTATTTTTAGTGCCGAAGTGGAGGTGGCTCAAATTGTTATAGAACCCGAAATAACCGAAGCTGCAAAAAAGAAAGTAATCGATAAGCTTAATGAGTTTAGGAGAGATATTGTGGAAAACGGTTCCAGTTTTGCAACCAAAGCGGTGCTATATTCCAAAGATCAATCTGCTTCTCGTGGAGGACTTATTGAAGGAATTAAAAAGAATTCTCCTTATGCCAAGGAATTTAAAGACGTTGCCTTTTCATTATTAGAGGGCGAAGTAAGTGAGCCTTTTGAAACCGAATTTGGTTTCCATATTGTAACCGTGGATAAAGTACGAGGACAAGAAATAGATGTGCGTCATATTATTCTTTTTCCAGATGTGTCGCAAGATGTTATTGATAAGGCTAGAGCAAAAATAGATTCTATCCGGGCAGAAATTGTAGCTGGCAATCTAGAATTCGCTGAAGCCGCTAGAAAGTTTTCAAATGAAAAGGAAACAAAAAATAATGGAGGTCAGCTTGTAAATCCAGTGTCCTTTGATACGCGATTCGATTTAACTAAAATGGATCCCACGCTAAGTGCTCAAGTTTACAATCTTGAAGAAGGGGAAGTTTCCAAAGTATTTACCGATAGAGACTATACAGGAAAGAGTAAATTTAAGATTTTAACGGTGACAAAGAAATATGCCGAACATCCAGCCGATTATAGTAAAGACTATGAAAAAATTAAGGAACTGGCGTTAAAAGAAAAACAAATTCGAGCCATTGAAAAGTGGCAGGATAAAAAAATAAAAGAAACCTACATTAACGTTAATAGAGATTATTACGATTGCCAATTTTCTAGTAATTGGCTTAATAACTAACCCATAGAAAATAAAACCTATGTCTGATGTTGCTGCTGTGGAACAGTTAGTTTCCAAATACAATGCATTAAAAACCGAAATCAAAAAAGTAATCGTTGGTCAAGACGAAGTGGTGGAGCAGGTATTGCTTTCCATTTTTTCTGGCGGACACGCGTTATTAATTGGTGTGCCAGGACTTGCCAAAACACTTTTAGTAAATACGGTAGCAGAAGCATTAGGACTTAAGTTTAAGAGAATTCAGTTTACACCAGATTTAATGCCGAGTGATATTTTGGGTTCCGAAATTTTGGATAATAACCGCGAATTTAAATTCATTAAAGGGCCAATTTTCGCCAACATTATTTTGGCAGATGAGATTAACCGTACCCCGCCAAAAACACAGGCAGCATTACTAGAAGCGATGCAGGAACGTGCTGTTACCGTTGCAGGACACCATTACAAACTGGATTTGCCTTATTTTGTATTGGCAACCCAAAACCCTATTGAGCAAGAAGGAACTTATCCATTACCAGAAGCACAGTTAGACCGATTTATGTTTGCTATTAACCTCGATTACCCTTCTTTTTCTGAAGAAGTAGAAGTGGTTAAGGCCACCACTGCTGATAATGATTACCAAGTAAATCCTTTATTTACTGCCGAAGAAATTATAAAATATCAGCATTTAATACGAAGAATCCCTGTAGCAGATAACGTAATTGAATATGCGGTTACTCTTGTGGGAAAAACACGCCCCAAGAGTGATGCTGCCCCACAAATGGTAAAAGATTATATCGATTGGGGAGCAGGGCCACGTGCCTCGCAAAACCTTATTTTGGCAGCCAAGGCGAACGCTGCATTACACGGAAAGTTTTCGCCAGATATCGAAGATGTGCAAAAAGCAGCCATTGGTGTGCTTCGTCATCGTCTTATCAAAAATTACAAAGCCGAAGCCGAAGGCCTAACTATTGAAGGGATTATTCAAGGATTGTATTAATTTCCTTTAGCCATTTTCAGTATATTCGTTAAAACTGAAATGACTTCCTCTTGAAAATAGACTATTCCAAACGAATATTTGGACTCGATATCATGCGAACTATCGCCATATTATTTGTGGTGTGTTCTCACGCATTATGGGTTTTCCCAGATACGGAAGGCTCATTCTATTCATTATTGAGGCTAGCAGGAGTAATGGGAGTAGAAATATTTTTTGTGTTAAGTGGGTTTCTTATAGGAAGGATCCTTTTCAGAATATTTACCAACGAACATTTTAAACCTTCACACTTATTTTACTTTCTTATTAGGCGCTGGTTTAGAACACTTCCCAATTACTACCTCATTTTGGTACTCAATATATTTGTGGTGTTTTATTTGGGAAGAGAACTCCCAGAAACTCTATGGATGTATTTTGGTTTTATTCAAAATACCACCTTTGGCATGGACATTTTTTTTACAGAATCGTGGAGTCTACCCATTGAAGAATTTGCCTATATATTAGGTCCGATACTATTGTATTTACTAGCGCTTCCTAAATTTAAAATTTCTAGAAAAACCATCTTCCTCTTCGTAACGCTCTTTATAATTTTGTTCTTTCTTGCAACCAAATTTATCTATAATAATACCCACGGAGCCTCTTCCTTAGAATTCTGGAATATCAATTTAAAAGCGGTTGTGCTTTATAGAATTGATGCTATTTATTATGGGGTATTAGCGGCGTTTATTTCTTTGTCATTTCCTAAAAGCTGGAATTCATTTAAAAGCTTTTTCCTCTTTTTGTCCCTTTTCTTATTTGCTGGAATGCACGTTATCATAGGACAGTTGGGAATGAACTCAGAAACCACCCCACTTTTTTTGAATGTTTTTTACTTGCCGATTTGCTCTATTTTTATCGCGTTTTCGTTACCCGTTTTGTCGAATATAAAATCAGCTTCAGCCCTTATTTTAAAACCCATTACGTTTATCAGTATCATTTCCTATTCTATGTATTTACTGCATTACTCGATCATTCTTCAGTTAATGCATTTTATTCTTGAAATGGATGAGAATACCATGTGGTATAAACTCGTTTTTTCAATAGGATATCTAATTATTACCATCGTGCTTTCGTATGGGTTATATCGTTTTTATGAAAAACCGCTTATGGATATACGAGATAAACCCTTTTTTAAGAATTTAACGGCTAAGTCAAAATTGTGAATTTGATAAAATTCATATATAATATTTATCTATTATCTAAAAATAATCACTAAATATTGCTATTTATTGAATTATAATCATCAAACAATCGATTTTGTTGTATTATTTTTAAAGTATTAGTAATTTTTGTAAATTTGCGGGACTTCAAAAAAACGACTAAACCTATGGCATTTGACATCGATATGATTAAAGAGGTGTATTCCAAATTCCCTCAACGTGTAAATAAAGCGCGCGAAATTGTTGGAAAACCTTTAACCCTTTCAGAAAAAATATTATACAGTCATCTTTGGGATGGAAATCCTTCCAAAGTCTATCGACGTGGTAAAGATTACGTTGATTTTGCGCCCGATAGAATTGCGTGTCAAGATGCTACAGCACAAATGGCGTTGCTTCAGTTTATGCAAGCAGGGAAGCCAAAAGTTGCCGTGCCTACCACGGTACATTGTGATCACTTAATTCAGGCAAAATCTGGAGCAGCACAAGATCTAAAATCGGCCTTGTCTTCTAGTAACGAAGTGTTTCATTTTCTTGAATCTGTTTCCGATAAATACGGAATAGGATTCTGGAAACCAGGTGCTGGGATTATTCACCAAGTAGTGTTAGAAAATTATGCCTTCCCTGGCGGAATGATGATTGGTACCGATTCGCATACCGTAAATGCTGGCGGATTGGGAATGGTTGCCATTGGAGTTGGAGGTGCTGATGCGGTAGATGTGATGGCCGGAATGGCTTGGGAATTAAAATTCCCGAAACTTATTGGAGTGCGTTTAACCGGAAAACTTTCAGGTTGGACCGCACCTAAAGATGTGATTTTAAAAGTAGCCGAAATTCTTACCGTAAAAGGTGGAACTGGGGCCATTGTAGAATATTTTGGGCCTGGGGCACAGTCAATGTCGTGTACAGGAAAAGGAACCATTTGTAATATGGGTGCCGAAATTGGTGCGACGACTTCTACCTTTGGATACGACGAATCTATGGATCGTTACTTACGTGCGACCGATAGACCCGATGTCGCTGATGAAGCCAATAAAATTAAAGAATACTTAACGGCAGATCCAGAGGTGTATGCTAATCCAGAGCAATACTTCGACCAAGTAATCGATATTAATTTAGATGAATTAATGCCGTTACTAAACGGTCCTTTTACTCCCGATTTAGCCACACCCGTAGGAACGATGCACGATAAAGCCATTAAAAATGATTGGCCGTTAAAAGTGGAGTGGGGATTAATTGGTTCGTGTACCAACTCTTCGTATGAAGATCTTTCTAGAGCGGCGTCTATCGCACAACAGGCTCTAGATAAAAAACTAAAAACCAAAGCCGAATTCGGGATTAACCCTGGTTCAGAGCAAGTTCGTTATACGGCAGAACGTGACGGTATCCTTCAGGTGTTTGAGAAATTGGATGCTAAGATATTCACGAATGCCTGTGGACCATGTATTGGACAATGGGCACGTTATGAAGATCCTAAAAACGCTCCTAAAAACTCTATTGTTCATTCGTTTAACCGAAACTTTGCAAAGCGTGCCGATGGAAACCCAAATACACATGCGTTTGTGGCATCGCCCGAAATTACAGCCGCCATTGCCATAGCGGGTCGTTTGGATTTTAACCCAATGACCGACAAGTTAATTAACGAAGATGGGGTAGAAGTGATGTTGGACGAGCCAACAGGATGGGAATTACCTCCAAAAGGCTTTGAAGTAAAAGACAATGGATATTTAGAGCCAGTAGAAGACGGAAGCGGTGTGGTAGTAAAAGTAGATCCTTCTTCAGAAAGATTACAACTGCTAGAACCGTTTGTGCCGATTCAAGATGCGGAATTGCAAGGCGTAAAGCTATTGATTAAAGCCTTTGGAAAATGTACCACAGACCATATCTCGATGGCGGGACCTTGGTTACGTTTTAGAGGGCATTTGGATAATATTTCCAACAACACGCTTATTGGAGCGGTGAATGCCTTTAATAAGAAAACCAACTTTGTGAAAAGTCAGTTGGATGGAGAATATGGAGGGGTTCCGGATACACAAAGAGCCTATAAAGCACAAGGCATTAAAACCATTGTGGTAGGAGACCATAACTACGGTGAAGGTTCTTCTAGAGAGCACGCGGCCATGCAGCCACGTTTCTTAGGAGTAGCTGCGGTATTGGTAAAATCCTTTGCGCGTATTCACGAAACCAACTTAAAAAAGCAAGGAATGTTGGCATTAACCTTTGCCAATGAAAATGACTACGACTTAATACAGGAAGACGATACCTTTAACTTTGTAGATATCGCCAACTTTGCACCCGATACACCCTTAACCATCGAAGTGGTACACAAAGATGGAAGCAAGGATATGATAAAAGCCAACCATACCTATAACAAAGCACAGATTGATTGGTATCGAGAAGGCTCTGCCTTAAACTTGATTAAAAAGCAAAATGCTAAATAAATAGAAAGCCCCAGATTGGGGCTTTTTTTGTAATAATTGTGAAGGAATTAATAGGTTAAGTTGCAGTACGGTAAATAGTTTTTTTCTTATATTTGAATAAATTCTTATGGAATTAACGGATTTTACTACTGTCCTGAAAGGGACAAGGTTTATTTGATTACTTAAAATTGAATAATCAGTAAGAATTTATTTTTTTTCGTAAAATCCGTGGATATGTCCCTTAACGGGGCATTTTTGTTTTATTATATATGGAAAAAATATTATACAAAGACATTGAGAGACAAGCCATTCAGATTAAAGAAAGGTTTGAGTTATATCATAACAATATTGAAAGATGGCATAAAAGAGTTTCAAGCATTTATACGAACCCTCCAAAGAAAATCATTAGTGTTCCAGTAGAATGGAATGAGAATGCCAAATTTAATCCATACCACGTTTTAAAACGAAATGCACAGATATCAAGATCCGTTGCAAAAAAGATACTAAATAAAACTTATCAACCTAACACCCCTTATTACAAAACAATACCAAAGAATGGTGGTGGAACAAGATTGTTATCAATATACCAAATTCAAGACTCTGCGGTATCATATCGAATGTATAAGAATTTGCTTCAAAAAAATAAGCATAGATTTAGTTCGTTTTCTTATGCTTATAGAGATGATAGGAATTTGCATTTTGCAATAGAAGATATTTTTAGTGAAATAAGCATTACTCCGAGAATCTTCGTGGCGGAATTTGATTTTAAGAAATTTTTTGATTCAATTCAACACGAATATCTATTTAAGCAGTTAAAGTCTAATAGATTTAGTGTCAGTCCAATTGAAGAAAATATAATAAAGGCTTTTATTGATAATGAGGATAAGAAAGGAATTCCATTAGGAACTTCAATTTCATTGTTTTTGGCAAATGTGGTATGTTGGAAACTTGATAGACAATTGGAGGATTTAGGTATCAGGTTTGCGAGATACGCTGATGATACAATAATTTGGACAAAAAATTATGATAAAATATCCAGAGCTTTTGATCTTATTAATAGATTTTCTGAAGAATCTGGAATTGAAATAAACTATAATAAATCTGATGGAATTTCTCTATTGAAAAAAAAGGAAATGTCAACTGAATTCACAAATCATAAAGAATTCATTGAATTTTTAGGATATAAAATATCTACTGAAAATATATCAATTAAGGATAGTTCAGTAGACAAAATTAAAGACCATATTTCTTCCTTACTTTATAAAAATTTACTTCAACCATTAAATTCAACTCCAATTCATGGTAGTAATGTTCCAACTGGTGGTAAAGACAAAAACTTCTTAAGTGCAATGATGGAAATAAGAAGATATTTATATGGTAATTTGACAGAAGAAACTCTAAGAAAATATATGAACGGTACCTATAAGGTATTAAGTTTTAAGGGTATTATGAGTTTTTATCCGTTAATTACAGATATAGAATTGTTAAAGAATTTGGATAGGTGGCTCTTAAGTACAATCTTAAATGTAATTGAATTAAGAAGGAAGAAATTATTAGCTAATGTCCCAAGTTTTATAGATTATCAGCCACCATTTAGGCTAGACAAGGATCAGCTTTTGGTACACTGTAAAACTACAATTATTAATAATAAGTCTGGATTGCTAGAAATCCCTTCTTTTTTAAGAATTTATAACGCTTTAAATTTTGGTGTTAAAAACTATGGAGTTGAAGTTGTTATGAATCCAAGGTCATTATATTATTAAATCCGTTTTAAATAGTTTTCAACAAGCCTAATGTCCTCCTTAGAGGTCAAATCGGGCACATGCTCCTTTAAAGGGATACCTTTTACTAAAACTCCTGCTTTAACCATGGTTAAAATAGCATTGGGTAGTTCTTTTTCGTTTCGGGTAGGGTGTAAGGGACAATCTCTTAAATATGTATAGGAATCTTTGCCGTGTAATTTCCAGAGATTCATACTCACACGTAAAACGCCCTGCGCATCTTGGTAATTTTCAGAAGCTTCTACAGTGGGTTTTTCTATGATATCTACCAAATATCCATCTTTATTTAAAATGACCAAGGCAAAGGACAAAATCTTTTCCTGAGGGAATTGCAAGCCCTCTCTGTCATAGCTAATAAACGCATTGGGTGTTGGCTCATCTCTAAACCATTGCAACGCCTTCACCGAATACAAATTATCGCTATTACACACCGTAAAAGCTTCATTTTTCAATTCGGGGTATTGCTCCATGGTTTGGAATACAGCATCAGCCGTACCCAAGGGTTTTTCTCGGTCTTTGGGAATCTCCTGAGTAGCAAATACTATTTCGATTTCGTCGAATCCTTTTAGATTTTTTATAAATTTCTTAAACGCTTCGGCATCTTTGCCTACCACCAAAATTATTTTTTGATAACCCGCTTCTTTTGCGTTGTTAAGCAAATACGCAAGCACGGGTGGTTTTCCCTTTCCCAAGGGGAGTAGGGCTTTTCCTTTAAAATCTTTTGTGTCGTTTAAAGATTTCTTCATTCGGGAAGAGGCACCTGCGGCTAATATGATAAGGGTGTTATGCTTCATGAGTGACTAAACTTCCGTTAGAAATTGAAACAGGGTAGGCTGCTTTGGCTCCTGCTTGTAAAAAGGCTTGTATGATGGCTTCTTCCTTTTCTTTGGGAGCTAACACCACCGCACAACCGCCACCGCCGGAACCTACAATTTTTCCTCCATACCCACCTGCTCGTATAGCAGCTTCTAGCATGGTGTCGATCTTGGGATGGGATACCTGTAATTGCTCCCTTAAAATGTTGTGGTGTTGCGACATTAGTGTGCCAAATAGTAATTCGTTGGGGACTTCTTTTTGAAATTCTATCAATGCTTGTTGGGTAATGGAATGGTTGGCAACAGCGGCATAAAAATAGGGTTGTAGTTCATCTTCTAAAACGGTATTGTAATTAGAAATTTCTGAAAGTGTCGCTTTTTCAATGTCAAAAGAGGGATGGTGTTGTGTGACTTTTTTAATGGCTTTTTCGGCAAGTACGCGAGTGTTTTTAAGTGTCCCAATAGTTTCTTTCCCAATACCCGATTCGGCTAAAATGAGTCCCTTCAGTTTTAAACCCAAGGACTGAAACGTTGTTTTTTGTCCTGTTTCCAAATAAATTGTATTTCCCAAGGCAATAGTGTATTGGTCCATTTTCCCGCCAGGGGAGTTGTGTTCCACTACTTCGGCTTCGTAGGCTAATTGCGCTATCAGTTCTGGCGTAATTTCTTGATGGCAACCAAAGGTTTTTAATAGAAAGTGAATCCAACCCACATTCAATGCCGAAGAGCTGGAAACTCCCGCATTAATGGGAATATCGCTAGAAATGGTCACCGTAAATCCTTCCGAAGGAATACATCCGTAACGCTTTACCACCCTAAGTCCAGCCAATAAAAAATCGTGAGTCCCTCCAATTCCTTCGAAGTCATCATTCAATTGAATAACCCTAACTTCCTGAATATCGGGCATAGCGATTTCAAAATAAGTTTTGCCATTTCTTTTGGCGTCAAAAGTCATATATTTATTGATAGCACAAGCAATAATGGGTAGTCCCAAATAATCCTGATGATCTCCAAAAAGGCAGATTCGCGCTGGCGTTTTTACAGTGATATGATTAGGAATTTTATGCAAGCTTAATAAGAATCTTTCATCCAATTATAGGGTTTTCTTTTTACCCAATTTCCACGGGTGAAATCGGGAAAATCTTGTACTTCACCACCATTGGCGATAGACACTTCTGAAAGCGGGGTGATGGCACTCCAAGCAGCGGCATCGTAGGCATCAAGGGGAGGAGCGATATTCTTTTTAGCACTTTCTACAAAGGCCTGAAGCACAAAGAAGTCCATACCTCCGTGACCAGAGCCTTCGGCAGTTTCGGCATATTTTTTCCATAATGGGTGATCGTATTGCTCCAGCCAAGCCGTTGCTTCATCCCATTGGTGGGGTTTTGAAGTTTTGTCCTCGATGTAAATTCGGTTACCATCTACTTCCCAAATGCCTTCACTCCCTTGCACTCTAAATCCGAGTGAATATGGACGAGGCGAATTACAATCATGAGTCACAATGATGGTTTCTCCATTGGCTGTTTCAATCATAGAGGTAATAATGTCGCCTTGTTTAAACTTCAGCTTTGCATTGGGGTGATCTTTTCCGCCATGTTTTACAATATAATTATGAAGCCCCACGCCTTTAGAAGCCATAGAGGAAATACTAACAAATCGGTTGCCACGATTGATATCGCTCATCACTGCAATGGGCCCCACGCCGTGGGTGGGATACACATCGGCATTGCGAAGAAGCGAATGTTGTGTTCTCCAAGCCGATTCAGAGATACCCTTATCGCCAAATTCCACTCCTTTTCCGTAGGCTGTTTTTCCGTCGTTAAATTTTACAAAACGTAAATCGTGTTGGTAGCCACAACGAAAATGTAAGAGCTCACCAAAAAGGTTTTGTTTCACCATATTCAAGACTGCCATAATATCTCTTCGGTAGCATACATTCTCCAAAATCATAAGATGACTACCCGTCGCTTCGTGTGTATTAACCAAGTCCCAACATTCTTCCATGGTATTTGCAGCAGAAACTTCCAAACCAGTGTATTTTTTGGCTTTCATGGCATCTACCGCCATACGCGTATGCCAAAGCCAAGGGGTAGAAATAATAACCGCATCCACACTTTCTAGCTTTAAAAGATTTCGGTAATCATATTCATCTTTACCAAAGACCTTGGGTTTTGCCATTCCTGCTTTCGAAATTAAATCCAGCGCAATGGTATTTCGTCTTTCATCGATATCACAAATGGCCGTAATAATACAGTCATTTCGGTATAAGATATTTTGTAAGTGATTGGTACCACGCAGGCCAACCCCAATAAGGGCAATATTTAATTTTTCTTTGGAAGGAGAAAAATTTTCAGCAAAGGTAAATTGGGGAGCAAGGGTAATTCCTGCACCGAGGATAGCCGATTTTTTAACGAAATCTCTTCTGGAGCTCATAGTTTTTTGGTTTTGCATAAAAGTACTATTTTTTTGAAATCCTAAAGGCATAAAAAAAAGGCCTAAATGGCCTTCTTTCGAAATAAAAGTTGGTTGGTAATTATCGGATTTGGTTTATTGTAAAAAAGCTATTAAAACTTTGACCGCTTAAATTGACGGTACCCAAGGCAATATCACCCTCTAGATTAAAGGAAATGGTATCTCCTTGAGCAACTTCAATAAAAGTAGAAGTATTCCTAAAAGGAGGCGTAACGTTCACGCCTAAAACACCCACATTGGCAAAATTGGATGTGGCAATGACAGTGCCATTATGCCTAATGGAAATTCCAAAATTGGTAGCAACACCAATGGCTGTTTGAGTTTCAATTTGAACATACACTTGATAAATCCCATCGTCCTTTGCGGTAAAAGTATACGTGCCAGTATCGTACTCATCATTTAAATCGAAGCTTTCATTGTCGAAGGGAATAATGCTTGAACCTGATAGCAAGGAAACAGCGATAGCACCTGTGGTAGAAAAATTTCCTTTTGCAATAGAAGGAATACCCTTATTTACTACGTCGTTTGCAGAAATAGTTTTTACAATTCCATCGGTTGAAATTACCAATATTGAATCCTTAGCAATATCTTTGTTGGATTCAACGGGCACTGTTCGAATGGCTAAATTTCCATTAATGTCTAGTGTTGCTAGAGGATTTGTGGTATTTACACCCACTTGTGAAAAAGTGGTTATTGTAATAAATAACATGCCTAATAATAGATTGTCTCCCATGACCTATAGTATTAGATTAAATATTAAAATTATCGATAAAGTGTAAACTTTATACGATTAAATGTAATGAAATAATTTTTATTAACAAAAGTTTTACAAAAAAAATAATATAAAATTGATGGTACCCTTTAAAAAACACGGAAGCACAATTTTACTACTTGTATTGGTAGCGCTGCTATTTATCCCGCAAACAGGAATGCCTATTAAGGTTTTTTTTAACAGACTAATTTCTTTTAGTCCTTCTGAAATTAACGTTGAAAAAAGAGAAACAATTCATAATTTTGATTGGCAACTGGAAGATTTAGAGGGTACTAATATTAATTTTAATCAGTCTGAAGGAAAGGTAACCCTTGTTAATTTTTGGGCCACTTGGTGTCCCCCTTGCGTTGCCGAAATGCCCTCCCTTCAAAATCTATACGACGAATATAGAGGCGCAGTAGATTTTTACTTTGTTTCTTTAGAAAGTCCTGAAACACTTGAAAAATTCATTCAGAAAAAAGGATATCGATTGCCTATCTATATTCCACAGGAACAATTACCTGATGGCTTGGAGACAAACTCATTCCCAACCACCTATCTAATTTCAAAAAATGGGGAAATTGTCATTGATAAAGTGGGAGCTGCCGATTGGGACAGTGAAAAAACCAAAGCTATTATTGAAAAACTTTTAGCAGAGTAACTATTTTTGCCAAATGAAATACAGCCTACTCACAAAAGAACAATTTGAGGAACTCCACCAAGAATTCATCAACTTTTTGGCAACCCAAACCATTACCAAACAAGAATGGGATACTATTAAACAAAAGCAACCTGAGGTAGCAAAGCAGGAGATGGAAATCTTTAGCGATTTGGTTTGGGAAGGTGTTTTACAAAAAGCTGCTTATCTCGAAAATCATTCGCCAGACCAGCTGTTTCTTTTTAAGATAGAAGCTTCGGAAATGCGACTCATCGTAGTAAAAGTTTCTAGTGATAAAATTGACCTCACTACAAAAGATGGATTAGCTTGGCTTCAGGAGAATATTAAGTCAGACCAAGTAGCATTATTCACGGCATCAAAAGGCTATTCTGAAGATAAAAATTTAGATATATTTAAACTGATCCAACAGGGTGCTAATATCTCTAACGGCATTTTATTTGAGGCCTTTCAGAAAATCTTACCGTAATATTATTCGTAGCGTAAACTTTCAATAGGGTCTAGTTTTGCCGCTTTGCTGGCAGGGTAGGAGCCTGCAATAACTGCTACCACAAAGGAAATGAGCACCGATGCAAACATCGCCATCCAGGGAAGCGTATATTCAAAATCTACCACCTTGGCAAAGATGAAGCCGGTGAGGATCCCTAGAATTATTCCAAGAATGCAACCAAATTGCCCAATGACAATCGTTTCGATAAAGAATTGGGTAGAAATAGTAGAACGTTTGGCTCCCATGGCTTTTCGCACACCAATTTCACGCGTACGATCGGTAACCGAAACCAGCATAATATTCATTAAGGCAATGGAGGATCCCAAAATGGTAATGATGCTAATAATCCAACCAGCGGTTTCCAAAACACCTGTAATTTCTGCAATTCGGTTAATAAGGTCGTCACTGCGCTCAATCCCAAAGTTATTTTTTTCCACCGGATTCAAACGGCGAATGTTTCTAAAAGTAACAATAGCAGCATCTTCAGCCTCTTGCATAAAATCTTTATTATCTACTTTTATGCTTATAGTGTAATTAATATTGGGTTGCGTAAAAATTCCGCGGGCTGCTTGAATAGGGATGAGTACTTTTAAATCTTGGTTGTTTCCGAAGGTAGAACCTTTTTCTTCCAAAACGCCTACTACTTTAAATTTTACACCACGAACACTTATGGTTTTTCCAATGGGGTTTTCCGTTTCAAATAGACTTTTAAGGTAATCGGAACCAATAAGGCATACTTTGTTGTTATTCTGAATATCAAAAAAGTTGAATTCACGCCCCATTTGAACTTTTGTACCTGTATTTTCAAGATAATGCTCATTGACTCCAAAAACTTGCGCTTCGGGGTCGGTTTTTTCATTTTCGTACTTTATTTCGGCAGCATTGGTTCCCATAAAGGAAACCGATGTTTGGGTAAGAGGATAATCGTATGTATCGATAAACTCTCGAATATTATCGTAGCTTATAATGGGATTTATTTTTTGCCGTTCTCTCCCGCCTTGTTGTTGGGTTTCAAATTCATATCGCTGAATATTAAAAGTGTTAGAACCCATAGAAGCAAAACTGCCCGAAATAGTATTTTCCAACGCTTTTACGGCGCTTAAAATACCTACAAGCGCCCATATTCCAATCCCAATAATAACAATAGTTAAAATAGTACGAAGCAACTGCGATTTAATAGAATCCAGCGCAATACGTACATTTTCCCAAAAGAGTTTAAACATGCTGTGGTGCGTTATTGTAGCATTAGACTACAAACAAAGCATAAAGTTACCATTAATTTGAAAATCCTTATAATTTCCCTCATAAATTAAGATATTTGTACTTCAATAAAACTATTTAAAAAAAGCATCTTGGCACAAAAACCTTCCATACCCAAAGGAACTCGTGATTTTTCACCCGAAGAAGTGGTGAAACGGAATTATATCATGAATACCATTAAGCGTTGTTTTACGACCTACGGATTTCAACCTATTGAAACCCCAAGTTTTGAAAACAGTGAAACTCTCATGGGAAAATACGGGGAAGAAGGGGACCGATTGATTTTTAAGATTTTAAATAGTGGGGATTTCTTAAAAAATGTTCCTTTTGAGGAAATTAAAGATGAATTGCTCGAAAATATTGATGAATTAAGAGAAAAGGATACTGAAACATATACCTACGATGATTCTGAAAATAAAGGTATAGCTGGATTAGAAGCAGCTATAAAAAGATATGTTCGTGATACCTACTTGACAGAGAAAGCCCTTCGCTACGACCTTACTGTTCCTTTTGCCCGTTACGTGGTGCAACACCAAAACGAGATTACCTTTCCTTTTAAGCGTTACCAAATGCAGCCCGTTTGGCGGGCAGACCGTCCTCAAAAAGGGCGTTTTAGAGAGTTTTATCAGTGTGATGCCGATGTGGTGGGAAGCGATTCTCTGTGGCAGGAAGTAGAGTTGGTGCAATTGTACGATGCTGTTTTTTCTGCATTACAACTGAAAGGCACTACCATTAAAATGAACAACCGCAAGGTGCTAAGCGGTATTGCGGAAGTGATTGGCGAAGCCGATAAATTGATTGATTTTACGGTGGCGTTGGACAAGTTAGATAAAATAGGCGAGGAGGGCGTAAAGAAAGAAATGCGTGAAAAGGGAATTTCTGAAACTGCGATCTCCACGGTTCAACCTTTATTTACAGCAAGTGGAAATGCTTCAGATAAGTTGAATTTACTAAGCGATTTACTATCCACTTCCGAAGTAGGAATGAAAGGAGTGGAGGAGCTTACCTTTATTGTAAATTCGGTGGAAACACTTGGGTTGCAATCGGCTAGTTTGGAAATTGATGTGACACTTGCCCGCGGATTGAATTACTATACAGGTGCTATTTTTGAAGTTTCCGCTCCCGAAGGCGTTGCCATGGGAAGCATTGGTGGTGGCGGTCGGTATGACGACTTAACAGGAATTTTTGGGTTGAAAGATATGAGCGGCGTGGGGATTTCTTTTGGTTTGGATCGAATTTATCTCGTGTTGGAAGAATTAGGATTGTTTCCAGATACGGCTTCAGCAAATACCAAAGTATTGTTTATCAATTTTGGAGAGACGGAAGCTGTATATGCTATGAAAGCTATTACGAAGTTACGTCAGCAAGGCATTTCTGCCGAGTTATACCCAGACAATGCTAAAATGGGCAAACAAATGAGCTATGCCGATAAGCGAAACATTCCGTTTACGGTCTTGGCAGGAGAGAAAGAGATGGAGGCTTCAGTGTATACTTTAAAGAATATGAAAAGCGGAGAGCAGATTTCATTAGACTATGAAGGGATTGTAAGAAAACTACAATAAAAGCGACTTAGTTTTCGTATTATTTCATTTAAATCAGAAAGGAAAAAGAGTATGCTTACTTGGAAAGATGTCATTAATTTTAGTGTTAATGGGAATCCAGTTCCCGACAAGCGCATTGAAAAATCGGATGCCGAATGGCAAGAAATTCTTACCCCAGAGCAATTCAGAATTACACGATTAAAAGGCACCGAAAGACCCCATTCTGGAGCGTTGTGTAGTATTCACGAAGCTGGGCAATACAACTGTGTGTGCTGTAATACTCCGTTGTTCGATTCTACCATCAAATTTGAATCGGGTACAGGCTGGCCTAGCTTTACTCAACCCATCAAAGAAAATGCAATAAAATACTACAAGGACACTTCGTTTGGGATGGTGCGTGTGGAAGTGATGTGTAATACTTGTGATGGACATTTGGGACATGTGTTTCCAGATGGTCCTGAACCCAGTGGACTGCGATATTGTATCAATTCAGAATCGATGGTGCTTCAAAAAGAGGAGGTCTCACATGGCGAGTAAAGTTGAAGTCATGACCGTTGGTGGCGGATGTTTTTGGTGCACCGAAGCCGTTTTTCAACAAGTAAAAGGAGTTGAAAAAGTGGTGTCTGGATATACCGGTGGCACTGTTCCTGGTAAACCTACGTATCGAGAAATCTGTTCGGGCTTAACGGGTCATGCAGAGGTAGTGCAGGTTACGTTCGATCCTTCTGCAATTACCTATGAAGAATTACTCGTTATTTTTATGACCACGCATGACCCCACTACATTAAACAAACAAGGTGCCGATGTGGGGACGCAGTATCGTTCAGTAATCTATTATCATGGCGAATTGCAAAAAGAGGTAGCCGAGGAAGTACTTAATCAAGTAGCGTCATATTATGACTCCGCTATAGTTACAGAGCTAAGTCCAATAGGAATATTTTATGAAGCCGAAGACTACCACCAAAACTACTACAATCAAAATAGTGATCAAAGCTACTGTAGTTATGTTATTACTCCCAAATTGGCTAAGTTGAGACAATTGTATGCAGAGAAACTGAAATCCTGATGTGATATTTTTAATTTCAGTGTTTAAAATTATTGTATTTTAGATAACAACTTAGTCAAATCTAATTTAAAGCCTTTCAATTATGGGATTATTACTACTATTAGGAGCCATTATCTTAATTGGCTTATTTGCCGTTTCCATCTTTAATCGTTTTATAAAAAACAAAAATCAAGTAAAAGATGCCTGGAGTAATATTGATGTTGCTTTAAAAAGGCGTTACGACCTTATTCCAAATTTGGTCGAAACGGTAAAAGGGTACGCGGCTCATGAAAAGGATACTTTGGAACGGGTGATACAAGCTCGAAACGCTGCGATGTCTATACCAAGTGATGATATTAATGCACAGATTAAAGCCGAAAATCAGTTACAACAAACGTTACGTAGCATTTTTGCACTTGGAGAAGCGTATCCAGATTTAAAAGCGAACCTTAATTTTATTGACCTTCAGAAAAAATTAAGTGAAATTGAAGAAGCACTTGAGCGTAGTCGGAGATTTTATAACAGTACCGTTAGAGAAAATAATACCTATGGGGAGAGCTTTCCAGGGGTTATTTTTGCTGGGATGATGCCTTACCAATCTTTTAACTATTTTGAAGTTGATGCCGCTGAGCGCGGAAATGTAAAGGTAGATTTTTCGTAGGTTATGAAGGGTATGCTTCGTTTTTTAGTCATTTTTCTTGTATTTGCATCCTCTATTCATGCACAAGACTTTTTAGTCAATAATTATTCGGCAGAAATTTTTATCAAGAAAGAGGGGTATTTTACAGTAAGCGAGCAGTATGATCTTACTTTTCGAACCTATAAACACGGAATTTATAGAAACATTCAACTTGCATACGATCTTTTAACCGATAAAAGAGCGCAAGAAAAACGAAAAATAAAAGTAAAAAATGTAAAAGTACCTGGCCGTACCTTTACTACTTCCGGAAAAATTGCTAATGACCTTACGGGTGAACTTGAAATTAAAATTGGGGATAAGGATAAAACTATTACGGGACCTCAGGAATATACCATCAATTATCAAGTTGAAAATGCCTTTCTTTTTGAAGAAATGGCTACGCAGTTTTATTGGAATTTAAAGCCTCCTGGATGGTATGCTAATTTTGAATCGATGCAGTTCACCATTCATTTGCCTGAAGGTGTTCAGGTTACCAAAGACGCTATAAAATTATATTCAGGACACATAGGGAATGCGAATGAAAGTGAAAATTTTGTTGTCGATTACCAAGAAGGGGTTATCCGTATTACAAGTAAAAAGGATTATATATCGAGGTACGGGGAAAGTGTTACGCTATTGGTAAGTTTACCCCCAAATGTCATAACCGAGATTAAACCGTTTTGGCCATTTGGTGCTAGATATGGCTGGACTATTATCATAGCCACATTATTTGTAGGTTTCTATGTGACATGGCGAATCTATGGAAAGGACGATGAAGTAATTTCTGCCACGAGTTATTATCCACCAGAGAACATCGACCCAGCCATGGCAGGATACCTTATTGATGATAAAAGCGATACTTCCGATTTAATTTCATTACTTCCTTATTGGGGCTCCCAAGGGTATATAACCATCAAAGAAATTGAGAAAAAGGGACTGTTTCAAAAAAATGACACCCAATTAAATAAACTTAAAGATCTTCCTAATACCGCAGCCTCTTACGAACGGAAAATGTTTAAGAATTTGTTTAAAGGTTCGAGAGATGTAGTATTAATTAGTAGTTTAAAAGATAGCTTTTATACTACAATGAGAGAAGCCAAAGAATTGTTGAAGGAAGAGGCACAACCATATTATTTACCTAAATCAAAGGCAGTGAAAAAAATAGTTGCTGGCGTGTTAGTGGTACTCCTTTTTCTATTAACTGGCATTGTTTTATATGTTTGGGGGTTATTGGCGGCTGGTTTAACTATTTTTTCTTGTGTCATTTTGTTACTTCTTAATTTTTTTATGATCAAGAAAAACACCAAAGGGAATGATGCCTTTGCACACTTAAAGGGATTTAGGAAATTTGTAAAACTTGCCGAAACCAAACGACTTGGAGTGCTTTTAAATGAAGATCCTCATTATTTTGAAAATACCATGGCATATGCCTTGGCCTTTGGTTATTTTGATAAATGGGCGGGTAAGTTTAAAGGATTGGATGTACAACCGCCAGATTGGTATCACACGACATCAAATAGACCTTTTTCGATGCATAGTTTTTCAAACTCATTTGATAGTGCTATGAGCTCCACCAAATCTACCATGGTTAGCTCGCCAAGTTCATCGGGAAGTAGCGGTGGTGGCGGTGGATTTAGTGGCGGCGGTTTTGGCGGCGGCGGAGGCGGAAGTTGGTAGGTGAGGTCTTTGTAGGAAATTCCCGCAACAGCACATAGGAAAAATCTTAGGAAATATTAGATGATCCTCGATGAAACCAACTTTTTATAGGACAAAGGAAAAAAATTGTTGAAAAATTTGTTGATACTTTAAAAATATTGAATTAATTTTCAGCCCCTTAAAGGGTATCTTTCGGTTTTATTAATATAAACCTATAAAACCGATGAGACATTTAAAAACAATTTTAGCCGCAGCCTCTGTTGTATTATTTTTAGCAAGTTGCACCCCCGAAAATCAGAGTGTAGATGAATATCAAACCGAGAAAGACAAAAATTGCCCGCCTAACGATACCAATTGTAACGGCATACCAGACAATCAGGAATAGTGCAATTGTCTATTTTTTGATTGCCTTTTCTGGTCCTTTCCTGCATTTATTTGGAAATCCAGAGGCAAAAGGCCCATTTCATTGGCGTTGGATGATTTCCTTTTTAGACGCACTTGGATGGGCCTTATTTCCCTTTTTTATGGGGCTAGGCTTGCTGTCATTGAGCAAGAAATTACCTTTCGATTTTAGAAATGCCATACAATCCATAGCCTTTGTTTCAATTTCAATAGGAGGCTTTTACATTGCCTATTGTTTAATTCCCATAAAGGATTTTTCCAATTTTGAATATTATGTCATGCTATCGTTTATTGGCATAGGAACTTCGGTGGTATGTCATCATTTATTAAAGTTGGCCAATTATGCCGAGGACAAGCTAAAAGCTGCTTTGGACCGACTTATAACCTTTATTGTAAAGGCCGAGGATAAGTACGTTCCCAAGGAAAAGAAAGAAGGATATTTTACCAGCTATATAGATGAACTCAACCAGATAAATAAAAATTTATGACTTTACAAGAATGGGAGAAGCTTGTAAGTGAACTGCAAGACAAAGGTATTTTAAGGAACTTTTCCACGATCACCCTCCTAACCCAAAAGCTTGCCTACTACTTTACCGATTCCGTCCAAAACGACCCACCTACCTTTCGAAATAATTTGTTGATGTTGTAAGGAAGCAGTGTGGAGTGTGTTGGATTGAATCTTGGCCCTGCAATTCGACTTCAAGACTTTTAAAACGGTCTATCGAATGGTTTTGTAAGTCTAGCGATTTTTATTTTTTTGGGCAATACAAAAAAGTAAGGAACGAAGAAATATACATACGAATAGAAAATATTCAGCTTTCTTATCTTTACGCTTTAAACTACTACGATGTCCTCAAAAAACAAAGGTCTGGCGACAGCCATCCAACAACTTATAGAAGCTATTTTAAAAGCCTTGGGAAAGAGCGGTAGCCGCAACCGAACTTGGCATCAGCATGTAGTACCCTATGAAGGAGATTGGGCGGTACGAAGAGAGGGAAATAAACGTATTACTTCCAAACATAGAAAACAAAGCACTGCCATAAATAAAGCCAAAACCCTAGCCAAACGGTATAAGGCCGATGTGATTATTCACAGAGAAAGTGGGGGTATTCGAGAACGGATTAGTTATTCAGAATAGTAATCAGAATTTTGCTGAATAAAAAACCCAACACATTATGTTGGGTTTTACTTTGTAGCGAGATCGAGACTTGAACTCGAGACCTCCGGGTTATGAATCCGACGCTCTAACCACCTGAGCTACCTCGCCAAATCGGGTGCAAATATAGAAACAAAAATAACCACCGCAAACACAAAACTCCATTTTTAGCTTTTTTTTGAATTAGAAAAAAATTAAAAATTTCTCGTTCTCACTTTTGCAGTTTGGAATTAATATCTATATTGGGCAACAGCTAATACCAATCTATGAATGATAAAGTAAAATACGAAATGGAGTTTCCTATACATGTGTCTCCATCCTTATTATACCAATATATATCTACGCCTTCTGGAATGAGCGAATGGTACGCAGATAATGTAAACTCAAGAGGCGAATTTTTCACTTTTATATGGGAAGGAAGTGAAGAAAAAGCACGACTATTAGGAAAAAAAAGTGGGGAACGCATCAAATTTAAATGGGTAGATGATGAAGAAACCGATTATTATTTTGAGTTACGTATTCAAGTGGATGAAATAACAAAAGATGTTTCCTTAATGGTTACCGATTTTGCCGAAGAAGATGAAATTGATGAGGGAAAAATGCTTTGGGAAAATATGATTTCTAACTTAAAACAAATTTTAGGATCGGCTTAAAAACCGAATCCATTATCTTTGCACCGTCCCAAAAAAGGGCGGTTTTTTTATGCTAAATATAAACGGAACACTAATTTCAAATCCCGAAGCCAATTTAAGTTTTCAAAATAGGGGACTGCATTATGGCGATGCTGTCTTCGAAACCATTAAAATATCGGCAGGAAAGATATTATTTTGGGAAGATCATTATTTCCGACTTATGGCTTCCATGCGAATAATGCGTATGGAGATTCCTATGGATTTTACGTTGGAGCAACTGGAAGAGCAAATTTTGGTAACGGTAAATGCTTCCGAAAAATCGAATGCATATCGTGTAAAAATGATAGTATGGAGAGGCTATGGAGGAAAATACTTACCTACAAGTAAATCCATTGAATATGCTATAGAAACCGAAATATTGGTGCACCCTTTTTATATTTTAAATGAATCTATGTATGAAGTAGAACTTTTCAAGGATCATTATATAAATTCTGGATTACTGTCGACCATAAAATCTTCAAATAGAGCTATTAATGTTTTGGGAAGTATCTATGCCGAAGAAAATGATTATCAAAATGGTTTGCTTCTCAACGAACATAAACAAGTGGTAGAGGCTTTAAACGGAAACCTGTTTTTAGTAAAAGGGTATACCATTAAAACCCCGCCTTTAACAGATGGTTGTTTAAACGGAATTGTTCGGAAAAAAGTGATGGAAATACTTCAAAACGTACCAGACTATATTTTGGAAGAAGCTTCCATTTCTCCTTTTGAGCTTCAAAAGGCAGACGAACTGTGGGTTACAAATACTATTTTGGGAATTCAGCCCATTTCAAAGTATAGGAAAAAGGAATATACAAATTCAGTTGCTAAAGAACTTCTTGCAAAACTGAATGCGAAAGCAAGATTAGGTTAATTATAGGTTGGATTTTCAGGCGCATTGGACCAAAGTAGGTAATCGCCTCCAAATTCAATCATTTTTTCTTTCCAGAAGTTTTCAGAAGGTTTTCCAATGATGGCATTTTTATGTTCGTTGGCGGTAACAAGCCAACTATTCAGTTTTAGTTCTTCATCAAGTTGATCGCTAGACCATCCAGAATACCCTAAGAAAAATTGAATTTGATCTTCGTGGAGAACATTGTCGTTAAGCATATCGAGAATGGTGTTAAAGTCACCACCCCAATAAATTCCGCTAGCAATTTCAGTGCTATTGGGTATTAAATCTGGAACTTTATGAATAAAATACAAATTATCCTGTTCTACAGGACCACCATTATAGACTTTTAAGGAGGAATTTACCTCTGGAATAAAATCACGAAGACAATATTTTAATGGCTTATTAAGAATAAATCCTACAGAACCAGTTTGATTGTGTTCAGCCAAAAGTACCACAGACCTATTAAAGGAAACATCACCTATAATAGAGGGTTCTGCTATGAGAAGTACACCCTTATCTGGTTTTAGGCTGGTCATGATTATGTGTTTAGTAAATTAAAGCTAAGGATTAAATATTTAAAATCCAACAGTTTTTTGAACTCTCGTCATTCGAAAAAAAATAAGCCCTGCTAATTTAGCAGGGCTTACACTAAGTTTGTTAACTAGTTTTAAACTAGTTTACGCTTTTAGCAAGGTCTGAACCAGCTTTGAATTTTACTACTTTTTTAGCAGCAATTTTGATAGTTTTTCCAGTTTGTGGGTTTCTTCCTTCTCTAGCTGCTCTTTTAGATACAGACCAAGAACCAAAACCTACAAGAGATACTCTGTTTCCTTTTTTAAGAGATTTTTCTACGTTTCCTAAGAAAGACTCTAGTGCTTTTTTTGCTGCTGCTTTTGTAACGCCAGCATCTGCTGCCATAGCGTCGATTAAATCTGATTTGTTCATAGTTTACTTATTAAATTAAAATTGTTTGGTTAAACATTAAATTTTGCTCTACAAATTTAACGGGATTATCGGTTCACGCAAGTAATGACGCACTAAATCACGTTTTTTGTTAATAACTTAAATGGTTTGTTAATAAACATGACCCAATTTTGACGATTTTTAATGAAATGAGCAATATCAAGGCTTTAGACGAAATGCGCTTCTTTTTTAAATTGAAAGCCATTTAGCAATTCATGAGCTTTCATTTTTTTCTTTCCTGGAAGTTGTAATTCTTCAATAAATACATACCCATCTTCAACGGCTACTTTTATTTCTTTTTTTGAAGTAATAATGACTCCATTTTCAATATAATGTTCGTCCTTAATTATAGTAGTTGCAAAAATTTTTACTTTGTGAGGATCATCATCTCCGTTTTTTAGAAGGGTCCAAGCAGTAGGGTAGGGAGAGAGTCCTCTAATAAAGCAATCGATATGCGCTAAGGGTGCGTTCCATTGGATGCGTGTATTTTCTGAAGTTAGTTTGGGAGCTTCTTTAAACACTTCAGACTTGGGTTGAAGTTTTGGTGTGGCTTTGTCTTTTTCAATTAGTTTTACAGTTTTAATAACCAAGTCACTTCCAACTTCCATCAAGGTGTCGTGGAGCGTTTCAAATGTTTCGTCTTCTTTAATTTTTACTTTTTCCGAAGCTATGATGGCGCCAGTATCAATTTTTTCATCTATAAAAAAGGTCGTGACTCCTGTTTCTTTTTCACCATTAATAATAGCCCAATTAATGGGTGCGGCTCCTCGATATTGGGGTAGAAGCGATGCATGTAAGTTAAATGTGCCAAATTCTGGCATTTGCCAAACGACTTTGGGTAACATTCTAAAAGCTACTACAATTTGAAGATTTGCATCTAATGCTTTTAATTCTTCTAGAAACACTTCATCTTTTAAATTTGTGGGTTGTAAAAGCGGAATATTTCGAGAAATAGCATATTCCTTTACTGCAGATTGGGAAACTTTTCGTCCCCTGCCAGCGGGCCTGTCGGGTGCAGTAATAACGCCAACTACATTGCAGTTTTCATCTATCAATTTTTTTAAAACGCCTACTGCAAATTGGGGAGTACCCATAAACACAATTCTTAAATCTCTCATTGGGTATAAAAATATTGATTGATGGCGTTGAGTTTTATTATTTTTTTGTCCAGAAGAAGCTGTAGTGTTCTTAAAACTTCATCTTCAGCAAAGGTAAGATTTTCTAAAAGAGTTCGAGAGTCCATAGGTTCGATTCGTAATAATGCAATAATTTTTTCTGAAATGATTTCGACCCCTGCCTTTAAATTTCCAGTCCGTTTTTCTTTACATACAGAGCAAATGCCACATTCTTTTGCCGAGTCTTCACCAAAATAATGTAAAAGCTGAACTGATTTACATGTTTTGGTGTCCTTTATATACTGCAGTATAGAAGCAACCTGATTTTTTTTCTTCTCATTCAGTGAGGTAATTTCTCTGCTGAATGGATTTAAGGTGCGTTCATCTTCCCTGGGGACTAAGAATGTAATATTGGCATCTGTTTCGTATAGTTTTAAATCGACCAATTGTTGTTGTTCCATCTCTTTTAACACGGAAATAATAGCATCAATTTCCAACCCAGATTTATTTGAAACCAAATCGAGGTTAATATTATTAGGAGAATCAAAAATACCCCCATAAATACGTAGAATGGTTTTTCCAACCACCGAAAATGAAAGGTTGTTTTCAAATTCTTTTAATAGCTGCGCCGAAGGCACTAAAAACTGAATTTTTGATCTGCGTCCAAATTGTTTTGAAAGCTGAATAATTCCTAGTCTGTCTAAAGTGTTTAAACCGTTGAAGGTAAGTAAGGTGTTTAGTTTATAGGTTTCACAAAATTGTGCAAAATTGAAATTATGCTCCGTAAACTCTCCTTCGCCATACGGAATCTGAAAATAATTGTTTAACGTGCGGTATAGTTTCTTGATTTCTTTAAAGACAGGAAGCGTATCAATAAATTGCTTTTTTAATAGCAGTTTGTCATTTTCTTCATATAAAATAATGGCTGAAGCATCTTTACCATCTCTTCCAGCACGCCCAGCTTCTTGAAAATAACTTTCTAAACTTTCTGGAAGTTGCACGTGAACAACAAACCGAACATTAGGTTGATCAATGCCCATACCAAAAGCATTCGTTGCTACCACAGTACTTACCTTATAATTCTTCCAATTTTTTAATCGGTCTTTTTTGTCTTTTGGAGACAGTCCTCCGTGGTAAAATGTAGCTGTTATCCCTTCGCTTTGTAATCTGTTTGCAAACATTTCTGCCTGATTTCGGCTTCGTACATATACAATGGCAGATTCTGTATTTCTTTTTAGTAATTCCTTTAAACGATATAGTTTGTCTGATTCTTTTTTAACTTGATAAGAAATATTAGGTCTTGCAAAGGACTCCTTAAACACAGCAGGTGCTTCCAATTTTAACTGCGTCATAGTATCTGCAAGGACCTCTTGTGTGGCTGTTGCAGTTAACGCAATAATAGGCACATATGGATGTAGCTCTCTTAGGATTGAAATGTTTAAATAGGAGGGTCTAAAGTCATTTCCCCATTGCGAAATACAATGTGCTTCATCGATGGCAATGAGATTTACATTCATTTTTTGAATTGCCATTTGCACCTGTTCTTGCTGAAGACGTTCTGGCGATAGATATAAAAACTTATAGTTCCCAAAAAGCGCATTATCTAGTTGCGCGGTGAGTTGGTCTCCGGAGATTCCGCCTGTTATTGCCATAGCCTTGATGTCATTATTCATTAAAGACTGTACTTGATCTGTCATTAATGCCACAAGAGGAGAAACTACGATGCAAATACCTTCCATCACCATAGCAGGAATTTGAAAACAAATAGATTTTCCTCCGCCGGTTGGAAGTAGAGCAAAGGTATCCTTGCCTTGTAAAACACTATCAATAATCTCTTTTTGAGAAGCTCTAAAACTGGAAAATCTCCAATATTTCTCTAATATGTTTAAGGGAGAATTCAAAATAGGGTTTTCAGCTTTTTCAGAATAAAATCGCATCGATATTCGATGCTTCCAACTGGGACATGGTACACTTCATAGCCATAGTTTTGGTATCCTTGATGTAGGTATTCAAAAATTTTTTCGGCTTGATCAAAAGATTCGTATCGCTCATTATCTTGTATATAGATATCCTCCCAGGGTGGAAGTAAGAAAATGGCATCGTACCGATTTTTTAAACACGTTTTTGAAAAATAAGAAGGATAGTTTGTCCCTAAATAATCCATATATGCTGTTACGTCCGGAAGTCCTCGGTCGTAAAAAACAAAATTTTCATCTGTCGTTTTTAACTCTTCAAATTGTTGCAATCGTCCATTTAATAAATGCTCACTAAAAAGAATAGGATCTTCAAGAAATAACTGGTCAATACCTTCGGCTTGTGCTTTTTTAATGACCGCTCGTGAAACTTCAGGAAGGCAGTTGTAGCCTTTCTTTTCTAAGAAATTAATAAGCGAGGTTTTTCCTGACCCAGGACCGCCTGTTATGACAATTCTTTTTGATTTCAACCGTTACAATTTTATGCAAAGTTAGTTACTATTGCAGACTTACGCTATCTTTGCCAAAAGAACCTATTTTATAATGACTGAAGAAGAAAAAACCAAAGATTTTTACGATAGATTACGAGAGCAGTTAGAGAATGACACTACTTGGCCTACGGATTACCTTTTCAAATTTATAGTACCTGCAAGTTTAGAAAAAATCGCAGAAATTGAAGCTGTTTTCGACAGCATGGGTGCAAAAATACAAACGAGAGATTCTTCAAAAGGTACTTATACGAGCATTTCTGTTAAGGTTCACCTGGAATCCCCAGACGCTGTCATTGAAAAATATTTGCAAGTTTCCAAAGTGGAGGGAGTTATTTCACTTTAATTTTATTATTTTGCAACATACTACAAAGATATTTCCAAAAACACATTTATTTTGATTGAAGAGATAGAATATAATACAGAGCGTGTTCATTTAATTATACCAGAATATGGACGCCATATTCAAAAAATGGTGGACCACGCCATAAGTTTAGAAGATAGAGAAGCACGAAATAAATGTGCCAAAAGCATCATTGCTGTAATGGGGAATTTAAATCCTCATCTTCGTGATGTTTCAGATTTTCAACACAAATTATGGGATCAATTATTTATCATATCCGATTTTAAATTGGATGTAGATTCTCCTTTTCCAAAACCCTCTCGAGAAGAATTGGCAGAAAGGCCAGAGCCTCTTGCATATCCACAAAATCATCCAAAATACCGTTTCTACGGAAATAATATTAAGCGAATGATTGATGTGGCAAAAGGCTGGGAAGATGGCGATATGAAAGAAGGCTTGGTACTAACCATTGCCAACCATATGAAGAAAAGTTTTTTAAATTGGAATAAAGACACCGTTGAAGATGATGTAATCTTTCAGCATCTATACGAGTTATCTGATGGTAAAATTAATTTGAAAAACAGCGACGAAGATTTATCAAATCCAGAAGCCCTCCTTAAAAACAAAAAGCACTTTAAAAAGAGTAACTCCAAAGGAAGTAACAAAGGGAATCGCAATCGCAAACGCTATTAATCTTACAATTCAGTTTTATTTATGGGAACTTTTCAAATTGAGGGCGGCCATTCATTAAAAGGAGAAATCCATCCCCAAGGCGCTAAAAATGAAGCATTACAAATTCTTTGTTGTGTGCTTTTAACCCCAGAAGAAGTGATTATTGAAAACATTCCAGATATCGTGGATGTCAATAAACTAATTGGGATTTTGGGTAATTTAGGAGTTAAAATTCAGAAATTAGGAAAAGGAAAGTATGCCTTTAGAGCAGACGATATTAACCTAAAATACCTTGAATCTGAACTCTTTAAGAAAGAAGGAAGTTCGCTTCGCGGTTCTATTATGATTGTAGGGCCACTTTTAGCACGATTTGGGAAAGGATACATCCCAAGACCAGGTGGGGATAAAATAGGAAGAAGGAGACTAGACACGCATTTTGAGGGTTTTATCAAACTTGGGGCTAAATTCCGCTATAATAAAGAAGAACGTTTTTATGGCGTGGAGGCTCCTAACGGCCTTAAAGGGACCTATATGCTCCTGGATCAGGCTTCAGTTACAGGAACTGCCAATATTGTGATGGCTGCGGTTTTAGCCAAAGGAAAAACCACCGTTTATAATGCTGCCTGCGAACCTTACTTACAACAACTATGTAAGATGTTAAATGCCATGGGTGCGAAGATTTCTGGAATTGGCTCTAACTTATTGGTGATTGAAGGGGTAGATTATTTAGGAGGTTGTAAACATAGAGTCCTTCCCGATATGATTGAAATTGGGAGTTGGATTGGCCTTGCTGCGATGACACAAAGTGAACTTACTATCAAAAATGTAAGTTGGAATGATTTAGGAATTATCCCAGATACCTTTAGAAAACTTGGAATTAAAGTTCAAAAGAAAGGGGATGATATTTACATTCCGAAACAAAAGGAATATGAAATCCAGTCTGATATGGATGGTTCTATTATAACCATTGCCGATGCTCCATGGCCTGGATTTACACCCGATTTATTAAGTATTGTATTGGTGGTTTGTACGCAGGCAAAAGGGAGTGTTTTAATCCATCAAAAAATGTTTGAAAGCCGTTTGTTCTTTGTGGATAAGCTTATAGATATGGGAGCGAAGATTATTCTTTGTGACCCCCATCGAGCTACCGTTATTGGGCATAATTTTAAATCGGCTTTAAAGCCCACCACCATGGTGTCTCCAGATATTAGAGCTGGTATTTCCTTACTAATAGCTGCCCTTTCGGCAAATGGTACCAGTATTATTCATAACATTGAACAAATTGATCGCGGTTATGAAAATATTGATGAGCGTTTGCGTGCTATTGGAGCAAAAATCACCCGATTGGATTAAGCTTTTTTCTGCTTATTAATTTCGTCTTGAAGTTTTCTTCTTAGTTGTTGTTCTCTTTCTAAAGCGGTTTGCCTATGGGTATCATACTCTGCTTCAGTATCGGCTAATTTCTCTTGAGCCTCTTTGGTTAGGGTGTTACTTCTTTTAAATTTAAATATAAAAATAAAGACACTAATTAATAAGAAAGCGATAATTCCCCACATAATGGTATTGTACACCGATTTCTTCATAATTGCGCCAAAAAATGAAATGCCATCTTCCTTCTTTTGGGAGTTAAGTAATGCTACATTTAATTTATTTAATTCTGAAGTAAGGGAATCAATACGGTTTTGTTGGATCAATTGATTATTGTGAAGATTTTCAATTTCAGATTTCAGATTCGCGATAGAATCTGAAACACTTTTTCTTAAATTATTAAGCTTGGTAATTTTAACAACTTTAAAATCTTGATACCTATTAGAATTATCAATAACATCCACAAACTGATTATCTAAGGTATTATCCGTTTCTTGCGAATACGTACCTTGAGCAATAAGCAAAATAAATAAGGGGAGGAGCTTTAAAATTTTCATTATGGAGTAACTTAGTTTTGTTTGCAAACGCAAGAGTATAAAATTTGTCTTTTAACTCACAATTTTAAAGACCATTTACAATTTATTTAACAAGCTCTAATGTTTCTGAATAAGCAAACGACAATGCTCCAGAGGGACATTTTTTTATTTGTTTAATTATTTTATCAGTTTCAGCTCCTTCCAAGTCAATCCAAGGAATTACTGAATTTCTAAAAACTTCTGAAAGTCCTTTACAGCAAACTTCTGCAAGAACACATTTTTTTTCGTCGTAGGACACAGTAATTTTTCCATTACTGAAGGTGTTTGAGTTAGATTCCATAGTCAAAGCATTTGGGGGTTAACTATATTTTAACGTAAAAACATCGATAAATATACATAAAAATTCGACAAAAAACACTTTTATAGAAAATTCTTACAAATTAACTATTTAAAGCACTTTTATATCTTTCAAGACAACGCTCCCTTGCATCTTTGTGATTTACCATGGGTTGGGGGTAGTTTTTTGTATCTATTTCGGGAAGCCAACGTTCAATATATTCATGGTTTTTATCGAACCTTTCAATTTGCGTAGTGGGATTAAAAATTCTAAAATAGGGCGCTGCGTCCACACCACTTCCAGCAGCCCATTGCCAATTTCCTACGTTGCTAGATTGTTCATAATCCAGTAATTTTTCAGCAAAATAGGCCTCTCCCCATCGCCAGTCTATTAATAAATGCTTGCAAAGAAAACTTGCTACAATCATACGTACTCGATTGTGCATATAGCCAGTTTCATTTAATTGCCGCATTCCAGCATCCACAAAGGGATAGCCTGTTTTGCCTTCTTTCCATGCTTCAAATTCTTCTTCATTGTTATGCCATTCCATTCTATCGTATTTAGGCTTAAAGGCTTTATCCACAGTTTCAGGAAAATGCCATAGTATTTGCATAAAAAACTCGCGCCAAATAAGTTCTTTTAGGTAGGTATTGTTTTTAGCTTCTATGGCCTTTATTACAAGTGACCGAATACTAAGAGTGCCAAATCGTAAGTGAGGTGAAATGTGTGAAGTCCCATTAGAGTTTGCTGGGTAATTTCTTGTGTTTTGGTATTGTTCTATTGTTTTCTCTGAAATGTCATATGGTACTACTTCAATAGCAGATTTTTTAAAACCTAAATCGCCTAATGTTAGGTTAGGTAAACGAGCATGTTGATAGAGATTTTCTAATTTTTCTGAAGTATCGCAGGTTTTTAAATGTTTTGAAGCTTCAAATTTTTCAAGCCATTTTTTACTGTACGGGGTGTACACAATATAGGGGTCACCGTCATCCTTCACGATGTCATCTTTTTCAAAAATGACTTGGTCTTTAAAAGTGTAGAAACCAATGTTTTTTTCTGAAAGTAATTCTTCAATTTCTTTATCTCGATTTGTAGCATAAGGTTCGTAATCACGATTTGTAATCACGTTTTGTATTTTAAAATCAGATATGAGTCGTTTAAAAACCTCAACAGGCTTTCCTTGGTACATTGCAATACTACTATTGTGATTTTGAAGCTTTGTACGAAGTTCTTGAACAGTTTCAAAAATAAAGGAAACCCTTGCGTCGTTTTTAGGCAACCGATCTAGAATTTCGGAATCGAAGATAAATATAGGTAGTACAGGAAATTTTCCTGAAAGCGCCTTATAAAACCCTACATTGTCTTCTATACGGAGATCTCTTCGGAACCAAAAAATATTTATCTTGTTATTCAACAATAGGTAGAATAGAGGTCAATGATTTTATAAAAGGATATATAAAAGAAAGCTCCCAATAAGTAATAAATTCTTTTTCATAGCAATTTTATTTCTCAAAGAGGACTCTCAATTTTTCTTTTCTGTAGTTAAATATTTCGTTGAGCTTTGGCTTTACAAGGATAGGGTGTAATAATTGCCCCAAAAACCCAAAGGGTAATTTATAATCTATAATATCTTCCATTTCTACGCCGCCATCAACTTCTTTAATAAAATGCTTGTGATGCCAAAGGGCATATGGACCAAATCGTTGTTCGTCTACAAAATACTCTCCTTCTTTTATATGCGTGATTTCGGTAACCCATTTTGTTTTAATACCCATAATTGGGGTGACGATATATTGTATAATTTGTCCTGGATACATTTTTCTGTCGGTCCCAGAAAGAATATCAAATCCCATATACTCAGGTGTAATGATTTTGAGGTTCTTTGGAGAAGATAAAAACTCCCAAGCCTTTTTCTTTGATGTGGGCAAAAATTGAGTTGCTTTTAACGTATAAATTTTCACGATGTATTCTTATTTTCAGTAAAATTACATTTTTGTTTAATAATATATGTTAAAGTTTAAACAAAATTATGATTTAACTGAAAGAATATTTTTGTTCATAGCTCGTAAGCGATAAAGCTTCCTATTTCTTTTCTTTTTGTCCGCCTCCTTTGGACTAAAGCATTTTTTAAGTGTTTTAAGCATTTTTGTTTTAAAGTTACAATTGTTTGCAATTATATGAAAGGCGATTCGTACAATTAACCTTTTTTTAGCTATTTAGACCCTTTTTGTTCATTTTCAAGTATATACGAAGGAAAGCCTTTTAAGGTTTTCTTAACTATAATGCTACTTTGCAAATACTATCTTAGTACCCAATAAAAAATTAAATATACCATCATGAAAAAATTATTCCTTTTTGCGTTTGTGAGTGCCTTATCATTGACTGCATTTTCACAAATTGAAACACCTGCTGCAAGTCCTTTTCAAAAGATTGAACAAAAAGTAGGGTTAACAGACGTAACGCTAGAATACTCTCGTCCTTCTATGAAAGGGAGAAAAATATTTGGAGATTTAGTTCCTTATAACAAACTATGGAGAACTGGAGCAAATGCTAACACAAAAATAACCTTTAGTAAAGACGTTATCATTGGCGGTAACAATGTAAAAGCGGGTTCTTATGCTGTTTACACAAAACCAAATGCAAAGGTTTGGGAAGTCATGTTTTATTCAGATTCGAATAACTGGGGTACTCCACAAGAATGGGATGCCACAAAAGTTGTCGCTTCAGTGAAAGCGAATGTGTATGATATGCCCATGGCTATTGAAACCTTTACCATGTCTTTTGATGATTTAGAAAGTAATAGTGTAAACCTAGGGCTTCTTTGGGAAAATACCTATGTAGGTGTACCTATTCAATTTATGACAGATAAAGCAGTAACTGCCAGTATTGAAAAAGTGATGGGAGGCCCATCTTCTAACGACTATTATGCAGCGGCGGTGTATTATCTAGAAGCAGATAAGGACATCAATAAAGCGAAAATGTGGATTGATAAAGCGATTGAAATGCGCGATCAACCTGCCTTTTGGTACTACCGTCAACAGTCGCTTATCTATGCAAAATCTGGTGACAAAAAAGGTGCGATTGCTGCAGCTAAAAAATCATTAGACCTAGCAACAGAAGCTGGGAACGAAGATTATATCGCTTTGAATAAAAAATCTATTTCTGTTTGGGAAGGAAAACCTATGTCAGATAAATAAGAATAAATTATCTTAAAGTAAAAACGCTCCTAAATTAGGAGCGTTTTTTTATTCTAGTATTTTGGTAAGTTCGTTTCTGTATTGTGAAGGGTTTTTCCCCGTAAATTCTTTAAACTTTTTATTAAAATGCGAAAAATTATTAAAACCACTTTCAAAGCATACATCGGTAATGCTTAAATGCTTTTCTGAAAGTAGCTTACAAGCGTGAACCAATCGGTATTCGTTTACAAACTGGGTAAAGGTTTTCCCTGTTTTATTTTTGAAATACCTACTAAAGGCCTGCTCTGTCATACTCACTTTATTTGAAATATCTTCCAAGGAAATTGGCGTGGTAAAATGTGTGCTTACAAAGCTATAAATGGTATCCATGCGCGCGGTGTCTTGCGGACGTGACTCCAAATGTACATTTTCCACATTTAATATGGTATATTCTTTACTTTCTGAAAGTTCTTGCAAAATCTTGATAAAAGAAATGAGTCGGTCCATCATGGGTTGCTCTAACAAAGCTTCCATTTGAGTCCCTACCGCCACCTTTGTATTTCCATGAAAGACAATCCCTTGTTTGCTTCGGTTAAGTAGCTGTTTAATGGAAGTCATTTCGGGGGCTTCAAAAAAGTCGGTTCCTAAAAAGTCTTCTCTTACTTGGATTACTACTTCGCTTTTGTTTTTGGTCAATCTATCGGTAAAGCCAAAGTGGGGGAGGTTGGCTCCAATTAAAATAAGATCTCCGTCATTATAATAGGAGATATGGCTCCCAATGTGTCTTTTTCCACTTCCGCCATTTACGTAGACCAATTCCATTTCGGGGTGGTAATGCCAAGACGCAGGATTCTCGTCATTAAACTCTTTAAAGTTATTGACGGAAAGTGAACTCCCAGGTGGGGGTGCAATCGATTCGAAAAGGGGCGTTTTCTTCATTTTTTATTTCAAAGGTACTAATGCTATGTAAGCATAGTATGTGCAAATTTAACCTAAATCTATGCTATTTTAACATTTTAACATATTTTAATAGAATATAGTGATAAAATACCACATATATTGGCAAAATAGGAAGTAGTCTAGGTGGGGGAGTCTTCGCATCTTTGACTCATATTAATCATTAAAACAAATACTTATGAAAACGATGAAAAATGTAATGCTTGCAAGTTTGTTTGTACTATCTGTGTCGGCTTTTGCCAACAACGAAAAAGTTACTACAAAAGATGGTAACGTTACCATCACGCAAGAAAACGAAACCATTGCGGTTTCTGTGCTAAATACTGAAAATGCTGCTTACAAACTATTTATTTATAGTGAAGACGGTACTTTAGTATTTAAAGGCAAATTAGGAAGCCATGCCAGTATTGGTAAAGCTTTCGATTTTCAAACGGCTCAAAAAGGTATCTATACCTTTAAGTTGTTGACCAACGCGGGCGAAACGTTTGTAAAAGACATTAAGATCTAGGTTTAGATTTTAATTTTGGTCGTTAAAAGAAAGAGCAGCTTAGGCTGCTCTTTTTTATTGGGATATGATATTAGGTTACTCTTCTTTTACATCTCTCACTCCATTTTCGATAATGTAGTTATACACTTCAAGGGCAAGGGTTTCTCTTTGTTCGTCAGTCAGACTTCTTATAAAATGCCCGTGCGTCCAAGGTCTATATCCAGCTATTTTTGAGAACTCTTTTTCAAGATAAACATTTACAGCGTCTTGTATGATTTCTGGGGTTAGGTCGTCCACGGTGATGCCTAACTCCAATTCTATATAAGTGCGTTGCCATACATCACAGATAAAGGTATCTATAAGAGTGGATGGTACCGGTCTGCCGCTTTCTACTCTATAATCATACGTTTCCATTTTAATGTATTTCGATTTAGGGTATTTGGGTGCTTTAAAGCTTTCTATTTTTTGTAATTCTTGTGCATAGACACCTGTTAATAACAGTGAGCAAAGGACGAAAAGGATACATTTTGATGTCATATAGGGTTTTGAGGGATTACGTTGGAATTTATATGTGTTAAAAAAGAGGGTTAGTAATAGTATAATTAAAAACCACTTTTCATTTGTTTCTGTTCTTCAATTCTTTTTTTATCAATTCTCTCAATCTGAGCTTTTTTATTTCCAAACTTTTTATGATGAGGAAGAGGTTTCTTAAATTCTTTATCTACTTCACCTAGGAAGATGCTTTTAATCCAAGTGTATAATTTTATACGCAATTTATTCTTAATTAGTTTTATATATGTTGTTGGCAACAGGATTTATTCCGCAACCTCGATTTCTTTAACTTTATAATCCACTAATTCCAACATTTTTTTGGTTGGTTTAATTTTTTGTCCTTTTGAATTCCAAAATTCCCATTTATTCAAATCAATCGAATTTTCCAAATATTCATAAGGACAACCGCCCTTATCCCAGATTTCGTTCATAAAGACATTATATGTTCCGTTCGCAATTTTAAGGCTGTCTTCTGTTCTAAATTCCCAATTTCCAATCCGATATGAGTATTTATCTTCATAAGGTGTAATACTGCACCAAATATATGTTGTGTCCTTTGTTTTTCCGATTTCGATTACATTTTCGTAATTCCAATTTTCAGTTTTATTATTGTTTTTGCAGCTTATAATCAGAAGATTTAAAAGCATAACAATAATTACTTTCAGCAAATTTTTCAATTGAATTTAGGTTTTTTATCTTGTTGCCAACGGTCGCGTATAACCGTCAGTTACGGGTTTATATGCGTTAATTTTCGGTTT